>Ga0228710_1000110_pt1 | contig 70164 bp, 36 predicted proteins | sample MedpolnodulmetaG_FD_177995 | JGI IMG/M metagenome (GOLD analysis project Ga0228710, IMG submission 177995) | Root nodule microbial communities from Medicago polymorpha collected in Santa Monica, California, United States - pink nodules | ecosystem: Host-associated > Plants > Roots > Nodule...
GATTACCTTTATATTCTAACAATATTTATATATTTTATAAAACATCATTTAGGAAGAAAATCGTGTTAACATATTAAAGATGTTGAAGGTGATAAAAAAAAGTGAATAAAGCCAAAAAAAAAAAAACATGCGAAACCAATAAGAGAAAGAAAAGGGAAAATAATTTGGTTTATTGTCACCGCTCGTTGTACTTCGCTCAATCTGGTCATCAATTGACGGATAAGATCGGGTCAGACACTAACATGTATGTCTTTCCGTTTTTATTGTCAGTGAATGAGAAAATAGTAAAAGATAATTAAGTGAAGGATAAAATTGGAAGAAAAATATGTCATAAAAATATTTTTTCTATAAGGTCATAATAAGGTTTTTCATAGTGTCTAATATTATTTTAATCATTGTGAATTATCCCTTCTGTTATTGTTGATTGTTCGTATTTTAATAAAATTTAGCTAATTTTATAATTGATAATTTAAATAAAGATAATAAAATAGTTTAAATAAGAAAGTAGTGTTAAGACCCTGTGATGTATCAGTGGAAGTTTATTTTAAGTCAAAACCCTAAATTCATACTTAGATTCCATTAATTGAATTTAATTAAGAAAATAACCAATTTACTATTGTCAGGATCCAACGGAAGTAGGGTTGTTGATCCTATAATCCATCTATAGACAAGTTTTCAAGATTGCCAATTCAGATTCTCAGTTGAAAAAGAATTAGACACCACACATATATACAAATTAAATCTAACAATTGAAACATAAACTGAATGAAAAACTTTATTAATTGAATCCAACAAATAAGAAGGGGTTCATCATGGGACCCTAATCAAAGATGTTTAGTTGCACATGACAACTGACGTCATTACAAAACAATTGAAAAATATGCCCTAGAGAGAACAAGAGGAGGATGGAGATCCTCTACCTTAAAGCTTCTGATGTTTGACCCTTATCTTGTACCTCTACCTTGCTCATTGCTTTTTTGAATGAATAAAAGTGTGTTCAAGAGTCTCTATTTATACTACATCATTAATTAGGAGTTAAGAGATGAAAATTAGGGTTTTCCATGAAAAACAGCTTGGAAAACAAGCAAAAGGAACCTCCTGGCCTTCACCCATGTGTGGGGGCGCATGAAGTGAGGTGTAAGGGCGTATGGGACAACAAGTATTGTTGTCTCATGCACAGGACAACATGAGGCAGTGCCTCCAATGCAATTTTGCAGTTTTCGCCCCTTTTTTTTATTGTTCTTCCGTCTTGCAATGTCTTTGAACTTGAAATGAATTTTCTTCATCTTTTATTACCTTCAAAAACCTTCTAAGAACCATTGATCTTCAATCTTCGTATCCTTGATCCTTCACTTAATGTCTTGTTTTGCCGATTTACATGATTTCTCACTAAAAAGACTCAAAACACCTATGAAGTTGCATGATTTAGGATAAAAGTAAATTACAATGACGCGAATGAAAACAATATAAATAGTTCCTATAGCTATTAACAACTCCTTTAAATTGCATCTTATTCACCTTCAAGTGCAAATAAAATGTTAAAAGCATAACCTAAAATATCATATAATACTCTCTTATCACATGCTTAAATTATATGCCTGGGATTTTCCATATGACAAGCACATGATGGGCAATGAATAATTGCAAATCGAGATTGGAGAACACCAAACGCATGTTCCACAACTTTTTTTGTCGATTCTTGATGTTGAGCAAATAGTTTTCTTTTTTTTCTCCCTGTTGTATTGGAATGGTCTTGACAAATGTAGCCCACTCAGGATATATACCATCTGCTAGATAGTACCCCAATATTATATGGAGTTCTATTGACTTTATATTGTATTGTGGGTGTCTCTCGAACATATTCATCTACAATATCAACAGGAGACTCATATGCCAACATACGAATAGCAACATTAAATTTCCACAATGGTAAAAGACAAATTTTAAAAGTTGAATCAAACCTAATTTGAAAATAATCATTATAATGTCCAAGAAATGTTAAAATTATAAGAGATAAAATTGTGAGAAAAAAGTTGAGTGAAATATTTTTAGAATGAACACAATTTATAAGTAAAAAAAAATGGTAAAGAAATAAAAGAAGATGTGATTTGTACATAACGTTTTTTATGTATAAAATGATAACATGTTTAAGCATTTTTTAATCAAGTGACTGTTACTTCACCAAGTGATGGTGATTACATGCTGGAGTACTCCAACCAAAATTCATGTAAAATTCCATTCTTTTGTGATGATAGGTGACGTACGCTATTAAAAAAAAAAGCAACTGTTGGAGTTGCTCTATATGTTTGTTTGATAGTTAAGGTCGACATTTGAAGTCAACTTTAACTATCAAGCAAAGATATCGACGAATTTGCCCGATATTTTGATAGATAGTTTACAAAATAATTGAAAAAATGGTTAGACCAAGGAGGGTCTTCAAAGACATGCGGGGTATGTCCCACCTAACTCAAAAAGGATCAATCATGGAGATTAGAAACACACCATTATTGAATATATAAAATAGCATCTGCATAATGTAAGTATTTTAGTCAAACACGTGATGTTCAGCTACCCTCCAATATCCACTCAGGCTCAGCTCCCTTCATATAAAAACCATCTCACCCAAACATCATTGCACCACAACATACTTCAACCCTTTCGTATTCTACAACAAGTACTGAAAACTCATTGTGTTCAAATTTTAGTACTACATTTTATTTGATACCAAAGATATCAAAATGGTGAGTGTGTCTGAAATTCGTAAGGCTCAAAGGGCAGAAGGTCCTGCAACCATTTTGGCCATTGGTACTGCAAATCCAGCAAATTGTGTTGAACAAAGCACTTATCCTGATTTTTACTTTAAAATTACAAATAGTGAGCACAAAACCGAACTTAAAGAGAAATTTCAACGCATGTGTAAGTATTCTTTACCTCTATTTATTATTTTTCTTTTTGTGAATTGGACTAATTAACACTTTCTAGGTTCCATTTCAAAATATATTTAATCTTAATATATAATCACCATATTTAAATTACTTAAAATACGGTATAAATGTCTATTTTTAGCAAGCCACTCATGATATTAATATTGCCTACCAAATTGATACACATTATTTGTATTAAGAGATGAATTGTTTCATTGTCGCAAAAAAGAGAGCAATTATTATTTGATTGTTTTTGGTATTATCCTAAAATTGTTTGTCATTTCTTATAACTACTTCAGGTGATAAATCCATGATCAAGAGGAGGTACATGTATCTAACAGAAGAAATTTTGAAAGAAAATCCTAGTGTTTGTGAATACATGGCACCTTCATTGGATGCAAGGCAAGACATGGTGGTGGTAGAGGTACCTAGACTAGGGAAGGAGGCTGCAGTGAAGGCTATAAAAGAATGGGGTCAACCAAAGTCAAAGATTACTCACTTAATCGTTTGCACCACAAGTGGTGTAGACATGCCTGGAGCCGATTATCAACTCACCAAACTCTTGGGTCTTCGCCCATATGTGAAAAGGTACATGATGTACCAACAAGGGTGTTTTGCAGGTGGCACGGTGCTTCGTTTGGCCAAAGATTTGGCTGAGAATAACAAAGGTGCTCGTGTGTTGGTTGTATGTTCTGAAGTCACCGCTGTCACATTTCGTGGCCCCAGTGATACTCACTTGGACAGCCTTGTTGGGCAAGCGCTATTTGGAGATGGAGCTGCTGCACTCATTGTTGGTTCTGATCCAGTACCAGAAATTGAGAAACCTATATTTGAGATGGTTTGGACTGCACAAACAATTGCTCCTGATAGTGAAGGAGCCATTGATGGTCACCTTCGTGAAGCTGGACTAACATTTCACCTTCTTAAAGATGTTCCTGGGATTGTTTCAAAGAACATTACTAAAGCATTGGTCGAGGCTTTCGAGCCATTGGGAATTTCTGATTACAACTCAATCTTTTGGATTGCACATCCCGGTGGACCTGCAATTCTAGATCAAGTAGAGCAAAAGTTATCCTTGAAGCCTGAAAAGATGAATGCAACTAGAGAAGTGCTCAGTGAATATGGAAATATGTCAAGTGCATGTGTTTTGTTTATCTTAGATGAAATGCGAAAGAAATCAACTAAAGACGGATTGAAGACAACTGGAGAAGGACTTGAATGGGGTGTATTATTTGGTTTTGGACCAGGACTTACCATTGAAACAGTTGTTTTGCGCAGTGTGGCCATATGAGATGTGTAATTCTTTTATTTTCATTTTTCGATTTCAAATTTGTTTAATTTTGAAGTAAGGATGGAATTTCATTTATTGTTCAACATGTACGATCGTATTAAAATAATCCAATTGTTGTTAGTTTTATAATTTTTATAGAAAATTAGCTTTATATTCTAACAATAGTTATTTATTCGAACAATATGAATGCTAGAGAGAGGGTTGAAAAGTGAGTAATGCTAGCATTTCTCTGAGAAGAAAATGGTGTTAACATGTTAAAGACAATGAAGATGACTGTAACTAATGAATTAGTATATTTTAAATGTAGTGATAGAATATATGTGCTCTTCTTACTTTTAGTATTTGAAACTAATTTAAATTGTCATAACATTTAAACAAAGTCTATACGACCGCAGAAATACTAAAGTACTACAATTTTACGTTACTACAAAAATGGTGGTGGCACTACTAGAAAAAGCAAAATTAGCGAGGGAAATTAGTGACGGAAAAAATGAAATTCCTCACAAATTCCTTGGTCGCAAAATTTAGTGACGGAATTAGAGAGGGATTTCACGTTTTCCCTCACTAAATATCCCTCACTAATTTTTGTTATTTTAGTAGTGTGGAGTAGCTAGGAGTTCCTTAAATAGCTTGCAGTTTATGTAATATTGTACAATGAGAAGTGTTAGAAACAGTTTATTTTGTGACTTTTTGTGTTTTAATAATTTTGGTGGCCTTCTCTAAGGTTGATACATTGATCTCATACGGGTTTATTATATTTTGTTTTAATTTTTGTGTTATAACTCTGGTGACTGCTGTTTAAATTTGCTGCTTGAACTAACTTTTTTGCAGAATAATGGTATCGTTGAAGATTTCATACCTAACGTAATCTCTAATAACATCAATAACATGTTTACCTTGCTCCCATCTCAAGAAGAAATTTTTTAAGCAGTTACTCTTATGAACAGACATAGTGCTCCTGGGCCCGATGGCTTTTTTCAAACTTATTGGAATATTATCAAGCATGATGTAGTGGCTGCTGTTCTGGAATTTTTTACTACTAACTGGATTCTCCCTAATTACAATGCTAATTCAATGGTGCTCATCCCCGAAACTCAAAATGTTGATGCAGTGGAGCTTTATAGGCCTATTGCTATGGCAAATTTTAAATTCAAAATTGTTTCCAAAATAATTGCTGACAGATTATCTTCCATCATGTCATCTATCATCTCTTGTGAGCAGAGAGGCTTTATTCATAGAAGGCAAATCAGAGACTGTATTTGTTTAACTTCTGAGGGAATCAACTTGTTGCATAAGAAGACATTTGGTGGTAACTTGGCTTTGAAGATTGACATCTCCAAAGCCTTTGACACTCTTGACTGGAATTTTTTGATAAAATTTCTCAAAACCTTTGGTTTTTGTGATAAGTTTTGCAATTGGATTAAACCATCCTTTATTCAGCAAAACTCTCAGTTACTATTGATGGTAAGAGTCATGGTTACTTTTCTTGCAAAAGGGGTGTCAGACAAGGAGACCCATTATCTCCCCTCCTTTTTTGCATAGCAGAATATGTCTTAAGCAGAAGCATCACAAAGTTAGTGGAAGACGGGATGCTAGATTTAATTAAAGGAAACTAATATGTCTCTGCTATCTCATACATTATATGCAGAAGATGTTTGGAAGCACTCTCCTTCTGCTATGCTTACTCTTGGGAAGATTTTGCTCATCAATCACCAACAGGTCAGAATCTTTATTCCCCCTTCTAAGTCTAATGATATGGAGGCTTCTACACAATAAGCTCCATATTGATGACAATTTGATGCTTAGAGTTTGTCAATTGCCTTCTATTTGCAATCTTTGCCCGTGTAATCCTGAAACTTCTCAGCATTTATTCTTTGAATGCTCCTTTTCTATACATAGAACTTGAAATCTAAGTTTTGTTATGGAAACGTGTACAGAATATATGTCAATCCTAGAGGGGTAAATTGAAAACTTTTTTTTTCTCTCCCTATTTTGTTGATTTTGTTTAGCAAAATTGGAGATGGTTGCATCATGATAACTCATTAACATTCTAACTATGTTGGCACCTCAATCTACCACAAATTTTATACTATCTTTTTAAATGTCTTATTAAAATGAAAAAGGAAAACAAAGGTTAGGGGTATAAACCGAATCACCAAAACAAGATCAACGAAAATGATAAGAAGATTAGGGGTATTAAAAACCGAACTAACCCAATAGAAAAACCGCAAATCGAAGCAAAAAACCGTATTTGGTTCGGATGTATTCGAATCATTTTCTTACTCAACCGCATATGGTTTGGTTTGTAGTTTTTATTTTATCAACCGAACCAATCCAAACTAAACTCCAACATAAGAAAACACTAATTAAACACATTCCACATAAATCAATACTCATGGAAACTTTTATAAAATGACAGAGTTTTCCTCTTGTTTAGTTTCTTCTTTGTTTTTTATTTTAAAAATGTATTTTCGTGTTACTTGAACTTTTAGATAAAATCTTAGTCTTTTGCATTTTTTATAGAATAAGATTACTTTTAGTCCATGTTTTTAATGTTGGAAACAAAAATTTGTATTGTCTCAAAGAAAACCGCACCACCTGATCCAACCCAACCGTGATGATTTTGTTTGGATTTAGTTTTGAAAGTCAACAAAACCAAACCAAACCGCATACTTTTTTATCTTACAATTCATATAAATTTTAAGTTTAAAACCGAATCAAACCATATGCCAAACACCCTCAAGAAGAGAAGCCAACCATGTCTGAAAAGAAACCTTCTCTTTCTTTTTTTTTGGCAGTGAAAAGAAACCTTCTCTAAAAAAACTTTTAAAAAGCTTTGATGGTGTTCCATTGTATAATTTGCCTCTAATAAATAAAGAAATAAGGGTGGTGTAAGAGTCCAATTCCGATAACGTGTAGGGTAGGGACTTATTAGAAAATAGGGTCATTGTCGTCTGAGAATTTTAATAACATAAAGTTGGGAAGGGATATAGATTCCTCTACCCTACCCAGTACCCACCCACCAAGTTCAAGAAACAATTCTTTTCAAAAAAAAAAAGTTCAACACACAATGGGCAGTTATAAGGGCTGAAATAGCCTTATTCAATAATAGATTTTAGGGCTGTTTATATATATATTCGACGTTCTAAAAATTTCAGAAATTATTTCATATTTGTTTATTATAATATATTTTATAGAAAACTCAACCACTGATATGATTTTCAAGAAACTAATCCAAATTCTTGTAAAAAATATCATCCAAACCAACATTTTATTTAAAACAATTATAGATTTTTTATTCTTATTTTTTAATAAAACCTATATTTTTTTTTGACAAATTAATAAAACCTATATAATAAATAGATTTTTTGAAAGAGTGTATAATAAATACATTTTTTTAAGGAAGTATATAATAATAAATAGATGAAAACTCTCTTAAAACTACATTTTTTTAAAATTTAAACGAAGTGATGTAAAAATATAACAAAGAGACTCTATTTAAAAAGAGATGGATCATAAATAAATAATACAATATTATTTTACTTTCTAAGTCTGTCTTCTTTTCACTCCAGAAAAATCTATATTTTTTTGGGATAAATTAAGTAAATGGTCTTTAAGATATTCAGAACTTCCTCTTAGTTCCTACAAAAAAATTGCACTTTTTAGTCTCTGCAAAATTTTCCGACAACATTTTTAATTCCTATAAAATCTTGCACCAGCATTTTTAGTTCCCGCAAAATTTTCTGACGGCATTCTTTTTTTAAAATGCTAAAGGAAAATGTAACAAAAACTAAAAAGTGTTTTTTTAGGACTAAAAGTAAAATTTGAATAATTATAGAGATTATTTACTTAATTAACTCTATCTTTTAATAGTCTATTTGAACAAGCTTTTTCAAGACCTAAACCTGATGTGAGTAGAAAACTTAAACCCTGCTATGCTTGAGATGTTATATGTTATAGATTTATTTTTTTAATGAATTTGTCCTTTTTGAAAACATATTATGAATTGAAAACATAGTATGAACTATAAACTTACTTAAAGACTTATTTTATATTAACATTTTTTTGGTCAAGTAGCCTAGTGACTGGAACTCACACAATTTAAATGTAAAGAAGTGAAGTGTCAGGGGTTCGAACAAGTATAAGTGATCTAACATGTATTTAAATAGATTAACGAGTTAATATATTAATGAAATTAAACTATATTTTAAGATTTAACAAATTATTTAAAGGGTGTGAGTTTATATGATAATCTATTTAAATTATATTTTTTTGAGTACATATTTCAATTATATTTTATAATAACACGTTTAAACATGTAAAAGCTTTTTCTTAAATAATGTAAAAAACTATTGTAAATAAATACGTTTCAAACTAATGAAAATGTTTTCCATGATGAAAAAAGGTATGAAAATAATAAGCACACAATATAATATAATATAATAAAACAAATTATTAAAACAAATTATTCATAATTACTCAAGTATGCCGACCTTCCGAGCCATTTTATTACCTATAAGTGTTTTTGGTTAGGTGGTAAACCACCGACAATCAGACATTTTTTGTAGCATAGATGTTTTAACTACAAATCATATTAATATTGCACACATTTTGGGTGTGCAAGTTGTTCTAGGTATTGGCAAATATTTGGGGCTCCTTCTATGATAGGCAAGAGCAAAAAATCTACGTTTAGTTTTATCAGAGATAGAATTTGGAAGAAGATCAATTCATGGAGTAGTAAAAGCTTCTCAAAAGCCGGTCGTGAAGTTCTAATCAAATATGTTTTTCAATCTATCCCTACCTACTTTATGAGTTTGTTCACTCTTCCTGTCTCTCTTTATGATGAAATTGAAATAATGATGAATTTCTTTTGGTGGTGTCATTCGGGAGGTCAACGTAGATGTATTAACTGGTTTTCTTAGGATAAACTGTCTATGCACAAGAATGATGGAGTTATGAGTTTCAAAAGTTTACCTACCTTTAATCTAGCTATGTTACGTAAAGGGTTAGAGACTTATAACAAATCATGATTTGTTGGTAGCTAGACTTTATAAGGCAAGATACTATCCTAGATGCAATTTCTTTGAGTCGACTTTGGGACATAAACCTAGCTTTTTATGGCGAATCATTTGTAACTCTAAATTTATTCTCGAAGCTAGAAACAGATGGAGGAGGATAGGTGATGGGGAGGATATCTCGGTTTGGTAGAACAAGTGGATTGTAAATGATGTTTCACTTATTTCACAAGTTGATGGAGATTTTCCTCTAGCTGATCTTAGAGTCTCAGATTGCATGATGCATGACCACAATGAGTGGAATCTACCTTTCATGCAGACAATTTTTTATTAGATGGTAGTTGAACATATAGTGAACACACCACTCTATCGTCAGTGACGACAAATCGACTCGTCTAGAAAAAAAATAAAAAATCATGGTGAATACTCTGTTCGTAGTGCATATTGTGTTTTGTGTGCATAATTGCTTGATATATCCCACTTCAAAGTACAAGGCTCTTGGAATCTAATTTGAAAGCTCAAGATTCCCCCAAAGGTAAAAAAAAAACTTTATGTGGCAAATATTTAGGAATTGCTTACCAACTCGTATACACTTAAAAGATAAAAGAGTTACATGTCCTATGAATTGTATACTTTGTACGGTGGGCAGTGAGGATACGCTTCATTTAATTTTTTCAATGTCCAAGTAGCTTAAATGTTTGGAGTATGTTGCCTTTCTTTTCTTCTATGTGTATTTTGCTACAACAAAATATGGATAACAAGAATATTATCTTCAAAGTCTTGCAATATTTCTTTAAGGAAGATGCGGCTTTATTTTGTTGTGTGTTATGGAGTATCTGGTAACAAAGAAACAATAGAGTGTGGAACGGGGTAATCGATCCTCAAGTTTATGATGTTGAGAGAGAAAAAGATATGTGATAAGTGCTCAAAAGTAATATAATTCATGTGTTAGTTTAGGCATTTGAGTGACTTGTTTACAAGTTATCTATGGAAAAGGTTCAATTGTGTGCATTTATGTCATTTATGCTTTTTATGTCTCACTCTACCCTTTTTGTGTAAGAAAATACAAGCAAGGACCAAAAATCAGTCAAAGTACAAAAGTGAAACTCGCCATAAGCGAGTTTTTAGCCAGGAGCAAAATTCCTCCAGAGCCAACACGCCTAAAGCGTGTTTCAAGGAAGGCCAAGTTTTCAAGCCAACTCGCCATAAGCGAGTTACATGCTATAAGCGTGTTTTGTCCAGAGCCTACACGATATAAGCGTGTTCATAGCGAGTTCAAGAAGTTCAACAGGATAAAGGGGCACGTGGAGCACAACCATTGGTGCAGAGCAGATTTCGTGCAACTCGCTTATAGCGAGTGAATTTAGCTATAAGCAAGTTTGTCCAGACTTAGCCCGTATAAATAGCTTTCTTTTCTCTTTCCATGGAATCTATCACTGTATTATTACATTTTTCTGGTTTTTAGAGAGAGAACTAGGGCATTTCTAGAGAGAGAAACACAAAGCAAGGGGGTTAGGAGTAGATTCTTCCCAAGATTTGTTGAGACATCATGAATCTTAGCATGGAATCTTCATCTTTCTACGTATGAGTTTACTTTAAAAGAGAGACCAAAAGTGAAGATGGAAAATTTTTAAGGACTCAAAGTTGAAGTAATTTTTTAGAGGGACTAAAATGAAAAGTTGACATATTTATAGGAACGAAAAACATATTTAACCCTAAAAATTATATCTACTAGCGTTTGGACGGGTACCCGTCTATCCTGTTTTCTTATTGTGTTAATGCCTATAAATTACGAGAGTAGTTTTTATGAAATTTTGATTAAATTTATTTTGATTTTGATTAAAATTATAAGTATACATAATAGATATTTTGCACTTTCATAGTGTAACAAATTATACTTATCTTTTTCAATGATACCAGCAATATAAAAAACATAATATCTTAAAAAAAATATAGCAAATATAATATAAATTCTTATCTTTTTGAATGATACCAACAAATTAACATTCTTATAATCGAGTTTGTTTAAGAGTATAATTAAAATGAAAAATCAGTCGGTCCAAATAACACCGTTAGAAAACATATGTTTGGGAGTTTTAAATAAGGGTTTTGCTAGAAAAAGATGTCTTTTAGCACGTTATTCTATGAGCATTTGTTAAAAGACATCAACTAATTTTTATGAAGGTGTCTTTTAGCAAAGTTATAACTAAAAAGTGAAAATCACACATTGAGTGTGAGTTGCTAAAAGACACCTTCATGAGTGCCTTCTAGAAAAACCCTTTAAATAATATCAAACTATGCTTATCTTTTACCAACAATATAACAAATATAATAAAGTCAGTCTAAAACAACTTATTAGAAGATATATGATTTTTAAAATCAAATTTATTTAAAGATATAACTGAAATAATGAAAGATTCAATTGTTAAAAAAATAAATAATGAAAGATTCAGTCTAAAAATATATTCTATGACAAATGAAACAACGAAAGATCCGGTCTTAAAATATTTATAATAATAATTTTTTTATTTTATCAGGTTAGACTTTATTCATTTTTTTTTAATTTTTTTGAGGGAAAAAAATAAAAAATAAAAGGGTTAGACTTTATTCCCTCAAAAAATCATTGCTCAAAATAAAATAACTTTTATTTTGTTTTCCTTAAAAAAAAAAAAATTTTATTTTTGAAAAAAAAAAATTCTTTTGTTTATCTTAGAGAGTCTATTTGAATATAAAGAGAAACAAAATAAAAAGTGCGCCTATGTTATATGCAATTGATTCCTCTAATTAGCGAAATCATTGATATTCCACCGAAAACGCCAAAACCCCTTTTTTAGAAAACCCCAATTTCACAATTTCAACATCAATCATCTCAATTCAATTCAATTCAATTCTTCGAACCACCTTCATCATAATCAATCTCCCACAACAGCATCGCGTTAGAAAAAGCCTTTCTCAGGTACCCTAAAAATTCAACCTTTTTTCCCTTTTCTCAATTACCCAATTCCCTTTTTCATCCTTTTTTTTACTTTTTATTCTATTATCGCAACTGGGTATTTTTCTATATGTTTTTTCGATCATCAAGTTTTGTTTTTTTCAATTTTGATTTTTTGTTGAAAATTGATTTTTCTTATTAAACTGAATAATCTGAAAAAGTTTTTATCTGTTTTTTGATTCTGCTATATTTTATGTTTTTATGATTATGGATTGTTGTTTTTTTTATTAAAATTAGTGATTGTGAGTTTTTAGCTGAATAAGATAAATGATCATGTTTCTATGTTGATTGATGTACTCATAGCTTATGAGTGAAGTAAAGAATTATTTTTTACCATGGTTTGAAGGAACATTATAGACAAAACTATAGCTTTCCTTTGAAACACTCAAATTTGTAATAATCTTTTTGAATTTTAGTTTTGTTATATGTTGGATACTGATTTTTTAACCTGAAACAATTTTTCATCAGACTTTACTTACTTTCCCGCTGAACTCTGGATTAACGGGGTCTCTTCCTCTGGGAACCGGAGTATTAAGACAAAATAATATTAATATTTTATGCTTTATGGAAAAAGAATTTATGTGCCAATGGTGTTTTGCGTATAAGCTGTTTTGGACTTTTAAGCATTAGCATCCGTTAATTGTTGCACTGATCCTCTTAAAAATAAAATAAAATTGTTGCACTGATCAACTCAATACAAACTTTAAGAAAATTCGTTGTTTTGATTGATGATGTTGAGTGACTGATAGCTTTTACTTCGATTTTTTTTTTAATTTGTGATGTTTATGCAATTTTGGTGTATTTTGCAGGTGATCAAGAGAGTTGGAACCTGTTTATTCATATTACAGATCATCTGAACAAACGAGGGAGGGTACTAGTTTGCAGAGGCATTTAAACTTCTGCGAGCTTAGAATCCTCTCTCCTTGTTTTCGAAAGTTTTGTCATTGATTCGTGCTGTTGGGGGCTGCTTTTTAACATAGTCATCTGACACAGTCGATATTTCAGCGTTCTGTTGTGCTGAAAAGTGCGAGAGTCTTAGACTGAAAGAAGGGAAAATTTTGAAGCTGAAATCATGGGTTCCATTTGTTCTTGTTTAAGTGTTGATGATTTTGAAGATTACATGAATCCGCATAGTCATGTGTATAGGAACTGCGTTTGTGTTGGTTGCTTCCTACAAAACATTTCGGCTGTTGTAAGTCTATAATTCTGAACTCTTCTGTCTGCCCTATGCCAATCTACAACTTTGCGGAGGAGAGCGTTTTTATGCTCCATAATCTAAGGATTTGTTTGACTTGCTTAAAAATGTGGGGCTGAATAAGACAAAAATTGTTTGAAAATTTATATTTAGTCAACTTCTTGACCCAATGCAACGGTTTTGGATTGCTTGCAGTCAGCAATCCACGCATTCATGCGGTCAACCATTCAATAACTTTGGATGACGGTCCAAATTTCTATGCAAATTTTGATTTTTTTTATATCTAAAATTCCAAACGTGAAATCTGGACCATGGTCACTGGTGTGCTGACTGTGTCGGATTGTGACAGCAGGCAACCCAAATCCCAATGCAACCCTTTGTTCTCTCTCATCTTTGTGTGTTTGTGCATGTTTAATTTGTATATTGTATTATATTAGGATTAGGATGTTTACACACTGCAATGTTGAACACTCCCGAGTATAAAGGATAATGTCGTAAGCTCCACATTATTTCATTTGAGTTGTGCATCATACATAAAATGTGTGTTTGTGCATATTTAATTTGTATATTGTATTATATTAGGATTAGAACGTTTACACACACACAACAATGTTGGACACTCCGAGTGTAAAGGATAATGTCTTAAGTTCCACATTATTTCATTTGACTTGTGCATCATACATAGAAAAATGTACAAAACAAAGAATAGTCTTGCAGAGTAACTATTTATCTTGTGTTGCTCTACTCATATTTTCCTTCAATATGCATCAACGCACCTTAAGTATCTTATTTTAAATTCATTTATTTTCATTACCAAGTGCGTTTATATTTTCTACACAACATTTTGAAGAATATTTTAGTCTTAAAGCAATTTTTTCAGAATGACAAGTCTTTATATTATTGACTAGAACTATACTCCACCATATAACTTTTTTCCACCTTGAATTTCAGTATTCATCAATATTCCGTAGAAGGGAAATGCAGGCGCTTCCTTCATCTGTACAGGGGGCAGCATCTATGACTAATACAGCATCACTTGATAATTCTCTAGCTGAGATATACCGTTCTCCTCCAAGGCCGTTACCTTATGATGCAGACCCTAGGCATTTCTGCTCACAGCATGACGGACTTGTTTCAAGACGTGAGAAGGGTTCCAGTCATTTGAACGAAGAGTCAGAACCTCTAAGGGTTGATTTGGATGTAGATCCAGAATCTTTGAGTTCGAGTGGTAAGTGGAAAGAATCCACCGGAAAAGATGGGTCAAAGGAATACCGTTCGAAGTCCTCAGTAACACTTTCGTCAGCAAAACTTACAACTGGAGCTGCGCTTGTGTATGCATCATCAGAAGAGGAGGATTGTTGTCCAACATGTCTTGAAGGTAACTTTTTAAATTTCATGCTGTTTAATACTAGGATGTTTGAACTCACTTTTGTAGGAAATGTAGGATGCTTTTTGACACATCTTGACTTAATTTGTTTAATTCGGGTATTATAATTTTGTGGTATACTTGTGGATCTTTGTTGTCAATAGCAACAATTAGTGCCAGTATTGCGGTCGGTGGTCACCCCCAAACACTGCATAGGTTCTCATAATAGAGAAGCAGCCTCCATGTTTACAGACAGATTTTATGTGTTTCACGATACTATTGCATTGCAATGGTTTCTGAAGAAGAAAACCCTTAGACACCCTTAATTTTGAGCCGTTTTACAGGTTTTTTTTTGGGTGTTTGCACATAAAACACCTTATTCATTCACATTATGCTTTTTATTATGAACAAATCTCCTTCCCTGTTGCAAACCCACCACCTTCTGTGTTTTGCACCGCCTCTCCCTCCATCTATTAGCGGACATCCTGCACTCGGTATCCCAGTTTTTGGGTCAGCGAGGCTCGTTGGAGGCCAATTCTTAATTGTAAATTGGTCCTTGTTGCAAACAAACGGATGTTAATGCCAACAAACGGACTGTTACAATAACAGGACTTCAGTTATATTCTTATATTTCTGTGAATACTTCTCTTGCAGAATACACTGAAGAGAATCCAAAGATAGTGACAAAATGTAATCACCATTATCATCTTGGTTGCATATACGAGTGGATGGAGAGAAGTGACAGCTGTCCTGTTTGTGGGAAGGTAATATTTAATTTGTTGTACTTTCAAATTCTTTCTCACTGCATTGCTTTTGGTTCACTAGTAATAGCATAGAGCACACAAAAGTCAGTGGGCTGAGAAATAGGTTGAACTAGTCAGTTTAACCAGTAATAACACTAGCAAACTGACCAAGTCTCTGGTTAAGAGTGCAATAGATGTGAACTAACTTTGATCAGTCATTTCCAATACAAACCAGAAAAGAGTTCTAATTCTACCAGTCCCAACAGTGTTCTGTGCTGATGTATTGTCACATGTTTTGATTTTAATTGGAAATCTGCTGAAGGGCCAAAGTGAGATTCTATATGATTTTTACCAACGTTTTAAAAATTGGAGGGGACTAGCTTGTTCAACAGGTTGAATCAGGAATTGGCTAGTTCGCCAATTGATTTGGTCCTGGTTGTATGGCAGTCTGGTTGAACAGGATTGAACCAGAGTTGAACCACGGTTGGTTGGTTGATTTGTTTCAACTAGTTTGTTTTATGCATTTGTTTATTTATTTTACTTCTTTTTTAATACATTTTTACTAATTTATATATGATCTAGATCTAATTCAACCGTAGTTAAACCGATTGAATCAATCAAACCATGACTCAGAGATCTCACTAGTTCAATCTTTGGTCAGGTTTTTAAAACATTGATTTTTACCCAATAAAGTGCTTTGAGAAGAGGATTTCAAAATTTGTGTTAATAACACTCCTCTACATGGATTCCTTGTTTTCTTAACCTGAATATAGTGTAATTATCTTCTAAGAAGTATCTGGAACTTATAATTTTCTAGTCATTTCTCCTTTTCGTCAGAATTCTTTTGTAAAGATATGTTACTTGATCGTATGACAAATTAATTACTCTCATGTCCTAATGCAATTGTAGTTCATTGGTTCTTAGTATTTTTGTCCTTATGACAAATTATAATAAACACTGTTCTTACTTCTTAGAATCTGTCTGCTTGAAATTGATTCCAATATTACTTTTGACGCACACACACATACACCTATGATCTTCTTTCTATAATGATTAAAATATTCTAGTGTACTGAATTTGAACTGAATATATTTGTGGTGAGCATGATTTGAGGTCTTGAAATTGGATAATGACAAAGTGTGTATTTGAAATTTGATACTGAACTAGAAGTTGAAGTTAAATGAATCATGAGAGTTGTTTATTTTATTTTTGTTTTGATGCAGGTGATGTTATTTGATGAATCGCCATAATCTTTCGTGATTAAATGTTTTTTTGTCGTTGATGAAGCCAACAACGGAAGCAAAACGAAAATACAACCATACACATTGTGAATACTTCAGATAAGCACTCATCATGTACAGTAATATATATCTAAGTTCTATGAACCATCATGATTGTAAGTTTGAACTCATCATGCTGTGTTTCTTCATTTATACTTTTCTCCTTTGCCAAAACTGGCAAGGAAGAAAGAGTGCAATTTCAGATTGAATCTTTGTCATGGTTTCAACTTTCAGAGTTTGCCTTGTAATGGAAGGATTTCTTCTTTTTCTCGTTTAATTATTCTTCTTTTGTTAGTAATTTTTTTTAATCATAGTTCAATTATTCTTCCTTTGTTAATATTTTTTTAACCATAGTTCAAGATATTATTTTCTTAAATGATGGCATGGGTGTTGTTTGGTCAACCTTTTTTCCAACTGATTAAATGTAATTCAAGGGATGTGCTTAGGGGTGTTCAAATCCAAACCGATCCAAAATAAAACTGCAAACCGATCCAAAAAAACCGAAAACCGCAAAAAACCGAATATTTTTGGATGTGTTTGGATGTTGTTTTGGAAAAACCGCTATGATCGGATCGGATTTCGGATTGCCTTTTCAAAATCGAATCGAACCAAACCGAACCGAAAAAATATATTTTTATACTTATTTATTATTTCATTAGTATTATATATTGCATTAATATATTTCTTATTGGTATTTAATCTTATATATTGCATTAATTTAATCTATATTATTACTACTTCATCTATTTCAAATATAATCAATCATTTTCATTCATCTATTTCAAATATAATCAATCATTTTCATTGTGTGATGTTAACTTTTTTAATAAATTTGTGTCATATTTGTATCAAACTATTATTTTACGGTGTATGAGTAATATTAATATTAATAAAAAAAATTACATGTTGCACTTTGGATATCCAAAAACTGATTCAAATTAAACCGCATATATTTGGATCGGATCGGTTTGGATTTTTTTTTACATAATCATCCAAACCGAACCGCACGTGATTTTTATTTTGGATCGGTTAATTTTTTACCTCAAAGTCGATCCAAACCGAACCGCGAACACCCTGTGCTAACTAATAAGAATTTTAGGATGCAAAATGTAACCAATTATTAGTGTACATTGTATGAATTGGTTGGATCCTTAAAATTAATAGTATTTAAAATTAATTCAAACCCATCATTTTGTCTTTGTTGGCTTTATTAGCAATGGTGTATCGCCCCTTTTTGCAACAAACCAATTTCATGTAATATCTCTCTCTATACCTTTTGCCAAGCTTCTAGATTTTGTGCTTGCAAACAAATGCATAATGCAGGACCTAAATGAAATTGTCGTCTAAAACTTGCAAGAAAAACATATAATATATGTAATTTAAATAATATTGTTTTTTTCTTAAACTTCATTTTGGAATTACTATTTTTTTGTCCCATCAATTGGTCTTCTTCCTTGTCGATCCAACATAATCTCTAATGGTGAATTTGAAAAACAAATAACATCTTGGAAGTTTGTCTCTCTAGTTTATAAAATCCTCCAATGATTAGCATGAAACTCAACCAGGATGTTAGTGGCTCTGCAATGTTGCTTGAGAAATTTGAAATTCAAGTCCCAGAAAGACGAAACAATAAGCCTTCATAGCCCTCTCTAACGGGGTACCAAGATAGCTGCCATAGTACCATCAACATTGAAATGTGATTATATGAGTTTCATTAGACCCGTCTCTCTTTAAGGCTAGTAGGCGATGCATGGTGGAAGCAAGAAATCAGCGTGGTATACAAATTTCTAGCATCCATGACAAGAAGGTAAGTAAGGATCGGAACATTTGAGAAGTAGGGTTCCTATTTCTCAAGACCACCAACAAAGAAGATGTTGGAACTGAGTGAAGTAAGTCAAAGCTTGAGCCAATCACGAGGGTCCATATTGTTGAACAGCTCAACAAATATGAAACCACAAATACAATGGAGGAAGGACTCGTCAATGGATGAACACCGCGAACAAAGACTAGTTGTAGCAAGTTTCCGATGATTCAAAAGTGATAAAGTAGGAACAAAGTCATTACAAGCCAGCCAAATAAGGAATTTTTTTTCTTCAAAAAATTGAAAGCACCAAATCCAAGACCATGGGGTGGATGTGGCATCACCACCAAATAGCTTCAGAAGCCAAGAAAAATCGGCCTTCTCAGTGTTAACTCCATTGGAATTATCAGATCAAATGGAGGTATCTTCACTATTAGGGTTGAAATGAAGTCTGATGTTGCTGATTTTATCAATGATGTCTTGGGGCAAGTAAGTGTGTAGGATGGCGAGATTGAGAGGTGTTGTGTTGTAATTTGTAAACTTCACTGTTCTAGTATGTGTTTCAGTGTTTTTATTTTTAATTTTATTTTCCATTTTTCAAATAATTAATCTTTTTAATTTAAGTTTTTTTTTTTCTCTTGGATTTGAAGACAGAGATGAAGATGAAGATGATAAGCTGAAGATGTTGATATTTTTTTTGTTTTTTTGATAAAAATAGATCAATTCAATTATTTTTTGTTGATTTGGACTTGGCACGTGAGAGTTTGACAAGCACGTAAGTACACTTTAATATAGTTGGATAGAAAAATGTAACGATAGAAATGTAATATTCTTTTAAGGACTATGTTAGTATTAAAAAAATAAAATTGGCTGATCTAGTACAAAGATCAAACTTAAAGAGCACGAGCTGCATTTGACCAATAAGTTAACTTGATTTGAGAAGAAAAAAAAAGATGTTTTTCATGGGATAAACATTAGTGGGGAGGTCAATGGGGCGGCAACGAGGAGTACTCCACCGCCACTGGGAAAATCTTGTATCCATGCCTTGAGGAAATTTTCTCATGTTCGCTCGTCTTCAAGATACCCTGGGAGCGACCTCAATAAAATATAAAAAAAAAAAAAAAAATCAAACTTCTATTATTTTCAATAAAATTGGTTGTAAAAAAATAACAAAATTTTACTATAGAACAAATGAAAAATTAACATATTTTTATGACAGTAATAAATATCATTTTTAAAATAAATTTATACATTTTGTATAAAAAAAATACAAATAAATATAACATAACCCGCTTTACATATAAATGTTATTTCAGTATATCGTTCAAGAATGTATGACCCCTGTCCATAAAGATTTTCACTTCCGGATACAAATTAACATACTTAGTCATTAGCACTCACACTTTGATTGAAATCTTGACCACTTAAGAGTCTAAGCGTGTGTTTGGAAACCCAATATCGTGTCTCAATGCATTTTCGCCGTGAAAATTTTGAAGCTAGTATACCAAGGTTCTGCATTGCCGTGATTCTCAACGTGATTTTGTTTAAATTGACACCATTCTAAACATACTATAAATTCATTATCATTTAAACCAATTCATTGTTTTTTTGACAAACTAAACCAATTCATTGTTGGTTAGAGTTATACGTATAAATAATAAAAACAAACAAACATATGCTCCATGATTTATTTTTGTTTTTCTCTTAGTTATTTATTTGGGATTTTAATTGCATTAATACAACTTCCTCAAAAAAAAAAAAAGCATTAATACAACGTAAACCTCCTTGAACAAAAAAGAATTTGAAAAATTCCTAAATCTTGAAAACACCACTATCTTCAACAATTTCCCTCTCCTCAACACAAACAAGGACAACAACCACAACAAACACCGAATCATCACATCAGAAAGATACTTCCAAAGAGAATAACCCCTTCTTACTCCTTAGAGTTAAACTTCAACTCCACTCCACCATCCACTATCAGATCCAACCATAAACATATCATAACTAACTCGATTCCGCCTTAGTCGCTTCTTGGACCGGATACCGGATACAGAGTCCGATTAGTGGCTTATTATTGGACCGGATACCGAGTTTTTTTTTTTTTAACTTAACTAACTCGACCGAGTCACTGGGTTAAACTCGTCGAGTGTTATTATATCAGCAATGCAACAATCTTCATCGCCGTCACCGGAAGCGATACTCGAATGGCTTCACAAAGAAATGGGATACAGACCACTCGGTCAATATGCTTCCGCCGGAGGAAAATCGCATTCACCGTCAGTCGAATCGATCCGAAAAATCTGCCGTGGGAACATGATTCCGGTATGGAATTTCCTCGTAACGCGTGCGAAATCGGAGAAGACGGTGAGGAATGTGAGGAGGAATATTACGGTTCACGGTGAGGGGGATGGTGGTGGGAGGAAGAAGGAGAAGAGAGAAGGGGAGGAAGTTGAGGTTGCGTTGATGGAGAGAGATGCGGTGAAGAAGGAGGTTGAGAGGTTGAGGAATGTTGTGAGGAGACAGAGGAAGGATTTGAAGGCGAGGATGCTTGAGGTTTCGAGGGAAGAAGCGGAGAGGAAGAGGATGCTTGATGAACGGGCGAATTACAGGTTTTGGTTTCGAATTTTTGACCTAATTTTGATGTTTTGTATTTAAATTTGTAATTTTGATTTGATTTTATTTGATTTTGCTCCTAATTAATGTTTAGTGAAGAATCATTACTGTATTGTAATCACTGGTTCAATTTGTGATAATAAAATGCATTTATATAATTATAAACTATGAAGTTATTGAAGGGAAGGGAATATTTTATCGGACAGTGGTAAGACTGGTGGTGTTGTACGAGACGGAGTGTTGGACGGTAAAGAACCAGCACAAGCATACGTTAAGCATAGTAGAGATGAGGATGTTGCGTTGAATGTGTGGTAAGACTAGACGGGATACTATTAGAAATGACAACATTAGAGAGATAGTTGGGGTGGCATCTATAGTAGAAACTAGACTTAGGTCGTTTGGGGATATAGAGAGAAGAACTGTGGATTCTGTAGTTAGGAGAGTAGATTAGATGGAGGGGAGTCAAATCACTAGAGGTAGGGGAAGACCTAGAAAAACTATAAGCGATGATATTTAGAAGGATCTAGAGATTAATGAATTGGAGAAAGACATGGTTTTTGATCGAATATTATGACGCCGTTTGATTATGTATCCGATTCACTTAGTGGGATAAGACTTGGTGGGATAAGACCGTAGTGTAATCACTGGTTGAATTTGTGATAAATTATAATAGACTATGAAGTTATTGGAATTTCAACTGTTGTAGTTATGCATAGTTCTATACTTCACTCTCTTTGGTTTAGTGTTGTCATATAGCGGCTGTAGCGTTGACATAGTGGAATTTGAACAAATTCCTATTGTTCCATGAAATTTCAATAGTAACAGTTACCTATATTATCTCTAAACTGCACTCTCCTTAGATGAGTCAAATGCTTCCTTGTGGTGTTAGTGTTTACAATTCAGTAGCACTTGGTTGAAGTGGAATTCTCCTGGTTCTTCATTGGGCAAAAAGATGAGTAAGCCATGAAACACTGATACTGATACATAGACACCACCAGTAACAATTTAAGAACACGAAAGTGGCTGAATGTTATTAAATGTGTTGGTGTCGTGTCACTGAGATATGTCAGAAACGGAACATGCTTTCAATCCAAAGTTACGATGCTACATATTGAATAAGAGATGCCGACTTTGTTGCGTGATAGAAAGAACACTTTTTTTCTGCTGGCTTTGGTAGTCGAAACTAAAAACTGATTTGTTTTTATGTTGCAAATGTTTATTATCACCTTGATTATTGTCGTAGGCATATTGTGGTTTTGCTTGTTAGTATAATAATTTGCTTCTGAGATTAAATATCACTGTTGACGAGAAAAGTTTGCGCGCTTTTGTATCTGTATCAATGATATGTTTGAAAGAGAGATGAGAAAAATAATGAACGTGTCATGGTTCTGGCATTGAATGGTTGAGATAATTAGTGAGTTCTTTACCATTCTGCAGGCATAAGCAAGTGATGTTGGAGGCCTATGATCGTCAATGTGATGAAGCTTCGAGAATATTTGCTGAATACCATAAACGTCTCTGTTACTATATAAATCAAGCAAGGGATGCTCAAAGATCAGGTGTGGATTCTTCCGTTGAAATGGTAAATAGTTTTAGTGCAAAAAATGAGAAGGAAGCTGTTTATTCTACTGTTAAGGGCAGTAAATCTTCAGATGATGTCATTGTCATTGAAACCACAAGGGAAAAGAATATTAGAAAGGCGTGTGAATCTCTTGTAGCTTACATGGTTGAGAAAATACAAAGTTCTTTTCCTGCTTACGAAGGAAATGGCGTTCTAGCAAATCCTCAGGCAGAAGCAGCAAAGCTGGGGTTTGATTTTGATGGGCAAATTCCGGATGAGGTTAGAACAGTTATTGTGAATTGCCTAAAGAGTCCTCCCCTATTACTTCAGGCAGTTACTGCATACACTTCTCACTTGAAAAGTCTAATATCCAGAGAAATAGAGAAAATTGATGTTAGAGCTGATGCAGAGATCTTGAGGTATCAGAAATCAGAATATATGAAGTTTCTTTTTTCACTTTTTGTTGATGCTCTTGTTAGTTCATCTGTGACTATAATTTTTAAGGTGGGAGCTTATGTAGAAATCATCAATAATTGTTACTATATAATGCTTAACTTTCCCAAAAAATATCCACCAAAATGCTAAATTTGCAAAGCATTTAAAAGAGGCATGCAATTATTTAGTTCCCCTTCCAACCAGAGTACAATAGTATGTTTGTATAAGTATTCAGTATGAATTCTCTGTTAGTTTTATCTTATTAGCAAGTATGTTAAGCATGCTATTGATATAATTCAAACTTGCATATTTTCAATCAGGTACAAATATGAAAATAACATAGTTATGGATGTTTCCTCTTCTGATGGGAGCTCTCCTCTACAGTATCCACTTTATGGAAATGGCAAACTTGGGGCTGATGTGCCTCCAGGAGGAAGTCAAAATCAGCTCCTTGAAAGACAGGTCTTTATTCATCCTTAGACTGAATAGTATTGTCGGCTTAAGTAAGGTTATTGAACCAATGTTGTATCTCTGTTCACAGAAAGCTCATGTTCAGCAATTTTTGGCTACTGAAGATGCACTAAACAATGCCGCAGAAGCAAGGGACTTGTGTGAAAAACTTATGAAACGTCTGCATGGAGGCACCGATGTTACTTCTCGTTCAATTGGGATTGGAGCAACATCTCAAAATGTTGGAAGTCTTAGACAACTTCAGGTATTATTCATTTAAAACTTAGAGTGAATTAGGTCCTCTTTAAGCAAGTTATACACACACACACACACACACACCACCACCACAAAACTTTTAACAAATACTCCCTCCGGTTCTATATTTAAGCAAAAAAATATGTTGCACACAGATCAAGAAATCAGCAATTTTTATATATTTGTGCTGGTACAGTAAAAAATTTAAAACATGTCCCGAATTACCCTTGTCTGTGTTCAGTTATTATTCCATATATGTGAATTAAAGATGTTCAGCAGAATATGCACTTTACAATGTAAATGTGGTGATTAAAAGAAAAGACAGATCTTTATGCTCTGAAATGGGAAGAAGTGGCCGCCCATCTTATCTTCTTCTTGGAAGATGGTAGTACACAGGAATCTGTTTCAACTTAATAAATGTGTTATCGAAAATAGTAGGCCAACTTAAATTAAATGAGATGATTTAAATTAAATGAAGTTTAATTTAGGAAAAATAATTTTAATAAAGTTTGTTGAAAGTTGCTTATGTTTTAGATCCTGAGACATTTTCTCTTTTATGCTTCTATTTGAAACCGGAGGGAGTGACTAATAGTCGAATTACCAGTGTTTATTCAGACATTGTCTCAAGCTGCTTTGGACATATATATTAAATAGCTTTGGACATGTTTACATGATTGATTTGGTTATACTACATTCTAAGAAAGCAACAGATACAAGTATACAAAATTTGTTTTTATGACAAATTACCTTTGGTTCAGCTTTTTCACATCTAATTATTTTGAGGTAGCCTGTAAATCTGATTTGATAATTTGGTGTTATAAAGTAAGAAATATTTTTTTGATATAGTTCATGGGGGAAGATTATGAAATTTGATATTCCCAATCCCAGTAAAATTGAATTAAAAACCAAGGAAATTATGAGCCCTTGTTTATCTAAGATTTATTGTCTTTAAACTATCAACATCTCGACATGTTTAATTATGAAAATATTGTTTTATATTAAATTTTATAGTAGGGTAGGAGCAATAAATAATTTATCTTTTTCTATCTCCGATGAATCTTTGCTTTTAATAAATTTAATTTAATTATTTAGGTTCCATTTTTTATTTTCCAATACTGTTCAAGAATTAGCATTTTCTACTGTTATGAGTTGGAAGAAAAAGGAAAGAAACATTTTGTCCTGTTCTGTTCTATCCAATTATTAATACTAGAAATAATTTTTAACATCAAAATTTGTGGTGGGAATTTACCAGCTTATACTTCTAACATGTATTCAGCTAGATGTTTGGGCAAAGGAAAGAGAAGTTGCTGGTTTAAAGGCAAGTTTAAACACCTTGATGTCTGAAATACAACGCTTGAATAAGTTATGTGCCGAGAGGAAAGAAGCCGAAGATTCTCTGAAAAAAAAGTGGAAAAAGATTGAAGAGTTTGATGGTCGTAGATCAGAGCTTGAGTCCATATACACAGCACTTCTTAAAGCAAATACGGTAAAGTTCAACTATTTCATTAATTTCTGTATTTATGGAATGTGATTGCTGTACTTATTGCTAAGCCTTGGGTAATAATGGTACCCTCTTTGGATCCTAGGATAATATTTGTCCGTGTGGCCATGTTGATGCATTTTATTATTTGATATATGTATTGGCTACCTAGACAATGGATATTTGTAGTAAACTTGCATATACTGTTCCTACTGGGCCTTAATGGTATTCATTTCCCTCAAGTCGTGCAAGTGACTCCAACAACACATTATTTTTTCCCTATTTTTTATTTTTTTTATAAACAGTTCGTTGATTTTTGTTTTCTTATATATTGCAGGATGCTGCTTCATTTTGGAGTCAGCAGCCATCGACTGCAAGGGAGTATGCTTTAAGCACTATAATTCCAGCATGCTCTGCTGTTGTTGAGACTTCAAATAGTGCGAAGGATCTTATTGAGAAAGAAGTGTCTGCCTTTTATCGGAGTCCAGATAATAGCCTCTACATGCTTCCTTCTTCACCACAGGTTTATAATGCTCTAATTGATACTTGAACATCGTTACAAATGTTAGAATAGACACAAATGTTAGGATAGACACAATGTTCTGAGTTTTTGGATCAGGGTACCAAAAGTACACCTCCACATAGATGCTTTATGGCGGTATATTTTTGTATCTTCCGTTTCTACCGTTTGGTAGTCAAAGTTTCTGAATTCATTTAAATATAACTCAAACGGATTGGTTGTCTAGTGTTTAATAATCTACAACATTGATAGAAGAAATATATTCAGATGAAACTGAAAGAAGGAAAATACAATGGGGGGTGGATATGATATTCTCCAAATATGAAATCTCAAGATACAATGAGGAACATGAATTGAATGCAGTGTAAGGCAGCTTAATTTTTGCGTATCAGGAATGACAACTGCTTTATGAAGAATGCAAAGTTGTAGATATAACCCTATCCTATAACAAGTCTAGGAGCAAGAGACTTTCTGAAGCTTGGTGAGTTTGAGCTGGCTAAGGCAATTACTGAGGATTTTTCGGAGAACAATCCTCTGATTACTCTGCGAGAGTCGGAAAGTTGCATGTGAGAGAAGTGGTTAAGTGAGAGAGTTGGGAGTGAGAGGCAAAGAAGTGTATTTTTTACTTTGGAGTTGTTTCCATAGTTTAGTGAGTAACAATATTTTACATTATTCTCCTATACCGTATCCCTTGTTTTGCTGTCCCATGATCAAGTTTTAAATCAAATACAAAACAAATTTTTCTGTGCTATATTCCTACCTCTTTTTAGCAAATCAAATGAATCCCAATACATTTTTGAGAACGGGGAACTTTTAATGGCTTTAGAGACATTTGCTCTGAATATATTAATAATCTATCTCATATATAAAGATCTACTTCAACTTATATTTACCATATATTCTGGTTCAGGCACTGCTTGAGGCCATCGGGTCCAGTGGATCATCTGGACAGGAAGCAGTTGCAAATGCAGAAGTAAGTGCGGCTATTTTGACAGCAAGAGCCGGTGCTCGGGATCCGTCGGCAATTCCATCAATATGTCGGGTTTCAGCTGCACTTCAGTATGCTGCTGGTGGTGAGTATACTATTATTGTTCATGCACTTAAAGTCTCTTTCCTAGTGCACGGTCCACGTCTGATATGGAGGCATGTCCAGGATGGAAGTTCTTGTTGTCTTGGATGAAATAGATTTGTCTGAAACTTGTCTAATGCCTAACAAAACTATTGAATCTGTTAGTTTTGATACATTTTGAAATTATAATCGGTTATAAAATATTTTCAATTCATTCCTTACTCAATATTTGTCCTTTATATTACTATTGCATATTAATTTCATTAACTTACAAACGTAGTTTCAAAGGTATTTACTATTGGGGTGGGGGTATGCATATACATGGGCCCAAATCTATTCTAATGTAGTAAATGATTTTCTTAATGCGCAGGCTTGGAGGGTTCAGATGCTGGTCTAGCATCCATACTGGAGTCCCTGGAGTTTTGCTTGAAACGTCGTGGTTCAGAAGCTAGTGTTTTAGAAGATTTATTAAAGGCTATTAATCTTGTCCATATTAGACGGGATCTTGTGCAAAGTGGTCATGCCTTGTTGAATCATGCCTACTTTGTTCAACAAGACTACGAAAGGTAGATATGAATTCAATCCCCAAATCCAACCTGCATTCATGGTTAATAATTTAGTAAATTTATTTATGCCTTTCCAAGAGAAAAAGATGTAGTTAATATATTTTTCCATCTCTTTCAGATTCACACCTTAATAATTTGTTGTCGTTTCTGACATTTGATATATTGATGCAGGACGACCAATTTTTCTTTAAATTTGGCAGCAGAACAAGAAAGAGCTGTCACGGAAAAATGGCTACCTGAACTCAAGACTGGTGTTTTGAATGCTCAGCAGAGTTTGGAAGCTTGCAAATATGTCTGGGGATTGGTGAGTTACTGCTGTTATTGTTATAAGATTGATATCCCTTCAAACAGTGCTGAAAATTTCTGGAATGACTTGATGCAACTTCTGCTAAGCATGTTTTATTTACATATATTGCTATATAAAAAACTTCATCACAATTGTTCAGTTTGATATGCAATCTCTTGGTGCATTCTTATGTGTTTGTTGATAACTATTTAAATTTCCATTTCTATTCTTACATTGCAACTTCTTCTGCAGCTTGATGAGTGGTGGGAGCAACCGGCATCTACAGTTGTCGACTGGGTGACAGTGGATGGGCAAAATGTAGCTGTCTGGTATAATCATGTGAAAAAGCAGCTTCTAACATTTTATGATCAGGAGCTACTGTTGTGAATAGAATTGTAATGCACCTACAGTGACTTAAATTTTCTCAAGTCCCAGATTGTCTAAACAATTCACACTTTCCTATCGATATTGAAGACTTTATATTCTTCAGCCTCGAGGTGCTGTGAAGCATCTAGTACTTCAAGCAGTTACTTTGGGATGGAATGTGCAGCTGTTGTTGTTATTGATAGACCAAGAAAACCTCAAGAACAAGAAAGAAACCTCTTCTCCACCTGTTGATTTTTTTAGATTCCCCCTTCTTTCTCTTCAGAAGTGTGATGTGTATTATAGCTTATAAGCTATATGAGAAACAGGTTAACTTATAAGCCATTTCAGATTCTAGGTGGTAAGTTAGAATGTTCTTTATAATTGCATGTGATTAATGGTTTTGAATCCTCTGATTGTAGAGCTCTGTAAATTGATTTAATGTGTGCCAGAGAGTTGAAGTTGAAAACATATTCAACTTCATTTATTGCACACTGGTTTGAACTGTTGGACACAATTAGTGTCGTTTAGAAAACATTAAGAAGCTAGTTACAGGTAGACTTATGTTTTGTAGCACTTATTCTAAGTTTTACGTGGTATATGATGAGATTTCTTGTTTTGTACACAAACAAAAACTCTTTGTAGAAGAATCCTGAGTTCATATTTTATATTGCTAATTTATTTTGGTAATCTTGTTGAATTCTCTATTTTCTTCATGATGGAAATATTATTAATTCAGAGTGAAATTAAAAAAAAATGAAGTATATTGGTTTGGTTCGATTCTGGACTATGAATGATGTGAAATTGATATTTGAATCAATTGTAATTGGGTTTGATTGATTTGTTTCGGTATATAACCGAACATGACAAAAAATTGAACCAATTTAATTTGTTTGAGTTGGATCTCCGGTTCATAATTTGATCATTAAACCTTTAATTGTATCATCTACCCGTCTAGTATACATTGGAAATTAACCTTTTCATATGAAGACCGTGATCAGGTTGACATCACAGTCTTTCGTGAATCACATTAATGGAACAATATACTTTCTTCTCACTGCTACAATAATCATTTGGGTTATGGTTTAAACTTTAAAACAGTACATTTATCCGTGAGATACAGGGAGGGGATAATTGTATGTAAAATGAAGCATAATAAATGTGATAATGACCACAAATTGGTTGGCTAAGTTTCAAGGAATGTGGTTGGTTGGTGCAAACCTGTGAACTTCAAAGACTAGTAATTATTTTTCATGGAGTGTATAAGCAAATACTTCTTTGACAGTACAGATGAATTGTGTTGAAGTATTTTTTACAATGTTACAAGGTGAACGTAGGAGACCAAAACCGCAATATATTATTTTTTATTTTTTTAAAACTGAAACCAAACAACTGAAAGAGATGCAAATTCTAGATTACTTTTTTGAAACAACATATATTATTAAGGCTCCCCGCACAAGACAAACGTAGGAGATCAAAACTGCAATACAAGGTGCCGTATATAGGCGGCACCGCAACACCCACACAAACAGAAGCAATAAAAAAGGCCACACAACTGACAGATAACACTAACAGCAACTGTGAGGAAACAAGCACAAAATCCCCCAACCGAAGCAGCAGCGAACAAAGCCAGTACTCGCAAAAACAAAGCACCGGACTTCTATCAATACAACAAACAGGTCAGCAGCACCTAAAAAACAGTCAGCGGCCTTGATCTCTTCCCCTCTTTAAAAACTACCTTTATTTCTGAAAAGTCAAAATGATATTGAGAAAATAGGTCTAACACAAAGTACAAGACATACTTTTGTAAAGCCAAGTTTACTAACACTTACATTGAATGAAAAACAGAAAGTGAATCTCAAGTTGAGATCGCAAGAACTCTCTCAAACTATCTCTTAGATTACAGCAGTGTATAAATTCTAATATGCATTATGCATACACCAACATTATATCATCGTCCAACACGTAGCTATGACAGCAACTATCACTCCAAACATACACCACCTGATAAAACAAAATAAAGTAAAAAGTACACATACATGCCAAAATTTGGACTAACAACTTGCCAACCAAAAAACCTTTCATTTTCAGCAGCTTCATATATTATTCACCTGATATCTATAGCCAGGATTTGAATTTACAAATTGTCAACCAAAAAAACTTTCATGTCTCAAACTTCTCAACCAATCCTCTACCTTAGAAGTTAGAACCAGCCCAATTTACCACCAATTCTCATGCCCTGCTTTGAATATGAAAACAGCACATGTATGATAAGTGCATCTCATTATCCAAGCAATTAGCGGGCACTGACCACTCACTCAATAGACTTATCTGATCAAAGATGGAAACAAACTTGCAGGATATGTGAACTTCAAAGGTCGGATTGAATCTGTAAATGGTCCAGAATTCTTATCCATGAGCTTAAATTATAATCGCTGCAGTTTCACAGCAATATACACTACATTTGATCACAGTAACAACTAAAAGGTGCAGACCATAACTTGAAGATATATAAGAGTTACTATATAACAAATTTCCAGTTGCATACACTGTTAGAATTGTATCCTCCCTCAAGAAGGATCATCTTTTTTGCTCAAAATCGATGCCTTTTGGTATCTCAGTTTATCAATTTCCCGTACTAGATAATCTAAAGTCGTATCCGTAACATGGTTAGGGGTGCATCCAGCATCGATCATCATTTTTAAGAACTTATAAGCATCCTTCAGTCGGCCAGCCTTACTGTGAATTTCAATCAAAGTATTATAAGTGACAACATCAGGATTTATCCCGCTGCTCTTCATTTGCTTGAAGAACTTGTTCACCTCATCGATTCGGCCTGCCTTTCCCAAAGCATTAATGAGAGTGTTATACATAACTATGTCAAGATAACCGCCTTGCTTCAGTAGCCCGTCAAGAACAGCACTGGCTAAATCTGCTCTTCCCATCTTTCCTAAACCTTGAATTATCATATTGTACGTCGCTATATCGGTCGGGCAGAGCTTTTCTCCCATTTCACTCAGAATAGCCCAAGCCTCATTGAAATAGCCCTTTTTGACAAATGAGCTCATGATAGAATTATATGTATAACTGACAGGATCCACGCCCGCGTCGGTGAAAATCTCAAACAATTTGCAAGCGAGACTTAACTTTCCCTTCGACAAAAATATAGACAGGAAAGTATTCACCATATCAACATCAAAAGAATCAGACCCTTTTTGTTGAACTCTCTGTCCACGGTCAGGAGTAAACATTCGAGAAGCATTGCCAGTTGAATTCACAACACGCTTGGCCAATTTATCCATGTGTGGAGACGATGACCACTCATCGATTTGTTCAGACGAGGTTTCCACCTCATCATCCTCAACTCGGGAACGAGTTATGAAACTCATGATCTCACTAAAACCTCCTTTGGAAGGGAACATTGATGAGTAATCCTTTTCCTTGGAATGAAAATTATTGATAGAAGCTTCCATTCCAGCCTTCCACCTGAGAACACCAGGTAACAAATCGCCTTCCCTGACATGCTTGATGAGCCTATCAGTCCATTCCCAACGACCGTACTTATGAATCCCAATCAAGAGAGACGTTATTGTTACAAGGTCAACAGAAAATCCTCTAGCTTCCATTTCCTCCACCAACTCCAAAGCCTCTTCCAATAGACCCTCTTTACATAGTTGCAACACAACAATGCTGTAAGTAATCCCATCCACAAATTGACCTTTCTTCTTAAGATCACAAAAAAGCATATAACCAGCTTCTGATCTTCCATTCTTAATAAGTCCATGAATCAGAATATTATAAGTCGAACAAGAAGCTTTCACCCCTTCTTGAGCCATTTTCTCAAACATCTGACACCCTTCATTAACCTTCGCAGCCTTGAATAAACCATCCAAAACACAATTATACACAAGCACACCGGGACGAAACCCATTATCCTTCATCTCGTTAAAAATCCGCAACGCCACATCCATCCTATAAGTCCTACAACAACCCCGAACGAGAATCGTGTAAGTAAACTCGTCCGGCTCATAACCACACCCTTTAAGCTCATCCCACACAATAAGCGCATCATTAATCTTCCCAACCTTACAAAGAACCGATAAAACCGAATTATAAGTACACATATCAGGTCCAAACAAATTCTTATCCTCCTTCATCTCATTAAAAAGCTTCATAGAAGTAACCAAATCACCCCAAGAACCAAAAGCATGAATACAAATATTATAACCCCACAAATCAAAATCAAAACTTTTCCTTTCCCTCAACCTATTAAACACATTCTCAAACTCTTTCTTCATCCGGGCCTTTCTTAAAACCGAAAGTAAGTAATTCGACGAACCAACAATAACAGAATCCAAATTCAAACAATCATCATCACCACCAAGTGTCATAATATTATTGAAAATTGACAAAGCAAGTGGAATTTGATTATTCTTTATAGAAGCAATTAACAGAGAATTATAAATAAAAGGTGTAGTACCAACAGGTTGAAGATTTTGTGTTTGAATATAATCCAAAATATCAATAACAAAGTGAAAATTTTTAGTATTATTGTTAAGAGAAACACCAAATTTGATAAGAAAATTGAGAAGGGTATTAAACGAATTCGAATCGAAAACAATACCATTTTGTTTCATGGAATGAAGAAGGTGAGGGAGGTGTTGATGGAGGAGTGAAAAAGGGGTTTTGGGGTTACAAAGATTGTTGAAAATGAGTGAGTAAGAGAGTGAAGAATGATGAATGTTGTTGTTGGAATTGAAGAAATTGAGTTTGTGAGAAATATGAAGTGATGGGTTTGAGAGGATTTTGTGGATTAGGGTTTGTGTGAGGTTGGTTTGTGGTGGTGTTTGTGTTGGGTTTTTTGAAAGGGTTTTGGTTATGGAAGCTACTGTGAGTAATTCTGAAACTTGTTTCCATGTTGAAGATGAAGATTTTGATGATGATGTTTTCATTGGTTTTTGTTTGGTTTGTGTAACTAACTATGATGTGTTGAAATTTTTTTTTGTCATTGGATTGAACATGGTGTTGCAGGTTCTTCGTTCTGTCTTCTTCAATTGCTGAAATGAACGTGTGGCATGTTTTTGAAAGGTTATAATTTCTTTTTCTTTTCCATTTTTTTTTGACAAAAAACAAAACAATACTCATTCATCTAAATTAAGGGTATCTGAGATACAATAAGATGTTTAACATTGGTGAAACTGCGAACAAACTAACAACACATAAGTTAATAGCATACAACTGTCAAAATACCTACAAATAATATGATATATTCTAAGCCACCGAAATACTCATGATTTAGGATCTGCAACGTCGATGCTCAAATCATTGATTGAATCTGTAATTGATTGAAGTTAATCTTTTAATAGGAACCAAACAAACACCGCAATAAGACGAGAAATCAAACACCGCACAAGACGACGAACAACACAACGCCGCACTCATACAACGAAATCACAAAAAACACAATGAAAAATTTGATAAGTGTGAAAACCACTTATTTAAATCGAAAGAAAAGGGAAAAATATATAGAGGGGTGATTCTAAGTCAAAAAGTGACCTAAAACACCCCTCCTCGATGAATAAAGGAGAAAGAAAACTTCAAGAGAAGATGAAGTTTCTTTCACTAAAAAACTAGGTCGACTTCTTCTCCGTTCGATTGAGTGACCAACATAGTGTGAAATAAAAATGGTAGGTAGTTTGACCCAAGGTGTTTGTGTTCGTTCATTACAAAAGAAGATCAATGTCTCAGCTGTAACCATCCAGCACTTTGAGATGTTTGTAATGCGTTTCCCTCATGGTTTGGACAGTTTATATGGTGCAAGTCAGGTTCAGATTACATAATCCGAACTAGTTCATCACAGGTTTTTTGTGTGCTTCACATTGCCCCGACAGTTTTTGTGGTTCACAACGCACAAAAACTTCTATAAATTAGTGTGCTCGGTTCATTTGCTCTAAAACACAACAAAAAACTCTAAAAAAATCTTTTGAAAGATATGAATACCAAGAGGTTGATATGAGTTATATCTTGCTGCATTGACAATATAAATATGTCAGTTGGCAAGACATCATGTTCTAACTCAAAACAATCCTCTTGAAACACCTTGTCTTTCATCATTATGTTGCAGATATGATTACAAAGAGGTTGTTGTGAACTTGATCCAGGTGACTTACCGATCGAAATATGTCAGTTGGCAGGCCAGCTGGATCAAGTACAAAAGAACCTCTTTGAACACCTTCCTAGAAGTTTTATCACTTCTGTTATTATATTGTTTTAAGTCATTTAATTATGTTTTGTAGCTTTTTTATTTTTTTCCTATGTCATTCGCCATGAAAACCCTTAAAAAAATCAAACTTAAACACAATATAGGGTTGTTCAGATTATACAATCCAAAAATGCTCTAAGAGTTTCAGATTATATAATCTGAAACATCGGCAGTGACCTTTCACCCAAGGTTTGGACGACGGTTTGTGGTGTGTTTACTGTATTTTTGATCGGTTGGAGCATTGAAAACGTTTCCTTTGACTGTATTTACAGTCTAGGATAGGTTTATGGCTATAAATAGCCTTGCATGCTTCAACAATTTCATTCATTCTTCACTTTCCATCATTTCTTACTTTTTCATTCTTTTTTTTTTAGTTATATAGGAGTGTTTATGATATCATGGTCACCGCTGACCGCTCATACAATCTCTGCAATTGCTTTGCAGTTTATGCGGAGATTGTACGACAGTCAGAATAGACATTTGATATCAAATACGACATATATTATTTATTTTTTCCTTTTTTTTTTTTTTTCAGATTCTAAAATTCAAAAATACCCATCAATCTGTTTCGGGTTATATAATCTGAACAGGAGTATTTTCAAAAAAAATAGGACGCGAGAATAAAATAGGATGGGAAAAGTAATATATTGTTTTTACTAAAAATCGAAGCAAGCCGAACTATTATACCCCTATCTATGACCCATTTTGACACTTCATAATTGATAGTTCATTGTGGTAGTAATTTTTTAGGCTCCTGGTTGTGGTTTTTAAAGTGTAAGCTTGGATGAATGATTTAAGAGGAAAAAGGTGGAGAGATACTGCTTTTCTTTTTAGAAAAATGCTAACGATTGTGCCCAAGACATTAAGTAAGGAAATAAATAAAGTAAAAATATTTTGAAACTTGTGTATTCAAACTCTTAAAAGTATAAAAAATATTTTTTTAATAAAAAAATTTCCTGTTCTATTTTCTTAACAAGTGTTGCTAGAATGACCCTTCTATATAAATAAGGGAACATATTTCTTATATAATTCTTTCTATATTAAAATTGTTAAAGGGATAAAAAATTTATAAGGCTTGCTTTCCGTTATGTTTTTTTTTAATCTTAAATTGATTATTTCAATAAAAATGATATGTTTTAATCTTAAATAATAGTTTTTATAAGGGTAAAATTGAAATTAAAAAGTTATAACTTATTCCATTTCGTCAACTTTCTAAACAATATAATAAGAAATATGTTCCGATCCATCATAATATACCCAAACATTGGAATGAACTCTCTATTTCATTCGTTCCGCTCCACTCCATTCCATTATGTTTCATTCCGCTCCAATCCGTATTGTTCCATCAATCCAAACAGAGCCTAAAGCCTATGTGTTCATATTGGAGAATTGCATTTCGAAGAGGGTATTAATGATGGAATCCATGGTCGAAAAACACAGCAAATGGAGAAAAAGGAGATTCAAAGAGATGAAGAGAAGAGAGAGAAAAGTGTAAGGTATTCATAGTATATGATAAATTTGTACAACATTAATATTAATACAACAACTCACATAACTCACCCGCGGTGGATGTTATGAAACACTCATCCACCCTAGACCGAGCCTTTATTAAGTCCCTCAGACGTGAGTCGCATGCAATATTTTAATTTATGAGTAAGATAAGTCATATCAGAAAAACTTCAACATTAACATCGTACCAAACATAAACAAGATGAAGGTACTTAAAATCAAAACATGCATGCAAGTATTAATATTGACTCAAATACATAATTAAAATTGTTCTCTCAATTACAAAACCTATGCTAAAAACATCAACACCTTCGAGAATCAAATCATTAACATATACATCATTCATCAATATAACTATATAAGCAAGACATCAACACATTCAATTTATCAATGAAAAATCAACACCCTAAAATGAGATTCTCAAAACATGTAAGAAAGGAGGATAGAAACAATGCTCACTTCACTCTTTTTCTCTCGAGTGTATGTCCACTGATTTCTTTCTGTATAGCTTGCATGCCATCTAAGGCTTCGGCTATAGTTAAAGTTGAACAAGATTTAGTGCACGTGTATTAAGATCGATTTACAGAAGTTACCCTAGTACATTAACTTTGTTACGATAGAATTGTTATGGACACTGTCTTTTTAATATTCTCTTTAATATTCACTCATTAATTTGAAGAAATTTATGCAAGTCTCATATTTTAGAAATGGATCCCATAAATAGTGTTGAAAGAATTTCACTCAATAAAAAATTAAGTGATAAAGAGAGTGTTAGAAAGACAATGTTCTTAACATTTTTCAACTCTAAAATATAACTCTCGTAAAACTATGGTAGTTTAAGGTGATTGTGATAAATTTATTGGAAATCCAAATATGCTATGAAGTACAAAGTACAAATACTTGACACGATACATTTCATCTTTTTTTTTTCTATACACGAAGTGCATTTCATTTCCCGTTTTATTCTTCCACATCTTTCTCCTCTTTCTCTTGGGTCTCTTATACTATTGTTTCTTTTTTTTTCATTTTTTTTAAATGAAACAAATAAGAAAAAAATCTGAAAGAATAAAGAGTTGGCTTTTTGGAATTGTTATTTAAGCCAAAAAATTTAGTTGGAACCAAAGATACGACAAATGTGATTCTAAAGAGACAAAAAGATCAATTTTTAAACTCTTATTCAATCATCCGGTCCCTTAACTTAATTGATTGTTTCAATTTGGTCCCCAAACTATAATAATTTGTACCAATTTGGTCCCCTGTGTTTTGCTCCGTTACTAGTTTCAGTCCTTTCTGTTAGTTTCTGTCAAAAAAACGTTAACTTATATACCAATTTGGTCCCGTATGTTTTGCTGTTAAAGTTTTTTTGAGAGAAACTAACAAAAATGACTAAAACTAGTAACAGAGCAAAACATAGGGGACCAAATTGGTACAAATTGTAGTTATGGGACCAAATTGAGACAATCAATTAAGTTAAGGGATCGGGTGATTGAATAAGCCATTTTTAAAATGGGGCTAAGAGAAAAAAAATCAATTTTAAAAATGGCAATGGAATATTTTGGTGATCATGATAAAATAAGACACTAAAACAATTAAGCAAAATAAAAAATATATTTTTATTTCAGATTTGATTATGTTATTGTTTTGTTTTAAAAATACTTATTTGACTGATGATTTAAACCAGTGGAATGAAAGCAATGATAGCGATGATGAAGCATATCTTTTGTTATTTGACCTAAGCATTGAAGTATTCATAACAACGAAGTATCCATAACAACACTTGCACCCTTAGAAGATAATAGTATTGATTTTGGATCTGTTTTGAGTGACTTAGTGGTTTTAAATGGGTCCCTTGCTTTGTATCAAATTATATAAATTTAGGTGCTTTTCAAATATATGTTTTGGGTGAATTTGGTGTGAAGGAATCTTGGTTTAAACTTTTCATTTTTCGGCCTTTATCTATCATTGTGTATCCTATTGAGGGAATATATTCTTTATGAAAGAAGATGGACAACTAATCTTTTTAAGTTTAAGCACTAAGACGTTTGAGGAGTTCTGATTTGTTAGAGATAATTTTTGGGTAAGACGGTAACTTATAAAGGGAGTCTTCTCCCAATTAAAGAAATGAATGAGTAATTTAATTTCGTGTTTTCACCCAAGTGTCATATGATTGTGGTTGTTAGGTTAAGAATAAAGATGGCCCAACCCTTGTACAAAAAAAAAAGGCCCAGCCCACAATGAGAAACCCTAAATTTTCATATGACTTCATTTCTTTATGTTCTATCAGCCGCCTCCTTATTTCCTCATTGTTCACCTCTTATTCTTTTTTTCAACAACTGCCTCCTTCTTTCAGTGTGAAGATGGAGAAATTTGTGATTTCATGGACTAAAAAGGTTAGTAATTATATCCCTGATGATCTTGCCCTCCCAATTTTGTCAAAATTATCTCTAAAATCTTTGAATCGTTTTAGATGTGTACGCAAATCATGGTCAACTTTGTTTGAAAACCCTTCTTTCATAAGCTTGTTTCGCAACATTTTCTTATCTAATAACCATTCTTACTATGAGCATACATCTCTCTTCCTACATCAGGTTGTGACTGATGACAGATCTGTGTTATATTCTCTTTCGGGTGAGAGGTTTGAGAATGGAATCAAGTTAGATTGGCCAAATCCATTTCAAGAGATGGAACCTAAATTTGTTATTTCGGGATCTGGTAGTATTAATGGAATTTTATGTCTAATTAATTACTCCCAACCTAATACAAGAGTTGTATTATGGAACCCAACTACTCAAGAATTCAAGGTTATTCCTACCAGCCCTTTTGAATTTGTCCCACATATGGATGTTGATATACTTCGACATGGTTTTGATTGTGATTGTGTTACAGATGACTATAAGATAATTCGACAGGTGGTGTGTTATCAAAAACTTGATATTGATGTGTTGTCATTAGGCAATATAGATGATGACCAATTTTGGGAGATATATAGCCTCCATAGTAACTCATGGACGAAACTTGAATATGATATCCCTTTAAATCACAAAGAAAACGGAGTATTCCTAGATGGAATGGTTCACTGGTGGAATGAAAGTGACGATGGTGATGATGAAGCATATCTTTTGTCATTTGACCTGAGCACAGAGGAATTCGTAACAACACTTGCACCCTTAGAAGATGATAGTTTTGATCTTGGATTTGTTTTGAGTGACTTGATGGTTTTAAATGGGTCCCTTGCTTTGATTTTAAATTATCTTAATCATTTTAATTTAGGTACTTTTCAAATATCTATTTTGGGTGAATTTGGTGTGAAGGAATCATGGTTTAAACTCTTCATTTTCCGGCCTTTATCTATCATTGTGTATCCTCTTGGAGCAGGAGGGAAAGGGAATATATTCTTCACGAACGAAGATGGACAACTAATATTTTTTAGTTTAAGCACTAAGATGGTTGAGGAGTTCAGTTTTGTCAGAGGCAAATTTTCGGGTAAAATATTAACTTATAAAGAGAGCTTTCTTCCAATCGGAGAAATAAATCAATAATTTAATTTCGTGTTTTCACCCAAGTGTCATATGATTGTGGTTGTTACTTTGTAATCAAAGGAGCGTTTCCTTTAAGCATGTCATAATTATAATTAAGTGTAAGACAATTCAAGAAACCATTTAATGTTAAAGATTTTACTTTATCAATTTCATTTTGACACTCTACTCAATTGTTATTTATTTTAATCGATTAATATAGAACAAAATAAATATAGAATTTGAATTTACCAAATATTGTGCACAAGTATTTGAATCGAATGCCTTTGTGGAATCTAACATGAAAACTAAAGATTGACACTAAATACAATATTTTTTAAGCGGGCCATTTACTTTAGTGAAAAATCCAAAGAGACTTGCTTACTAGTAAGGATTGACACTAATAAACATAGAATTTTGCTCTTCCTCTCCACAAAACACTCGCGCCTATCATTACTTCCAAATATACCCCTACATTAGTTAAGTCACGCTGCGTGACTTAACTAACGCACCTTATGATTTTGCGCCACTTAAGTCACGCCGCGTTAGTTAAGTCACGCAGCGTGACTTAAGTGTACATTCAGCAGAACAGAACCAAAACACTCATATTTTCAAACTTCTCAAATACGATTTTTCCCCCTTCAAATTCGATTTTCTTCATTCTTGCGCCATTCAAACTCAAATTCTCCCACAATATTAAGTAAGTGTTGCTTATCCTACCTTATTGCATTTTTTTTGTTGAAATTTAAGATTTTTTTGAAGAAAAATAACATTTCTAGGTTTTTAGAAATTGGGATTGCATGTTAGTTTTGATGATTGTTAGTGATGAATTAAGTTAGGAATTGTATTTTAGATTTTGTTTACGGTACATGTGGTAGTTTATGGTTTAGAAATTGTTAGATTTCTTAGTTGTTTGAAAATTGCACTCTATGTGTTTGATAAAATGTCTCAATGATATTTTTGTTTTGTTTTTTGGATTGTTAATGATTAAATTAGTTAGAAATATGTTTGTTAATGTTGATTATAGTTAGTTACAGGACAATGTGGTAGTTTACGAATTGAATTGTTGTTGTTGTTGAATATAAGTGTTGTTGTTGTTCAATTGTTGGAATTGTTGTGCAGATATGTCTCAAAGGAATACGTCTCAGAGACCGCCTGAGCCACCTTAGGATAGAAGTGACAGACTTAGGGTAGAGAGGCCTGCCCCTACTAGTAGTGCATGGAGGGAGAAGCAAGCACTACACCCTCCTACGGCTGGTCGAGGGAGAGGTGAGGGCACGAGACTTGCTAGAGTTGATGTTGCAAGGGGGTCCACGTCACAGACGGGTCCATCCTAGATGGTGGATCCGACACAGTATCAACAGGATTATCAGGTGTATGAGCAGGCGCAGGATCAGGCGTATCATTTTGAGGAGCCTCAACCTCACCAGTATCAGTTTGATGCGTATCAGCAGCATCAATATGAGGATTATCATGAGCAGCCTGATATTGAGCAGGAGCGGCGTGATATTGAGGAGCCTCAGCAGCAGGATGATATTGAGCAGCATCAGCAACATGATGGTGGGGGTCGTTTTCAGGGGGTGTCGAGGGTGGTGTACGAGGCCGGACCGGACGGCTATGCAGGGGGGCCTTCTGACCTCACGCTTTTACCTCACTTTGGTGGACATGTGGCATGCAGGATATGGGTCGATGCCGATGTAAGTATATTTTAATGTTTATTTTACTTCTTTTACTATTTATACAACTTATTCTAATTATTATTTTACTTATTTAATGTTAGAATTAAAATTTATGTTAGAATATATTAAATGTTTATTTTACTTATTATTTATTTAACGGTGTTGATTGTTGTTTTTTGTTTTTGTATTTCAGTTTTTCGGAAAAAACATAAGGTGAAAGGTATCTCGCACGGGAAGAAGCTGAGCCTTAAAAACTTGACAATCCCTCAGCCGGGTGAACAAAATGAGTAGTTTTGATCAGAAGTGAATATGTCCGGTCTTACTCCCCTCCTGGATAGTGGGTACGAGAACATCTCTCACGAGTTTGTTTGTGCGATGTCAGAGAGATGGCATGAGGAGACCAGCAGCTTCCATCTACCTGTTGGGGAGATGACCATCACACTAGATGATGTGGCGTGTCTCCTAGGCATCCTCATCACTGGAAGGCTCCTTCTTGATAGAGAGTTAACCCGTGAGGAGAGGATAGAGATGATGCAGGTGGACCTACTTTTTACAGAGGAGGCTGCCGCTAAGGAGGTGGCAAGACAAGGTGCTGCTCACGTTAACTTTGGTGTACTGAAGAGGCGCTACGAGGAGCTCTTGAATAGGTGTAATCAACTGCTTGAGATTGACACACATGAGGAGCAAGACGAGCGAGCTCATGTTAGGTTGGCCTGTATTAAGGCGTTTTTGTTGCTCTTACTTGGCTGGACCATTTTTGCCGGCAAGAACAACAAAAACATTAATCTGTTGTGGCTGCTTGCGCTGCAAGATATGGACGAGTTGGAAACTGGTCATGGGGTGGATGGGACTTGCTTTCCTATACGAGCAACTATCTCTTACCTCCGACTCATTTATGGCCTCCTGTGGTGGTCACATGACATTGCTTATGGTAATATTTGTTTTCCTTCTTTTTTACTTATTGGATCGTAAATGTATAGTTGTTTGTATAATACTTGTGCTGATATAAATTTGTTTCTTTGTGTTTGCAAGGATGGATTTTGACGCATTTCTCGAACATTATTCCGAGGATTGATGATGAGGACTACGACCCTACTGTTGCCCCTCTTGTGAGTCAATGGAAACCTCCCAGGGGCTTTTCTAATCATGGACACTACAGAGATGCCATTGATTCGTTGGACCATTCTCATGTCACCTGGAGGCTGTACGAGAGACGACGGCACATCACGCCCTTTCAGGATATATGCTGGTACTCCGGATGGATCATGTCCGGGAAAGACATGAGGGTTCGTCACTTCCCAGAGCGGGTTCTTAGGCAGTACGCGTATGTCCAAACTATTCCCAGAGCTCCTACAGACATTGGGCGTCTTGCTGAAGATGACGTGGCCCAGGCCTTCACGGAGTTTGCTCTACATGTCCTCAGCCATCAGCAGAGGGGTCCTCCAGTTCCGGATAACCAGCTGTGGGCTCATACTAGGGGGTACATGAGATGGTTCATTAGAGTATCACATCCTATTGTGAACCCCCCTGCGGCCATTCTTGACTACGCAGCTCAGGCCCCTCCTCGTCCTGTCCCTCCTTACGAGGAGGTTCTTGTTGAGCAGCAGTGGGCCAAACATCGTCCCAACCCATACCAGATCATCAACATCAGAGCTAGAGTGGAGGTGCAATGGGCATCCTGATGTGTTTCATAATCCAGAGGAGGTTATTCGCTTGATGCAAGACATACAATCTGAGTGGAGCATGCTGGAACAGATGCCGGCTCCGCGGAGGAGGAGTAGTAGTCCACAGGATGGACCAGTATGACTTGTGTAGTTTTTTTTATGACATTTTTTTGGATTTGGTTGTAATCCTATTACATTTGCGTTTTTTGGCGTTTTTTGTGACATTATTCATTATTTTATTCCGTTGTTTTATTCCGTTATTTTTCGTAATATAATTATGAGCTAATGCTTGAATGAATGATGAAAAATGTTTGCAAATGACTGAATGACTGAATGTATGAAAGAAGGATTGAAAAATTAGGGAAAATAGAGGTTTCTGTCTTGGCTGGTTTTTTACATAGACTGGGCGTGAGTTAACTCACGCAGTGATTTACACTTGTGTGACTTAAGTCACGCAACATTAGTTAACTAACGCATAGCTTTACACTTGCGTTAGTTAACTAACGCAAGGGTATTTTAGGCATGGCTGCAGGGCACGAGTGTTTTAGGCATGGCTGCAGGGTGCGAGTGTTTTAGGCTAGTAATTTAACTAACACATTTTTTTTTTTGTTCACCAAAAAAAAATTATGTTTTTTTAAACACCTCGTTCTTTAAATTATCATGTGAATCAAAACCTTTAAAGTGTTATATTTCATATTCAATCTAATTTTCTATTACTTTTATAACTTTTATTTTAATTTTATATTTTAAAAATATTTTCCTTTAAAAAAAATTAAAAATGTTAGATATTTTTTCATTTTGTGTTAGCTACCTCTCAATGTGAACCTATAAATGACACCCTTCATATGAATTAGTCATGTGTCACGTCTTGCTTATGTTCACATATTATGTGGCTAGTTTGCTTTATCTCGTGAATCAACACAAGGTCCCCAACCATATACAAACCTTTTGGCATTTTCACATACCAACAAAGAAACAAACATATATCCATCCATCCATCCATTAAATTAAACACATACTACTAAGGGGCTTCTCTCTTTATCTAATACATTACCATTTTATTTTATTTTGTCAAAAAAAATAGATAAGGGATGGACACCGAATGCAAGATCAAAGAGAACCATCAAATTCATTGAAGATTTACGATATAATTTATGTATGACCTATCGATTAAAGAATTGTGAACTTAAAATCAAGTCACAGTGTAAATGTGAGCATAATGTCAAACAATATATATAAACCTAATTTGTGCATTACTATTTTTCTTTTTGGTATGTAGACGAAGTGACAAACATCAATTAAACTTACACAGTTATGAATTCCCAGATAGGAAGAAAGTGTCCCAATTGGTGCATTTCCTTTTTTTAATTCCTAGCTGTTTAGTGATGGGAAAACAAACCTACAATTACTGCATTATAGTTTACAGTTGAGTGACTTTTTCATGATAAGCATAAATAGCCTTGTTAGGACTCAACCTATAAAACTACTATATATTAGTCTGTTTGGTGTCAATATTAAAGATAAAGAGTGATCATAAGAACATAAATCCATATAGTATATGAGATATTGTAGACCCTTTGTAAGAGGACAAACCTTAGAATGTCTTGGTTCCTTGTAATACTGTTTCTGATTGTAACATTTGGTACATTTTCTGAGGCTAGTCATCATCATCATCACAAGAAGCCTCTTTCTGCTGTTGTGGTTGGTACTGTTTATTGTGACACATGTTTTCAACAGGATTTCTCCATGGGAAATCATTTCATTTCAGGTCCATTTCTTAACTGCTTAATTGTCTTATTTTTTTGCTAGGGAATTCAATTTTATATCTATATAGTCTATACAAGCTGATAAATTAGATAACAACATACATGTTGCTTAAAATAAAACTATGCGACACTTGAGATTGAAAGTGTGTTTGGTATTTGACACTGATACATATGATTACATTTAATTGTTTTTATTTTTAAATTATTACTGGTGTTGATGTATCACTGTCGTGTCGGGTGTTAAGTGCTTCATAGGCCGACCTTTTCATGCAATATTTTAAAAACCCTAATGAACCGGCTGGTCGAACCATTTAAGAGCTGATCAGTTTGCCGGTTGGTTTAATCTCAATTACATTGCAGTCTAATTGATCCGTAGTTCATCTGTAAGTTTAACCAACTGAACCAATTAAATCATGATCCGAGGATCTTACATCTTCGATCTCCGCTACAGTTTTCAAAACATTGGTTTTAGAGGTTGTGTTGTCTAAATTTTATGCTGATGTTACGTTATACTATATTGTCCAATAAATTGTGTGCAGGTGCATCAGTTGAAGTAGAATGCAAAGATGGAAATGAAAATTCAAAACCAAGATTCAAGAAACAAGTAAAAACAAATGAGCATGGTGAATTCAAAATCCAACTTCCATTCTCAGTGAGCAAACATGTAAAGAGAATCAAAGGATGTGTAGTGAAATTAGTAAGCAGCAATGAACCATTTTGTTCTATAGCCTCAGCAGCCACATCTTCATCACTTCACCTAAAATCAAGAAAACAAGGACTACACATATTCTCAGCAGGTTTTTTCTCATTCAAACCACTTAAACAACCAAATCTATGTAACCAAAAACCAAGTGTTGTTGTTCAAGACACAAAAAAGCTTCTTGATTCTTTGAAAAAAACTTCATTTCCTCCAAAAATTGATCCTTCTTTTCCACCTCCACTTCAAGATCCAAACCCCCCTAGTGGTATTCTTCCTTTCCTCCCACCAGTTCCTTTAGCACCTGAAATTCTTACACCAATATTGCCACCAGAATTGTCACCACTAATCCCTAGTGGAATGACTAGTGAAGAATCCAAATACAAATCAACTAAAACTTCAAAAAATGTTCAATCTTTAGATGAAAAAAAAGTAATTAACCTTGATACTTTTCACATTCCTCCTAATCCATTTTTCCCACCACCATTAGTCCCTAATAATCCATTACAACCACCAAGTACACCACCTATTCCTAATCCATTTCAACCACCACCATTAGTTCCTAATAATCCATTACAACCACCAACATTAGTCCCTAATCCACCACCATTAGTCCCTAATAGTCCATTACAACCACCAAGTACACCACATTTTCCTGATCCATTTCATCCAACAATTCCTTTATTACATCAAATTCTTCCACCAATATTGTCACCACTAGTCCCTAGTGGAAAGGTTAGTGATGAATCCAAATCCAAATCAACAAAAACTTCAAAAAATGTTCAATCATTAGATGAAAAAAAAGCACCTAACCTTGATTCCTTTAACCTTCCTCCTAATCCATTTTTTCCACCACCATTAGTCCCTAATAATCCATTACAACCACCAAGTACACCAACTATTCCTAACCCATTTCAACCACCAACTCCAACACCATTAGTCCCCAATAATCCATTTCAACCACCTCCAACAGGATCATCACCGTTGTTTCCTTTTCCGTCGGTACCAGGTTTAAGTCCTTCATCACCACCAGGATTGGCTTTTCCTTTTCCTCCACTATTCCCTCCACCTGGGAGTGGCACACCTCCTGCTTCTACAAAGAATGTTTCTCCTTAACTGAATGAGTACATACTCAAATTGGTCATCAAAATTATAAGATTGTATCAATCTAGTCCCTCGTATTATCGATATTTCAAAATGATCACTAAAATTGCTGAAGGACTAGAATGTCATTAAATTTGTTACATCGGGGATGCATTTGATAACATATCTGGACGAACTTGTTTAACATTTTGCAATTCCAGTGATTATTTTAAAATATTGATAATATGGGGACTAAATTGATACATTCCTGCAATTTTAATTACGAGCTTGGATATTTACATATAGCAGCTAATATACATGCATAATTCTGTAATAACTCCTTCCATGTGATGCACTTTTTTATTTCTACTTTATGGAAATCCTAATGTATTATGATGTTTAGTGACTAATACTGAAAAAATTACAATATCATTGATGTATTGGTAATAAATTTTAAGGATAAGGTTACCTTTGAGCTTCAATATTGTAAATTATTATTATTATTATTGGTAGTAGTATTGCGAGTAATCTTGATCATCAATAATTAATACTGTAGAGTATTTTAATTGGAAAAAATGGATTAAATCTGTTTACAGTAGAATTTCTTCATATTGAAAAAATAAAAGAGAAGATCGATAAGCAAAGACTATTCTTGACTAACAAATAACATGATTAAAGACTATTTTAAAATTTTGATACATGACTATTGTAACTACTCCTTACACGTTTACAGACTAAAATGACTATTACTATGTTTTTAAAATAGAGACTAAAACTTCAATTTTTGCAAAATAGAGGGAAAAAATACATTTTTACAAATATCATTGCTATTATTTTTTTGATAGAAAAAATATCTAACTATGTTTGTTGAATAAGCCAGCGTCCATGTTTTTCTTTGTGGTCCGTTATTGTTTCTCTTTGAAACAGAGAGAAATACACTCACTCTGCTATCTCTCTCGTTAACAACAACCATAGCCTCTACAACAACACAACTATCCTCTCTCTCTTTCTCTGGTAACCTCAAAACCTTATTCATCTTTTCTTCTTGTTTTACCCTCTTGTTGTTGTGAATATTTTTTCAACTAATGTTATTCATTATTTCATCAGTTAAAATCTGCATAAATTTTACTACTTTTTTTGATGAAATGGTGAAATGGGTTTTCTTATAGTGATGAAATTTGATGACCCAGTAACCCTGTTTTGTTGTTTTTGAAGTAAAAATTCTATCTTTTGCTTATATTCTTATCTTGTATTTGAAACAATGAAATTTCAATTTAGTCTCTTTCTCTCTTCTATCTGGTCTCTGAACTATAGAAATATAAGAAATAGTCTCTAAACTATTACGTTTAACCCTTTATTATTTTAAAAAATATGAGAGATAATCTTCTTAAAAAAAAAGAAAAAGAGATAATGATAGTTCAAACTTCAAAACCTATGAAACACAGATACGAACCCCGACACGGACACTTACGCGCCGACACTGCTAGTAATTCGAGAAAGTCATATAATTAAGTGTAATTATATGTGTCAGACAGCGTCTGACACGACACGTGTCCGACACGAGAACACGCCTAATCCAAGGAGTGTCCGTAACTAACTTGTTTGGATGGAGAACAGTTTAGGGACTATTTATTGTTCATCTATGAAGTACTGACACAGATGTTGACACCAATAATAATTTGAGAAAATATAATTCTTGAATGTAACATTTGTCGGTGTGGGTGTCGGACACTGGCACGTGCTGGGAATTAGACATGCTTTCAATTCGAAGTGTCGGTGTTACATAGTTGTGCATTATATTTCTACAGTCAAGGACTAAAGAATCATTTTCTCTCCTATTTAGCCTTTCAACTATAAAATACAGTAAATAGTCCCTAAACTATGATCAGTCACTCTATTGTTTTAAAAATAGGAGAGAGAACGATAGTTCGGAAACTAACTTGATGGATTGAAATAGTCGAGGGATTGTTTATGATGTTTCTATTGTTCAGGGACTAAATTAGAGAGATAGATTTGGGCAGTTTTGTCAAATAACGGCTATAGTAGCCAAAGGCTATTGTTTTGTGATGTGCTATTTAATATATAATGTTGTCAAAATAGCGGCTATTGCGGCGCTACAGCACTGTAGCTTAGTGGAATTTAAACAAACCGCTATTTTCTGTTATCTGAAATTGTCAACACTTGTTTATGAACCGAATTGAATGTTTGCTCAATTTGAAATTTAGGGTTTTGATTAGTAAAATTCTTAGTATAACCTTGAGATATTTGTTATTAACAGGTAATACTGTAGATTTTGATGCATATGTGACCGTAAAATAGCAGCAACACTGACTAACTTATTGTGGAAAAGTGGTTGTAAACATCTGATGAGGGTGCTTCAACTGCCCCAACTTGTAAGACATGGGCCATTTCAAAGCTATCCATGTCGCTACACTTCACATGTATCTTTTGTTTCATTGAACGCTTCAGGCTATCCTACGAAAGACATTAAGAGCAACAACAACGATAACTTGATTCAATCGTTGTGTAGAGGTGGCAATCTTAAGCAAGCCGTTCAGCTCTTGTGTAGCGAGCCGAATCCTACTCAAAAGACTTTCGAGCTTTTGATAAATTCTTGTATAGAACAGAACTCTCTTTCTGACGGCGTTGATGTTCATCACCGTCTTGTCGGTAGTGGTCTCGACCAAGACCCGTATTTGTCTACTAAACTTATCAACATGTATTGTGATTTAGGGTCTGTTGATCATGCTTGTAAGGTGTTCGTTGAAACTCGGGAAAAAACCATCTTTGTTTGGAATGCAATATTTCGAGCGCTGGCAATGGCGAGTCGTGGTGAAGAGTTGTTAGAATTGTATGGTCAAATGAATTGGATTGGGATCCCATCGAACAGGTTCACGTATACGTATGTTCTTAAAGCTTGTGTTGTTTCGGAGTTGTCAATTTGTCCTCTTCGGAAGGGTAAGGAGATTCATGCTCATATTCTGCGACATGGCTATGAAGGACATGTTCACGTTATGACGACTTTGTTGGATGTATATGCTAGGTTTGGTTATGTATCCTATGCAAGTTCTGTGTTTGGTGCTATGCCTGCTAAGAACATCGTCTCATGGAGTGCGATGATTGCGTGTTATGCAAACAATGAAATGCCTATGAAAGCATTGGAACTTTTTCAGATAATGATGCTTGAGGCATGTGATACAGTTCCGAATCCAATAACAATTGTGAGTGTGCTTCAAGCTTGTGCAGGTCTTGCCGCATTGGAACATGGAAAGCTGGTCCATGCCTATGTCCTTAGAAGGGGTCTTGATTCTACACTTCCGGTTCTTAACACCCTTATAACAATGTATGGAAGATGTGGTAAGATTTCGACGGGACAACGAGTGTTCGATTATATGAAGAAACGTGATGTTATTTCGTGGAATTCTTTGATTTCCATATATGGTATGCATGGTTTTGAAAAGAAAGCCATCCAAATATTTGAAAATATGATCAGCCGAGGAGTTTCGCCGAGTTACATAACATTTATTACTGTTTTATGTGCTTGCAGCCATGCAGGCCTTGTTGAAGAGGCAAAGATTTTATTTGAATCTATGCTTACTAAGTACAAAATCCATCCAAGAATGGAGCATTATGCTTGTATGGTGGATATTCTTGGCCGAGCTAATCGGTTAAACGAAGCAATTGAATTAATACAAAATATGGATTTCAAACCAGGACCAACAGTTTGGGGTTCGCTTCTTGGATCTTGTAGGATTCACTGTAATGTCGAGCTTGCTGAAAGAGCAAGCGCTATGCTATTTGAGTTGGAGCCTAAGAATGCTGGCAATTACGTGCTTTTATCAGATATTTACGCAAAATCTAGAATGTGGAACGATGTAAGGCGTGTGAGGAAACAATTGGAATCTCGCGGCTTGCAAAAGATTCCGAGTTGCAGCTGGATTGAAGTCAAAAGGAAGATATACTCGCTTGTCTCTATTGAAGAGTACAACCCACATATCGAAGAGCTTCGTGCTTTCCTTATTACATTGTTAACCGAGATCAAGAATCAGGGTTATGTTCCACAGACAAACGTTGTTACTTACGATCTTGATGAAGAAGAGAAAGAAAGAATTGTATTGGGACATAGTGGAAAGCTTGCCGTTGCTTTCGGACTCATTAATACTTCAAAAGGTGAAATCATTAGGATTTCAAACAACCTGAGATTGTGTGAAGATTGTCATGCTTTTATGAAGTTTGTTTCGAAATTTACTAACAGAGAGATTCTTCTTAGAGATGTGAATAGGTTCCACTGTTTTAAAGATGGAGTTTGTTCCTGTGGTGACTATTGGTAGTTATTGGCAGAAAATGCTATATAGTTTAAATCCTTTTGAGAGTAATTCTAATATAGTGACAGAAATTGAGTGATGCCATGGTTCCAAACACAGCAACCCCCAGTTGAGTTTGCACTGTAATTTTGTCTCTTTTTACAATGCATTGAATTTCAACATTTAATTAAAACAATGAAAATCACTGAGAGTAATCTAATCACTTTATCATAAATGCTCAAATCATACACTATGTTGAGGTTTTTTTTTATTTATTTTTTGTCAAAACCTTATACTGGGTGAATACAAATAAATCTTGTATTTTTACGTTGGCACTATTGATAGTAACAATGTTTTAAAAATCGGATTGGAGATTGAACCGATAAGACGTTCGGGTCATGGTTCATGGTTGAACTGGATGGAAAAAATAATAGTGAATAAAAAAAATTAGTTGAACCTACTGCAATTCAGTCGGTTCAATCTTGGGATCAAACCAATAAACAAACTGTTACTGGTTAAATTAACCAATTTGGTCCAATTTTTAAAACATCACTCCATTCGTTTCTTTTTGAATGTCATTTGAATACGTTTTTTGTTTTTATTTAACTGTCATTTTGATAGTTTAATGTTACAATTTGTCAATTATATCATTTTTTTAATCACTTATACTTACTCCTTTTCAATAAAACTAAAAATAGTTAGTTTTTTTTAACAATTTTTTTGAATAAAATTTGTTTTTGCTTTCTGTTATGTGCAAATTTAAACTTCCTTAAAACTATATTCAGTTTACTATAATATTGAAGAAAAAATATTGAGTGAATGTAAAAGAAAAAATATTGAAGGAGTAAAATGAGGGTATAATAGATAGGAAAAAAAACTCAAAATTCACTTTTCTTAAAACGAAACGGCGGAAGTAATTTTTCAACGTGAGAAGTAGATATAACTATATTAGTCCTGAAAGTCCTTGTGCCAATTTAGGTGAACTAATTTAAGTTCTTCAAAAAAACTATTTAAGTCTTGTAATTTTTTTCTCTTCTTCAGAGACCTTACAATGAAGTCATTGAAATAAAGTTAGTTGAGGATTTATGCACTTTGCATGGTTATATAAACAAGTTTTTTCTTACAGTTCTGTATTTTTCAAGTTTCGCTTTTATGGAAGTTTATGCCAAGTGTGGTGAAAATGTGAACTCTATAAGGTGAGAGTCTTACAGTTGCACCGTTTAGATTTGAGAGAATTTTGCCGACTTACCAAAGTTGAGATATTAGTATTCATATTTTTGAGCTTTGCATACCTAATTAATACCCCTAAAAGTAAACATGAAACGCAAAGAGTTTTGTAAATAAATGTGTGCTTAATTTTTTATATAATGCAACTTTTTGAAATAGAATTGCAGTACATTATTGTAAGTTTTTTTTTTTTTAACCTACTCTTTTGGCGAAGTGAAAGAGTAAGGTTTTGAAATACAAGTGAGTGAGCAGTCCAATGTCGACTAAGAATATAAACTAAATGAATGATTTATAGAAAAAAATATGCTTAAATATTCAATGTCTTAAAATATTATGTGAAGACGTGGTTTACATAATACTCCTAACAAAAGGGATGAAGATTCTCAAAGTAAGACTCCAAAGCAGAGAGGCTAATAAACAATGTAACAGAGGGAAGGAACCCAAAAAATTACTGATAATAAAATAAGAGGAAACAAAACAAACTGCAGAAGGGAACCTTGTGATGCTAGAGCTAGAGATTAATACACCAATTGTATTTGTATTCGTATATGGTAATTCTCTTTCTAGTGTATCAAGATACTCGAGGCGCTCGGCTTTTAACCGGTTGGTTGTAGGTTCAAATCCTACTTAGGGTACCCCGGAAGATTTAAAAACGTGCCCGACTAGAACATGTCTTATTTCTCATTTCCATCAAGCATCTCCTTTACACAAAATTGATGCAAGTTTTCATACATTTTTTTCCATTTGTTAACCATCTGTACCGACTTTTGGCAATCACGTTTTAGTTTCTCTATCTCCATTTCAGAAGCAGCAGCTGAACCTTGACTCTGATACATAGGTTAAAAGAGATGTTAACTCACAAACAGGATTAAATAATCACTATCCTTTAAATAATGAGTTTAATTTTGATATATTGTCAGTGTAAAAAGCTTTACAACGTCAGAAAATCACATCCAATCATGCGTGACTTTAGAAGTAGTTATGATTACAGTCAAATGATTTTAATGATCTTACAATTATGATTCATTGACAGTGTAATACACTGACAATTTATATGAATTAAATTCTGATTTTTTTTATTAAAAAAAAAAAAAGAAGACTGATGGCTATAAATATTAAAGACACCTAATCATCAAAAGAGACAAACCTGAAGTTCTTTACTGTAACTAGAAATCACTTGAGAACTAAGGTATGAAACATCCATGCATATATTGCTACCACCAAGACTGACAATAGTCGTTTTATCCGAGTCTTCATCCATTGAATTTGCATACTTTTCCAGAGGAGGAAATTGAGCTCCCTTCTTTTTTGAGGTTCCTTGTAACATGGGATTACTCGAGTCATTTTCTTGACTAAGAACAAGAATGTTAGTTATTGGTCCTGCAACATTTGAAAGATTGGCATTAAACAACGTAAAAAATGCATGCTTGAGCATACTCAATATTGAAAATAAAGTGATTGATATCGCGTCCTGAATGTCATGAGATATGAGCATATGCAGGTTCAGCATGTAAAAACACAAATTACATGCATTTATATAATCTCTATAGTATATTGAAAAGAAAAATTGAGTATCCTCGTCAAAGGGAAATGGCAAATTACTCATAGTAACACTAGTCAAATGGTGTGAATATAAGGTATAGATGTGTAAAAACGTATGGAACAAAAATACTTCGGAAAAAAGAACTAGCAGCACAAGTATTAATAAGAGTTGAATTATGATGCATACACTGTAAGTGCCAACTGCACTGAGATGATTAGAGTTCTTTAAAAAAAGAGATAATTAGAGCAACAATGCCCCTATATTTGTTTTGATCAAGTAAAAAACTTATGCACAGAGAAATCGTAATAATCATCTTACATTAGTTGTTATAACATATCACACGCAGAGTGTCAGTTGTAACTCGGGTTCTAATTTGGCAAGGAAAAAAAAAACTTGAGCATTGACAAAGTAAAAGTTGCACAGAAAAAAGGTTCATAATAAATAGCACAGAAATGATTCTTTACAAAACAAGATACGCAATCAAAAAGCCAGATCTGCAAAAGCAATCCCAAACCACAAGTAGGCCATATTTCAAGAAGTGTACGCAATACCTTTAGCATGTTTAAAGACACGGATGATGTTATGAGTACTGGCATTCCAAACTCGAACTATTCCATCATCAGATCCAGATATTAAAAAATTGTCGGCGGCACTATATGCTAAGCAAGTAACTGCCTTGCTGTAAGAATGAGAAAGTTAAATAGTTAAATGGCGTTACACAGCTTGAATAAAGTTCTTCTTTTGTTGTAATTGACAAGGCAAAGAAGCAAAAAGGAGAATGAGATGTACAAACAAAATTAAATCAGGGGATAGTTGGAGCTTAATGACTTTGAATCAGCGATAAACTCAAACATGATTTCTGACATAAACTATCCTAGATACAACATCACCATGACTAAGCTCCAGTTTGGACTTGCCTATTTGAGTTTATCAACTGGCTAAAAGCACTTGTGAGACTATTGGGAAAGCTTATGGAAACACCCAATGAGATCTCCATGAGCTGTTTTCAGCTTTATTTCGTAAGCCTCTGGGATAGCTTATGAAAACAGCTTATAGCATATATGAAAACAGTTTGACTTTATTTAATTTTTTTTTGTAGATTTAGCTTATACATAAGATTAAGCACTTATTTGCCAAGTGCTTAATTAAATTGTTCATCCAAACAGGGCCTAAATGCTTGGTTGAATTCTTCATAGTTGAGAATTACATTAAGGAAGAACCCCATAGTCATCAAATTTGTCCACAAATTCCAAAGGACAAAACTGAATGCTTCCATTATCTTACTCCCTTAGGAACTACAAGTTACCATGTATATGTTCCTAGGAGAGAGTATAAGACATTCATGGTGAGTTAACTACACTATCAAATTTTGGGAAATAATATATCCAAATTTTGGGAAAATAAAAAGGATCATGAAAGAGAGGATGACAACAGTTCAATACAGTGGACAATAAGAGGTGAAAAGATAACCTGTGGTTAGAAAATGAACCAGTGATATATGAAACTTGATCATTAGTAGTGATTCTTGTGGTGTTAAGTGCAGCGACAAATATTTTTCCATCTTCACTACCAACATAGAGAACATGTTCAGCAGGATCCAATGCAATGGCTTTAATTTTTGAAGGGAACACTATATTTCTTTGTAGCATTCCATTAGATAAGGTCCATACCTTAAAAAAAGAAAACACATTAGAATTCATAAACAAGATCTGTGAATTGCCTTTTGGAAAAATAAATAAATCTGTAAATTGGAAAACAACGATTAACAACAACCTAGCTTTATGCCACAAAATTGGGTCCCTTTTCGAAATATTAAATTGGAAAATATGATTTTCGTATATATTCTGAAGTCTGAACAGTAAACATTATCTCCGTCCCTAAATGTAGGAGCTTGTTTACTAAATTACGGGAATTAAGAAAGTTGGTAGTAGTATGAAATTTATTAATAATTTGTATTGTTTTGCAAAGCTTGCCCTGTATAGTATTTATGGCTTACTTATTGGTTACAAAGAAGATGAAAAATAATTATATTAGCAAAAAAACAAAAATAATTTGATGCAAAATTATTAGGGATGTTTTGGAATAGAATAATTAGTGCAGTTAAAAACTGGAAAGATATTCTATAAAAAGGGACCAGCAAAAAATACAAGCGGGTCCTATATTAGGGACAGAGGTAGTAATTAATACACAACTGAGAAGCACAGTTCTGTATGCTAGAATCAACCCAAAAAAGCATTATGTTCATGGCCAAAATTTCCTTAAATATATGCCTCTTATACTTGAATAAAGCACAATGCACCTTTGACATCATCACACAAGAACAAGAGCAGATGGTTTCCCCCCAGCGTTATGAAAGTTTTGATATGTAACCATAAATGATTAAAACTTTCAACTAGTAAAGATTGACAATTTAATCTTGCTATAGTAAATATGATGCGATAAATATATTCCATTGTTTATCTATTTTTCTACAACACTGCTACATAAAAACAGTAAAACAAACCTTACACGTCCGATCATCTGATGCTGAAGCTATAATTGCATTGCATCCTCCATAACCAATCACAACATCATTTACACACAAGGTGTGGTCTGAAAAACTATACTCATAAATCTTGCTTGCTTCCCGTCTTCTCACATCATCAAATATCCTGGACCATATGATGCATAGTAGTGTTTTACGCAATGGTTAGCACTTCTATGTAATCCCAAAAGGGAAAGCGAACAATAAGAGGTGAAAAAATGGAGAGACAAGATGAGTATCAAGTACATTAAGAGAGACCAAACTCGTACGCTTCCATTTTTAAAACCAGATATTAGAAGTGAGTCATCTTCAGAAAATACCAGGCAAGTAACAGCCGTATTATGACCATGCCACTTCTTAAGCAATCTGCCAGTTTCAACCTAACAAGTGATGGAGGCAACTCAGTAATACAGTGAAAAAGAAACAGGGAAGCAAAGGGTCTGTTTACTTTTCATGTTTTTTGCTTTCATTTTCACTTAAACTAATGAACATAAGAAAATATAGATCAAATAATTTTCTAATCATTTTGTTTTTGAAAACACATCTAGCATTTTTAGAAATTTTGAAAATGCCAAATCATTGTTTCTGAAAAATGTATTCTTCCAAGCATGTCTACCATCTTCTCTCTATTAAAATTTTTCACTATATGATTTTTCCATCTCCTAACTAGCAATTTAAAATGAACATTAATCTAAAAAAAATGAAAATTATATAATGTTTTGAGAAAGTAAGCAGAGTCTAAGTTCCCAATTCCAACTTTCAATTCAAAATTATCCACAACCTAATGCCACGAAAGTTCAGCATACCGCTGCAAACAATCCAGACTTCAATTTTTATAAAATATTTCCATGAAAAATCTTCCGTCAATCAGAATTCTTAAACAAACTGTTGGTGCATAATAACACACAAAAGAAGAAAACTCACCTCCCATAAGTATATTTCACCCGACAAACCTCCACCAACTAGATAGGTGCCACTGTGATTAGCAGCAAGAGGCGTAATAGGTTCAGCAGGAAAGCTCTTAACTTCAACTTGGGGCTGCACACCCAACACACAAGTAAAAACATCATCATCCGTCATCATTCATCATTTAAGAAAATTGCCAGATACCAATACTAATCCATAAAGAAACCAAGTATAGATAAACAAAAGACCTTGGACCAGGACCAGAAGAAAACGGAACCAGAGGAAGTTGGTCCCTCTCGAAGCTGAGAAGATGCAAGGAAACGGTCACCAACAGAGACAAGTCCATGAGAAGGGGAAGAAAATGATTTGTAGCGGATCTGCTCAGAACCTGTGTGAAGGTCCCAGCAACCAATCCCACCACTAGCATCAGAGGATGAAGCCAAAACAACTACCATCCTTCACAACTAGCCTACCAAATAACTATCACATAGTTAATACAAACAACTAGGAACAAATTTTTCACTACATTTTAATTTCAACAAGTAAAATAAAACTTAATTTGTCCTTGCAAACCTAAAACACAGTGTTTTAATAACCGGACCAAACAGTTCAACCGGTTGAACCTTAAACCGGTCTTTACTACAGCTCTATTAGTTTGGCAGTTCACTCGAAGTTTTGTCCCGATTCAAACAGTTTAAAACAGTTGAACCATTAACCAGCGGTATCGTCAGTTGATGTCCAGTTAAGTTTTTTTTTAATAGCTAAAAACTTAACAATATACCATCTTACCATCGAGTTCAGAAAATTTGAATTATTTAAGTAGCTGCTGAGGCAATTTATAATACATGTATATATTTCTTCCAATCAACCTGTGGGACTCTATTTGGATAAAATTAAATGCTTATCATATAAGTGCTTATGTACTCCCTCCGTCCCAAAATGTAAGCAAAAATGAGTCAACATAAGTTGATGTATCTGGTACAAATTTTGAACCAAATACATTAACTTTTGTTGAACAATTTTTAATTACATTTTTAGACGGAAGGAGTATATGTTATAAGTTGTTTTCAATGTTGTGGATGTCGGAAGGTAAAAAACCAGCCATATAAACATGTCATTGCTGCCTATGGTGCCGCCAACGCCAAGGCAGGCATTCCTTCATAAACTGCCTATGTCAAAAATCCGACACGGCACGCCATTCCACCATGGGCACCATTTAACAAAATTTACTGTTTTTTCATATGCTAACTGGAGAGCTTATGAAAATAAGTTGAAAAGAACTTACGAATATCTCATAAGTTGTTTTTGAATAAGTCAATCCAAACACGCCTGATTCAGTTTAATTCTCCAATTTGAAAAAAAAGTTTTATTTATTTATTTTTCATGTATTGCTATTCTCACTGAAACATTCCAAAGTTTAACTATGTGAATATATGAAACTAACAAAAACAGGTAAATAAGATGCACGAAAATTGGTGGTGCAACGGATACCTGTTGTAGAGACGACGGTGTAAACGGCGGCGAGCGACGGAGGGAAAGTGAGAGTTAGGGTGACGAGTCAATCAATCACTATATAGTTATATACATTTTATTTTATACATTTTTTATTGCACTACCTTTATGAAAAATAATTTTTATCAAATTTTATATTAATGTGTAGGCTTAATTGCACTCTTGGTCCTCGCATTTTAACCGGCTCACGAAATTGGTTTTGCCTCTTTCAAATCAAACAAAACCGTCCATATACTATCATTTATTTTTGCAATTTTGGACCTAATCACTATTTTACCCTTCAAAAATGCTGATATTAGTGACAAATTCAAAAAATTTAATAAGTATGGTCAAACAAATTGTATAAACTATATAAACGCGTAAACGTGCAAAAATTATATAGGTTATGTTTATAATCGCTCTAAAATGTTGATTTTTTAAGATATTTTTCTATTTCTAGCCGACTATAAAAAATATAACCCTAATTAATTATTTTTTCAATCACGAAGTCTTTTTCAACAAATATAAGAATAATTTAGAATATAATAGTAGTTTTTTAAGGAATATAATAGTAGTTTTATGGGCTTGCTAACGATATTCTCTAAGAGAATTGGTTAAAGATTTCATAAAATAAAAAAATAAAAAATCTGAAAAATAAGCGTTATTTTTGTCGATATAATAATTACAACAACTTTTTATTAAAAAATTACTTCTTTTGAATTCTTATCTAGTGCTCTTAGAACACTCATTAAGATCCTTCTTAGTTTTGTAATTTTTTATAGTGTCATGAATTAACTATGTGAAGACAATAAGTCAATAATATTATATAAGTGAGGTCAAACTGCATATAAATATTAAATTTTAGGTTAAAAATACAATAAACAATTGGAGGCAAGTGGGGTCGGTTGACCTAATTGCCTCACATTGGATCTGTGGCTGATGTGTCATGTTTTTTAATGATGTGAGCAAAAATGCACTTAGGTGGCATTTCTAACATGGAAAATGATATTAACATTTCATCAAATCAAATTTTTTAAATTGAAAAATAATTAAAATATTTCATAAATCAAAACAAATATTGTTTTATCGTAAAATTAAATAAATTATGGCTTTCCAAAAATAAAACTAATAACTCAAAAATATTCATCTTCTTCCTTTGATTTTTTTAAAGATTTTACATTGTTCTTCATCTTCAACCTAGGATAAAACTCATACCCAAAAACCATCACATACCAACACATCTCTCTTTTCTCTTGTCTCACATATCTCCTTAAAGCACAAGTTCAAATCAAAATCATAGATCACAACTTCACAAAACCCTATTCTCAATTAAATCAAAATCCCAAATAAAAAAACAAAATACGAAATCTTAAATTAAAGAGGAAAAATGGGTTGCTTCCACCCAAATTCGAAAACCACATCTCCAGATTAGCTCAAATTAAAGTCCAGATCTAAAAAATTGAAATCCAGACTGTAGTTTATCTCATCCCTCTGATCAACTTCGTTACCTCTTATGGATCCTTACGAAACTAAAATAGCTCATTTGAAAAGTTATTTAGGATTTTGGATATCTATGAGGTTATGAAAGATATTTTGCCTGAATTGGAGGATATGGTTACAGATGAGTTTGTGGAGTATATTGATGTTACAGATTCACCTATGGAAATTAGTGAAGAGGTTCTTTATCACTTTAAAAATGATTTGGGTGGTGATGAGTCCTCTAACAGCTTGTGAATTATAGTGATGTTATGCATACTCATTTGAAAATCTTTTTCTTTCACGATGCCATGGACCTGTCAATGGGTTGTCATGTTTATGTGTTGTGTTTTGATGTAAATTCATATTTGGTTAAAGATGATGAAAGATGGCGATGATGATGGTGTTGGTATGATGAAGGCGGGATGATGAATCTAAGGGAAAATGAATTGTAAATGGATGAAAATATTTCAATTACAATTTGTTTTTGTTTTAATTTCTGAAATGTTTATATGGTTTTTTAAATTAAAAAATGTTGATTTTATGACATGTTATTGTCATTTTCCAAGTTGGAACTGCCACATAGGTGTTCCTTTGTCATATCAGCATTTTTAGAGGGGGAAACAGGGATTATGACCAAAATTGCAAAATAAAATGATAGTATAAGGACGATTTTGTTCGATTTGAAAGAGGCAGGACCAATTTCGTGAGTTGTCTAAAATACTATGACCAAAAGTGCAATTAAGCCTAATGTTTAAACAGACGCTCGTGTATCTCTCTAATTTCTATTACATTAATTTTTACTCCCTCTATCACAAAATGTAAGCAAATATGGATTAAGAACTTGATGTATTTGGTACAAATTTTAAATTAGATAGATTAATTTTTGTGAACAATATTTGCTTACATTTTGGGAAAGAGAGTATAAAGCCTAATGTTTATTGAATTATAGCCTATTAAGTTCAGTTCTTAAAAAAATATGTATTCCCTTTTAGTCTTTATTTTTATTTTACAAGGACTATTTAGGAGTACTAAAAATATCAATTTTTTGTTAAAAAAATTAAGAATAAAGACTATTCTTACAAACTAAAATATTATGGAGGACTGAAACTGCCACTAAAATTTTATTGGGACTAAATTTAAAAACTCTAGATTTTATAGGGATTAAAATTAAATTTAGCCTAAAATTTATTTAGTTGTTGATAGAAGGAAAAGTATCATAGAAGGATAAATATTGGTCGTGCCCTTTTTCATTGATATGGGTGCTATATATATACATCATGTTGTCTATGATGATTACCAACAACTAATGAATATCTCTAATAATTCTCAACAAACTAATGAGTAATTATTTGCAATAAACTCTAATAATATTCTTTTTATATTTACATAGTCTAATACACCCCACAGTCGAAACTAGAGGTGGACGAATGTTAAGACTATGCTTGAAATCGTCAAACAGTTGTAGCGGAAAGATATCAGTGATTTGATAACGAGAGGGAACATGTAATACGCGGCCCTAACCGCAACCAACTTTTTCCCGCACAAAGTGTATATCCATTTTGATGTGTTCAGATAGATACACAACGCTAATGTTGTCACAATAGACCAACATTGCTTTTATAACTGGGCAATGAAGTTCTAAAAGTAGATTTCGTATCCAGCATGATTCATACACTACATTAGCCACTCCTCGATATTCAGCCTCTGCACTTGAAAGAGACAAGGTATATTGATGTTTTGCGGACCAAGAGATCAAATTGTCACCAAGATATACATAATACCTAGACGTAGATCTTCTTGTGTCTGGACATCCAACTCAATAAGTTTCTGTGTAAGATATGAGCTTGTCGATGGAGGAAGGATACAGGTGGAGGCCAAATTCAATCGTACCATGAATGTAATGAATGATCCGTTTTAAGGAAGACATATGTTGTGTTTTTAGATCGTGCATAGAAAGGCACAATTGTTGCACTGCATATGAGATATATGGTCTTGTAAATGTAAAGTATTGTAATGCATCTGCAAGACTATGATATTAAGTTGGATCACAATAGGGATTACCTCAGGATCTACTTAGTTTGGATTTGGTATCCACTGGTGTTGGGGATGGCATACATAAGGACATTCCTGCACACTCAATAATTTCTTCTCCATATTTCTCCTGAGAGGGAAAAATCTCACCGGAATAACGAGTACTAAAGATGCCTAGAAAATAACTCAAAGAACCAAGATCCTTCATTGTGAATTCAAAGCTCATCTTGGACATGATATTCTCACAAAGAGATTCAGATGATGCAGTGAGGATAATATCATCTACAATGAGTGATCAGAATGATGTGAGAGAATCCCATCGTAGCGACATAATCGGTGAACCGCCCAGTGCTTGTTTATGTCCATAGAGAGATTTTTTTAGCAAACCCACATGATCCGGGAGTTTAGGATGATAGAAGCCTGGAGGTTGGTGCATGTACGCAGTTTCATCAAGATTGTCGTGCAAGAAGGCATTTTTAACATCTAATTGATGAAGGTACCATGATTTTGACAAGGCAACGCTGAGCATTGTGCGAATAGTAGCCAGTTTGACTGCGGGGCTGAAGGTTTCACCGCAATCAACACCCTTTTTGTTGGTTCGCTCCATTACCTACAAGACGAGCTTTGTACCGCTCGAACGATGCATCTGAATTCTTTTTATGCCTGAAAATCCACAAACTTTGCATAATATTGGCATTAGACGAACGGGGAACTAAGTCCCACGTCTTATTTACAATAAGACATCATATTCATTTTTATGGCCATTTTCTAATTTTGGTCATGTAATGCATCTATAATGTAGGTAAGGGAGAGATTAAATTTTGAGAGGATGTATGTAGGTTAAAAAGCTTGCGGGGTTTAACAATACCATGTTGGGCTCGGGTAGTCATTTGAGGTGAGTGTTGAGGTAATATTGGTAAAGGCAAAGGAGTGGGCGTCAATGTAGTAGCCGAGGTGTGTTGTTGGTCTTGAGTTGAGGGAGAAGAAGATATAGGTTTGGAGGAAGAGATTGGTGAGGGTTGGATGGGAGGGGGCGAAGATGATGTCGGTTTGAGATTGAGGTGGACGAGGTTGTTGTTTATGAGGTGGTGGATTTAAGATTAGTTGGGGTTGGAGTGTTTAGTGCAGGAGTGTCGTAGGAGTAAGAAGGAAGGAAAGGTGTGGAGTCATTATCTAAGAAAATATAGTCAACAGTTTTAGGAGCATTTAAGGTAGAAAAAGGAAATGTATTTTCTTGAAATATGACATGCCGAGAAATAAATATCTTACGACTGGGCAACTCATAACACTTATATCCTCTATGATTAGGTGGATAGCCTAAGAATACACATGGAGTTGACCGATGTTGTAATTTATTTCTATAGGTTGAGGGAATTAGAGGATAGCATAGACACCTGAAGATTCGAAGATGAGAATAGGAAGGATCTTTTTGGTCGAGTATCTTAGTGGGTGAATTAAGGGCAAGTTTTTTGGTTGGGAGGATGTTATGTGAGTATGTGACCATTTGCAAGACATGGTGCCAAAAGGATTGTGGGATAGAGGCATGGGCTAAAAGGGTCTGAACGATGTTATTTATAGTACAAATTTTTCTTTCGACTTTTCCATTTTGAGGGGAAGTATGAGGACATGAAAACCTAAATGACATGCCATTTAGTTCATAATTTTCTTAAAAAGAGCATTGTCACATTCTTTCCACCGAATTGGATTTTAATGTGAGCGTCAAATTGGATAAACCTGGAATGAACTTGAGATTTATTTTGTGCTAAAAAAGTCCACAGAAAATCCGTGAAATCATCTAAAAATAACACATAATAATGATGTCCTCCTGAACTAAGAACATGGGATGTTCAAACATCACCATACACAATATCAAATGACATTAAAGTATGAGACAAAGAATTAGAAAAGGGAAATTTTATTTGTTTCCCAAGTGGACAAGAATGACAAAAAATATTGTTCCAAAACTTATTACATATAAGAAATTTGTTTCGGTGTAGAGAATTTAAGACTTGTGTTCCCTTGTGTCCTAAACAGTTGTGCCATACTTCATTAGGTAATGCGGCAAAGGTATACGGTGGCTGGGCTGAAGTGTAAGGTCTGGTGGTAAGTGGGTAGAGGTCGCCGGAGCTGTTACATCTCGTCAAAGGCATTCCTGTATGAAAATCCTTCACAAAGAAACCAAATGGGTCAAATTCAACAGAAACATCATTATCAATGGTAAATTTTCTAACATAGACAAGATTTTTTTATCAGTTTAGGGGCATGCAAAACATTTTGTAAATTAAAAGAGTATGGAGAGGTAGGTAACGATGCATGTCCATAACCAATAACTAGAATATTATGACCACTGCGAACAATAATATTGTTGCTCGTATTGAAATAAGACATAAGATTACCTCTATTCGCCATCATGTGTGATGTATCCCCGGTGTTCATATTTCATTGATCACCTGGAGGAGAAATATAGAAAGTATGCATAACAACTTGAATGTCTGTTGGAGCATATGAAGAGGATCCCTAGTGACTAGCCTGGTACAGTGTAGTGCTTGCTACGTGAGCCTGATGAGTTGGCTTTTGACCAAGAATGCCAGCTTGCTTGTTGAGTTTCCCGTTGTAGGGATAGTTAACATTTACCTTGCATTTGAGTTATTTGGCTTTTGTGCATTTGTGTTGTTTGGAAGGAAAGGAATTACAAGATTTTTAAAAATCAAGAAGTGGGCATTCCTCAGGTGTTGGACAAAATAAAGACCCAATGTAACATTCTAATGAACTAGAGGAAGATAATCTCCTCAAAATGGATGACAAACCTTTAATAAATTGTATAAATTTTCATTGTAAAATTAGAATCAATTTAATTTAAGTGTTTTAAGGATAAATTTGAAGACACAAATTTATATAGTTTATCGAATGTGATACTAGTTTGCCGATAATTAAATTACGAAAATACATCCTAAATTACACTAAACATGAAGAAGGCCATAAAAACTATTTTGGCGTTTCATTTCAAACAGCAGAAAGAAAAACCATAGACAAAGATTTCTAATAAGCATATCTTTTTGGATTTGTTCACTAAAGTAAATGACCCGTTTAATTTTTTTGTATTTAGTGTCAGTTCTCAGTTTTTGGGTTAGATTCAACAAAGACATTTGATTCAAATACTTTAGCACAATATTTGGTACATTCAAATTCTATATTTATTTTGTTCTATTATGTGTTGCTTCTAATCAATTGAAATAAACAACAATTCTACAAAATATGAAGAGAGTAGGTAGCCAAAATGAAATTGATAAAGACAAATCTTTAACATCAAATGGTTTCTTGATTTGTCTTACACTTAATAATAATTATGACATACACAAATGAAAGACTCATTTGATTACAAAGTAACAACCATAATCATATGTCACTTGGGTAAAAACACGAAATTACATTACTCATTTATTTCTCCAATTGGAAGAAGACTCTCTTTATAAGTTATAATCTTACCCGAAAATTTACCTTTAACAAAATTGAGCTCCTCAATAATCATTGTGCTTAAACTTAAAAATATTAGTTTTTCATCTTCATTCGTAAAGAATATATTCCCTTTTCTTCCTGCTCCAATAGGATACACAATGATAGACAGTGGTTGAAAAATGAAGAGTTTAAACCATGATTCCTTCACACCAAATTCACCCAAAACATATATTTGAAAACTACCCAAACTTGTATAATTTGAAACCAAAGCAATAGACCCATTTAAAACCATTAAATCACTCAAAACAGATCCAAAATCAAAACTAACATCTTCTAATGGTGCGGGTGTTGTTATGAATTCCTCCGTTCTTAGGTCAAATGACAGAATATATGCTTCATCATCTTCATCATCTTCATCGTCACTATCATCACTTTGATTCCACCAGTGAACCATTCCATCTAGGCACACTCCGTTTTCTTTGTGATTGATTGGGATATCATATTCAAGTTTTCTCCATGAGTTACTCTGTAGGCTATATATCTCCCAAAAATGGTCATTGTCTATATCTTCTAATAAATATACATCAATGTCGATTTTATGATAACACATCACCTGTCGAATTATCTTATAGTCATTTGTAACACAATCATAGCCAAAACCATGTCGAAGTATATCAACATCCATATGTGGGACAAATTCAAAAGGGCTGGTAGGAATAACCTTAAATTCTTGCGTGGTTGGGTTCCACAACACAACTCTTGTATTGGGCTGGGAGTAATTAATCAGACATAAAATCCCATCAATACTACAAGATCCTGAAATATCAAAATTAGGTTCGTTCTCCTCAAATGGATTTGGCCAACCTATCTTGGTTCCAATCTCAAACCTCTCACCCGAAAGAGAATATAACACAAATTCATCATCAGTCACAATCTGATGTAGGAGGAGAGATGTATCCTCATAGTAAGCATGATTATTGGATAAGAAATTTTTGCAGAACAAGCTTATGAAAGAAGGGTTCTCAAACAAAGTTGACCATGATTTGCGTACACATCTAAAACGATTTAAAGATTTCAGAGATAAATTTGACAAAATTGATTGGGTAAGATCATGGGGTATATAATTCCTAACCTTTTTATTTCTTGCAATCACAAATTTCTTCATATTCACACAGGAAGAAGGAGTCGCCTGTTGAAAAAAAGAAGAGGTTAACAATGAGGAATTTAGGAGGCGGCTGATAGAACAAGAAGAAATGTAGTCATATGAAAATTTAGGGTTTCTTATAATGGGTTGGGTCATTTTTTTTTTTTTTGGTAAAAGGGTTGGGCCATCTTTATTCTTAAGTAACGAAAAAGAAAATTGTTGTTGACACACTGAGGAAGACTATCACACACTAGTGAAAGACCAAAATGCCTCTTGGCAGTTAACTACTGCCGATTTCACATAGAGATAGAGATGAATAAACCAATTGTATTTGATTCCTTAAGCCAAATTTTACCCAAAAAAAATATATTTAATATATAATTTTTTTAAAAAATGTTTGCCTAAAATAATTCTTTATATTTGCCCCGGTGGTGAAAATTTGCCACTGTTCATTACTGTACTATATGCGAGTGTGAGGTTGATTCTTATAATTCTTTCAAATTAGTAAAATTGGTTCCTACATGATTAAAATTTTATACATTAGTCTTTTTTTTTCTTAAATTTTGCAAATTAGTCACTATGCTTTCTTTAAAAATAAATTGGTCCCTATAAATTTTTTAAAAAGTATAAATTGGTCCCTATAATTTTTTAAAGTTTACAAATTAATCCCAAAAGTTTGTAAATTGGTCTCTATTTTATATATTTTAAAATGACCCCTCTACTTTTGAAATTTCAAAATTCTCATTTCAAATCACTTTTCATTACAATAATTGTTGTAAGTTGTTTTCGTCAACTTGATTAAAACTATTATTTGTTTTGACATGCTTATAAGTGTTATTTAATTTTTCATCATCATTTAGTTAAACCCTAGTTTATAGAAAGTGCTTAGAATTATAGTGAAATTAAGAATGTTGAGAGAATGGTTGGTAGTAGAAGACCACACATATAAAAAGTTGCATGACCAGGAAGCATAAATAAATAAAAATTAGGCAAACACGTAAATGGGAAAAAATAAATGAGAAGGAATTTATTCAGATTATATAATTATTTTCTTTATTATTTTTTTTGGGGGAATTATTTTCTTTATTTATGAGTGTTTGTCTATACCCTTTTTATTTATTTTTGTGACCGAGTAAACATTTCATTTGGTTACATGTGGCTTCGCAGCAATAAACACTAATATTTTTCACACGCGCACAACAAAAGTTACTTGATGATGATGATATTATTTGAACATCCACTGCAAAGAGGTCTCATAAAGGCCATTTACCTCCTAATTTTATTTAGCACACTATATTGGTAGGTTATATTTCATCTCTCTTATTTCAAATTGTACTTTTGTTGGCAAAATAACAGATCTCTCTTATTTCGATTCATGACTATTTATCTACAATATGACTATTTCAAATAACAAAATAAATAATATCAAAATAGTTGGTTTTTTCTTTTCCAATTATACTCTACAACAAATTTCGTTATACTTGTCCAAAAAAATCGTTATAAGAATATCACATTTTTGGTGTCATTCAAAAAGATAAGAATTTATATTATATGATATTATATTTTTTTTGAAGGAATATGATATTATATTTGTTACATTGTTGGTTTCACTGAAAAAGATATGTTTAATTTTTTTAATAAGAAAAATATATGTATAGTTTGTTACAATATAAAGGTGCAACATATATATATATATATATATATATATATATATATATATATATATAATATAACCTAATAAAAAACAGATATAATATAAAGGTGCAAAATATATATAAGAAAAATATATGCATCGTTTGTTACAATACAGTGTAACAAAAAAACAGACAGACGAACATAAAGTATTACTCTAAATGCGTCGTTGATGTGTGTGTATATTTCATAAAAAAAATATCGTTTATAATTTTTAAACGTTAGCGCAATAAAAATAGTTAGAAAAATGGACACGTGAGTGCCCATCTTTTCGCTGGTATATATTATATCACATGTGAATTTGCGATAAATTTTTTGCCAAAACCTCTATAAAATTTCTAGCTTTGTCTCTTGAGATGAAAGTTTTTTTTTTCCTTGAAAATGAACTGTTTTGAAAGCATCTGAGAAATGGCTCATGTGGTTCAGTTCATGTAGTTCGGATTCGGTTTACGTGTGGTTTGGTTTGTGAATTGTGTTTGAAATACTAGTTCAGTTTGTAAACTCACATATAAACAGTTCAGTTCTTTTAAGTGAAGTTTGGTTTGTCTTACAGTTCAGTTCTAGTTGTCAATATAGTGAAAGTAAGGAACTTCATGTTTATATCTAATGATGATTACGTGTAGCTATTAGTCTTTATTTTATTTTAGTTTAGTTTAAGAATTTAATTAATATACACCTTCTAATTTTTCGATAATAAATAATTATTTTTTTCCTTCTGAATCCTAGAAATCTTAGATAATAAAAAAGTATCAATTATGTGATCTTAGATAATCAAATAAACTATTTAGATCTCATGCCAAATAAAATGATTTGAAATTTAGTATGACATTCAACTATTTGGGGGGAAGAGGTGATTTATAGTATAATATGCACCTCATAGAACACCTTTTTAGCTAAATCGTAGGACTTCTTGTATGTATATTATGAATGGTTTCAAATTCACTAGTGTCGCGGTGATTTTCGGATATCAAGCTATTAATTAGCGTTGATTTCATATTTTTAATTCACCACCGAACTTTTATTCTTTCCAAAGAAAAGGGGAAAAGATCGAATAAATCCTATATTTTTAGAGATTAAAGGTTCAGGGGTTGGTTACGTAAAGGGAAAGTATTAGCACCCTAAACGTCTATAGTACTCTATAGGAACCTCTTACTTTTATTTATCTTATGCTAAATTTATTTGCTTGCTTGTAAAAAAGTTAAGTGTAAATAAAGAAAGAAAATGCTTTTGCGTTTTTGTTGATCTGGAAAGACAAAGCCGTTTGCCTACGTACCCAAGCGGGATCAAAATCACGTAGTTCGGGGTAAAAAGCTGAGTGATTTATTTGATTGATTTTAAAGTTTGAAAATGTTTTTAAAGATAAAAAGTCAAAGTGGCACAAAAGTAAAGTGTCATTGATTGATTTTAATTGAAGAAAATAAAAGTCTAAATATGATTAAAATTGATTGAAGTTTGATTTGTTAAGAAAAATATGTTTTTGTGAGTTTTTGATTATTTGAATGTTTTTGAGATTTTATGTTTTTTTCTAACTAATATCTAAAAAATAAAGCGTGATAAAATAAACTAAGCGCGAGAGATTTTTCATAATGACGTTGTATCAAAATGAGAGTCCTCTTTTCCTTGGATTCGACTACACTATTTTTTTTTTTTGCGTTTTGGCGCATAAAAGCGGAATAATAAATATGCATGCAATGCAAGATTCTCATTTATATTTACATTTGTCCCTAAAATACATTCTAAAGCATAATAAACGGAATAAATAAATATGTATGCAATGCAATATTCTCATTTATATTTACATTTGTCCCTAAATACATCATAAAGCATTATAAGTAAAGGAATAAAGTAGCAAATAAATATAAAATGCATGATATGATATTAAAACTAAATAAACTAAAATAAAGCTGATAAATAAAAAAAAAAGAGATAATAACACTAAATAAACTAAAAACAGCAAGTAAATAAAATAAATAATAAAAAAATG
>Ga0228710_1000111_pt1 | contig 70162 bp, 52 predicted proteins | sample MedpolnodulmetaG_FD_177995 | JGI IMG/M metagenome (GOLD analysis project Ga0228710, IMG submission 177995) | Root nodule microbial communities from Medicago polymorpha collected in Santa Monica, California, United States - pink nodules | ecosystem: Host-associated > Plants > Roots > Nodule...
CCAAACATGATTTTCTCATTTTCCGTTAGCTGCATAACATAGAGAAAGAAGAAGTACGAGAAAAACATCTAAAATCTTGCCACAACATTACTTTATTTTTCTTTCTTCTGCTTTCCCTTTGAAATATCATCATCCATTTGCGCAATGGTGTTTAAAATACAGGCGTATTCACCACACACAAAAATTACAGTTGTATTCGTTGTTACCATTATTGGTGAGAATTAGCTCAAATAGGAGTCGTTGTTAACTCCAACATGTTCCTCAAAAGTCAACCATCGTGGTAAATATAGTTAAAGTGTATGGCCTACTCGATGACAATGGAGGGTATGAGAGACACCATACTTCATTGTGTTATTATCCCTTTTGCACTGCACTTTTATGGTAAGAGTGAAAAAATGAAAGTAAATTGAAGATTAAGGTTAACAAAATTTCAATTACGGAGGTAGTAATTGAGAGATCTTAGCATCTTTAACAAGACATCCAGATGTGGTTCTAGCATCCGTATGTTCTACAAATTATGAGTTGTATTCGCCCAATTGAATTGAAATTCTTAATATATTTATTATATTTTAACTAAACATTTAATGCTTATCCTGCATTAAGTACATTGTAAAAGTTTACAATTAAATGTAATTCATTTATTGAGTAAAGTCATAATCTTATTTTATCTTATCTTAATTACATACAAGTAGTAAGGTCTTGGGTATTTTAATAATTATTATTTTATTGCCTATTTTGAGGGTAAACATGTCATTTTACAATATATTGTTGGATAAATATAATTCATTTTACTTGGATTTCTTAATTATATTGTTGAATATATTGAATTTGTATTATAAACCTTTTTTGTTACCAAAAGATTTTCTGTCGTTGATGTTATTTGTTGGTGTTAATTTTATTATTAGAGAGTTTTTTTTTAATAATAACAACAACAAATTATAAACTTTTATGACTCATGTAAAAAATACAATTTTTTCGCTGAAAACGACAACATATTTTGATGTATTATTTTTTAGGGATATTTTGATGTATTATGTTACTTTAAAAAAGTTTCTTCCTAGACGGGTCAGCACATCAACTCACCAAGAGGCATGGTGGATGTTTGAACTTAGATACTTAAGTTGGTCCATGCAGATTTAATCGTATTAATTGTTGGGTAAACATAAATTGGGTGGGTCAACCCACTTTTCATCCCTACTTCCAATCTATTAGTCAAACAAACAAAAATGTGCATTGAATTTGAAATTTGCTATTGACACATCATCAATGGCTGAAAAACACCAGTAAATGATTGAAAAGAACTGGCGGCAGTGAACTGTCGAGGATTCCATCGATAGTTAACTGCCGATACGATCCTGATACAAATCTGGCAGAAGCTCTCTCATCCATTATTACTCTCAATCTCTAGAAAATTTCAAATCTCTCTAAAAACTTCAACCAAATTTATTCAACAAAATCACAAGTAAGTAATCATAATGCTATTAACTTACATTTTAGTTGTTATAAATGTTTTTTTTTTAGTTTTTGAGTAGATTTATTTTTTTTTAGTTTTTGAGTAGATTTACATGTTATAATTCATTTTTAGAGTAGATGTAAGTTGATTAACTTAGTTAAAATGTTTGCATGATGTTTATGTTATAGTTTTGGATTTTAGGGTTATTTTTAATTTTGGTGTTTTATATTTATTTTTTTATTTTAGTTTTTAAGTAGATTTACATGTAAGAGTATATGATTTATTTTAAGCGTAGATATAAGTTGAATAATTTTGTTATATTTTTTGCAATTTTATGTTTTTTTTAGAGTAAAACATTTTAGGTTTATTTTTATGATTTTTATGGTTTATGTATAATTTGCACTCCAAGTGTTTGATGAAATGTTTGAATGAGTTTTTCATTGATTGTTTTTAATTTCTTATTGTGTAGATTTGAAGCAATGGCCGATATGTTTGACGTTCAACCACAATTCAACGGCTGAGAACCTCAGAGGTTGAAGGGTTCGGTACCTTGGTGTCACGTTAAGAGGTCTCAAGGATCAACTAAATGAATTCAACCAATGAGTCAACCCCAGAGACACAGGGAAGGTGGAATACGTTCGGTATAAATGTCCAACAATAGGATAATATCATTCAGTTGGGTGGAATTAATGAACGACGATGACGTGACAAGCATGTTTTGGGAGCACAACATGTTACCGTGGATCGATCTATGTGTAACGTTGTTGAGATCAACTGAAGATATTCTCAACAGTTTGATTCTGCCAGAAGATCGTGATTAGGTAGGGAATGCACCTTCCAACTGCAATAATTATCTTACCTCTGAAATTGGATAATTCAAACTTGCTAAACGACAGTTCCCAAGCATTCACCCGGAAGTTCTATTGTTCCTTTCAAAAGATTAAATTCTTGTTAGTTTGGTTTAGATGAAGGTATTGAAGTGTCACGGAATGCACCTCATTCTTTTGACACTTTAATACCATCATCTAAACCAAGCTAACAAGAATTTAATCTTTTGAATGGAACAATAAAACTTATGGGTGAATGCTTGAGAGCTGTTGTTTGGCAAGTTTGAATTTACCCCATTTCAGAGGTAAGATAATTGTTGTAGTTGGAAGGCACTACCCGAATGTAATGTAATGTAATGATAGGACATATTTAGAAACTTTATGTAATGTGATGTAACATTTATTCAAATTTATTCAATACGCAACTTTATTCGAATTTATTCAATACACAACTTTAATCAAAATTATTTAATACGCGACTTTAATCGAATTTATTCAATACGCGATTGTAATCGAAATTATTCAATACACGACTTTAATTGAAATTATTCAATATGCGACTTTAATCAAAATTATTCAAAACACTATTTTATTCAAAGTACCATAATGTCAAGCAAAATGTATCAAAATGCGCGCGACATATAAAAAAAACATAAAAAAAGATCCAAAACAATTAGACATTTCAAACCATTACATTCAATCATCTTCCTCGTCACACAAGTCAATTGAGTTGTCCTCGAGAGTCCCTGAGGCACCTGCTTTTGGTTGAGGACCAAAATAGCATGTCTTCCCGCTCCTCCTCAGTTTGAACTGGTTGTACACCGACACCTTCGAATCGCTTTTTTTAACGGAACCATCGCATTCGATTTTGTGCCATGTCACAGACGATTTTGCTTTCTTCTTCTCATCACCCTCCTTTTTGTTCAACTGAACGTTATCCTGATTCTGATTCTGAGACATATCTACATAAACAAATTGGTGATCAAAACCTAAACTAATCCTAACAATTCTATCACAAATTCATAACAAAAACAATTCATAAAAAACCTAAACTAATCCTAACAATTCTACAACAATTCATAAAAAAACCTAAACTAATCCTAACGATTCTATAACAATTCATAAAAAAACCTAAACTAATCCTAACAATTCAACAACAATTCATAAAAAAAAATCTAAACTAATCCTAACGATTCTACAACAATTCATCAAAACCTAAACTAATCCTAAAAATTCTACCACAATTTCCTAACAATTCTACAACAATATTAGATTCAACTCTAATCTAACATCAAATCATAAAATTAACAAAACCTCTATAATCGAAAATTAACCAAAAAAACTAACAATTCAATCACAAAAAACCAATGCAATAGGATTCAAAACACTTACTTGATTTTGTGCTTGAAATTGGCTTGGAATGACTTATGCTTGCTGAAAATCGCACCTAAGAATTCCAAAAACACAACAATGGAGTTTTGGAAACTCCTTTGTCTGTTTTGTTCTTATAATAGATCATCGACAGTTAACTGCCGAAGGAACCTCGGCAGTTAACTGCCGCCGGTTCCCTTCTTCGGCAGTTAACTGTCGCCTGGACATTTCGGTATTCTACTGGTGTTTTTCAGCCTTTTAAGAAGTGTCAACAACAGATTTCATTGAATTTGGTATGCAAATTTGAAATATATAAATGAAACCATTTCCACCGAGTCATGTGCACAATTTGTTTTTCTTTTGGCTCGTTCAACCATTATGTTAGATATTAAAATAAATGCTAGATGTTTAATTGAATCTTCTACTTTTGATCAACAGATATATAATGTATTTTTGAATAATGTCCTTTTAACTTACATCGAGAGTTGTCCTTCAAAAAAAAAAACTTACATCGAGATTTGTATTATGAATCTCCTTTGTGTAGCCTTAGTTTTCATTGAAGGTTATACTTTATTGTTGGGGAAGCCTCTTCTTCATATTTTTCAAATCAATCCACTTATCCTAGAATTCTTGCAAAATATATTTTTCAAATATGTCATAATTTCCTAGAATAAGGCTAGAATTCATATTTTTTAAATCAATCCACTAGCCCTATCGCTCGTGGTCTTACAGTCCACTTCCGAAACATGTTTACTTTCCAAATCAATCCACTTATCCTAGAATTCTTGCGATTTGTAATGCTTGAATGAATTGAAACGCATCTGTCAGACCATCAAATCATGATATTGAAGGACGTCGTTTGTGACGCCTTCCTCACTCTCCAACTACTCCTCCTTAACGCCTATAAATATCAATGTACATGTTGTTTCCACCTAAAATTATCTTACCATTTGCTCTCTTACCGACCTTAACGTCAAAGTGCTTACATGTGCCACTCTCAACATCTAAGATTAACATAACACCCAAGCAATTAAAAACTTTTTAATTAAAAATTATAACTATGCACGAGATGATATTTAAATTCATGATTAAACATGACAGATATTTGTAACAACTCTTTTTATTGACAAAATTTGTAACAATTCTTGTTGGCTATTAACCAATTGTATGATCGATTCATATAATTTGATTTGTATTGTAATATGATTGTTAAAATACATAAATATTGTATGAATTAAATTTTGTTGAAACTTTATATGTGATAACATGTACAATTCATAATTATTGTGTACCAAAAAAATTAACAAAAAGAATTTAGTTTATACACAGTGTAAGTTTAAAAATATATTTATATATATACTGTCCAATCATGCACACTAGTCACCGCATGGATAATTGTTTAGATGCATTTTTATCTTTTTCAATGACATCAATAATATAATATTTTAATAAACATTTTTGTCTAAAGGTATAATTGGAAGAGTGAACAATTTAGTCCAAAATCTCCTATTTTCTTTATGAGAAATAATATTTGAATATCTATTTTGCAACAACTATTTTTACAACCCTATGTGTATAGGGTATTTTTGTAAAAGCAAAAGGGAAAAAAAGCCCCAAAACACCATGTCAATATGTCATAGGGGTATGCATTTATATGTTGTTGGAAAAGTTGCCACAAAATAGATGTCAATATATCATAACTCTTCCTTTATATATTGTTATAGATATATTTTAATCTTTTAATTTCACTAATTTGTATGAAAAATAAAAAATGTATTTATTAAAAACATTACATTAACGTTGATATTTTATCATATCGATTTGTTCGTATTGGTACATAAAATTTTGCTTCCTCGTGAATATGCAAATAAAATATATAATGATTGCGATGCAAATATGTACGAATGCAAATATGTTATATGATATGTGCGAATGCACAAGTTTTTTGATAGTTTGTCATTAAATTTAGTGATGGTAGAATCAAATATTTTTCCTTTACAATCAGGATTTTTTTTTAGTAGTCTAAATTGCCCCCTTTATTTTATTTTTTTAGGAAGTTCTTTTTTAACTGAATCAACAGGAGGACATGCATTGGGAAGAACCACAGACATCCCAACTAGGTTGGCACCACGAGAAACCTTCGTCATTTGCTGCCAACCTCATAAAATAAATATTGTTAAAAAAGTATAAAAGCTTGTACCGGGGGGGCTAGGCATGACCCTCAGAGTAAAAGAAAAGAAAACAAGAAAAGCTAAGGAAAGCAATACATGGGCAATTCAAAAAGGTCCTCCTTAAGGAAATCAACTAAGTTAGTTGACCACCAAGAGCCTGGACAGAGTGACCATGGTTGGAAAGCTTGTCTATGCACCCATTTCCCTCACGAATAATATGCGATGAAATAACCTAAACACCAAAATGAAGACAATTATGCCATATGTAACGGAGACGAATATGAACAAAGTTAGTCTTGAAAACAGTTACAACACTAGTAGAGTCGCTTTCCATCCAAACGTTTGACCAAACGTTACGAGTAGCATACACCATGGTGATAAGATACTCATAAATCTCCGACTCAAAAACTGATAACTCGCCTAGGGTACTCACAAAACAGCTCAATAAAGTACAAATGGACAATAAGACAGCCCTGACGACGAAGATAATCATCGGTTGGCATCTTGCGGTGCATTAGCCTCCAAAAAATTAAAAGAATGAGAAGGATGATTACAAAGTCTCCAATTGGAGGCCGCCCAGTCAACGTATAAGGGAGAAGGGTGCAAAAAAGTAAAAGCATCCTTCGCAATCAACAAACCTGTTTGACGGGGGAGGATGGATCAATATAATCCTCGAAGCCTAAGTTGCAACTGTGGTATTAGATAACACGAAAGCTGGCATTTCTAGCATGTTGTTGACGATAGCCATATTCAAAGTACTAGCAAAACCCGAAAAATAATCCTGACGCACCTGAAGAGTATCTATCATAGGAGCACCTAGCCAATCATTAGTCCAAAAGTTTATGTTGTCACCATTACCCACAATCCACATAGAATTTTCCATGACCTTTCCAATTTGAGACTTAATCCCAGACCAAAACCAAATAGAAGATCAATAATAATGAGAAACCAACTGCCCATTAGAGAAGAAACGGTTGAGGAGAAGCTTAGACCATTGAGAATTCCCATAAAGTAACTTCCAAGTAATTTTGAACTTTTTTTTTAAGAAGTCAAAATGGAATATATTAACCAAATTAAGGAAGTCATTTCAACACAAGATGTGTCACAGATAGACTAAAGAGGGTTTACAATGTTATAGTTCAAAATCGAAAACAAAATGAAGAAGAAAAAAAACAAGCTATTGATTTCAAGCCACTACAAAGGATTAAGTCACTCATAGTGATAGTCAAAAACAAATGTTGTGTGACTCGCTTTCAACCAACAAAAACATTGAAGCTTAATTTTGTCACGTAAAGACTTTAAATTTTCTTCCTTATACTGAAAAGTACACATGTTTCTTTCCTTCTAAATGACTTAAAAAACCAAAATAAGTCCCTTTAAATATGACGCTCATGCCTAGTCTTCATCAATAATTACTATCTTTTCACAGGGGCAAAATTATATTTCATGGTTTTTTCAGTACAAGTAAAAAGACAAGACTCAAAATCGAGATTCCAATTTAAGCTTCGTTATTACTCATCTTTGAATAAGGTAAATGTAAACTTTTTTGTAAATATTGTTTGAGCACTAAATTCTTATGTGCTTTAGACCTTTTTTTGAAGAATAAAAAACGGAATATATTAACATTGATAGAGTAGTATCAAGAAAGCCACTAATAATTACAAGTTGTCAACAAAAAATTATACAAAATGGTTAGCTAATACCCAAACACATGAACGAGTTCGACCCCAACCTTTGAAAGCCATAAACAAATTTGGTCTTATGTGCCTTAGAATTATCATCATTCTTTTCCCCCTAATTTAATATATATATACACACACACACACCTAGAAACACTAAGGTGAAATTTAACAAGCTACACTTGCCTAAAAATACTAAGGTGTAAGTTAGCAACCTACATCCACTTAATTATGAGTAGTGATATTTTGACAACCATTTTGGTACAACCTTTGAGACAACTTTGTTGTTCTCTCTTCTCATTGGTCAAAAACAACAGAGAGAGAGAAAAAGAAAGAGAGAGAATAAAAACATAATGCGAGCATGAGAGAGAAAGTTGTACAAAAGTTGTACCAAATTGGTTTTACAAATACCATTTCTCCTTAATTATATACACTCATTTTTATAAATTTTATCAAATTGTTTACACTCACCTCACTAATTTACATCCACTTTCATCATTTCAAATATTGTTTTCTTAAAAGTTCGTCTCTATTACATGTTTTGTACCTCAAGCATGTCATTGTCTTTTTTTTTTTAAGGATCTTCCTTAAGATAGTTACAAAACTGCTCTTCTATTTAAATTTAATTAGAATAGAAACAAAAACGTGTTTTAGTTAAATATAAGTAGGTGTACATTGCTAATTTACATCTCAGTGTTTTTAGGTTGGTGTAAACTAGCAACTCTATATATAATCAGACATAGAAAACAAATAGGAAAAATATTCCCTAAAAAAATAAGGAAAATATATTTTCTTCAAAAAAATATGTATATACTAAGAGCAATGATATTTTTACATCCATTTCATTTTATGATAACTTTATTTTTCTCTCTTTTTATTGATCATAAACAATGAAGAGAAAAAAAAAGAAAGGTTAAATATGTTTTTGGTCCCTATAAATATACCAACTTTTCGTTTTAGTCGCTCTAAAATTTTCCTTCAACTTTTAATCCTTATAAAATTTTCAATCGCTACTTCTGGTCCCTATTTTAAAGTTAATTTTTGTATTTTTTTTTAATGAAATTGTGCAGAAATGTGTAGAATATTGTAAAATAAATTCAAAAAAAAAATAATTTTTTTAACAAAATATAAATTAAATATGAATTTTTAATCGTCAATAATATAAAAATTCATATTAAATTCATATTTTGTAAAAAATTCTAATTTTTTTTGAGAGATTCTTATAATATTATGAATTTTTCTGAAAAATTTTATTAAAAAAATATGGACCAAAAGTGAAGATGAAATTTTTTTTAGGAACTAAAAATTGAAGAATATTTTTAGGGAACTAAAACGAAAAAATTAACATATTTATATAGGGGACAAAAACATATTTAAGCCAAATAAAAAATATCATTTCACATAAAATTAGGAAAAAGATGGAATTGAATCCCAAATATCTCGGGTTGGGTTAATTGAATTGATCACAAACAAACAAAACATTCTCTCATTGCCGTTTCTTTCCCTCCTCGTTGGTACGTTTGGTTCCACCAAAACCTGCAATAACTCTTCACATTCTCTCTTTTTGCTTTTCATCACCGTTGATTCCTTCATCTCTGATCACTGTCATAATGGAGCCGAGTAAAAAAGACTTGGTTAGATTGGTTTTTTCATGGTCACTTCAAGATATACTCAATGATGATCTTTTTCGTGACAAGGTTTTTTTTTTTTACTCTTCTCTCTTACCCTTTTTAATTTACTCTTAGTACTACTAGTTTCAATCATCAAAATTTCATCTTGCAATTTTCATTGATCAGTTTCTCTGTTTCTCATGATGTGATTGTTTAACTGGGTGTTCATTACTGTTGAGTATTTTGATGATTTCATATATATGGTTTTTATGTTGTTACTTAGTGTAGTGTTGATGTAGCAGTAATTTGGTATGTTTGATAACATTTACCGTTTTTTATACTGATATTTGCACAGTGAAAGATTCAATTTTTATACTAAATACTTGATGAAGTGGATTGGAATATGTAATAAGGAAAGGACCTTGGTTTCTTTGTAGACAGTTAATTAGGGCTTCTAAGGGTTAGAAAAGGAAGTTATTTATCAATGTTGTCAAATATCAGCTATGGTGGATTGTGGTGACATACTTTTTGACAACCACCATGACCAATTTGTGATGGAAGTGCCATGATGTTTAATGGCGGCTTAAAATGATGGGTTTTTGTCTTTTGGCAATCCTCAATTGTCGATTGACAATTGGTAAAACTGACATACATGCAAAATTTTGAAAAATAGTAGTTGCACACGCCCTTTGGATTTCATGGATATATTCTTGAACGTTTGGTTTTTATACTTTGTTAGGGAGGGGGGTCGGAGGGGATCGGGGAAGGAAGAGTTTATTGTAAGCCCTCCTCCCCTTGGTTGGGAGTTTTTCTGAATAAGAGGGAAAGGGTGTTGCCATGTTGGTTTTTTTTCTTTTCAAAAAGCCTTCAAAGCTTTCTTTCCTCCATTGCTTTTTTTAGTTTCCCAAATTGGGGGTTTTAATTACCCCCCTTCCAGAAAAGGTGAGGTATCGCCGTCTCTTTCCCTTTCCTCCTAACCCCCAAACACAACCTTAGTGAAAAAAGGAACTTTTATTTATTTCAACTTGCATATACAGTTAGAAGCTTCTATGTGATATGTACTTGGCTTGATTGTGTACTCAATGTTCATTGCATTCTGGAAGTAACTGAAAAACTATAATTTATTCTATATCTTTTAAACAGGTGAGGCAAATTCCAAAGGCATTCTCGTCAGGAGGTCACTATCTCGACTCCTTTATTTCTCCTCTTATTGAAGAAACTCGCACAGAGTTATGCTCAAGCATTAAAATGGTGTCAAAAGCTCCAGCATGGGAAATAACTGATTTCGAACTCTCCAACGATTACGATGCTCCACTTGATTTGCTATACAAGATTGAAATCAAAACAGGTGCAAATAGTGACGGAGCTGGGGATATTTTTGAGCCTGAGACTGGACAACTCATTGCTTTGACTGATAGGAGACCAACATGTATCGATGATTTAAATACGCCTGGAAATTCCTATAGTATTGCTTCAATAAAAAGGGTTAGAAAGAAGGAATATACTGAAGATGTATACGAGGCTAAAATACTAGTCTCAAAGCCCATTGAATTAGAACAATATCGGCAAAAGGATGACACATACACATATGGTTTTGGTGTCTATCTTTGCAACATGACAACATTTATTCGTATATGGAATGTACTAAACTCAGATCCAGATGGCCCAAGCATCCATATCATCAAGCAACTGCTCCAACCTGATTCTGGTGTAAGCAAAGCGATTTATATACCTTGTAATATAACTATCTATTGTATGGAAGTTCAATTGTAGACGTAGCTAAATATTTTCATATTTTTTTCCTCCCTTTGTTATTCCTTACCTACTCATGGTAGCCTTATTGATTAGATCAATGCATTTACATACTTTAGTTTGTTTAATCTTCGTCAGGTTGGAGAAAACTGTGCTCAATGTTTCTCTAGTGAAAGACATTCTATTGATACATCAAAACTTGGTGCTGTCATCCGTTCATTTGATTTGAATGATGCTCAGGAAGAGGGTGTGTTAAGTTGTATAGCTGCAAGAGAATGTTCTCATAAGAATACAGTGAAATTGATTTGGGGACCTCCAGGGACGGGGAAAACTAAAACGGCTAGTTCATTATTATTTGCCCTTCTCAAAAGGAGATGCAGAACACTTACCTGTGCCCCAACTAATGTGGCAGTACTGGAATTGACATCTCGGTTTATAAGGCTAGTAATGAAGTCCCTTGATTATCTCACTTATGGTCTTGGAGACATAGTATTATTTGGTAACAGAAAGCGGATGAAGATTGACAATGATGATGATCTTTTTGATATATTTCTTGATTACCGTGCAAATATTCTTTCCAAGTGCTTTGCACCTTTGTCTGGTTGGAAACATCATTTAGAACTCGTGACATACTTACTTGAAAACCCTGAAAAACAGTATCATGAATATTTGAATTCCGACGTAAAGAGGGATTATGAGGTAGACAACTATGATTGTTTGAAAGAAGAGAAGGAACTACTTGCTATTGCAAATCAACAAGCAAATCAGGAGAAAAAGGATACCTATTCCCAGGATCCAAATGTTTGTAAGCAAAATGAGTGGAAGAGGATAGTTAATAAAACTTTAAGAGAAAACAGGTTGTGTTTTAAGGAGGGAAACAAAAGTAAATATGACAAACAAGAGAAGAAGGATTTTCTTTATTATGAGAATAGAATAAAAAGATTGACATTTCATGAGTTTGTCAAGAAAGAATTCAATTTCATCAGGACGCAGATGAGGACATTCGTTGTGCATATGTGTACTCATTTGCCAACTTCTTTTATTTCGTTAAGAGTGGTGAAAAGTTTGTTTGAATGCCTTGATTGGCTCAAAGTCTTTGAAACGGTGCTATCAAACAATTCCATTACTGAGCAAGGATTTAAACTTGCCCTTGCTACATCTTGTGATGATGAATGTAAAATAAGTTCCTGTAATTGGCAGTATAAGCTGGGAATGACCAGGAAAGAATGCCTTAAAAGACTGAAATCTCTTCGAGATTTGTTGATTCTTCCTGATTTTTTCGATGAATATTCAATTAAAAGTTTTTGTTTCAAAACATCTCGCATGATATTTTGTACTGCTTCAAGTTCCTCTAGATTGTACTCAGAAGGTCTTGATAGACTAGAAATGTTGGTTATCGATGAAGCTGCCCAACTGAAAGAATGTGAAGCAAATATACCTCTACAACTTCCCGGTCTTCGCCATGTTGTACTTATTGGAGACGAGAAACAGTTGCCTGCACTAGTCAAAAGTGAGGTGCGTTCCATTCTTGTTAGTTCTTGACTTCCAACTATCAAGCCTCTCTCTCTCTTTCTCTCTCTCTCTCTCATGTTCATTTCTAAAATTCGTGATCAAATTTTCAACATCCCGGGATTTTTTTGTTGCTAATATGCAGATTTGTGATAAGGCAGGATTTGGGAGGAGTTTGTTTGAAAGGCTCGTTCTTTTGGGTCATAGAAAACACCTTCTCAATGTTCAGTATCGAATGCATCCATCTATTAGCTTGTTTCCCAACATGCAATTTTATGACAATCAACTTGTGGATTCTCCAAGCGTCAAAGTGAAAAACTATGAGAAGCATTTTCTCAGTGCAGATATGTTTAAGTCCTTCTCTTTCATAGATGTTGCTTTTGGAGAGGATGAATTGGATGAAGGGAGTAGCCGTAGAAATATGGTGGAAGTAGCTGTGGTATCTGAGATTGTTCTTAACCTTTATAAAGGTAATGCGATCTAATATATGAAGATGAGTAAAAGCAAACAATCAGATTATAAATGCTTGTTATGAGTTGCTTGATTTGTACTATTAATCATAGTTTTTTTTTTCAACCATGCATTGAATCTTTGCAGAATCAGTTTCCAGAAAACAGACTGTTAGCGTTGGTGTCATATCACCATACAAAGCCCAAGTTGTTGCAATCCAAGATACACTTGACAAAAGGTTTGGTGGTGATGTCAATGACGGCTTTTCCGTGAAGGTTTCCACAGTTGATGGTTTCCAAGGGGGTGAAGAGGATGTGATAATAATATCCACTGTCAGACATAACAGCATGGGAGTCGTGGGATTCATTTCTAATATTCAAAGAACTAATGTTTCTCTAACAAGAGCAAGGTATGTGTTAGGAACCTTTTATGCCTTACAAGGGAGAATTCTCCTCAAATTACAAAGTTAGTAGAACCCTGCATTAGCATAACTTTAAGAGTTTTCTCCTCTTTTGGAGCAAAGGCTCCAATTTCGTCTCTAATAATAGGATACTCTCTCTCTCTCTCTCTCTCTCTCTCTCTCTCTCTCTATCTCTCTCAAGTCTCAACCTCTCCTCTTATTTATAGGCAATATGCTTCAACTATCTAAGCAAACTAACCTAACAAACTCCTTGACATCCAGTCTCTAACAGACACCTAACAATACAAATGTGAAATAAGAAACTCCTTGGATCCTTTGCTACCAACTCTTAGTTAAAGCTTCATACCTTTTGTCAACCAAACAAGCTTGTAGTATTTTCTTGAAGGTCTCACAGGGGATTTGCACAGCCCATAAACCTCCTTGAGCATCATACCCTTTGTCAATACCAATCTGTATTTTTTGAAACAGCTCATTACCTTAATACTCCGTCTTATTAACTAGTTGAGTTTGGCCTAAAAGTTTGTATCTCGATTCTCGTGCTAGTTCTTGTCCTCTGCCAAAATATGTGGCATCTCTAGAGTCGTTGGACACAATTTATTTCCACCTTCGTCTCTGCTACTGTTGTTGAATTTACTGTGATGCAAGCTTCAATGTTTATTAGGATTTTTCCTGCCCATCTAAAAACTTAAACTTTTCCACTCCGATGTTCCAGCTCCATCTTTGGATGAGATCTGGGTCTCCCATGGAGTCAAAAAATCACACATTTTCCCAGGTTGCACAATCTGGACCGTCATTCAAGATCAGACGACTCATGTTTCAACTTTGTAATTTGATTCAAAATGCCAAGTTGGAATGCGCGTCATCCTATCTGACCAGATGGTCTAGATTGTTTGACTGTGGATTTCTTGATTGCAGGAAATCCAAACCCATTTGAACATGATAGACACTAGCTCATTCAAATTAAATAAAAGAAGAATAAAAGAAAATACATGACATTGTTGATGAAATAACTTTGGCCTTGATCACTAATGGAACCCAGGTTAATAAGATGAATACACCAACCAATCAATCTCAACTATCTAGAGAAATCCCGATCTTCACTCACTCTCACTTTATAGCCTTTCTTCGCCAGACTCTGATAGAACTCTTAACTAACAACCACCAATTACTCTAACTTGCTCAACTAACAATACCCAACCCGATATAGAAAACATCCCAACCCATTTGGACTTACCTAATAGAACGAACTTGAGTCTCTTGCTTCTGGAATGGGTGGTGGGTTGCCTAGCTTGCTCAACCCCCAGTCCATGGTTGATGTCAGTTCATGCCTCCTTGATGCCCCCTCATCCGGCACCCACAGGGGACATCATCTTTCTGTCCGTTTCTACTTCCCCTGTGCAGCCCAAACCCCCTTCTGTGGTGCAGTTTGACTTTTTCCCTTCCCTTCATTAACTAATCAAGTTCTCCCATCATCTCTCGTATTATTTGTCTCCAACTATCTGTGTTTCTGCCTTGCTGGTTTGCTCTCTATCACACAACATGTCTGATTCTATCTCTTCACCATTTTCCATTCTCTTAGCTTGCTCCCTAGAATTCTGCAGCATGGTAGGCTGAAACCTAATTACTACTGCTCAAAAATCATCCCATGATAAATTTTGCAATCATTTCAATATTCTGCAATAATATTTTCTAACATCTATTCTGGACACCAGCTGCAAGCTTGCCATGATTAACTCCTTGGGTAGGAGCTCTAATACCACTACTTAGTAGTGTATGTATAGAAAAATGGGGTAAATCTCACCAAATTATGAAGGTAGATCACCAAAACTTCAAGGGCCTACTCGTTCCCATTGCTTGAAGGTCCCAGCTTCCTCTGAACTGACAGGATACTTTCTCTCTAGACCTCCGCTTAATGTTTATAAACATACTCTAAATGTTTCAACACAACTGACTTAACTAACCAACTAACCCTCATTAATAGTCCTAACAGACACCTACATGTATGATCTGTGCCCCTGATACTGTACACACTATTGATCTATATTTTTCCCTTCATACTGTACACAGCTGATTTATGGATGTACTTTTCCCTGTTTATGTAGGTATTGCCTCTGGATAATAGGTAATGGTGAAACTTTGATGAATAGTGGCTCCATTTGGGAGGTATTACTCTATGATGCGGTAGCTCGAGGGTGTTTTCATAGTGCTGATGAGGATGAGAGGTTGTCTCATGCTATTGCAACTGCCATGATTGAGCTTGGTCAAGTTGGTGATCTACTGAATATGAGTTCTCTGCTATTTAGAAAAGCAACATGGAAGGTATGCTTCTAGAAATTGTAGTCGTGTCTTTATCCTTATTTATTATTGAAGACATGGTAAATTCATAATCTAGTCGAATTACATAGGCATTTCCTAGTTAGTCAATTAGCGGATTTGCCATTATTTATCCCATATAGAAAATTCCTAATCTTAACATGTTTCCTTGTTGTAATGTATTTTGTTACCGTCGAACACAATGTAAATGATCACTTGTAAAGGTCTCTTCTGATCACTAGTTCAGACTTGTGCTCTGCCCTGACCAGTCAGTTTGCTTAGACCCAAATTTTTCTCACACCACAAATTTATCAAATGATATTCATTACAGCTCAGTAGGTTTATCATCACTGAAAAGTGCACTAAAATTAAAATCCTCTTTCCTTAAAGGAAAAGGTATTGAGATTGATGAGTATTAGCCGCTTTTTAATCATTATCACAAATGCAGCAGGAAAAAAAAGGTCTTCTCTAGATTTTTTAAGCAGCTTAATTATAGGTTTGCTTTGATCAAAGCTTAATTATTTACGTGTGACTATATATCTTATCTTAATTATAGGTTTGCTTTGATCAAAGTTTTCTGATCTCTATGGCAAGAATCAAGAGCACCGAGGATTGCAAGAAAATATGTTCCCTGCTGATGCAACTTTCAAGTGGGTGGCATCAGCCTCACCGGGAGATAAATATTGGAGTTGTAGATGATACTTCTTCCCAACTGTTAGGGCTGTGCAAGGTCAATGAGTTACTTTATATTGTATGGACCATTGACATTCATGAGGAAAATTCAGATTATGTTCAGATTTTGAAGCTTTGGGATGTTTTGCCATTATCCGAGGTATCCAAGATGGTGAGGGATATTGACATCTTTTGCAGGAGGTATTCTGTTGATATTCAGAGATGCTGCAAAATCAGGTGTTCTAATAGGTATAACTCTACTACTAATTGTATGATTAGCTTCACATTTTTAACAATAGTGGAAAAGTGATTTGAAGTATAAGTGCTAATATAATCAGTTACCGCAGGGATTTTGTGGTTCCATTGAGATGGCCGGCTAATTTGAATAATCAAACCAATCATAATCTGCCACAAGATGATCCAATGCAGTTAATATGCAACCAATTTTATTCGCTCCAACTGAGGGATGTTTAAATTTGAATGAATTGGTATATTACCCTCTTCTCACCTCTCTTGAATTTTGTCCCTACTACAAAACCTCTCCTTTTTTTGAAAAAATAAAGAAAATTCAGTTATATGTAAGCTAATATGCATATTATTTTTGTAGGCTTTTACGATATAGAATAGATTAGTGTAATGCAAGTACAAAGAGATATTAGAAAACTATGGTCTCAAATTCAGTCAAGTCACAAGCAAGTTTGTTCTTGCCTTTTTTGGAACTGCAATTTTATGGCCATGTCTTATTTTAGATTTTTTTTTTGTACATAATTCTAAATTTTGAAGTAGGCTTTTACTTTAATTAATGAAAATGAGATATTGACCTTTGTTCCTAGCTTATATGTCCATCTTGAAACTTATAGTAAATCAAGATTAGGGTCTCTTGCACATTTGAGCGATTTATTTATGAACTTTCCAATCGGGTTTCTTCATGCGCTTTCACATTATTTATTCTTTTTACTTTTCCATTTTCAGAAATATCGGATTTTGGGATCGTATACCATACAGCTTTGGTTTGGAAAGCAAACCTAAAATTTCATGTTTTGAAAGGCATCTGCTGCAACGGGAACCGCAAGGTCTGCCTAGTCTTGATCAGTTTATTGCAACATTGCTTAGGACGAGGGATTTGACTCCTCTGAAGTGAAGGATACACTTTACAGGGTAAAATGTGGGGTTATAATTCAGCAATTGAGATTGAGATTAAATACATGCACATATATTACAAGTTATGAAGCCAGAAACTATATTGTTGATCATTGATCAATGGTTAAAGCTCTGCACTTATCTCTTGGACCACCAGCACTTTAAAGGAGCCAATACTGGGTGACAGAAATGTACCTAGAATAATGTCCTGGAGTTTGAAATAGTACATCCTGAGCCAATCACATATTTTCCATGACTTGGATCCTCTATAGTATTGCCGTTCTCTTCTGTCACTTGTTGAATCAATTCAACAGTTAAGAGATCAAAGCTGTATGTTCTTAGGCACACAGACACCTAGTATTCACAAACCACATGTGTATATTTCGTCTAGAAGAATTTAGTGTATATACGCATAAAGGCAGCAATATATGAAGTAAAACATTTGCCTTTTTTGGGTTTGCATTGGTTCTATATAAATTGGATTTTCATTCCCGGTTCAATTTAAGATTCCATCTGGATATGACAAGGAAGAAGCAAAATAGTACGAGAAACATGGATTTGCTTTGATGTTTTCAGGTGTATTTTTCAGTATCATACCATTTACCATACAAATTGGCATATTTCCTACTCACTTTTCTGAAATTGTCTTTGGATGACCTCCACTCATCAAAACAAGTGATAGTTATCTGTAGATATGGCTATTTGAGTAGTCAATTAGGCATTAGGTTGGTGCAACAGATACATGTGCATTGATCACCTTATATGAGATGAAACTTTCTGATCTTTTTAGGGTGTGTTTGATTATATATTTATTTTTTGCTTTTAACAGATGAAAAAAAATAAAAGTTGTTTGAATAAGTGTTTATTCTCAAAAGTTATTATTTCCTGCTCTTTAGAACAAGAAAATAAGAACAATCTAGTGTTGCTTCTGTTTACTTCATATTTTCTCATGTGTTTTTGTATGTCATCTCACTTCAGCTCCACCAATGTCTGTCACCTGAAGCTTCCATCCTACGCACGTTGCCATCAATTCCTAACACCCTCCTCTACCACTACTTCCTTTGACAAGTGCTGTTGCTCGACATCTTCAACCACCACCGTTGTCACCTAGTACCTTCCACCACCACTGCTACCCATTACATTTAGCTGGTGTGGCAAATTGGACTAGTTTCATTTGCCACGCTGGCGGGATCATTCCCTGAATCTCTTTCTTAATTCATATCATGTTCACTTTATTGGTGTGGCAAACTGAGCTAGTTTAGTTTGTGATAACTATTTAGTTCCTTCATGTCTAAGAAATTCTTTATATGTCTGTCCTTCATGTATAAAAAGAAGCATTGAGTGGACATTGCTGCTGCATGCTTTTGATTGCCTTGTTTAGACAGAAGTTGTCATAAAAAGTAGCCAAGTACGGAGATGAGTTTTAATGCCAAGAGGGAGGATCATGCACTGAATCTGTCTCTTAATTCATATATAGAGATGTGAATTTTGAATAATTTTTGAATGGACACAAGAACTTGGACACTCCAGGTCACAATTACAAAATAGTACACATTTTTTTGGAAAAGGAGCTAACAAAAAGAAAAGAAAAATAAAAAGTTAAGAACTAGTCTCGGTAATGCATCTCTCGCCGGGCATCAGCCTGCAGCAGCGGAAGCAAACCCTCCGGTGGCTCCAAAAACTCACGCCAAATATCAAAACTTGCAGCTCCTAGTTTAGCAATGAAATCCGCGGACGAATTCGTCTCCCTAACAGAATGCTTTAACTGAACGTTCCAACTCCTTTGCAATAAATCTTGCACATTACTAATAATTGCTGCATAATGATGCTAGGGATTCACCATGGTTGAAACTAACTGAACAACCAAAGTTGAGTCAGAGTAGCAAATCACATCCCTATATCCTCTTTCCCAAGCTGCTTTCAGTCCATAATACAGAGCTAACAACTCTACATGTATGACTGTGAAAATACCAACATTTCCAGCAAACCCATATAGCCAACTACCATCATTCCTGTGAAGAACGCCACCAAAACCAGATATTCCGGGATTTCCAAAATTGCTGCCATCAACATTCAAGACAACGGCCATACTCTCCTCTGGATGCCAAGTCACATAACAACCTCCTATATTTGTGGATAATGCTGGAGAGAAAACAGAACGAAGAAGGGCTGCCAAATTGTAAATTTTGACCTTCAAGGAGAAAATAGAAATTATCTCATTCTCCATACAAAGTGAGTTTCGAGCGCACCAAATCCACCAAAGAGCAGCAGAGAATAAATGATTATTTGCGCTAAACGCACCTTGTTTGAGCCAAGTGACCAGAGAATTCCCCAAGTAGAAGTTAATATTGTCAAATCCAAGAGCAAGCCAAAGATGCTTAACAAACGGACAATCTCGAAGACAATGCATGATACTTTCACTACTATTGAGGCACCTCGGGCAGTTATTAGTGTCTAGCATACCTCTGTTATGTAGCAACGACCTCGTAGGAGCAGTATTACGACAAACCATCCAATATAGAAATTTAATCTTTTCAGGAGTAGCTAAACGCCAAATCCACTTCCAAGATCCGACCTCATCCTCGCTTGAGTTTCACTTCATGAGCCACTTATACCCAGCTTTCAGCGAATAAATACCATCCAAATTAACCTTCCATGTAAAGCCATCCAGAATCTGACCATTCAAACACACTGGGGTGCCACAAATAGCCTCAACTATAGGAGAAGGAAGTTGGGTATATAAACGACCCAACACCCAAGTATCATCTTGAATCACATCCGCTATTGTTAAGTGGACATCATGAATATCAACATATAAAACCTGTTCACACATAGTACACATGCTATAATCATTTGAAAATTAATGATTATTTTAATTATTTACTTTCTATTTTTTTATCTTTTTATGTGTGTGACACCAAATGGTGTGTCCAAATCCTTGTGCCAACTCAAGAATTGCTCGTGAATTTTAACCAATTAAATAGAGTGTATTAAAAAATGTGTTAAAATGTGTGTTGCTAACATTTTTCTTCATATACATTCACTTTATTGGATTTTATTTCAACTCACTTTTAAAGTAAATTACACCCTGCCTTTCTTAGTGTGATTAAATTACACTTTACGTTAAAATATGCACTTCTTATGTAAAATGTATTAGAAACAATTTTTTTTTTTAAGGAATGTATTTGAAAAAATTATATTACCCTCCACTTTAAGACGGTATATATAATTTTTTTTAAGAGACTAAAATGAAATATATTATCAACACCAAAAGTCCTTCCTAGCACAAGGTGTGCCAAGAAAGAACAAAAGAATCTGTACAATATTTACAAAGTTGGAAAGGAATAACAGCAAAAAGAAAAGCGAAAGAAAAAACACTATCTGTAGCCCAATACTGCGAGGGGGCTAAGCCACCAACCATGGTAATTGAGAGAGACCTGAAATTTCTCCCTCAACCACGAATAAGAAAGTGACTTTATTTTGTCCACAATCCGCAAAATCAAGCATTCTTTATCATTAAAAATTTTGTTATTTCTTTCTTTCCAGATTTCCCACACAATAGCAAACCATACGACGTTTAAAATTGTTTGTTGCACCTGAGAGCCGCCACCACCAACACAGAACTGAGTAAAATGATATGATACGTGTAGCGGGACGACGGTGGAAAAACCAATCCAACAAAGAATATGGTTCCAAACAGTTCCAAACAAAGAGCAGTGAAGAAATAAATGGTCAACAGTTTCCATAGAATCGCAACCATAAACACATTGACAATAATTCGAATGAAGAATACCACGCCGCAACAAGTTATCTTTGGTTGACAGTCTATTAGAAGCAGGCGCCAAACAAAAACCACTACCTTCAGAGAAACAATCTTTTGCCATAGCAACTTAAACTCCACCGTATCAACAACAGGAAGCTGAGTTGACTGACAGGTATAAGCACTACGAACAGTATAAGCATTAGACTTCTCCAAATCCCATATCCATATGTCCTCTTTATCAACCTGCAAAATCACATTTTGAAGCAATAAACATAATTCCCCCAACTACTCCTCTTCCCACGCAAACAACCTCCACCTCCACTTCCACGCCTCTCCATTCTCACCCCACCCTAAATGACACAAATCAAACACCGACACTCTTTTGTCCACCGACAACTCAAACAATCTGCTAAACCTTTCCTTAAAGGACACCCCACCCACCCACACATCCGACCAAAAATAAATGTTTTTCCCATTCCCCACCGATCTTTTGACATGAGTATCAAAACCACACCTCACTACGCAAGGCAGCTATGGCACGCCACCAAGCCGAGGCTGTCCTCCCACCGTCTAACAACCTACCTCCCTCCTCACCGTACCTCGCCACCAGCACCCTATACCACAAACTCTCTTTCTCAACTAACATCCTCCAACACCACTTTCCTAATAAGGCACTATTAAACTCTCTAATTCTCCTTACCCCCAAACCTCCAACCTCCTTACTCAAACACACAGAATTCCAGCCAACCCAAGTTATTTTTTTGTGGTTGTCGTTCCCTCCCCAAAAAAATTATTTAAAATAGATTCAATGGAGAAAATGATACCTGAAGGAGCCTTGAAGAAGGAAAGAGCATAAACGGGCATGGATGACAGGACAGACTTCAACAAGATCAAACGACCACCGAAAGATAAATGTTTAGATTTCCACGCTGACAGTCTAGAGTTAAGGCGAGTAATCAGTGGTTCCCAAAAAGATAATCGACGTACATCACCACCTATAAGCAGCCCCAAATACACAAAAGGGAGATTTCCCACCTTACAATTCAGAACTAACGCTGCCTCATTCAACCAAGAAGACTGGACATTTATAGCATACAATTGACTCTTTGTGAAATTAACCTTCAATCCAGATATCTCTTCAAACAACATAAGGATCGCACACATCGCTCGAACATTTGCCCAAGATTTTTCAGCTATTATTAAAGTATCATCCGCAAATTGTAAGTGTGAGACAACCGTAGTAGGATCTGAACCCACCTTGTAACCATGAAAGAACTGACTAGTAGACATAGAATTCATCAAAATATTAAAGCCCTCGGCAACCAAGAGAAAGAGGAAAGGGGAAAGCGGGTCACCTTGCCTCAAACCCCTCTTCAAGGGGAACTCGTCTGTTGGGGACTCGTTGACCAAAACCAATGCGGTAGCCGTGCCGATACATTCTTTTATCCATTTCCACCACAAAACTAGGAACCCCATCTTTTGCATTACCTCATCTAAGTAAGTCCAGTCTATGGAGTCATAAGCTTTTTCGAAATCCACTTTAAAAAGAAGAAGTTCCTTTTTACACTTCCGGACGTCATCAACAACCTCATTTGCCACCAGAATACCATCTAAAATTTGACGACCCTTAACAAAAGTAGACTGATTACCGGAGATAACTAACGCAATAATAGAACGAAGTCGATTAGCAAGGACCTTTGCAAGAATTTTATACATACTACTCACCAAAGATATCGGGCGAAAATCATTCAGACGTTGCGGGCTCTCAACCTTAGGAATAAGAGCAATGAAAGTACTATTTATTCCTTTGGCAAGCCTCCCATTTCTATGAGATTCCACCAGAAACCGCATCACATCATCCCGCAGAATGTCCCAAAAATCCTTAATGAACCCAAAAGCAATACCATCCGGGCCAAGGCATTTAAAATTATCACAATCTCACACCGCTGCCTTTACCTCCTCCATAGAAAACGGTGTAACCAAACTCGCACCCTGTCGAAGAGACAATGATTGGAATTGTAGGGCTGCCATACTAGGATGGTCAGTGATACAAGGTTGAAAATGAGTAGAAAAATGATCAAAGACTGCCCTACGGACATTGTCAACCCCCTCAGTCAAAACACCGTCAACAAGAAAACAAGTCATTGCATTACCCCGTCGTCTGCTTGACATGATACCATGAAAAAAATTAGAGTTAGCATCCCCCTCCCGCAACCAGAGAGCCCGAGATTGTTGCCAACAGATACTAGCATGTGACCGTGACAGGGATATATTATGTCCCTCTCCCTTCTAATATTGAAATGTACACTCATCTCCTTAACCAAACTTCTAATGCATATTTTTCTCTCTATTTTAGTCATAGTGTCGTTAGTATGTTGTTTTAAATTTGATCATAAACCATTCAGCAATACACGATAAAAAAAAACTTGGAAAAATTAATAAAGTTGAAGAAAAAAAAACTATTTAGAACTGAATTTTATATTCTACAATCATAAAATGTTCAAAGTTTTTCTTGAGTAAATGCTAGTTTTTTTTACTAGAACATTCATAGTTAATAATCATTATATTGAAATTTATAATGAAAAAAAATAATTCATAAAAATGGTGGCTTAAAGTTTTCTTTTTTATCAAAATGTGGCTCAAAGTTATGTTTTTTTTTATATATAAAATAAAGTTTATGTAACTTGAGTTTCGATAGCTCATCAGGATCAGTAAGCTTTAAGACTCAAAAGTCCTTACAGATCACTCATCAAAGAGATCTATACGTCAGCGATGAAAGATTATCTCACGCCTTTAAGTTTATGAGCCAAAATTACAAACCTTCATTGTCTTAAAGTTAGTTGTTATTGTAAGAATATTTATTTATGTTTTTTTTTTATCGGAAGAATATTTATTTATGTGCTTAAAGTGTAATACATATTTAATTCTTAATTAAACATAGTGTAATTTTAACATCTTTTAAGGAAGGAAGCGCAATTTAGTCTGCATATTCACTTTTAAGTGATTGAAGTGTATACTTTAACCAAAAAAAATGAAAATGTAATTCAATAAAAAGTCGAGAGACGAGAGAGTAATATCAATAGTTGGTTTTCAACATTTTCCATTAAAGTAACCAAACTAATGGAAATATATAACCCCACAACATTATGTAATGGAAATTACCAGTCTTCTGCACAACATGTCATAGTAGTTTTCTCAGCATTACACTCTCCTTTTAGGTAGCTTCCTTTGGCATTCCACGAAATTGATATGAAAGTAACCAATACTATTGCATGAAACCGAGTAGCCGACCACTTTTCCATGCTCAAATTAAATAATGTAATTGACTCGACGTCAATTTCTTTGCACCTTTGTCTTGTAGCATGCTTTGCTTTTCACTGTATAACTATAATTTATCGCCATAATTTATAACCATTCCATACCACCTTTATTAATATTTTTAACACTTGTTATTCCTTTAGTTGTGACGTTTATTGTATACGTCATGTTGCTTTTTATGACCGTACAATAAAGGTCCATTAAATTAATATACGAGGAGAATCTTCTTTTCACTTTCATTATTAGTAGTACTATGAAACAAACTATACTATGGTATACCTGATGAGCAAGTTTTGTGTTAACTATTTAGTTTCTTCATCTCTAAGAAATTCTTTTTATATGTCTGTCCTTGTGTTTTGGTTAATCCACACACATGTATAAAAAGAAACTTTGAGTGGACATTGTTGATAAAGAAGTGATCATAAAAAGAAGCAAATTATAGAGATGAGTTTTAATGTTGAGAGGGAAGATCTTGATCTTGCAAGTTTGGTGGAAATTGTATTTTCTTGGACTTTCAACGATGTTCGCAACCAAAACTTCTGCAAGCACAAGGTTTTTCTTTCTTTTTTCAGGAATTAACACATGAGAAGTTTAGTTAGAATGAATTTGAATAATACATTACACTTTATCATCTGAAAATTATATGCCAGAGGATCCATTTCTGAAAACACTTCAGTAATGTTATAAGCTTTTTTAAGTACTTGGATTGTTTTATGTTGTGTCCCTCAATCTCCTCTAGTAAAATTCTTGTAGTTGAATTAATCTAATGACTAAATCAATAGTGTTCTAGCATTAAATCAATCCAGACGGAGATTTCACTGGTGTGACAGGACGATCTTGCATCCGCTATAAATCGATATGTTAAAAATTGTTGTGTCCCTCTAAAGACACTTTATCAAAACATGTAGCCTAAAACATTATTGTTTATATCTCAGGTGGAGAAGATCCCACATACATTCATGTCAGTAACAAATTACTTAAGCTCCTTTATTCCTTCATTGGTTGAGGAAACTCATAGTGACCTGTCTTCAAGCTTGTATGGCGTGAACCGGGCTCCTTTTTGTGAGATATGGACAGCTAAGCCTAAAAGATCCAAAAGCTTCATATCATCCAAGTTCCTGCTTTATCAAATCTCGGTGAGCAGAACTAAGAATGATACAAAAGATGTAGTACCATATCAGCCAGAGGTTGGAGATCTCATTGCATTGACAGACTTCAAACCGAAAACTGTCGAAGACTTAAACAGGCCAAGAAGATATTATCACATTGCTTATGTTTATGGATCAGAAGAAAGTAGTGGCGAAATATCAATTGTGTCTTCCAAATGCATTGACATGAAGGTTGACTCTAATTACTTGAGGAACAATAATGCACCAAAGCTTTATGCTGTCTATCTTTTAAATCTGACAACAAATATTCGCATTTGGAAAGCCTTGAACTCAGAATTGGAAGGTGCAAAGATGAACATGATTAAAAAGGTGCTGCAAGCTGATTCAAATGTAAGAATCACTAATTTCCTAATGAGTGTTCTTATAAATAATATACTACTTTATCATATTTATGAATTCTGTAACTTGTTAATTACGAATATTAAATTTTTCCTAGAAATGTTCATATGCATTAGATAGATGCACAAGTAGCCTGATACATATCATATGATGCTTTACACACCTAAGCTCTAGTGACGAATCTCTATTTTTCTGAGAATTGAAGAGAATCTTTATTCGCTAATTGAACCCTTGAGAAGCTGGATTAAAATTCTTTTGTCGTTAGATTCTCTCTCTATCTTTATTTATAGCTATAAAGGAAACATGCTTACTTTGTTTATTAACTAACTCATGTTTACTACGTATTTTGCAGAACGGAGAAAACTGTCAACTTTGTATTTCTGGGGAAAACGATATTGCTGCTTGTTCTAAAGTACATACCATGATCCAGTCTGAGAATCTGAATGAATCCCAAAAAGATGCAGTTTTAAGCTGTGTTTCCATGAGGGAATGTCATCATAGTGACACTATTAAACTTATTTGGGGCCCACCAGGGACTGGCAAAACAAAGACAGTGGCTTCCTTGTTATTTTCCCTGCTCAAGTTTAAAGCCAGAACATTAACATGTGCTCCAACTAATACTGCAGTGTTGGAAGTGGCTGCTCGCTTGCAGAATTTAGTTGAGAAGTCACTTGATCATGATGTTGATACATATGGCTTTGGTGACATAGTGATATTCGGCAACAGGTCTCGAATGAAAGTGGACAGTTACCGATGCCTCCAGGATATCTTTCTTGATTATCGCGTAAGTAATCTTTTGAGGTGTTTTGCTCCATCCACTGGATGGAAACGTTACTTAGAATCAATGATCGCATTGCTTGAGGACCCCTCAAAGCAATATGGTTTGTATAAGCTTGATGTAAAAAATAGTATTATGTCATTAGAAAAATTTACAGTGCAAAAACACGAAGAGTTTGAACTTGCATATAGTTCATACAAGCAACATGAGAAGAATGATGATCCTCTGACGTTAGCGCAATTTGTGAAGAAGGAATACCATTCATATACGGAAAATAAAATGAACAGTATCATGACATTTGAGCAATTTGTTAAGACGAGATTCAGTTCCACTGTAGAGGATCTCAAGTTATGTAAGAAAACCTTGTATACACACCTACCAACATCTTTATTTCCATTTGAGGAGATGAAGAAAATTCCTATAGCTCTTGATTTGCTAACATCTCTTGAAAGCTCCATGTGTAAAGCCAAGTTGAAACAAACTCTCGACGATCATGGAAACGGAGAAAGCATTTTTGACTGCCTTGGAAGGTTAAACAACACAACAGAAGACTGCCTTTGCTTACTAAGATCACTTCTTAAGAAAATTTCACTTCCAAACATAACTGAAAAATATGGAATAGAAAAGTTTTGCTTGATGAATGCAAGCCTGATTTTCTGTACTGCATCAAGTTCTACTAGACTATTCACAGAAGGAATGACACCGATAAAATTTCTAGTTATTGATGAAGCAGCTCAGCTAAAAGAATGTGAATCAGCCATTCCATTACAGCTGCCAGGTCTCCACCATGCTGTCCTCATAGGTGATGAGAGACAACTTCCTGCAGTGGTCAAAAGCACGGTAATTGTTTTTCTGTCATTTTTTGCGATTTGGATAGTGTCCATCATTTAAGAATATTTTCTCACATGATTATAACTATCAAATCTAAAGGTTACTGAAGAGGCTGGATATGGAAGAAGTTTGTTTGAGAGGCTGGTATCGTTGGGATACAAGAAGCATCTTCTTAATACTCAGTATAGGATGCATCCATCCATCAGCTTATTCCCAAATAAAGAATTCTACGAGGAGCAACTTGTTGATGCCCCAATTGTCAGAGAAATGAGCTATAATAGGTGTTTCCTTGAAGGAAAAATGTATGCTTCGTATTCCTTTATAAACATAGCTAAGGGTAAAGAACAACGAGGTCGCGGACACAGTTCGAAGAATATGGTCGAGGCTGCTGTTATTTCCAAGATCATTGGAAGCCTTAAAGAAGGCAAGTGTCTCTTTCTTCTTGCATATAATGTCTATGTATTTGTGTTAGTGGGTTTAGTGTTGCATTTTGTTCTCAAATAAGAAAGCTTCTTTTGGATACGCTGTTCTCTTTTTTGTTGCAGAATTTTGTAGGACAAGAAAGAAAGTTAGCATCGGAATCATATCTCCGTATAATGCTCAGGTGTACGAAATCCAAGAAAAAATAAAGCCGAGCAATTCTATTTCTGATCCTAACTTCTCTGTTAGTGTTCGTTCTGTCGATGGCTTTCAAGGCGGTGAAGAAGATATAATAATAATCTCCACCGTGAGATCCAACGAGGATGCAAAAGTAGGTTTTCTTTCCAATAGACAACGAGCAAACGTGGCACTGACTCGGGCTAGGTATGCTACTCTTATTATATGTGATACTCTTGCTACTTCCAAGTTCTGATACATAAGCTGATAGTAAAGTTGGTAATTCGTGCAGACATTGCCTTTGGATATTAGGAAATGAAACAACTTTAGAAAAAAGTGATTCTATATGGAAAGAACTATTACTTGACGCAAAGGAAAGAGGGTGTTTCCATAATGCCGATGAGGACAAGAAACTGGCTGAGGCTATTGAGGATGCCTTGCTTGAGATTGAATTCCTTGACGAATCTGAATCACCATTCAAGAAACTTAGTCTACAAGACAAATCAGAGACATTTGCTACAACCTCCAGGTAAGAAAAATTACTTTCTTAAGTACACACAAATATGACAAAGCATCCTAGTGTGTACATTATAATGGCATTGTTGTCTGAAGAGCTAATTCTATATCTGTATACTAGAGGTTCAATGTCTACAAGAGGTTCCCAGTATAACAGAGGTTCGTCCAGGGGCAGGGGTAGAAGCAGGCCATGGCAACCAAGGTGGTAATGAATGGGTGCACCAAGTACCATTTTAAATCAAGATCAAGTAAGATATGGTTGCTAAATCCAAGGCCTTGACACGGTTTGCTGCCATAATATGAAACCTCGGTATTGCAAGGACGACAGGGGGTGCCAATCCCATTGACATTTATCCCACGTTTTTCTATGGTTTGTAAACAATGGTCAATAGGATTTGCTGCTGTGGCTGTTAATAGCTTTATATTATAACTTTTGTCAAACTATTTTTTTATGGTATAAATAAATTGATCAAATGGTTGAGATCAAAACTATTATTTTTTACTGCACCAAATGCATTTCGCAAAATACCACTCACGTAGTTTTAAAATAAGTGTCTTTTAAAGTTTTTACACAGATACTAAAAATAATCTTATTTATTGTTGGTGCAATCCTTTATAAGTAATGTATACTTAATTAATTAGAGGGTACAATTGAAAAGTGAAAAAACAATTCTACATTGAAAAGTTTAGTGACGTTCATTATAAAACAAATTTATTGTTAGTGAAGTTCATTTTGAACCAGAGGGAGTAAGTGATTTCTCAAATCAAAACGAATTACATATTCAGACCATTCCTTCCGCACTGTCACGTCCAATGCTACTATGATTAAAAAAAAGCATTTGTGATTGCTTCCTTTATCACCAAATCGTTTAGTTTGTCATTACATACTTTGACGCATTATTTTACTTTCGTCTATTTTTACCGAGACATTTCAAATAAACTTTGTATTAACGTAAATTATTAGTGTGATTAAAGAATACTATATAACCATTTGATCCTTGCAGAAATAAATTGCAATTCGGATAAACTTTAACTAAATGCAACTCGTAACTAATGTTTTCAAACTGAAAATGAAACTCGCCAATTATAGACGTTAAAATAACTGATAAAAACTAGATTTCCATAACAGTCTATAATTGTTTGACGTATGAAGTAGATTCAAGACCAACTCCCCGCCCATATAGGGGAAAAGAAATATATTATCCAGTATAACTACAGAAATCAAAGCTGTGACAGAAACTATATGTGACTATGATCTCAACAACCACATATAAGTGTTTCTTTCTCAATTATCCTCCCGTTCTCCCGACAAAACAGATTTTACATGCATTAGGAAAGAGGGGGTAAAAAGAAGAAAAATACTAATCACTTCCAATGAAGTTTACACTATTAAGCCATACAATAGTTATAATGCCATTAGGAACTTCTGAATCTTTGTCTGTGCTCGCTCCTTTTCTTCTGGTCCATCAAGATCGCCAATATTGTCATGATATTCCTAAACCACGGGAAAAAAAAGCAATCCGTTAGAGCTTCTGAATTTGGGGATTGGGACTTCATCGATGCATCTTAAATGCAAAAAACCAACACTAACAGTATATCGATGCATCTTAAATGCAAAAAACCAACACTAACAGTAACAAAATAAAATATGAATTTATTCGATCATAGCCACAGAGGATACATACCTGAAGTATATCCTTGACATGCTGTTTACTAAGTTTGTTCTGCTTGAGAAGTAGTTCAATTCTTCCTCTCATTTGTGAATGCCTGACCACAAATAATTTAATTAAGTCAGGCAAGGTGAAAACATAAGTAACTAAAAGCTCATAACTTTATCATAAAAAGATGCAACTACTTACTCGGAGCACCAAATATGACCCAAAATGACAGCAACCAACTGAAAAATCATATATAAATTTGTCAGTACGAAAAAGGTGCTTTAAGCACCACTGGTATTTACTAAAAAAATTCTCAAATGCAATTTGAAATGGAAGTCTTCTAAGTATAAAGAACAAATTCCAAACATGTTTTTTTAAATATGATAAAAAGACAGCCCCATTTTTTGAAGTGGTTATGGATGAGTTCATAAAACACAAAAACTACTACCAAGCCATTTCTCAGCATCACTGGTATTTACTAAAAAAAATCTCAAATGCAATTTGAAATGGAAGTCTTTTAAGTATAAAGAACAAATTCCAAACATGTTTTTTTTAAATATGATAAAAAGACAGCTGCATTTTTTGAAGCGGTTATGGATGAGTTCATAAAACACGAAAACTACTACCAAGCCATTTCTCAGCATCAGTTAGTCAGTAAAATGAACTTACCTGAAGAGTATAAAGTCCAGATTCTAGTTTACGATTGTACTTTTCATCTTCATCCATCTATAAAATACAGAAATATTAGACTTTGCTAAATAAAATAAAAAAGGTACTTCACTCTGACATAAACAAGCAGAATAAGTAAACTACCTCCAAGTCATCAAACTCAATTTGATCCAACCGTTCAGTTTCAGCTTTTACTCTATCCGAATATCTGGGAGGGAAAAAGTAATGAAAAATAAGCTTTGAGTCAAGATTTCTACTGCCACAATTTTTATGATTCTATACAATACAAAGATGTGTATTAACTTAAAACCAGATTAATACAGAATGGAACAAATGGATTAAGTTCGGCAAGCATGAACACCATATAAGGGAAAGAGGACAAGATCAACCTACCTGATGTATAGTTCCATTAGCCTATCTATCTTCTCGCACTCGTTTTCAACAAATTTACTTAATAATCTTTCTCTCCTAGAGCCCCTCAAGATTCCACCTGGAAAGATATAGAGTACTCAAGTTCAACATCTAAAAAAGAAAAGATTAAAGGTACATGCACATCGCGTCTAACTAATGCATATTTCAATTCATGCATGGATTCACTTGATGTCACTTTGCAAAGAATTATTCTGTATCTTATGGACAATTCAAGGCAAGTTGAATATGCTGTATCCATCCTCGTATTACATAGTTCTATCAACTAAGGTTTTTCATTGTATGAAAATAAAAGTATAAGCTTGTCTATCTTCTCACTCATTTCCAACAAGTTAATCTCTCCTTCGTGAAACAACTCAAGATACCAATGGTAAAGTATATATGTTACTAAAGTTCAATATCACATAACTGATAAGGGAAAAGTACAGTACAGTGTCAATGTGTGCACATACTATGTCAAAACTCAAATGAAACTTTACTTGCCTGCTTACCAAATAATGAAGCAACCAGTGACACAATGCGCTCCTCTAACTCCTCCTGGTACCGTTCTTTCTTGTTCCTTTTACTAATGGGAATCTATATATGACAAAAACAACTCTTTCAGTACAAGTGCAGCCGATTTATAAGATAACAATGAAATCACATAATTTAACATATAAACTCTTGACAGTTCTACGAAATCTGTTTAGAAGTGGAAAAAGCAGTATCACTTGCCTTACCCATAAAAGCTGCAAAAGCTGTCTTCAATCCCAAAACATCAACAAAACGTTCACAAGCCGGAGGGTAATTCGTCATAGCAAAATCAAGCGCCCTAATAGCCGACGCATATGCCAATTTCTTCTGCTTCATAATAATTATCATCAACTCAACTCCTTCTGCTTTCACAAACCTTTCCTTATTCTCCAAGGGCATCAACAAACAACACAAACAATCAAACAAATTCTCCACCATCTCTTCTTCATCAGAACTCTTAGGATCCTTCGACTTATACATCGCCACCGCCTGAAGCATCACATCCACCCCATTCATCTGCCCTAATTTCTTCTGATTCGCAGTACTACTCTGCAACAAAATCGCCAAAATCTCCGACGCATACTGCTTATTACTATCAAATTCCCTAACCTTAATCTTCCCCAACAACCACTTCAACAACTTCGTCTTCTCACAAACCATCTCCGCTACCGCCGGTTTCACCTCAATCAAATTCTCAATCGTCGCCAATGTATTATAAACCGCGGCATTCTCATCCGCATCCTTCTCAGCCAAGCGATGCAAATTCTGCACAAGCAATTCCAACACACTATTATCCACCAACGCATCAACAAGAACCTTAGCAGGTTCATCATTCTCATCAAGCACATCTTCATCAGTCAAATCCTGAATCAACGTAACAACATCAATAGCAATATCAGTATTATCATGATTCAACAAATCAACAATCGACGGAACAACATTGAGGTTAACAAGATCCGGATAAAGCTCCGGTGCTCCAGCAAGAACTTTAAGCTTGTGAAGCTCTTCATGGAGCTCCAATTCAGAATCCGCGAAACGTTCGGGTTGATTTGGATACTTGAGACGCGCTTCGATGTTTTCCTTCAACCGGCGTTCGAAGGAGAGGACGAGTTTTTTTAGGGTTCGGTTGTCGACGGCGTCGATTGTGGGTTGAGATTTCTCGATTGCTTCGAGAAGAGAGAGATCGATATCGTTGGCGGAGGATGAAACGGCATCGTTGAATTTGCGTTTGGATGAGTGGTTGCGAGTGGTGGTGGATGCTTCCATTGTTGTTGACGTGAAACCCTAATGAGAGGTTTTGTGGGGGGTTTGGATGAAGTGAAGAGAAAGTTCTTCTTCCACTACCACAGCTCAGGCTTTACTGTGCTTGTTTTTTGGGTTTTAAATTTTGACAATATTAACATTTTTTTATCATTTTTTTAACATTTTTGGTCTTAAAAATAAAGGTTAAATATGTTTTTTGTGCTTATAAATATGTCAACTTTTTGTTTTTAACCCCTCTTAAATTTTCTTTTAAATTTTAGTCCCTCAAAAGTTTTTCATCTTCATTTTAGATCTTATTTTAAAATAAACTCGTGTATAATTCATATTTTTGAATAAAACATTCCATAACAATTTATAATATTATAAGTCCTCGTGAGCTTAGATCAGTTAGTAAGGACAATGCATAAAATATACAAGGTCCGAGGTTCAAACCCCGACCACCACAAAAAAAAAATATTACAAGAATTTTTTAATAAAACATAAATTAAATATGAATTTTTAACCGCCAAAAATATAAAAACTCTTGAGCTTTAAATATGCATTAAATATGTAAAACATGTAATTCATTTTTTTCCTAAAGTATTGTCCTGAGGTTTTTAAGTCAAACTCCGTCACTTTAACTTTGTCTTTGATGCTTATTGCAACTTAAGTTTTGTGTTTATACATTAAAGGTTTAATAGCAGTTTTGACCCCTAAGTATTAGGAAGTTATGATTTTGGCCCCCTACCAAAATAAAATACAATTCATCCCTCTAAGTATTGTCACTTTTGCAGTTTTGACCAAGTAAATACTAACGTGGACGTCACATGTGTAAAAAATATTAAAAAATTTAAAAATATTTTAAAAAATAAAAAAATTACACACGTGGCGGCCACGTAAGTATTGACTTGGTCAAAATTGGTCTGGGGGCCAAAACTGAAAAATGGGTAGTACTTAGGGGGGCAAAACTGTTGTTAAGCCTACATTAAATTAATTTCAGTAAGTCATCTGATTTTCTTTTCTGGCTCCGACACTTTATAAACCACCTCAGTTGTACTTTCTACTTTATTTTTCCAAGTTGTCATGTATGTACTCTCCCACAAACGCATATGCTCTTATCATAGCACTGCAGTTGCTCCAAAATATTGAACCATAGTTGGTATAGGATGCACCCATATGGTTGGATAGTAATAACCTTGAAAGATAAGTTGAAAGGTGATCTTAATTTATGACATTCAAATGTTTTCAAGCTTTTGGATAATAGAATTAGCTCTCTGGTGTAGTCCATTAAGTTATTAGATTTGAAAGCGGATGAGGCGGCTATTTTGTTTGAGGAGTTAAAGGACCATTTTAAGGGGTTTGTCGATCTTTGGGATCTTATGTCTAAAGACTCTCAAGATTCTCAACGGTCTACACTGAGGTGGTTGAAAGAAGGGGATGCTAACTCATCTTACTTTCATTTAAGTATCAAGTTGAGACGAAGTAGAAAGTCCATTGTTGCACTGCGGGTGGGGAACATGTGGGTGGAGAGTGCCCTAAACATCATGTTCGAAATTGTTAATTATTTCAGGGACCATTTCTATGAGTCGACAAGAGATCGACCAACCCTAGACGGGGTAAAGTTCTTAGGTGTCTCCTTGTTTGATATTGGGGAATTCAGACCCATCTCGCTCGTTGGCTCTCTCTATAAGATTGCGGCAAAGGTTTTGACGGGAAGGCTTGCGCTTGTTATAGACAAGTTATTCTCTCCCAATCAATCCACTTTCATTAGAAGGAGAGCGTTATGGACGTGAATGAAATCATCGACCAAGCCAAGAAGTTTTAAAAAGAGTGTCTCGTCTCTAAAGTTGATTTTAATAAGGCTTATGACTCGATCAATTGGAGTTTTCTAGATTACATGATGACGAGGTTAGGATTTAGTGCTAGGTGGTGTAGTTGGATCCAAGCGTGTCTATTTTGTGGTAACCTCTTTGTGCTAGTTAATGGCTACCCGATCGAGGAGATTAATATTCAGCGTGGGCTGAAACAGGGGTGAACTCTTGGCCTCGTTCTTTTTTTGTTAGTGGTCGAGGGTTTAAGTGGTGTCATCCGTTCAACGGAATCGAGGAACCTATACAATAGTTTTAAGGTTGAGAATTCATGCCTCTTAGTTACCCATCTTTAGTACGCCGATGATGCCATCCTCTTGAGGGAAGCCTCCGTGTCCAATTCGTTAAGATTTATAACTTAAAAATGATGTGAGATACAATGAATTTTAATGAGGAAATGATGAGCAAAAATCCATATCTTACAATATTTTTCATGACAAAGTTGTTTTTAAAAAAAAGACAAAAGAATCATTTTTAGAAGTTTTCATACTTTTGTTAAATATATTTAAAAAAATTACAGTTTAAAATTAAATTTAAAAAATGCTTCAAATAAAAAGTTATTTCTAATAGCTTCTTCAAAAACTCAATTATATGTAAATGTTTAATTTTTCTCTCCAAAAAGTGATTTTTATTCTGGTAAACAAACACAATTTTTTTTGAAATCTCTAAATTATTGAGTATTAAAATTACGTTTTTACAAAGATCATGCTAATAAGTGCTTTGAAGATATTGTCTAAAGAATATATATATATAAAGAAACTGTGTATTAGATTTTTTTTACAGAAATTTGTTTTAAAAAAAAAGTCAAAATTTTGCCAATGTAATAATAATTACATCACATTTTATGAAAAAAAAATGGTTTTTAAAAATACTCAATATTTGTTAGCATTTTTCTATATATGAATGTAACAAATGGTTCATAAGATTTTCATATTTTCTCTCAAAAAAAAAAAGATTTTCATATTTGAATGAAACATGAGACAATCCAAATCTATTTGTACAATTCCATCTTTGACTCTTTGTAAGAGTCCTACAGTCCACTGATGTGAATTTTATTTATTTAAGATCTCGACCTTACTTATTGATTTAGATTGGAATTTCTACATCTGGTGCAACATACGGAAAAAAACTTCATCACCTGTTTTTGCCTAATCTTCATCTCTTGTTCTCAAAGACCCGTGGTTTGGTTGGTATGTAAAAAAACAAAAACAAAAACATACACAGGAAAATGAAAATAAAATTGAAAAAGTCGTGGACGGCAGGATTCGAACCTGCGCGGGCAAAGCCCACATGATTTCTAGTCATGCCCGATAACCACTCCGGCACGTCCACATTTGATGAAGTCATTGTCAATCATGAAAATAATAAATAAAACAAATCGAGAAACATTTTTCTGTTTTCCTAAAAGAGAGAAAGAAAGAAATAATAAATAATAGTCTTGTCTCCCACCACAGAAGAACATAGATAGTGGCTGCAAATCTAGAGATTTCCAAATCAAAATAAGTCATTAATTTAAGCTTTAAATTATCCTAATCTCTTGAATTTAAAAAATATGCAGTTAAATTCTTATTGTTCACAAGTACTAGTTAAAGTCTTGTTGTTTGCTGTTATAAAAAAAATCTTATTGTTCACTACAAAAGAAGATGGTGAAAAATTGACAAGATTAACATATACTCTATATAATATATTTTAAACAGGGTGAATTTTCAATTTTCTCTAAAAATGCGACCCAACTTGCAAAAGTCTATAACTTACATGGCTCCTACTATGTTTAATAATATAAATGGCCAAATCCCATAATCGAATCACAACGTTTAATAACAATAAGACATTGACCAACAATTCACGTTAGATTATCTGTAACTAATAACACTTTTGAACATACAATCATTTACACGCCACTTATAAAAAAAATCTCTCACTTTTGAGTGAAATGTGCATTTTGTATTTTAGTTAAATATTCATTCTCTTCTAAAACTTTTACTGACTTAAGTGTTCGAATACCACTTCTTGATATAAATTAACCGTCGTCCTCTATTGCATCGACTCCTATGGTCGCCGGGTCTATTTCATGTCAAAATACTTACTATATATATAGTAAAATGTTAATGAGTATCCTCAGCTACCAAGAAGTTTATATAAAAAGTAACAACTGTGAACAAAAACAACTATTTGTATTCTTATACAGACAAAATTTTCTTTAATAACATCTTTAGGACACTTGTTTTGGAGACACAATATCCAAACCAAACAAACTAATGGGAGTGGATGCATGTTTAAGGTTGACATAATCTCTTTGTTTCTTCTTCTTCTTCTACCATCACTCACTCTAACCTCTTAACAGTATTCTAAAATCATTGCAATATCAGCCATCGATGGCTCCCAAAAAGGTTCTTCTCCTCTGCGGTGATTTCATGGAAGACTATGAAGTAAGTAACGCTTCACTCAACTTCATTTCATTTCATCACCTTCACTCTAATTAATTCTCTCTCAATTCACTTTTTCTGTTGCAGGGTATGGTTCCATTTCAAGCATTACAAGCCTTTGGAGTCTCCGTCGACGCTGTTTGTCCCGGCAAAAAATCCGGCGATGTTTGCCGCACCGCCGTCCACATTCTTTCCGGTGGCCAGGTCCCCCTTCATTAAAATCTGTTTTTGAATTGATTTGTTAATTACTTATTTGTTTGCCAAATTTTCATGGATGAATGAGGATTTTTGCATGTATACAACTTCATATCAAATGGATTTCAATATCAAGTTAGATATAATTTTATAAGGTCTTGGTTGGATAAACAATTTATTTAAGCACTTATAGCATAAGCACTTATCATATAAGTGTTTATGTATAATAAGCTAATTTTAGATCAAATGATAAAATTAAGTTTTTATATAAGCTATAACCTGTTTTCATAAACTATCATGTAGAGCTTATGTAAATAAGCTCAAAACAATTTATGGACATATCATAAGGTGTTTTCATAAACTCTCCCAAAAACAGATTCCCATACAAGTGCTTATTCCAGTAGAAAAACTCAAATAAGTCAATCAAAATCATGCTTTTCAAAAATTAAAAGTCAATCTAAATAGCTGTAACTTTTAAAGGAAACAAGCTAAAAAACTTATCTAGAAATATCCAATCAATTCCCATAACTGTAGTTTAGTTACAATTTCCAATCATAGTCTTGGTGTTATTTTGTGATATGAATGATAAAGTTTTAATCTTGAATAATGTTTCTTTTGCTGGTTTCAGACTTATACTGAGACAGTTGGTCACAATTTTACACTCAATGCAACTTTTGATGAAGTTGATCACACAAGCTATGATGGGTTGTGGTTACCAGGAGGAAGGGCACCGGAGTATCTTGCTCATATTCCTAGTGTTGTGGAGCTGGTGACTAAGTTTGTTAAATCTGGAAAAGAAATTGCTTGCATTTGTCATGGCCATTTGATTCTGGCTGCTGCTGGTGTTGTTGAAGGTCGCAAGTGTACAGCTTTTCCTCCTGTCAAACCGGTATTGGTTGCGGCTGGTGCTCATTGGGTTGAACCTGACACCATGTCAACAACTGTGGTGGATGGTAATCTCATTACTGCACCTACTTATGAAGGGCATCCCGAACTTCTTCGCCATTTTCTGAAGGCATTAGGAGGCAAAATAAGTGGCTCTGATAAGAAAATCCTCTTTATTTGTGGGGTATGTTCAAATGTTTTCCTTATTAGTTAAAATATCACGGACTGCGGGAATGGAATACTGCTCACTTTACTTCTTTTGGCATGACTAGTTGTAGAAGTAGAATTTTTAGGCACAGAGCTCATGACTATTTACTAAGTATAGTATCTAGGGGTTTTTGTTTTAGAATTTCCTTGTTAAACATGGTGTAAGGCTATCTTCTGAGACTATATCTTCAAGCAATGCCTTTATACCACTTAATTTATGTAGGTTATTTGTTACTACTTACTATCTATAAACTAACAATCTATGTAGCATCAATATTTGAGATTGAAGGCGTGTCTGGTCCGACACGTGTTGGACACTGACACTATACTCAGACATGTGATTAAATACAATCACTTATTTTTCTTAAATTACTATTGGTGTCGTCTCCAATGTCTGTGCTTGTGTTAGTGTTACTTAGTTGCAATTATTAGCATTAAAACAGTTAAAGTGGGTGACTTTCACTTGCCACTCTGCATACACTCAACATTTATTAACATTAAAATAAGTGGGAGACAATCATGGCCCAGTGACCTACGAATAATTCAAGTTCAATATTATAGTATACGAGGAGTGTTATGCACCTAGTGCTACCAATAATTTCTTTTGTTTTTACCATGCACCTACTGCAACCAACAATTTCTGTAGTTTTATGTTCTTTCATAAATCATTTTACCTTTATTGCTATGATGGTTGATTAGACATGTTTTAACAATTTTTAATTACAGGATTATATGGAAGATTATGAGGTCAAGGTTCCCTTTCAGTCTCTTCAGGCTTTAGGTTGCCACGTTGATGCAGTTTGCCCCTCAAAGAAGGCTGGTGACACTTGCCCAACTGCTGTTCATGATTTTGAAGGAGATCAAACTTACAGTGAAAAGCCAGGACACAATTTTGCTTTAACTGCGACCTTTGATGATGTTGACCCTTCAGTCTACGATGCTCTTGTCATCCCTGGAGGTCGATCACCTGAGTACTTGTCATTGAATGAGGCAGTTATTGCCTTGGTGAAGCATTTCATGGAGAACAAGAAGCCAGTTGCATCAATCTGCCATGGCCAACAGATTTTAGCTGCTGCTGGTGTTCTCAAGGTATCATTACTATAAACTCATTACAAGCACCGTTTTTGTTATTTCATGCTAGTTATTAACCAGCATTTGACTTGAGTAGCTATTAATATTCTTAAACTCTTGTTCATTGTACACCTGTTTCTATCCATCTTTCTTTTGGATTGTTGGGTTACAATGTTGTAACTAGCAAGGCTGAGCAAGTAGGAAGTTATAACTGACAACGATACAGTTATTTCCTTAAATAAATCCGGTAGTGTAATGGTGTTGTTATAGATCGCACTTGTGGTCTAAACTGTCATATTGTCGTATTAATTTCTTGTTTTCTTGCTTGGATAATTGGAATGTAATCCTCAAGCATGTTCATTAGATATCCACTATCTATCACCCTTAAAAAAAGAAAGAATGATAATACATAATTAAACATAAAGAAATGAAATGTGGACATATCTTATCTTTTTACTATTAATGAAAAATGATTCGATGAGATTTGTGTCATCTTCTGGTGTTTGGTTTTCGGCTCAACACTTTCTTCATACCCTTTTTTATGTGGGTTACATTGCTACCATTAGCGTTCACTAAGAGACTTTATAAATTACTTCTTTTGGTTGAGTTCTCCTCATTATCCATATATTATGAAAAAAATTGATAAATCTTCGGCTATGGTGTATCATTCGCTTTCTAAATTATTGATTCCACCTGTCTGTTAATTTTACTTTCTTTCTTTCTGTTAGACATCATTCATTGGTGACCATGTGTAGAAAAGCATGTATTGAGAATCATTTAATATTTTCTAAAATAAAACATTTATATTTTTCCTCTTATGTCTTCATTGATACAAAACCTTAAGAATCTACTGCATTTTTCTTGTAACAGGGAAGGAAATGTACTGCTTATCCGGCTGTGAAGCTTAATGTGGTTTTGTCAGGAGCAACATGGCTGGAACCTGACCCCATAAGTCGTTGTTTCACTGATGGAAATCTTGTTACTGGAGCTGCATGGCCAGGGCACCCTGAGTTCATTGCCCAATTGATGTCACTGCTCGGTATTCAAGTATCTTTCTAGTTGCGCTTGTAATAAAATCTGCCAGATGTGTCCAGTATCAGAGGGTTCAAAATAAGTGGATGTGCAGTGTTTTTTTTTTAAGGACTTGTAATGTGCTATGATGCAAGCACTTTCAGCAAAGTGTCTCTTTTGGCCAAGGAATTCTTTCTCCTAGTGAAGAGATACATTGTGTATGTATTTAGAGTACAAGAAAAATAAATAAGAAAAACTCCTCTGTAACAAACTAACTAGCTTACAACAAATTCACAATGAACAAAACTAAAAACTGCACAAACATAAACATAACAATAAATTCACAACAAACTGCAACTTTGTATCTGTCCGATGTCTAATACAATTTCTTAATTATATTCCTGAACACCACATTAGTCGCTATTTCACATGATACTTTCTAATTGTATGATTGATGACATTATGAAAAATTGGAACTAAGGAAGAGTAACCCTCATCTGGTTTATTCTGTTACCTTTTTGGTTCAATTCCCTTTACTGCTCCATACAATCATCGAGCTGATAGGACAGAAAGGAGGCAGTAGTGTTAGTTGTAGAAAAACCAGTTGAGGTAGAGTGGCCTTCACGAGACCTAAGATCGGTTTCTACAAACACAGGCATAGTTGGTTACAGGTGCTCCGCTAAGCTCCCGGTTTGGAGGAGGACTACTACTTCGGACATTGTTGGTCTCATTCCAGCTGATGCTTGAGTACATAATAAAGCAATCGCTATTTTCGACCAAAAAAAAGGCAATCGCTATCATTTTCTTCACTTATTCTCCATTATAGTCATCAGGGTCTAAGGCCTTGTCCACGAGCTCCAAATGCATGCCTCTCTCTCTGCAGTTTCCATGTCTGTTTAGCGAAAGTCAAAGATCATATGATAAAATATCAGTACATACTCATTCCGGTCGTTGTTATAAGAGAAATTTTAAGTTTGTTTGTGGTCTCTTTGCATGACTCACAATTTAATCCCATATATGAACACAACTGAGAGTTATTGGTTGAATATGGATAACTCAGCAAATTATGTACATGTTATGTGATATTAAACCAGTTTGCTTAATACTAACTAGGTCTATTTTATTCCAAACTGCAAACAAACTCTACACAAATTCATATTTTATCTATTTTCTCTTAGCATTGGGATGCAAATATATCACCAGTACAACTAAAAATACCAGTTTCCACAGCTGCAATGGAAAAATTTGCATATTTGTATCCAAATGGAAGTGACAAATATGTGTTTCAAGTCTACTATATTCTGTGATTGAAAGTCATAGTTGAGACACACAACTCGTGTATCAAATCTTGGAGACAAATTCTTCCTAGTTTAGATTTTCAAAATGATGTTGTAGCCATTCCAAATGGATATCCAATTGTTTAGAAAGAATATTGAAAGCACAGACAACAGTAGTGTGTGCAAATGTATGTGAAACAATAAGTCCCACATCGACAATATCAGACACAGTAGTGAGAAAAGTGGGATATATAAAGAAAGGGTATGGCATTGGATTACATACTTACCTGGATGGGGTCAATGGGTGATCAAGAAGGCCCATGGCCTAGGAAGGTGACCTCCAGGAGGGGTGCCTTTCTAAGGTCTACCCAAGTGGTGGAGCCTACATCATAATTTGTTGCTGTGGGGGCCTGCGTTCGCGCGGCCCCCTTCAATTATAGTTTAATTTTTTTATGTTGATTGTGTGGGCTTTCACTGCACTAAAACAGCCACTTGCTAGTTCAGATCTAAGCAATTCATCATTTGTTCATCAACACATTAACCAAAACCCAGTAAATCATGAAAAACTCTCTTTTAACCCTTCTCCTTACCCTGTCATCTCTATGTCAAACCTGAACAAGTTCTTCAATCTATAATCCTAAATTCATGACTCCCAGAAAGGGTTCTTCTCCTTTCCGGTGATTCCATGGAAGATTATGAAGTATGCTTACCACAAGGGCTTTCGCCCAATTCATTTTTCTGTTGCAGGACATTGCAAGCATTTGGTGTCTCCATCTCCATCAATGCTGTTTGTCCCGGAAAAAAAATCTGGTGACATCTGGTTGTGGCCAGGTCTATGTTTAACTTTATCATGCAAATCAGTATATTCACAGGAAAGTTTATGTTTATGTTTATTTTTAGGTACATAACTTAAGGACACACCACTTATTCAAGAGGTGAATTTCTAATCACTTGGTTAGTTTATAAAAAAAGAAGTTAAATTTGGATAAACTATTTATGGTTTAAATATGATTTTATTTCATGCAATTATACCGTCTTTGTTTTAGTCCGATAAGGTTTTTTGTTTGGTACATTTCTTGTAGATGCAAAACATGTTGCTTTTAGTCCCTAACTTTAGCTTATTCGGCCACATGGTGTGATTATATTTGGTCTCATATGACTTTAGGGACTCAAAGCAGCTGTCTTTCAATTTGCAGAGAATGAATCCAAACAAAGACAGTTACTGGTACTAAAACCAAAAAAGGTGGAATAAGCTAAAAGAATTGATGAAAATAAGCTAAAAATAGTTTATAGACATTATAAGTTGTTTCTATAAGTTCTCTCAATTAGTTTCAAAAGCACTTTTGTCAGTATATAAACTCAAATAAGTCAATCCAAACAACTTTAACTTTTGAATAAAAAAGCTAAAAGAACTCAAAAACATCCAATCAATTCCCATAACTGTAGTTTAGTTCCAAACTTCCAATTTCCAAACATATTCTCGGTGATGTGTATGTATGGTAAAGCTTTAACTTGAATAATGAAGTTTTGTTGGTTTCAGACTTATATTGAGACAGTTGGTCACAAATTTAGACTCAATCGAACTTTTGATGAAATTGATCATACAAGTTACGATGAGTGGTGGTTACCAGGAGGAAGCGCGCTGGAGTATCTTGCTCACAATGCTGCTGTTATGGAGCTAGTGGACATGCTTGCCAATTCTGGACATGAAATTATTGCTTGCATATGTCATGGCCATTTGATCCTGGCAGTTGATAATCTACTTGAAGGTCGCAAGTGCACAACTTTTCCTCCTCTCAAACCGGTATTGATTGCTGCTGGTGCTTATTGGTTTCAACACCATGTAAACAACCGTAGTGGATGGTAATCTCATTACTGGTACCCCGAACCTCTTCGCTATTTTGTGAAGACATTAGGAGGTACAATAAGTGGCTCTGATAAAAAAAATCCTTTTTATTTGTGGGGTATATGTTCAATTATTTTTCTCATTGCCTGTAGTTAATAAATCAAGGACTGTGATACTGCTCTTCAGGCTTTAGGATGCCACATTGATGCAGTTTGCCCCTCAAAGAAGGCCATTACCAGTTCATTTTCCTTGTAACAGGGAAGGAAATGCACTGCTTATCCGGCTGGGAAGCTTAATGCGGTCTTGCCGGAAGTTGGTTAGTGGAGCTGCATGGCCAGGGCACCCTGAGTTCATTGCCCAGTTAATGGTGCTACTCGGTATTCAAGTATCTTTCCAGTAACCCTTTGAAGGATTCAAAATAAGGGGATGTGCAGTGTTACCATATTGTATTTGAAGGACTTGTAATGTGCCGGGCAAGCAAGCACTTTGAGCAAAGTGACTCTTTTGGCTGAGGTATTATTCTTTCTCCTAGTGGAGATATACATTGTGTATTTATAGTACAAGAAAAATAAATAAGGAAAACTTCTTTGTAACAAACTAACTAGCTTACAACAAATTCATAATGAACAAACCTAAGAAACTACACAAACATAGACAATAAATTCATAATAAACATAGCTGCAACTGTTTATCTATATACTATTTTCGAATTCTATTGTCGAGATCGAACACCACATAAGTTAATACTTTTGTACATGTAGGATTGATGAACAGTTGGAATTAACGAAGAGTAACCCTCATCTGGTTTACTGTTACCTTTTTGGTTCAAGTCCCTTTCTGCTCCATATAATCATCGAGCTGATAGAACAGAAACGGAGGCAGTAGCATTAGATGTAGAAGAACCAGTTGAGGTAGAGTGGCCTTCACGAGACCTGAGATTTGTTTCTACAAACACAGGCATAGTTGGTTGCAGGTGCTCCGCTAAGCTTCTGGTTTGAAGGAGGACTACAACTTCAGACATTGTTGGTCTCATTACAGCTGATGCTTGAGTACATAATAAAGCAATCTCTATCATTTTCTTTACTTCATCTCCATCATAGTCATTAGGGTCTAAGGCCTTGTCCAAGAGCCCCAAGTGCATGCCTCTCTCATGAAGTTTCCATGACTGTTAAATAAAAATCAAAGACCACATGGTAAAATATTATGAGATACTTCACCTTGTCCTTTTTATAAGAGACCTTTTATAATTATGACTGTTGAGAAATTGCTTACTTTTTTAAGAAGGTATTCACCATCATCATCGTCTTCCTTTACTTCCGTACTCTTTCGACCACTTATGATTTCTAGGACTACAATACCATAGCTGTAAGTATCAGCCTTTTCTGATAATTGACCATGGATTGCATACTCAGGTGCTGTATATCCCCTGAAAGTTACAAGTGCATATTGTATATTCCATGATTAACAAAGGAAGACTTGTAAGTAATGCATTACATAGCATGGAACATGAAAGTGGTAAATTTTAAGTTCTTTCTTCTTTACATTGCTGCTCAAATAAATGTTATGTAATCTAAGTGAATAAAATTGTTTTGCCTTACAATGTTCCTGCAACTCCAGTGCTTAGATGAGAACGATCCCCTGGTAAAAGCCGCGCCAATCCAAAATCAGCAATTTTGGGGTGAAGATTATCATCAAGGAGTATATTGCTAGTCTTTATATCTCTATGTATAATGGAAATGTGGAATTCCTCATGAAGACAGGCCAGCCCTCTTGCCGTGCCTAAAATTATATCACACCTTTGTTTCCAATTTAGGGAACCTTGTTTGTTACCTATTTAATTGACAAGTTCATATTTAAGGCTATAGAAAAGAGAAAAGAAGTAGTAGAAGAAAAATTCAACAAATTAAATGATTGTATTAGTGGTTGAATTGAAGAGAGTTATTACCAAACAAGAATTTGTCTAAGCTGCTGTTTGCCATGTATTCATAGACAAGTATTCTCTCTTGGTTTTTACTGCAACAACCAAGAAGTCTAACAAGATTCCTGTGATGAACATTGCTTATAAGCTTTACTTCACTTTCAAAATCATTGTCTATCTTGCTTGATTTTCCCAAAACTAGTTTCTTAACTGCTACAACATTTCCATTTTTCAGAGTACCCTGTTCAATGATAGCGTGATTGAAAAAATATTGTAAAAGTGAATTTTCTCTGTTGTATAAATAAAGAATAGGGAAAAAACTTATAGAATCATTGTTGTCTTTGAACACACTCTCTTTTGCAATTGAAGTTATCAAAAAGACTTCAGCTTACCTTGTATACATCACCAAAGCCCCCTTCTCCAAGTTTATTTTCATCATTGAAGTTTCTTGTTGCAGCTTTCAAATCATTATACTTGTAGTTAACTGGACTTTTAAACTCAGTTGCTCCCAATATGTTGCCTGCATAGCAACACATGAGTTTGAATTTCGTTGCAATATAAAACAAGTCAAAATCAAAACCAAACATAATGCCAAGTGCATTTTTTAAAAATCAAAGAGAACTCATAAAAAAACTAAGAGTTTGAATTTCGTAGCAACGTATGTTTGGCTTCCGAGAACTGAACTTTATTTTTGTCTCTTAGCAAATGTAATTTCATCATTTGATTCCAAACCTTGATTTTTAGTGGAATAGAATAGAAACAGATTTTGCATTCGATTGACTTAATTTATATTAAGTTTTATATCAAATTTGTTTTCTGAGTGGAAATATTCAAACTCAATCTATATCAAACTCAATTTTAGTCCAATACTATGTTTTATAAACCAAGTCCATTGAAAATCACATTTATGAATGAATGACTACACATTAAAGCAACAAGCATCACTAACCTTTAGGTGTCCTCTTGGGTTTTGTGTATTGTTGCCAAGCTAAAATCGCAAGAATGATCAAAACAAGACCTACTACACCTCCAACAACACCACATATAATGGTCCATTTGCTGCTTGAACCTCCAACACCACCACCTATAAGTGTTTCTGGATTTAAGTAGGCTGTGATATCAATGGTCTGATTGTTAGCAAAAAAGGGTGTCTCTGAGTATCTCATAAAGCACCCTGCATCATATGCTCTACCATCTGTGTTAGGAAGACAAGCTTGCAAGTTGTTGTATCCAACTGTCAAACAATCTAAACAACCACTTTCAGTGACTGTTCCAGCACACTGTGCAATGGCATAAATTGAACTATTTCCACCAGGTGTCACTTGTGTCTTAGTAGCTGCAAAAAACCCTTTAATTTTAGGTGTTGCTAATTGGATATCCATTAGCACTTTTTGTCCAATTGTTCCAAATGCAGTGCCTTCTTTTGCAGTCTTGTTTCCACATAACATACCATTCCCAGGTTGTGTTGTTTGATTGTAGAATATTTCAGTCTCGAATCTATTCACATTTTCAAAGTGTCCAATATCAAAGTCAAATAAAAAATGGACTCGGTGCTAAGTTGACACTAACTCAAAGATTTATGGAATTTGTTGAGTATAACTCACATATATGGACAATAATACTATATAGTATATGGCTTGTAATGCGGTAAATCCTAATTCACTCAAATAATATACAAAACTATAGCTGCTATACTATCACAGAGATATACACAATTAGCCGAGCTACATAAACAAACGGTCGTGTTATATTGTTTGTGATTTCTTTTTTCATTAATTTTTTTTTGTTACTTGTTGTTCTAACAATTGGCGATTAACCCTGGTGCAAAATCATTTTCTTTTATAATCCGTAACAGAAGTCCATAACCTGGTTAATAACAAATCTATCGTCTTCAAAAAAAAAAAAAAAATCTATTGATAAAGTTCATGAAAAGTGCAAGTTCATAGTATACTAACTTGGATCCTGTCACTTAATATGGACATACCTGAGGAAACACCCATCGTAGATAAATCTAGCCCCAATGGAAACGCAGGTACTGATTTTGGTAGAGGCAGTGTTGAAGCAAGCAACACAATCATTTTTGGAGAGATAATTTCTACATTGAAACATAGAATATATAATTACTTCTCCTGTGTCTTGTTGTGATGTGGCAAAGTGCTTGCTTTCATTGCTAATTTGGTTTCTCAAATCTAGAAGTGTTACGTTGAGGTTTTCATAGAATATGCTACGCATGTCTGCTTGACTAAAGAATAACATGTCACATCCACTCAATAGCATATTCGTTTGTGAATCACCATGTACTAGAACTAGACAATCATCATAACTAATTAATATGTTCCAACACACCAACGTTAGGAATACCAACTTAAGTTGTAGCACCATCCTTAACTAATTTTTACCTTTGTTTGGAGATGAGATAACATTGACCAATGTCTTATATAGTAATAGTAGTAGTAGTACTATATGGCGTTTGCCTTAATATTCTTGAGTACGTATACTATAAATATATTCACATATAGAAGTGAGAAGAGTCCAAGTGGGAGTATATATAGGGCTGGCCGGCTTTAATATTCAACACTGCCAAGATATATAGTGTTGTTTTACAGGAAATAATAATAATAATAATGTTGCGGTTTGGACATCGATGGGCACTAGTGTGGACCAAGTATTCAAAGTAAACTCTTAGTTTGAAATTTGGTAGGGTATACTATACATAGACAAAACTCCTTCAAAATTTTATGTTGAATAATTGAATGATACATATCAAACAATACACATGCATTCCTGTGTGCACCATTTTCAAAACGTAGTCAAAATGAATTAGCAGCAAAGAAACTAGGCTATTACTATAAAAAATAAAAACCAAGGTGATCAGGAGTTTACTCACATTCAAATTAAGTTAATTTTTGTCCTCGAGCCTCGTGATATGCTTTAAAATTATCCTTATGACTCTTGCTTCCTCTTGATTAGCCATGCAAAAATAATGACATCAACAAAGGATAAGTGTGAAATAGGAGGGGCCTATATTATGACCCTATGAATCTTTCTCTAATCATCATGGCCTTCTAGAATAAGCCATAAGGTTGCATTTCTTCGATCTACTGTTCTTTAATTTGATTTTTTTTCTGCGTGCTGAACAAGTTCGACTTATATAATCCGAACTAGATTGTCATTGATTTCAGATTATATAATCCAAATATGTTCAGTATGTGCTGAAAACTTTTTATTTTTTTTTATTTTTTTATTTTGTGTATTTTATTCATTTGTATTTGTGATTTTGATTGTTTCAAATATAGACCAATGTTTGGACCACATTAGACGCGGCCAACCAACCATGATTACATCCATTAGGTGAGAGCGGTCACAATAGGTCAAAGGGGTAGGCAAAGTGAGAAGGGGTGTAGGCAGGGTCTCCATTAGTGATGTCACCGAAATTTTGCACTCAATGCAACTTTTGATGAAATTGATCAACCAAACTATGATGGGCTGTGGATAGAGAAGGAAGGGCGCCTGAGTATCAAGAAATTGATCAAACAATTTATTGAACATTGATATGTCAAACTGAAGGCCTGTCTGATCTCATATGTGTTGGTGTTGCACATTGATACTTGTGATTACATACAATCATCACTTATGATTTCTCAAATTACTATCGGAAATTTGGAAATTTGGTTACTGGAGCTGCAAGGCGAGGGCTCCCTGAGTTCATTGCCCAGTTGATGGCAATACTCGGTATTCAAGTATCTTTCCAGTAGCCCTTTGAAGGACTCAAAATAAGTGGATGTGTAGTGTTACCGTGTTGTATTTGAAGGACTTTGAGCAAAGTATCTCTTTTGGCTTTGGTAACCAGGTAGGTATATACATTGTGTATTGTACAAGAAAAATAAATAAGGAAAACTCCTTTGTAACAAATAACCAGCTTACAACAAATTCATTATGAGCAAAACTAATACACTACACAAACATAAACATGACAATAATTTCATAACAAACATAGCTGCAACTTTTTATATGTCCATTGTCTACTACTATTTCTGAATTCTATCTTTGAAATCGAACACCTCATCAGTCACTATTTCACATTCTGAATTCTATCTTTGAAATCGAACATCACATCAGTCACTATTTCACATTATACTTTTGAACTTATATGATTGATGAACAGTTAGAATTAATGAAGAGTAACCCTCATCTGGTTTATTTTGTTACCTTTTTGGTCCATTTCCCTTACTGCTCCATATAATTATCGAGCTGATAGAATAGAAAAGGAGGCAGTAGCATTAGATGTAGAAGAACCAGTTGTGGTAGAGTGGCCTTCACGAGACCTAAGAATCGTTTCTACAAACACAGCCATAGTTGGTTGCAGGTGCTCCACTAAGCTTCTGGTTTGAAGGAGGACTACAACTTCAGACATAGTTGGTCTCATTCCAGCTGATGCTTGAGTACATAATAAAGCAATTTCTATCATTTTCTTTACTTCTTCTCCATCATAGTCATGAGGGTCTAAGACCTTGTCCACGAGCTCCACATGCATGCCTCTCTCATAAAGTTTCCATGACTGTTAAGTGAAAATCAAAGACCATATGGTAAAATATTATGAGATACTTCATCATGTCTTTTTTATAAGAGACCCTTTATAGTTATGACTTGTGAGAAATTGCTTACTTTTTTAAGAAGGTATTCACCATCATCATCTTCCTTTACTTCGGTACTCTTTTGACCACTTATGATTTCCAGGACTACAATTCCATAGCTGTAGGTATCAGCCTTTTCTGATAATTGACCACAGATTGCATACTCAGGTGCTGTATATCCCCTGACAGTGACAATTGCATGTTACTATGTTAGGAAGACTTGTAAGTTATACAAAGCATGAGACATGAAAGTGGTAAGTTTTAAGTTCTCTCTTCTTTAAATATGCTCCTCAAATAAATGTGATGCAATCTAAGTGAATAAAATTGTTTTGCCTTACAATGTTCCTGCAACTCCAGTGCTTAGATGAGAACGATCCCCAGGTAAAAGACGCGCCAATCCAAAATCAGCAATTTTGGGGTGAAGATTATCATCAAGGAGTATATTGCTAGTCTTTATATCTCTATGTATAATGGAAATGTGGAATTCCTCATGAAGACAGGCCAATCCTCTTGCTGTGCCTAAAATTATATCACACCTTTGTTTCCAATTGAGGGAACCTTTTTTGTTACCTAATTAATTAATAAATTCATGTTAGATTATTCATATTCTAGCATTTAAATGAATAAAGTTTATTTTACTGTAAAAAAATGAATGGTAGTCCTAAAGAAATAACTACATAAGAGAAAGAAATATACAAAATAGAAAAGTGTGGTCATATGTTCACTCCACAAAAAACTAGTATCTTCACCATCAAAAGATACAATAAAGGAGAAAATCTGCATCATAGATTCATATATGTTTTCTTACTCTTATAAAAATTTATGGTATAGTGAGAGTCATAATATATCAAAATCTTTAATTGAATTCTGCTAACATCATATACTTAAGATTATGGAAAAGTGAAAAAAAGAAGAAAGATTCAACAAATTAAATGATTGTATTAGTGGTTTAATTGAAGAGAGTTATTACCAAACAAGAATTTGTCTAGGCTGCTGTTTGCCATGTATTCATAAACAAGAATTCTCTCTTGTTTTGTACTGCAACAACCAAGAAGTTTAACAAGATTTCTATGATGAACATTGCTTATAAGCTTTACTTCACTTTCAAAATCATCGTCCTTCTTGCTTGATTTTCCCAAAACTAGTTTTTTTACTGCTATGACATTTCCATTTTTTAGAGTACCCTGTTCAAGATAGCATGATTGAAAAAATATTGTTAAAATGAATTTTCTCTATTGTGTAAAAAAAAAGGGAAAAAACTCATAGAATCATATCATCATTGTCTCATGCTCCCTGATGAAACTAAAATTATGAAGAAGTGTTGAAATTTGGGGCATAACTCATCCTTACAAAACCAAGCTTCCTATCTAACTGATGTGGGACTAAATCCACCCCCTCAAAGACAAGCCAACATAAAGCAACTAGGGGCAGATCGCAATTAAGGTGGAATTACCAACGCACCTCCTATCGCAATTAAGGTGGGATTTCCAACAAAAAGAGTTCATCTTACCTTGTATACATCACCAAAGCCTCCTTCTCCAAGTTTATTTTCATCATTGAAGTTTTTTGTTGCAGCTTTTAAATCACTATACTTGTAGTTTACTGGACCTTTAAACTCAGTTGCTCCCAATATGTTGCCTGCCAAGCAACACGTGAGTTTGAATTTCTTCAAAAAATAAAGTAAGTCAATATCAAAATTCAGAATCAATGCTAAGTGTTTTTTTTAACTAAATTTTTGTCCAATACAATGTTTTATAAACCAAGTCTATTGAAAATCACATTTGTCAATGAATGAAAATACACTGACCTCTAGGAGCCCTCTTAGGTTTTGTGTATTGTCGCCGACCTAAAATTGCAAGAATGATCACAACAAGACCGACACCTCCAACAACACCACCTATAATGGCCCATTTGTTGCTTCGTTGTATGTTGCTTGAAGTTTCTACATAACAGTTAACAAGAAATAAGAGTTTACATCGATTAACTTTGAACATTTGTACACACTATATATCAAGTGTAAAAACAAATTACACATCCATTCAATCATTATTAATCATTGTGTCACTTTGTTATATCAGCTCCTAAAATACCACTTCAAATATCTATATGGTGAAATATGATTGAATGCATTTGTAAAATTTGTTTACACGTACCGTGGATATCAATTGAACTCAATCTACATTATGTACTAATCTAAAGCCAATGAAAAATGAGCTATATATTATAAATTTATAATTGTACCTTGATTTAAATAGGGTGTGATATTAATGGTTTGATTATCAGCAAAAAAAGGTGTCTCTGAATATCTCATAAAACACCCTTCATCATATGCTCTACCATCAGTGTTAGGAAGACAAGTTTGCAAGTTGTTATAACCAACTGCCAAACAATCTAAACAACCACTTTGAGTGAGTGTTTCAGCACACTGTGCAATGGCATAAATTGAACTATTTCCACCAGGAGTCACCTGTGTCTTAGTAGCTGCAAAAAAACCTTTAATTTTAGGTGTTGCTAATTGGATATCCCATAGTACTTCACTTCCAATTGCTCCAAATGCAGTGCCTTCCTTTGCAGTCTTGTTCCCACATGATAAACCATTGCCAGGTAAAGGTAAAGTTGTCTGATCATAGAATTCGTACATCTCGTACCTTATAACATTTTCAAACACAAAACAGCTTACATTTTTTTTAATCTGTAACAAAAGGTCTAGAATCTGGTCAATAACAAATTTCACCTTTGGATCGATAAAGCTTGTAGTACATATGCACATACCTGAGGAAACACCCATCGTAGATGATTCTAGCCCCACCTGAAGTTGAGCAGTAATTACGGATTTCGGTAGAAGCAGTGTTCAAGCAAGCAACACAATCATTTTTGGAGAGGTAATTTCTACACTGAAACATAGAAAATACAATTACCTCACCTATGGCTTGTTGTGATGTGGCAAAGTGCTTGCTTTGATTACTAATTTGATTCTTCAAATCTAAAAATGTTCCATTGATATTTGCATAGAAGCTATGTAAATTTGATGCGTTATATGTGCAACATGCACTGTTTAGTACTATACTTGTTTGTGAATCTCCAACTACACAATCATAACTAATTAATATGTTCCAACACATGAAGGTTATGAACACTAGCTTGAGTTGCAGCATCATCCCTAATTTTACCTTTGTACAATGATTCAATGTCTTGTATTACGTTTGCCTAATAATATATACTATGATATGATTATGTTGACATGGAGAAATTAGAAGAGTCCAAGTGGGAGTGTTTAATACTCAACACTACCAAAATAATATCTTGGTAAGAAAATTGGCAGTCTCACGTATACGGTCCCATTATGAATGTGATTTTTGTGTGTTTTTTTTAACACAAATGAATAGATGTTCTGTATACGTAATAAATAAAAAGAAAAATTTAAAGTTAGAGGAACCTACCTAGCTATAAAAAAGAAGTTATATATAAATGAAAGGAATTGTACAGCAATTGCTTATTAATTTTTTTTAGACGCATTCAATAACAATTTCTATAAATTAACTTTGACAAATATATTAACGTATTCTTTCAAAAAAAAGTATATTAACGTATTCACCATTATTATAAACACAAAATAAAAAATTATATATACTAAGTACACTAAAATTTGAGAGTGACGTTGATTTTACTACAATTATTTAGTTCTTGCTAACAAACACCCTCAAGACACTCTCTAAAAACTCATAATTAAAAAAATGTTTATATGAGAAGTTAAATAATTCTTTCTCATGCATTGAATGTATTAATTTCTATAAAACTTTTTTTTTGTCAAGAATTTCTATAAAACTTTACTATTTAAAAATTGTTAAAAAATACCTTAAAAACACTTGTTAGCATTTCTTCAATACTTTTACAAAAATGTGACATTCATGGCGTATATTTTAAATGGATGATAATGAGGGCATGGTGAGGACCAAAAATTACTCAACGTAGTCAACACAATTTGTAGCCATTGAAAACAGGCGTTTACTTCCAAATATGATTTCCAGAAGACGTGCAAAACTACCCACCCTCACAAAGGGGTTTGAACGTCATTATTTTCATACTAATAATAATAATAATAATAATAATAATAATAATAATAATAATAATAATCTATACTTCTATACTATATATAAAGAAAATAACTCAATCCACAAGTCCTAACTCAACTGGCAAAATACCGAAATTGTTAGGTCGGATGTCATGACCGGTGTTCGAACCTCGGTACCTCCACTTGTGTGTGAGTTTATAATGGCTTTGCCATTTCGTCTATCTACCCAAAAGACGACTTTTGGAATTGCTAACTAACCACATAAACCAACACGAATCTTTTCAGCTTGTTTGTCCTCACTCGCACGCTTTCTATGAAACTTTTCAAAAGGCCGTCGATCCCAAAATTTCTTCAAGTCAAGCACACTTAATTGTGGAGTTATTATGGTTTGGGCTACGGAAAAGAAGACACATCTTGTTTGTATAGGTAGTACCAAACTATTCTTACAAGTCTTCCTTCAACCATGCAGTTCCACACCTACATGGCCTCAAGAACCCTCTCATTCCAATGTGAACTCGGTTGCTAAGAAAATGTCAGGAGCCTCTCATTGTCATGTCTTGTGCACCGACGATCACTCACCATCCTCGTAAACCTTGGGCGTTACATGATATCTAGTGCCAAATTGTCGCTTGTTTCCTTCTTTCTTTAATAATTGAGCCCACCAGTTTTCACTTGGTTCGTCCCTCAACCACGTCATACTAGAAGAGGTATATTCTGATACCACTTGAAACGTCTCAGACAACTTTAAGGATTGCCGAGTGACCCCACAAACCAACACGAGTTTTTTCAATTTGTTTTGTCATCACTCACACACTTTTCAGAAAACTTCCCGAGTCAGGCATCCAAAAATTTATATATTTAGTTTTTTAATTAACATGTGTTCTTAAAACATACGTTTGCATTTCCTAAAAAATATTAATAAATTTGGAGATTTTTTTTTGTGGAGGAACAGATTTGGAGACTTAATTATAACAAGCAGGACGGTGTAAGTAGTTTTTGTTATAGATTGTACTTCTGGTCTAAACATTCATAATGCATTTTTCTTTTCTGTATGATACAACAAATTTTATACAGGAGAGTGTTAAATAGTGCCACATCGATATTATATTTTTGGGGTATGGTTGTCAAGACCCTTTTAGCTTTTTGAAGCTCATACCTTGGGTAGGCCCAGCTCCATTGAGCTGTTTGCACACCCCAAGGTCCGGCCCTAACTCTGAGCAAAGTTTACAACAAATTCATGATGAACAAAACTAATACACTACACAAACATAAACATGACCATAAATTCTTAACAAACATAGCTGCAGCATTTTTATATGTCTTGTATACTACTATTTCTGAATTCTATCGTTGAAATCAAACACCACAATAGTCACTATTTCACATTATGCTTTTGTACATGTATTGGAATTGAGAGTAATTGTCATCTGGTTTATGTTAAAATTTGGAGTCTAACTCATCCTTATAAAACCGGTTTGTAAATATATAGAGTTTGTCCATCAATTCATGGTCATTATGATCTAAGCCCTTGTCCACAAGCTCCAAATGCATGCCTCTCTTATGCGGTTTCCACCGCTGTTTAGTGAAAGTCATATGATAAAATATTAGGACATAAACCCTCTGGTTATTTTTATAAGAGACATTTTAAGTTTTTGTGGTCTCTGCATGACTCACAATTTAATCCAATATGAATAAAACCGAGTGTTATTGGTCGAATACGGATAACTCAGCAAAATTTGTGTTTCATGCATAATTATGTACATGCTATGTGATTAAACCAGTTTGCTTAATTAATATGAAGTCATGTTGTACTAATATTTTCTTTGTCTGAAGATATGTTTTAAGTTTTAAAATAAAACAAGCTAGCTATGTTTATTTTACCCCAAACTACAAACATGCTCCACACAAATTTATATTTTAGCTATTTTCTCTTAGCTTTGGGATGCAAAGATATCACCAGTTCAACTAAAAATACCAGTTTCCACAGCTGCAATGGAAAAATTTGTATATTTGTATCCCAATGGAAGTGACAAATATGTGCGTGCAAATAACAGTAGTGTGTGCAAATGTATGTGAAACAGTAAGTCCCACATCGACAATATCAGAAAGAGAGGTGAGGAAAGTGGGATATAAAATGAAAGGGTGTGGCATTGGATTACATACTTACCTGGATGGGGTCAATGGGTGATCATGATGGCCCATGGCCTAGGATGGTGACCTCCATTGCACTTAGGAGGGGTGCCTTCCTAAGGTCTACCCAAGTGGTGGAGCCTGCATCATAATTTGTTGCTGTGGGGGCCTGCGTTCGCGCGGCCTCCTCCAATCTTGGTTTAAATTTTGTGTGTCTTTGATATAGCAATTTGCTAGTTCAGATCTAGGCCTAACGTCCAAATTAACAAGGTTTTTTTTAACTTAATTTGTTCATCAACATTTCACCACCTAGTAAATTAGTAAAAACTCTCTTTTACCTCTTTTCCTTTCCCTGTCATCGCTACCACCATTATTACAACTTGTTCTTAGATCTATAATCCTAAATTCATAAAAAGGAATCTTCTCCTTTGCGGTGATTTCATGGAAGACTATGAAGTATGCTTCCCAAAAGGGCTTTCACTCAATTCACCCATGTCATTTTTCTGTTACAGGACATTGCAAGCATTCGGTGTCTCCATCGATGTAGCGTATAAGTTTATGTTTAACGTGCTTTATCAGTATATTCACAGTAAAGTCTATGTTTGTGTATAAGTTTATTTTTAGGTACAAAACTTAAGGACACCCGCTTATTCAATAGGTGAATTTCTAACCACTATAGTTAACAAAAAAAAGAAGTTAAATTTGGATAATTTTATGCAATTATACCGTCTTTGTTTTAGTCTGATAAGGTTTTTTGTTTCTTGTAGATGCAAAATACGTTGCTTTTAGTCCCTAACGTGAGCTTATTCGGACACATGGCGTGATTATATTTGGTCTCATATGATTTCAAGGACTAAAAGCAACCGTTTTTCAATTTGCAGGGACTGAATCCAAACAAAAAAAGTTACTGAGACTGAAACCAAAAAAGGTCAAATAAGCTAAAAGAATTGATGAAAACAAACTAAAAATAGTTTACCGACGTTATAAGTTGTTTCTATAAGTTCTCTCAAATAGTTTCAAAAGCACTTTTGTCGGTAGATAAACTCAAATAAGTCAATCCAAACAACTTTAACTTTGAAAAAAGCTAAAAGAACTCAAAATCATCCAATCAATTCCCATGACTGTAGTTTAGTTCTAAACTTCCAATTTCCAAACATATTCTCGGTGATATGTATGGTAAAGATTTAATCTTGAATAACGGAATTTTGCTGGTTTCAATTCAGACTTATACCGAGACAGTTGCTCACAATTTTACACTCAATCCAAGTTTTGATGAAATTGATCATACAAGCTACGATGGGTTGTGATTACCAGGAGGAAGTGCGCTGGAGTATCTTGCTGACAATGCTGATGTTTTGGAGCTAGTAGACATGCTTGTCAATTCTGGACAAGAAATTATTGCTTGTATATGTCATGGCCATTTGATTCTGGCAGCTGCTAATCTACTTGAAGGTTGCAAGTGCACAACTTTTCCTCCTCTCAAACCGGTATTGATTGCTGCTAGTGCTTATTGTGGGGGTACTGATCTTCAGGCTTTATGATGCCACATTGATGCAGTTTGCCTCTCAAAGAAGGCCGGTGACACTTGGCCAACTGCTGCTCATGATTTTGAAGGAGATCAAATTTACAGCGAGAAGCCAGGAAACAATTTTGCTTTAACTGCGACCTTTGATGATGTTGATCCCTCAAGCGACAATGCTCTAGTCATTGAATGAGTCCACTATTTCCTTGGTAAAGCATTTCATGGAAAACAAGAATCCAGATACATCAATCTGTCACGGCCAGCAGATATTAGCGGCTGCTGGTGTTCTGAAGGTATTATTATTGAAAACTCATTAGAGATAACATTTTTGTTATTTCACGTATGTTATTAACCGATTTCAATGGAGTAGCTATTAATATTCTTGAACTCTTGTTCAATCTACACTTGTTTCTATCCATCTTTCTTTTGGATTGTTGGGTTACAGTATTGTAACTAGCAAGGTTGAGCAAGTCGGAAGTTATCATGTACCCTACAATCATTCTCTTAAATAACTCATCTGGTGTTTTTATAGATTGCACTTATGATTTAAAATTTCATATTAATTCCTTGATGCTTTAGGCACATTGCCCGTTTAGTTTTCGATCTTCAATTCATCAATGCTTTTGGGAAGATATTATATTTTTGACTTTTTATGTGTGCTGAAAAAATTACAATTTGAGATTAAGCAATTCATGTTTGTATACAAGGTGAAATTCGATCGTACTTTTTATATATTCTTGTGTCCTTTCCTCCTCATTTGCCACAATTATCGTTATACTATGTGGAAAAGTTGATTCCTAATCTTGTCATCCTGGTTTTTGTCCCTATCTTCATTCTAGAGTTGATTGCTATTTTGTGATATGTTGAGTGGATACATAAGCCATGCATTGATTGTGAATCACAGGATGTGATTTATCTCCTGATGTATTTTTGTGCTTTTGAAATGCTACAATAACTTCTGCTACTCATTTATTATTAGGTCTTGGTCACTTGCAATCTTCTACTTTTGTTACACCTTGCTTGGATAATCTTGCTTTCTATCTCCATTAAAGAAAATGAGGAAGAAGAAGATATAATTAAGCATAAAGAAATTAAATAGAATTGGACATATGTTGACTAAAATAAAGACTATTTATAGATTGCTTCTTTTGGTTGAGTTCTCCTTATTATCCATCTATTATGAATTGATTAATTAAATCTTTGGTCATGGTTGTATTGTCCACTGTCCAGTATCAAAGGGTTCAAAGTAAGTGGATGTGTAGTGTTACCGTATTGTATTTGAAGGACATGTAAAGTGCCAGGCATAAGAGCACTTTGAGCAAACGTCTCTTTTGGTTGAGGTATTATTTTTTCTCCTAATGAAGATATACATTATGTATTTATAGTACAAGAAAAATAAACAAGGAAAACTCCTTTGTAACAGACTAACTAGCTTACAACAAATTCATAATGAACAAACCTAATAAACTACACAAACATAGACAAATAATAAACATAGCTGCAAGTGCAACTGTTTATCTGTATACTATTTTCGAATTCTTTTGTTGAGATCAAACACCACATTAGATAATACTTTTGTACTTGTATGATTGATGAATAGTTGGAATTAACGAAGAGTAACCCTCATCTGGTTTATTGTTATCTTTTCGGTTCAAGTCCCTTCACTGTTCCATATAATCATCGAGCTGATAGAGAAAAGGAGGCAGTGGCATTAGACGTAGAAGAACCAGTTGAGGTAGAGTGGCCTTCACGAGACCTAAGATTCGTTTCTACAAACACAGGCATAGTTGGTTGCAGGTGCTCCACTAAGCTCCTGGTTTGGAGGAGGACTACTACTTCAGACATCGTTGGTCTCATTCCAGCTGATGCTTGAGTACACAACAAAGCAATCTCTATCATTTTCTTCACTTCTTCTCCATCGTAGTCATTAGGGTCTAAGACCTTGTCCACGAGCTCCAAGTGCATGCCTTTCTCATGCAGTTTCCACGTCTGTTCAATGAAAATCAAAGACCATATGTTAAAATACTAAGAGATAATCCCTCTGGTCCTTTTTGTAAGAGTCATTTTAGGTTCTTTTGTTCTTAATGTAAGAAACAAAATACAATTTTAAAGTGTATTAATTGTTAAATTTGGTGTTTTTGAAAGGTAAACTAGCATTAACTACTTTTTGGACAGTTCTTTGATCTGTGTTTTTGTCATATGTATCTAATAAAAATAAAAATGACTTGAGGGATTCATAGTTTTGACTTGTGAGAATTTGCTTACCTTCTGAAGAAGGAATTCACCATCATCATCAACCTTAATTTCTGTACTCTTCTGACCACTTATGATTTCCAGGACTACAATTCCGTAGCTGTAGGTATCAGCCTTTTCTGATAATTGACCATGGATTGCATACTCGGGTGCTGTGTATCCCCTGACAAGATCAACAAAACAAGATTTATACATAGTCTGAGACTTAGTTATCTCTTCTATGACATATGCTCCTCAAATAAATGCAATCTAGGTGAATGAAATTGTTTTGCCTTACAATGTTCCTGCAACTCCTGTGCTTAGATGAGATCGATCCCCTGGTAAAAGCCGCGCCAATCCAAAATCAGCAATTTTTGGGTGAAGATTATCATCAAGGAGGATATTGCTACTCTTTATATCTCTATGTATGATCGAAATGTGGAATTCCTCATGTAGATAGGCCAGTCCCCTTGCTGTGCCTAAAATTATGTTACACCTTTGTTTCCAATTGAGGGAACCTTGTTTGTTACCTATTTAATTAACAAGTTCACATACTTAAGGCTATGGAAAAGAGAAAAGTAGTAGAATAAAAATTCAACAAATTAAATGATTGTATTAGTGGTTGAATTGAAGAGAGTTATTACCAAACAAGAACTTGTCTAGGCTGCTGTTTGCCATGTATTCATAGACAAGTATTCTCTCTTGGTTTTTACTGCAACAACCAAGAAGTCTAACAAGATTCCTGTGATGAACATTGCTTATAAGCTTTACTTCACTTTCAAAATCATTGTCTATTTTGCTTGATTTTCCCAAAACTAGTTTCTTGACTGCTACAACATTTCCATTTTTCAGAGTACCCTATTCAATAGCATGATTGAAAAATATTTGTAAAAGTGAATTTTCTCTGTTGTGCAAATAAAAAAATAGGAAAAACAAACTCACAGAATCATTATTATCTTAGAACATGATTTGCATTAAAATTGAAATCATGAAAAGAACTTTAGATTACCTTGTATACATCACCAAAACCTCCTTCTCCAAGTTTATTTTCATCATTGAAGTTTTTTGTTGCAGCTTTTAAATCACTATACTTGTAGTTAACTGGACCTTTCAAGTCAGTTGCTCCCAATATGTTGCCTGCAAAGGAACACATGAGTTTGAGTTTCTTTGAAAAATAAATGCAAAGTCAAAATCAGAACCAAAAATAAAATCAAAAGAAAGGATAATTGCACAGTGGTAAAAAGTATTAAGTTCATTTTTTATGATGGTTGCATGTATGTTTTAACATTTAAACTATATAAATCACTATATTTCAAACTCAATGAATGAAAATACACACTAAAGCAACATGCATCACTGACCTCTAGGAGCCCTCTTAGGTTTTCTGTATTGTCGCCAACCTAACAATGCAAGAATGATAACAATAAGACCTACACCTCCAACAGCACCACCTATAATGGCCCGTTTGTTGCTTGAACCACCTTCATAACACAAGAATAGTTTACATCAGTTCCAATGAAATGTGGTACTATTTTTTTATTGTTTGTGTACAACTTAATGCACCAAGTTTGCAATTTGAATTTAAGTATACACATATTTAATTTGTATACATTGTTAGTGTAAAATGTTTGTATCCGATCATGATCACTCACTTGTCATTATTATCACATCGGTAGTGCATATCAATTAAACGCGATATAAATTATTCACTAGACTAAAATCAATGAAAAAAAATTATACCAAATAATTGTACCTTTTAAGTAGCCTGTGATATCAATGGTCTGATTATCAGCAAAAAAGGGTGTCTCTGAATATCTCATAAAACACCCTGCATCATATGCTCTACCATCAGTGTTAGGAAGACAAGTTTGCAAGTTGTTGTATCCAACTGTCAAACAAGCTAAACAGCCACTTTCAGTGACTGTTTCAGCACACTGTGCAATGGCATAAACTGAACTGTTACCACCAGGTGTCACTTGTGTCTTGGTAGCTGCAAAAAAACCTTTAATTTTAGGTGTTGCTAATTGGATATCCATCAGCACTTTATGTCCAATTGTTCCAAATGCCGTGCCTTCTTTTGCAGTTTTGTTCCCACATATTATACCATTCCCTTGTTGAGTTGTTTGATCGTAGAATCTTTCACTCTCGTACCTTGTCACGTTTTCCAAGTGTCCAATGTCAAAGTCAAATAAGAAATGGAACTATATGAAATTATATGATCCTTAAGTTATCCTCAACCCAAATACGGATACGGGTACGATACGATACAGATATGCAGATACGCGAATTTTTTTAAATTTAGGATACGATACGGCTAAAATACGTTAACAAAAACTTTATATGTCATGCTAACCGGTGCCCCTGGGGCACTCGTTAAATATGCCAAAAAAGGTAAGTATTACCATAAAAGGAAACATTTTTGACTTTTTTGTATTAATTACACAGTTTTCAATGCAATAATTACTATATTATTTCTTCTTTTAACATCCTTAACCAGTGCACCGGGGCCACCGGTTAGCATTTCCCTAAAACTTATATGTATGTAAAATACTTGAAGAAAATAAGCATTGATTACTCTTTATTATTATATGATTATAAAAGTCACAATTTTTAAAAAAAAATACATATGATCAAAATAAAATAAAAAAAATAAAAAGTGTTCTTATAAACCATATTATATTTTCATATGATGTGATATCGATTATCGAGAGTAGCATCATTAAAAGAACTCAACACAAATTTTATCTAATGTTGATTAATTGAATCACCTCTCTCGTTAGCATATCATCCACAAGAAGTATAATTTTAAGGTAAATTCTATTGTACACCCAATATATTTAAGTGTATCGGTACACTCACTCTTTAAATTGATAGTTAAATGAGTTGTTTTTTGAAGAAAAATATTTTTTTTTTTATCATTTATAATTATAATAACTAAATCTTATTCATCAAAAGTGTCAACGAAATAAAATTAATTTTTTTTGAATTTGTATCACTCATAATTAAGAACATTGATTATTTTTTACGATAATATATAAAACAATTATTATGATTCATATAAACAATGAAATGATGTTTTTCCTTAAATGATGTTCTATAACATATAAACATTGACAAATAGCTATTTATTACATAAAAAAATTATCGTTAATTTATAAAATTATGAAGCAAGAGTACCGGTACACCTCATTTTGTGAGTGTATTGTAGCAGTTCCCATAATTTTTAACGATTCATCGAAAAATTCTATTAATACATATCTAAAATTGAATCATATACATTTCAACTGAAATTTTACAACATTGTCTCACTTTTTTATCCTTTATCTTTTTTAGGATACATATCTATGAAGTATCTTATAAGTATCCTTATGTATTTGTGGAGTATCCTATAAGTATCAGATAAAATATTTTTTAAAAATTAAAATAATTAATATTGATACTTCGTGGGTGCGTATCTGAAAGTATCCGATACGTATTCGATACGGATACGTCTCCATTTTGGAGTATCCGGACTTCATAGGTTATCCGGGCTTTTGAACCCCCTATTTAAAATTTTTGTTTTGATCCCCTGTTTTAAAAATCAACGTTTTGGTCCCTGTTTTAATTTTTTTAAGAAATTAGTCCCCCCACCTCAATTTAGTGTTATTTTTGCTTGTGTCAAACTCATTAATGTTGTGGCATTGCATATTTGGCTAAAACATTATCTATGTCATTGATTTTACTTTAATTTCAATAATAAAGTTTTTTCTTTATAAAAAAAAAAGTTTTTTTTAGGGAAATAATAAAGTTTTAAAAATATTAAAATAATTAAATAAATAATTTAAAATAAATGAATTCAAACTTGGAATCCTAGATCCCCAAATCAAAATCATCTTCACCTTCTCTCCTTCCATCTACATCTTCTTAAATCGGTCTCTTGTCATCATCTCTCCTTCCTACAAATCAACCCTCTTTGATGAAGGACCATGGATTCAAAATCATACAACTATAAAGTTCCATGGGTTGACATTCCTCAATGAGAAGAAAAAATTATCAATTTCCTTGTATTCAAATGTTGAAGGCTAAACCAAGTTGTTTGGGCTTCAGTGGCAAGGAGCTCCTTTTAAGGACGTACCCGGGGAACACCAAGTTCGATTCCCATGAGGAATAACGCTTGGACAGTGCGCATGGTGGGTCGAAAACCGGTGCGAAAGCCAAAAAAAAATGTTGAAGGTAGAAATTGGGTACAACCTAGAAATATTCTCTCTTTCTTTGCATTGCTCTATTTATTAGCAAGCCTCTCTCATCTCAGTTTCTATTGATTTTCCCAATTATTGTCTTATGTGAGCTCGTTAAGGATTTCTAGGATAAATTAACTAAGCAAAATAATTTATTTATTTGATTTAATTATTTGAATATTTTAAAACTTTATTATTGAAATAAAAGTAAAATTAATGACATGGATAATGTTTTGGTCTAATGTGCAATGCCACATCATTAATGAGGTTGACAAATAAGAAAAGAGTAAATTACACTCCCTTCCCCCAAAGATACTTGAATTACACACCCCTCCCCTTTTATGTTAAAATATACACTCCCCTCCCTTGAAAAGTAAACTTTATACTCCCCTCCCCTATAAGATGCTTCAATTACAACCACATCCCTTAATAATTAAATATGGACTACACTTTAATCTATTTTAACATAAATAAATAATTTTATAATATATATTCATTTTGAATCACCATTTAAAAATTAAAAATTCGTTTCTTTATGATCTAAATGTCAATGACAATTATATTTAAATATTTTGGGTTGTTTCATATTTTATAATAGGGTTTAAAACTATATGTTAATGAAATTGTGAATAAAAAATAGAGAAAGATATGTATTCAAAATTTAATTATTTTAAAATGAACCCGCAATGCTATTTTTCTTTGAAGTGTGTTAGATTATTTTTTTTCTAGATTATTAGAAATAAACAAAAAATTATTGAGGGATTAAAACGTAGATTTTAACTTAAGAGGGGAGAGAAATGTTATTCAAGCTTCTCTCAAGGGAGGGGAGTGAAATATTTTCTAATATGTTTTGAATAAGAGGGGAGGGTAGTGTATATTTTAACATAAGAGGGGAGGGGAGTGTAATTCAAATATCTTTGAGGGGAGGGGACTGTAATTTACTCTAAGAAAAATAATACTAAATTGAGGTGAGGGACTAATTTCCTAAAAAAAATTGAAACATGGGGAACAAAAAGTTGGTATCTAAAATAGGGGGTCAAAATTTCAATTTTTTTAAAACAGGGGGACCGGAAATACATTTAAGCCCTTAATTTATTTCATATTTTCAAAAGAAATGAAGATGTGATCAATCACTATAGTTTTTTTTTTGTTTTTTGAAAGGATCAATCACTATAGTTTTAAAGTTGGTTAAATATATTTTTGATCTCTATTCAAAAAATTTGTTCTAATTAGCCTTCTTAATTTTTTTTCCCGATTTTTAGCTCCCCAAAAGGTTTCTATATCACTTTTGGTCTTACACCAAAACACATAATATATCACTTTTGGTCTTTGCTTTTAAAGCAAGGTGTGTGTATCCTTCAGGTTTTCGAATGATTTTATGCATGAATGTTTAGAAAATTATAATATTATAAGAATCTCTTTTAAAAAATAGAATTTTTTTTTAACAAAACATGAATTAAATATGAACTTTTAATCACCAAAAACAGAAGAAAAAAAAATCATATTTTATTGACACAATTTTATATTAATTGTTATAAAAATGTCACACAATTTTTTTCACTATTAGTTTTTGTATTAATTATTATAAAATGTCACACAATATTTTTCACTATTAGTTTTTATGCTTGTATAATATCAACCTCTCAAAAAGGTTTAAAGGTGGAACCTTACTAATTTTGATTGAAAAATGTGAATTTATAGTAATATAAAAATAGGAAAGAAGCAATATTTTATTAAAATTTGCTAAAACTTGTCAGGTTTTACCTTTTAGAATTCCATATTCGATACATCTTTAGCTTTTAGGCTCTTGATAATGGGTATCTTAATGACATTGTTTAAAGATCCAAACAAAGAATTTGTTTATTGAAAATATCAAGTGTTTCAATTTTCATTGCATGGAAGGTACAATTTTAGATTATTAAACAATTACCTTAAAGCACTCATTAGCATTCCTCAATTTTTATTGTCTTTTATTTTTTTTGCACATGTGTACAAGTTTTTTATTTCATTTTGGGTTATCCAATTAAATTTACTAGAATTTTGTTTAGATATTTTAAGTAGTTTAACAAATTGTTTTCATGGTAAAAGCTGATTGAAAGGTAATGTTTAAAAATATTAGGGGGGAGAGAGAGAGCTTGCTTAAAGGAGGGAGAAAGACCAGGAAAGAAGTGATTGGATATATTCAATATGATAAAAAGGGATTGTCAAAAAAATAAAAATAAAAATCACAAAGTAGATTACACGATAAGAGTTTGGAGTAACTACTTAATTAAGTGATTTTTTGACAAATTAACTAAGTGATTATTGTGTATTTAATTACTATTTAAAAATAATTTGAAAGTAATTTTAAGATTAAAATTAAGAATCTACGAGGCTTCTTTTTCTCCTTCGAGTCTATTAGTCATAAAAGTAGAATTATATTCTTCGAAAATCTACCATAAAGTCTTGCTAAAGATTGTTTTAAGGTTGAAACTTTGATTCTTTTGATTGATTCAACTTTACTAAAATTTATGAACCACTTTTGGTCAACTATTTGATTTCTTCACCGTGTATTTGATAGATATAGTTTTGAAATTTTTGTGTAAGCTCCAAAGTTTTTAAAACGGCCTAGAATTTTCTTAATATGGTTAACAACAAATTTCACTGTTTGATTGATAAATTTTTTGAAAAGTTCAAGTACATAGTACTTACATGGATCTATGAACTCAATATGCACATACCTGAGGAAGCAGCCATCATAGATAAGTCTAGCCCCATTAGCAGCTGAGCAATTACGGATTTTGGTAGAGGCAGTGTTGAAGCAACCAACACAATCATTTTTGGAGAGATAATTTCTACATTGAAACATAGAAAATACAATTACCTCACCTATGGCTTGTTGTGATGTGGCAAAGTGCTTGCTTTCATTGCTAATTTGATTTTTCAAATCTAAAAATGTTCCATTGATATTTGCATAGAAGTTACGCAAGTTTGATGCGTTAAATGTACTACATCCACTGTTTAGTACTATACTTGTTTGTGAATCTCCAACTACACAATCATAACTAATTAATATGTTCCAACACACCAAGGTTATGAACACTAGCTTGAGTTGCAGCACCATCCTTAATTTTACCTTTGTACAATGATTCAATGCCTTTGCCTAAAATATATATTCTCGAGTATGCTATGATTATTATGTTGACTTGGAGAAATTAGAAGAGTCAAGTGGGAGTATAGGATGGGATTTAATATTCAACACTGCCAAAATAATATCTTGGTAGGAAAATTGGTAGCTCACGTATACGGTCCTATTATGAGTGTGTGTTTTTTTAACACGAATTAAAAGATGTTCTATATACGTCTCAAATAAAAAGAAAAAATTAAAGTTAAAGGAACCTAGCTATAAAAAAGAAGTTATATATAAATAAAAGGAATTGAATAACAATTGACTTATGAGTAATATACATATTATTGTACAATTAGAAGAAAAAAATTATACTACATTAAAATTTGAGAGCGACATTGATTTTAGTATAATTATTTTTAGAAAAATGTGACATTGATGGAGTATATTTTAAATGGATGATAATATACGAGGGCATGGTGAGGACCAAATAACTGAAAACGTAGTCAACACAATTAGCAGCCATGGAATGGAAAACAGGCGTTTACTTCCAAATATTATTTCCAGAAGACGTGCAAAAATACCCATCCTGACAACAATGGGGTTTGAACGTCGTTATTTTCATAATATACTTGTTTAAATAATAATAATAATAATAATAATAATAATAATAATAATAATAATAATAATAATAATAATAATAATAATAATAATTAGCTGGTTGTTTATTACAGGGAGTGGTCGGATCGTGATTTTGCTACCGTGTTGGCGGTCAGACTCATACACCGTTCCTCAAGAGACACGTGTCGGCCCTGCTGTAATTTGTAATTTCAGATGGGGACTAGAAATAGCCGTAATTTGGTTGTTGGTGATTCAGTTTTATGCGCCACCGCAATCTCACGGTTGTGTTTGGTGTTACCGGTGTCTGTCGTGTAGTCATGACTTTGATTTCTCTGACTATTATCCGGAGTTGTTGAGCTCTGCAGGTTTCAAAGATATGGTGACGCATCGATGTTGTTTGAATATATGTCGCAATCCTTGTGGCTGACTTCTGACTGCTTTGGAATCCTATTCATTCGTATGATTGACACTGGACTAATTGGACTCGAAAGAGTCAGTGTTGCTTGTTGCCTTGTGCAGGGAGTTGTTGGTTTTTGGATTTTTTTGCGTTGATGGTTGGTTCATACACCAGATAGCTGACCTTTTTATTGGAGGTTGGATCATATGCGTGGCTTAAAATGTTTGTAATGCCTGTTCGGGTTGTCATACACATTTGTGTGTTTTTACTGTGTTAGGTTTATGTCCCCAAATTTTTTCTGTATTTTTTTTCTTTTTTTAAAATAATATTTATGAGTAATTGACACAAGATTAGAGTATAATTGAGAAGTCACATATCTCTTTCTTGATGTTATTATGCTCTGACCTTGTAAAAAAATAGTACAAAATAGTTTGAACTACTAAAAATAATTATAATCAGGCCTCTGGATTTGTCAATAGTTTGTAATTAGGATATGGAACTAATGCATTTTTAATCATGTTTCTATATTTTTAAACAATTTATATTAGGTCAGGTTACACAATAATTTAAATAAGGTCTTTAAACTTATAAATGAATTCTGGAAATCATATTTGCAACGAAGAGACAGGCTAATAAAATTATAAAAAGAGATAAAATTATAAAAAGAGATGGTAAGACTCTCTTTTCAACATTCACTTAAACACTTATTCTTTTATCGAACGAAACTTTTGTAGAATCCACACTTTAAAATTAATAGGTTATACATAAAGTTTGATATACTAAATATGTGCATAGACTTCAAAACTACTAAATGAATGTAATGTTGATGACGTGCATGATGTACAAATTAAGATGGCCATAATTGATCCCGTGAGTTTAACTCGATTGGTAGGGATATTGCATTTTATATGCAGGGGTCGGGGTTCAAACCTGCCATAATTGATATAATGCTAAAATAAACTGTCTTTAGTTAAGATCAAGTTGAATATTCTCGTGTTTGAGAATTGACAAATTATTTGTGGTTGCATAATAAAAATTCCATATTTTTTAATTAGCAAATTGATTCATTAATTAATTAATTTTCTCTTTATATTTCTTTCTTCTGGACTTGTGGATCCGTTGAAAACTTTTACATGGGAAATGAATGTGTGATGTGTCTTTGTACTTGCACGTTAGCAAACACCAAATACTATCTGGTGACAATCATAAGATAAACTTTGGAGTAATTTGAAAACATCAAAATCACATATTAATCAATAATTTACATGGTACATGATTTTGTCAAATAATGCACCAAATAGCTAAGCATATTTGCAAAATAGTTAGTTATTGATTTT
>Ga0228710_1000112_pt1 | contig 70088 bp, 38 predicted proteins | sample MedpolnodulmetaG_FD_177995 | JGI IMG/M metagenome (GOLD analysis project Ga0228710, IMG submission 177995) | Root nodule microbial communities from Medicago polymorpha collected in Santa Monica, California, United States - pink nodules | ecosystem: Host-associated > Plants > Roots > Nodule...
TATATAAGTTTACTAAAAATTAATAAAGTACAAGCTAAATATGTAATTTATAACAAGTTTCCTCTAATATATTAGTAAAATATTCGATTTATCTAACGAACTTAAAATTAAGTTCGTTAGATAAATGAGCTGAACTTGAACTTTGTATAGTTCGACTCGGTTGGTTCAAGAGTTGCCTCGATAATAAATAAATATATATATATATATATATATATATATTTAAGTTTACTAAAAATTAATAAAGTACGAGCTAAATATGTAATTTATAACAAGTTTCCTCTAATATATTAGTAAAATATTCGATTGACCCGCTATTAAAATGCTACATAAAATGTTATGTAAAAGTCATAAGTCATTCTCATAGTGATAAGGTGGTGTATTCCACCCTTCGACGTAAAATCACCGTGTACCCTAGATGTAGAAGTCGGGTACTTTGTTTTCGTATAAACGTCGTTCATAACAAGATGACTATAAAGTCAGTTGATGGGTACTCACCAAATCATGTTGAGAGAAACGAGTAACTTAGATGAAATTTGACCTCCTACATAACGACATAAATGTCTAAGTGCCCAATATTGAACTAAACAAGGGTGACATATTGTACATTGTGTTCAATATAGACATGAGGGCAAAAGGGTAATAATGCTTAAGATCTTTATAACAAATTTTTTTTGTCAGATCATTTGACTTTCTTGTCACTTAGGTAGTAGGGTAGTAGTGATGTATTGCTAGATACAAATTACTGTTTATACTATTAAATATAAAATTTAATATTGTTGTCAACGTTACAATAACCTACATAGTCATACACAAAAGGACAACTAAAAGAGAGAAATAAGTGAGACTTATTACTTAGGGTTAAGTTTAGTAATTGGAGCTAATTAGTTAGCAAATCAGCGAGTGAGTTATTAGGCTTGCACAAGTCCAATAGACTTTCTGAGCACACAAATGGTTATATAAATAGAACTCTTATGTTGTAGCAACTTTATACTGGAACCTGATCCCACATTCAAAAACCCTAGATTTCTGAAACCCTAAATTTCCCCCCTCTCTTCAAGCCTTCATCTCGTAGCAGCTAGTGCAGTGAGTGGAAGAAGTTGTTCGTGTGGACTAAGTAGAGGTGCCGCCGATTGGGTGGTGCTTGTGATCGTCTAGAAAATTCGACATCAAAGAAACTGCACTACAAGAGGTAATAATTTGATCACGTACATTCGTAGGGATCCAATTAAAGCGGAAATTTTATTGTTTTATCTGTTGTGTATATTCTGTTTTTGATATACGATTTCCCTTCAATTTAGGAGTCGTTAGAGAAAAAAATTGAGTAAAAAATCATTTAGAGTGAGAAAAAAAAGTGAGCTTGGTGAGGATTTGAAAGGCATTATCAGGAAAAAGGAGGAGCTGGAGAAGGTCAAGAGAGAGGCTTGTCGTATTGAGGAGGAGAAGGAAGACGAAAATTGGACATCACTTTTGGAAAAATGGTGAGTTTCAAGAAACATGGATGGAGATTGTAAAAACAAGTGAAAATAATATCAAGAATAAGAAATGTTTGATGGAACAGAAAACTGATGTGAAGAAGATGTTGGATGGGCATGCAAGGGCTTGGTTACACGTGTCTTGCAAGGTGAAATAATTCCTTTAGTCCAACAGAAAATTATTGATGCAGGTTTTGAGAAGGTTAGGTATTGTGAAGAATAGGAATATTAATTTTATTACTATGATATCTTCTTCATTCGGTAGAATACTGAAAGTAGATCCTTACACATTTGCTAGGCTTTATTTTGCTCGTTTGTTTATCTCTACAAAAGTCTTAGAGGTGACCAATATGATTGAAGAGCTAATGGTTGATGATATTTTGTGCCAAGTCAAGGTAGTGGAGGAAGTAGAGATGGGTTTGGCAGAAGATGCTCGTGTAAACATACATTGGAGAATGAATATGCAGCTTCTGAACATATGCTTGTGATCATGATAATGAACCTTTTATCAATTCTCTTATTCAACAATTGAAAGAGGAATGGGAACAATCGACAAGAATTGATTATTAAGGATGACAAAGACCGACACAACAGTAGTAATACTTGTACTTCTAATCCTGATTTGAACTTTATTTTTGATCAAAATGCTAGAAAATAACAACTTCCTCTCGACCAATAGAAGTCTTCACGCATGCATACACCTTATGGTGAATCCGCAGAGAAATGTTTCTGAACGTATCAATTATTTGAAGTGAAAACCAACCAATCTTGATGCAGTCACCAACTCAACTCGAAGTAAGTACAACTAAAACTTGCCATACTAATAACGACAATCAAATGTTTCTAGGCCTTTTATGCAATCTTAAACCTTGCCTTTTATTATGTACTTTCACGTCGTTGAATTATTGTTTGCACTGTTAGAAAAACAAAAATTAGTGAGGGATATTTAGTGAGGGAAAACGTGAAATCCCTCTCTAATTCCGTCACTAAATTTTGCGACTAAGAAATTTGTGATGAATTTTATTTTTTCCGTCACTAATTTCCCTCGCTAATTTTGCTTTTTCTAGTAGTGTTGTACTTTTTATTTCGTATGTTATTCACCATGAGAACCCTCCAAAGTAGTGGCGTTGCCAGGACCCTGGATCAGGGGGTTCAAGTGACGAACCTAGTACATATTTTAAACTCAACATAAAATCTATTCTCTAAGCCCTCTGCTTAAAATAAGTGTAGGGAAAATTATATAAAAATAATAGGATTAATTGCACTTTTGTTTCTCCTATTTTATAAAACTCATTAAAATAGCCTCTTTTAAAAATAAAATATAGACATTTTAGTCTTTCTATTGTCATATTTGTCACAATTATGGTCATGATTCATGTTTTTCCCCCTAAATTGATGATTTTTATGAATATCAATTTTAAAATCAAAACATCTTTTTTTATGCCAAAAAAAAAAATTGTAATCAAAATTAATGAAGCATATTCTAGATTAATTTATCCATGTTATCGAACACATTTTCTCAACATAAGTCATGAGATAATCGTTCATTCGTTTAACCCAATTTGATTAAGCAATATAGTCTTCACAATCTTCATAGCATAAAAGATGATCATTGCTAACTTCCATAGTTGTTAGATTAACATATAAATTTTGTAAATTTCATAATTTTTTACACTAGCCATAATTTCTAATATTTACGACTTGACATTTAAAAAAGTAATATCATCTATAATATAGAAAAGAAGAGGAGAGGAGAAATCAAGGATTGAAAGCAAACGTTTTTTAACAAGGTAATAAAAATGAGATTGAGAAAGGAAGATTAAAACATAACATTTGCGTGCATCAAACAATATGATTCATACGGGTTTAGTGTTAGATCTCGTTAAATTCAACAACATGAGATTAAGTCTTGGGATCGATCTACATGTTCTCAATTTTTTAAAATTTAAAAAAATGGAAAATGAAATTAAATACATAATAAGAAGAAGGTAAATAAAGTCAACAAGAAAAGATCCCTAAAAAAAAAGTCAACAAGAAAAGATGAACTGTGTTAGTAATAATGCGTTCCAGCAAGCATCACATAAATTGGTGCGCATAAGTGGATTAGAAAAAGATGTGTGTCTAACTCTATGTGGGGGGACTCAAAATAGGTGCAAAACAGAAAACTAAGGGGATTCAAAGTAAAAATACATAAGCATAGTAGGTGCAAAATTATACATGTGAGGGGATGCAGGTGCATCCCTGAGATAACCGTGGCTCCGCCACTGCTCCAAAGATCACGATTAAATACGTTATGTGACAGTTTGGATTATATAAACTGAATTGTTTAAGATGTGTTCAACATATACAATTTGTACCATCCTAGACTCGAGGACAGTTGAGTTACACCTATGTTTTGGATAGCTTGTGGTGTGTTAAACGAGTTTTAGATTACTACTCTTCGCCCTCCGCAAAACGCTCGCACCCAGCTGAAAAGACATTAATGCCCCTGTGTGAGTTAAGTCATGCACCACTAGCATGTGCGCGAGTTAACTCACGCACCTTGGCCGGTGGTCAGAGCTGAAGGACACATGATTTTGCACGTTTTTGTTAAGTTTTTTCACGTTTTTTGACTATATTTATGGTAGATATAACCTATGTTACAACGTATTGAATAAAATAAATAAATGAATTAGAATAAATTCAGCGTGAATTCGAATAAAAATTGCGTATTGAATAAATTCAAATAAAGTTACGTATTACAAAAAATCGAAAAAATGCCTAATTAAACTCAGCGTGAATTCGAATAAAATTGCGTATTGAATAAATTCAAATAAAAGTTACATTACATTATATAGACGAGTCATTACATTACATTACATTACATTCAGGAATGTTCCTTCCAACTACAACAATTATCTTACCACTGAATGGGGTAAATTCAAACTAGCTAAACACCAGCTCTCAAGCATTCATCTGGAAGTTCTATTGTTTCATTCAAAAGATTAAATTCTTGTTAGTTTGGTTTAGATGATGGTATTCAAGTGCCAAAAGAATGAGGTCCAATCCTTGACACTTCAATACCTTCATCTAAACCAAACTAACAAGAATTTAATATTTTGAATGAAACAATAACACTTCCGGGTGAATGGTTGGGAACTGAAGTTTAACAAGTTTGACTTACCCCATCTAGAGGAAGATAATTTTTGTAGTTGGAAGGTACGTTTCCCTACCTAATCATGATCTTTTGGCGGAATCAAACTGTTGATTATATCTTCAGTTGATCTCAACATCGTTACCCGCATATCGATCCACTGGAACATGCCGTGCTCCCAAAACATGCTCTTCACGTTTTCGTCGTTCGTTAATTCCACCCAAGTGAACGATACTCTTCCCTTGTCGAGCGTTGGACGTTTATACCGAACGTATTTCACCCTCCTTGTGTCTTTGAGGTTGACTCCTTGGTTTAATTCATTAAGTTGATCCTTGAGACCTCTTAACGTTACCCCAAGGCATCGAACCTTCAACCTCTGAGGTTCTCCGCCGTTGAATTGTGCATGAACGTCGATCCACCCCGCCATTGCTTCAAATCTACACAGTGAGAAATTAAAAGCAATCAATGAAAAACTCATTCAAACATTTCATCAAACACTTGGAGTGCAAATTATACATAAACCCTAAAACTCAAAATTACAACATTAACATGCAAACATATAACCACAATTAAGCAACATAAGTCATTTACATGTTACATTGTATCGTTTCTTGCAAGCAAAATCAAAATTTAAATAAACCCTAAATCTAAAAAAAAAACTACAACATAAACATGCAAACATCTAAACATTTAAGCAACACAAGTCATTTTCATGTACACATTGTATGATTTCTTGCCAAAAAAACCAAAATTTAAACAAACCTAAATCTAAAAAATTTCTAATTTAAGAGAAAATTTTTAACATATAAACATAAAAGTTTAATGGTGTTTGATTATGAAGACTTGTTTGTTATTGGAGTGTTGTTTGATTTGAACTTGAAGGAATTTTGGGTTTGGATGATTTAAGAGAGATTTTTGATATTTTTTGAGATTTTAGATGAGAAATGAGGAAATGAAGTGTTCTGTCTTCTTTAAGACAGCACGTAGCACCACTTAACTAGCGCAACGCAAGTTAACTCACGAATTGTTAGTTAAGTGGCGCAACGATTAACACTTGCGCTACTTAACTAGCGCATGGGCATTTTGGGCATGGCTGCAGGGTGCGAACGTTTTGTGCTGGGGGAAGAGCAGTAATCCGAGTTTTAAATGCTAAACATGTTTCCTTTGGCCCAATTTACAGTATTGGAAATTTTTATGGTTATAAGTAGTCTTGCATCCTTCAACATTTTCATTCATTCTTCATTTCGCATCCATTCTATAATATATTTTTTAAAGTATTGAGCGGCTTCTGATATCATGGTCACTGCTGCCCATTCATACAATCCATGCACTAGCTCTACAGCGGCGAAGATAGCAAATAAATTCCCCAGGGACCAACTAGAAATAAAAAATAAAATATTTTCAAAACCAACGTATTAAATTTAAGGATAAAATATGTTTCTTGTCCTATAAATTATATTTTTTTAGGTTTAGTCCTTCAAAAATTAAACAAAACCTTAAGAACATAACTTAAAAATTGCAAGTGTTGTAGAGACTTAAAACAAAATAATTCAAAAATTAGTCAATACATGAAAATTAACAATGATAAAAATTGATAATAGCTATTTAGAAAAGTTAGACAAAATGTGTTTCAAGAAGGCAATTTTATCCATTATTGACCGTTTACAAAATTGATTAATAATGTTTTCCCAATGTAAACAAATAGGTTATTTGCAAGAAACACATTGCACATTTAACACGTTTATGACTATTGTCTTGATAATTTTTATTGTTGAAAGGGTTTTCTAAATAGTTGTATACCAAACCGATACAAATGAATCTAACAATCATGTAGTAATTATTTTACTTTCTTATTTTCGGCAACTAAACTTGTTTGGGATAGCTCAATGTTTATTATTTAGGGTAGCTGGATATACAAACATACCAACCAATTCAAGAATAATATTATTTTTTTGGATAGTCAAGACTACCCCTTCTACATGAAGGGCTACGCCCTTGATTACATAACCATTTTATGGGTTTCATCCAGTTTCGGATTATATATGCCGAAATGTAATTTCGATTATATTTTTTGATCAGAGGGTAAATTTGAAAGAAAAAAAAAAGAGTATGAGAAACCAATAGTTGAAAAAAAGTAGGCTTAAATGCACTTTTGGTCCTCTATGTTTGTCGTCGTAACAATTTTGGCCCCCTAACAAAAAAATGCAATTTTAACCCCCTAGTTTTGCCATGTTTAGGGAAATATGCTATTTTGACCCCCTATCTTTACAAAAAAAAGTTGCGAATTTAGCCCCTTTTTGGGACACGTGGCGGCTTCTTAGCATAGTTGCGAAAATTAGGGGGTCAAAATTGCTTTTTTTTTGTTAGGGGGCCAAAATTGCTATGACGGCAAACATAGGGGGTTAAAAGTGCATTTAAGCCAAAAAAGTAATAGCTTTGTAGTTTCATAAGCTTTCAAACTAAAGCAGCAAATAGATACAATCACAAACGCCTCTTTCTCCTTAGATTATCATCTGTGAGGAGTTTGTTATGCACCAATCACCAGAAAATAAAGAATCTAGAGGTGGAATATGTCACAAATAAGTTTGCACCAATTCTTAGCAATATTAGGAGGATTAAAATGCTTAAAAGCGGTTTTGGCAGTGAGGTCACCTTCCACAAAATTATTCGAGATAAGAGCATCCAAATCATGATCAATATGGATATGTATTTGGGTGATTTAATTAACCATAGCAAGGAATTTGTTGACAAAATACCCTTGAATGCACCAATCACCATCACTAATGTATTTAGAGACATTCATATTCAGACCAGCATGTAGAGCTATATGTATATTATCGACCAAGAGGGCTTCAAGCCATTTGTCTTTCCAGAATTTAATCTTCTTATTATCACCAATAGTCCAAGTGGATTAATCAAAAACAGTAGAGAATCTTTAGTTAGTCATAGCCATTATAGATTTTACTTTTGTTGCAGTTAATCTTCTGACCAGAAAATTCACCATAAAGTTTAAATTGCTTCATAATGCATTTGACACTAGATTTGGTGCCCTTACAAAAGATTAGCACATCATATGCGTAAAGGCACTGGCTAAGAACCATTTTTAGTCTAGTGGCTTTCATATGAGTCAACTTGCTAGTGGAGAGTGGAGATCATAGAATCCAGACCCCTTCTGAGAATTTTGTTAATCTTACTTTTTCTCTCCATAAAGAATTTTGCAAATTCAATGTAGTCATAAAATCTTGTAAATCATTAGTTTCATGTTAATTGTACCCCTTTAACATGTATAAAGGGGTATCAGGGACAATATTTTGACTCAATAAGGACTTCTCAGGAAAGGGAACTTCATAACTGCACTATATTTTTGTGTGACTCTTAAGGTAAAGTATTTCCTCCTCTTTCTCTTATTTCTAACTTGTCTCTGATATTAAGCTTTGTACTTGTGGAATGTTTGATCCTCTTGCATATTCTTCGTGAGACAGTATGACTTTGTGCTATTTGGAAGGAAAGTCCCAAAGCTAAGGCACCTTCCCATGCAACTAAAAACTAGCTAGGCTTGAAATTAGGAATTGGTACAATATTTATATGCATGCTTTTATTTACAAGAAAAAGTAATGACTTTAGAGCTTATAAGATTTCATTTTAGAGTTTTAACTTGTTAGTAAAAAAGATGATTTTTATGGAGAAAGGTTCTATTTTTATCAAGTGTAAATGGTTATACGATTTTGGAGAATGAGCTTAGTAAAATGTCGGATTTTTGTTTAAGTTTCAACTATATGGTTGCCTTAATTACCATTTTTTTTTTTGTCAGGTAGCCTAGTGGCTAGACTCATACATTATGTGTGGAGAAGTGCGGAATCCGGGGTTCAAACCCCGACCCCTGCACCTAATATCCCTAGTAGCTACCAATGGTATGGGTGACTATCTATGTGGCTGGTTTAGGGGCGTTTTTGAGAGGGTGCAAACAATTATATGTTAGGTCTTAAAATATTTTTTTTTGTTTGATGTCCAAATTATCTAATATATCTTACTTATAAATGTTAACTCGTCTCGCTATATTTAACGTAATTTTAACCCTAATTTTTTCCTCCACACTTTTGCATTTAATGTTTAACTAAAGTAAAATAAAATTTGTTCCTAATTAGATGCTATTTTTTTGGAAAGGAATAACCGTTAACCCGTCTCGCTATATCTCTTACTTATAAATGTTAACCCGTCTCGCTATACTTAACCTAAGTAAGAGATTAGGTTAATTATACTTAACCTAACTATTTTCTTACCTATTACCGTCAAATATTACCTTCGATATGACCTGTGCGTTAGCACGGGTCGATGGTCTAGTATTTCTAACGTCAAACACAAATCATATTAGCTTCAGTAGTCTAGTGGCTAACGCGCCTGGTTTCATGTTGAAAAGTATCCAGTTCAACTCTTAGGTATTACTTTTTCATCATAATTTTTTGAGTTTAAGGGACTCGAACCCAGCCCATAGGATAGGTTGGGATATTGAAATTGAAATACAACACATATTACCACTACCTATAGACATTCATGTGCTACATGCTCAAAATAACAATATATATAGTATTTAATACGCAATATATTATTAATTATACTCCAATCTAGGTAATTTCAGCACGGTCTTCAATTTGATAATTATTTTTTAGTAGCTGAAAGGTTGATAAAGATATTAGTTTGAAGTTTTTTTCTTTATGTTATTGATGAGAATATAAATGTTTTTGTAATAGTTACAACGACGATGATTTTTTATGTTTACAAATTACAAATATTATTTTCAATTTAAATAAAAGAAAATCGTTCTTAAAAAAAAAAAAAAATTTGAAGGATGTGTTTTTATTTTATTAAAGGCTCAATTTTATTATGATAGTCGAGTCTCCAATTTCAAGGGACCACCCTAGGCTAGTTTATATTTGGAGCATGCATGCATATTTTGCTAATAATGACTTGAAGTGATTTTTATGGTTTCAGCAGATTATGTCTATACACAAATAATTTCTCCATAGAAAATGATTGTTCCAGTTTTGTCAGCACAATTTCCAGACTCCAGGCCACCATGGACATTCTTGTCCTAATATTGTCCATCTCTTTTGTCGGGACCATCACTCTTTGCATTTATTTTATTTATTTTTTTAAAAACCCATAACCTGCTTTCAAAACATATTCTTAAAACAGACTTATTAAGCGTCTTTTTAATTGTTATATTTTAGTTTTTTTATTTTATTTTCTTGTGCTAAAACTATTTTAAAATTATCATTAATCATTATAGCTTTTTTAGTTTAAAAAATCATTTTATAAAATAGTGTTTATAAGTCAAAAAATGTAAGACCACAATCAAACCTTTAGTTTTGTTTGGACTAAATAAAAAACAGGCCTTAAGTTTTCTTTATATAATTCTATACTCCCTCAATAATTCCACATAGAATAATTTATCATCGAGTGCTTGGATCACAACATAAAAATTGAGGGCGATATAATCTTTACGTAAAAGTCATCCTATCTAATTTTTGGACATTAAAATACATTTCAGACGCGGATGATTATCACAAGAAATTTCTAACATATCATAAGATTCTCTTTCTTAAAAATCGGCACTTTTCCAAACCCAAAAAATAGAAGGAATTCTCGAATTAAGTTTTTCACCTATCTCCAAGATGTGCTTGCAGAGATTGAATCACAAATCTCCTCTCCAACTTAACACACTCATTGGATGTCCAAAACAACAAAAATAACGAACAGTTATCTAAATAACATCATAAAAAGTTATAGAAAAATTTCATGCATAAGATTCTAACAACATAACCATTGTCCATAAATTACAATAGGTATATATAAATCAAGTACAACTTAAAGTAACTTAAGTTTTCAACATGGCACACTATTTTTTCTTTTGTCTCACAACAAATGTACCTTATGCAATTATTATATATATACTACAATATTTGCTCCTTGTTTACTTTGACTGGAATAGCTCGCAAAGGTTGACCAATATCACTATCTCCATTTTCAAGCTTCCAATCAAAGGAATTAATCAATGATCCTAACATAGTATGCAACATTCTAATAGCAAGTGGCATGCCAGGACATATTCTTCTTCCACTACCAAATGGTGTCAATTGAAAATCATGGCCCTTGAAATTAATTTCAGACCCTAAGAACCTCTCAGGTGAAAACAATGTTGGATTATCCCAAATTTTAGGGTTCCTTCCCATTGCCCATTTGTTAATCAAGACTTGTGCACCTTGTGGAATAGTGTAACCTTGAATTGTTACATCTATTTTGGCTTTTCTTGGTAGCAAAAGTGGAGCTGATGGATGCAAACGTAACGTTTCTTTTACTATTGCTTGTAAATATGGGAGTCTAGTAATGTCTGATTCTTCAATGGTATTTCCTATACCAATTATTTGCTCAAGCTCTTCTTTAGCTTTTGACATTGCATGAGGGTTGTGGATTAGTTCAGCCATTGCTCTCTCTATTGTGTATGAAGTTGTATCAGTCCCCGCCACAAATAAATCCTATAACAAAGTCACAAAATGTAATATAAATTAATATGTTTCATAATAAAAAAAAGTGAGTACTATCATATTATCATCTCAATCATATGTTTAACATTAATATTGTGATTGTGTTGAAATAATTCGATGTCCTAAATTTTTACAAATTTCATGTCTTGAGTTCATATAAAAATATCTCTTAATGAGTTACTATGTATATATATCTCATAACAAGGGGAAACACTTGGCTGCCATAGTTTTTTTGGTGTCATTGGTGACATAAGTTTATTTTAGATGAGAGAGAATGATGAATGAATAATTAAAATAAATTATTTAGATGAGAGATAATGAATTATTAAGAGAGAGATAGACACAAAGGTATCAAAGACATCAATGACACCAAAAATCAATAGCACCCAAATGTTACCACCCAAGTTACGACTCATTTCAACTACTCTTTAGTCAAACGACTGTTTTCACTAGCTTAAGCTTTCACTATCATAATTATGACACTTTTCAAAAAGACAAAACAAATTTATTCTTTATTCAATTCCCTTAAGATGGTCATTGGAAAGATCCTTTTTTTGAAGAAATGTCGTTGGAAAGATCCTAAAGTTGGTGACACTTTCCTTTCCAATTCTATCCTTTATATAATCTATTTGATTTACAATTTAATTTTCTTTATTTCATTAAATAATAGAATTTTACTAATATCTATACTTTTATACAAAAAGATACCAAGTTTTTGCATAATATTTTTTGTTTGCTTAAAGTTGTTTTATCATATATTCTTCCTTACCAATCAAATAACTTAATTTTTAAATAATAAAAAATAGATGTTCTATTATTTCTATAGATAAAAGTGGAAAGACGAGAGCACGTTGGTGATCATTTCGACACTGATTATTCATATAAAATATATTCACAAATATTTATATGGTAACATATTATTGGTTACATGTGTAAAAAAAACTATGCCGACAATAAATAAATATTAAAATTTATAAAAAAAATAGTTAAAATAATCAAAAGAATAAAAAAAAATAGAATTTTTTTAAAGAGGAAAAATAATATTATTACTTGTAATAAAATAATAGTAATTAAAATACTTTTTTTACAAAGTAAAAAAATAAAGTTAAAAATAACAAAAAGGGATGGATAGAAAATTACAAGAAACAAATGTTTAATCTTTGTGTTGTCCATCTTTTGGCCATTCTCTTGAGAGATGTTGAGCAAATTCTCTAACATGTCATTATTTGTGACATAATCTTTCTCTTCTCTTAACTTCAATCTTTTGCCAATATATGAATCAATGATTTGCAACAATTTTTCAACATAAGTAGCTGAAATTCCTCTTATACCCTGTGGATCAATCATCTTAAAAACAGGGAAAAAATCAACCAAGTTTGGAGTTCCTATTGCCCTCACAAGGTTTTCAACTATACCTTTATATTCATCAGTTTCACCTGCAGAGTTAACAAAATCCATAGAGAAAAAAGTGTTTGACAAAAAATTCAATGATGTCTTAAAAGCAGCTCTTCCTACATCAACAGCTTCACCAATTAAGCTACTTTTTTCTATATCACTTAAAAGCTCTTGAAGCTTCTTACACCTAAGTGCATGGCTAGCATCAAGAGTTTGGCTAGAAAATAATTGGTTTTTGCATATTTTTCTTAGGTCTCTCCAAAGATCACAAACTGGCATAAAGGGTAAGCTAAAATAGTCGTGATCGAGAACCGCGACGGCTTGAGGAATTGTTCTATTTGAGAATAAGATATCATGTGTTTGAAGCACTTCTTGTGCAACTTCAGCTGAAGAAATAACTATGGTTGATATTTGCCCTAGCTTTAAATGCATTATTGGACCATGTATTTTTGAGAATTTGGCTAATGAGTATTGTGGTTTTTTTCCTAATTCAAAAACGTTTAGCATTATTGTAAAACGTGAAGGTCCTGGTGGAAGATTATAGTTTTGTTTTTTGGTTCTAGAATGGAGTGAAAAAAAGTTTATAGATAAGTATGTTAATATGAGGAGGAGCATTGTGGTTGCAAAATACATTTCTGGACTAAACTGAGAAAAGTAACTATGCATGTTTGCTATGGAATATGAAGGATGAAATTAAGATACTTTGATGATTGGCACTACTGAACCAATTGATTTATATAGATGGTGTGTCTTAGAGTAATGTCGACGTTGAGATATTAAATATTTTGTTTAGTTTTACTTTTCTTCCCTCAGTTGTTGCAAATAGCATGTAGGTTACCCGTGTTGCACAAGTTAGATGTCTACTATATCAATGTGATTTTTTTCTTTGAAAATAATTTAGGGTGAGACTCACATTTAACTAGAGAAGTGAAAAATTGCGGATTCGAATTTGGATTTAACATTTCAAATGTTTTGCAACTTTTTTATACAATCTAAGAAAAAAATATGATTCTTTTTTAAGGAGAAAATAATATGATTTTTGTATATAAAAAATAAGAATTAGGAGTGTAAGGTTTTTGCGAAATGAATTAAACATAATACCAAATGTGTAAAATATATGTCTAATATTTTACAATGAAATTACTATTCAATTGAGCAATTTTTTGCAATAAATTTATCCTAAACACCAGTCAATCTAGGTTAATAACTTTCATGTCATATTATCATATTATATTGAACATAACTATCATATTATCGTTTTTTCAAAAGGGACAATATTAGTAATAGTTGCTATATTAATAGCTTTCTCTTCGATCTCTATCTGTAGAGTAAGGATCCTCTTTATTTGTCAAAATAAATTAGATATGCAATTTGGAGAGAGATAGACACAAAAAATAAATAGTGGATCCTATCACTAAGCGGGTTCCACCATCATTAATTATTTTATACTACTTTCGTCCCTAAATATAGGATCATTTTGTCAAAATCACGGGAATTTAGAAAGTTGGTAGTGGTATTAAATTTTTATATAATTACTATTGTTTTTACAATTTTATCCTTAAGAGAGATAGTTAGTTTATGTTTTCAACATAATATTTATTGTTGATTGAAGAAAAAGATGAAAAATAAGGGTATGTTGGTTAAAAAAAAAAAATTAAAGTAATTGCAAACACCAAAGGAATCTCATAAAAAGGGACAAACAAATTTGTCAAAAAGGTTTTATAATTAGGGACAGGTAATACTTTTTCAAACTTTTTTTGTGTTTTTAGCTCTCCAAATATAAGAAATTGAGAGCTCTCCAAATGTAAGAAATTGAGAGAATCGTAAATGGAGGGGATTCCAACTCCTAATTGCCAAGTACAAAGAAAAATTGATTAGCAAAGGAGAACTCATGTATGTGATGTCCCATGGGTTTTGATGGGAAGAACAGTTACAAAACGGTATTTGAAACTTTACAAATAATATATGTGGTAATAAAAAGAATTTTTTTTTTTTTCTTTCATCTGATTTTGAACTTGAGACCCTAAACTTTTTTAACCTCAAATTAATTGAGATGTTTTCTTTTAAAAAGAGAGAGAAATTGAGATATTTCGCTGAACGAACGCATTTAAGTGTTAAGACCTTATTTATTTCCAAATATAGTAAGTGTTCAACTTGGTCCCCAATTTTTAGATTGGTAACAATCATGTTATTTTAGAAGATACTTTTGGAAGATATAATCCAAAATTGTTAATGCAAGATGAAATCGAACGTTTGTCACACTTGGAAACAATAACTGATAATATAGACTCATTCTTCTTATCGAAGTCAATACTCATAAGTCATAAACTCATGATGCATATGTTGGTAGTCAAGAGCAGAAAACATGTGCATAGAAATATCAGTGGTTAGCTAAGCTTGATGATGAACTGAATTCTACGAATGTAAGAAGTAATGCTTTTTGATTTGACAGAATTTGTTTCATTCGACGGAAGAATTAACATGTCAAGTTAGACATATTTTGTGGAACAAAGTTTATTCTTATTAAGATTTGCTTTAAAAGTACATGTCATAGTAATCTCTTCTATACTATATAATCTATTATATAAGTATATAAAGAAAATATGACGTTTTGTGTTGGTTTTTTCTTCTTTCGATTACACCCTTAAATTTATAACAATGTTATTGGTATCATTCAAAAAGATAAGAATTTAGTATTTTTTTTTTAAAGATATTATATTTGTAACGTTGTTAGTATCATCTTTTTCTTTTTTGTCAGGAAGCCTAGTGGTTAGAATTCACCTTATAAGGTGAATAAGTGGGGTGCCCGGGGTTCGAACCCCGACTCCTGCATATAATAATACATTGTCCCTAACTGAGCTATGCTCACGAGACCGTTGTTAGTATCATCTAAAAAGATAAGTATAGTTTATTGTAATATAAAACTGCAAAATATATATTATCATTACACCAGATCTTTAAAGTAATTATGATATACACTGCTTTATTTTTTATTTTATACGCGGATTAGAGACAAGGAGCCACAACATAATTTTCTGCAAGGTAAAATAAATTAATTTTATTAATGAATGTAAGACCGTAACAAAACAATAAAAATGAATGTAAGACATTTCAAGGCAAAAGTTGGCAAATAATAGTCAACAACTCCTTTCAATTGAGTCAAAAGAACTCCTTTTAATGAACTCCTTCGTCTATGATAAGTTTTGAACTTTTATTCTTTCTTTTCGAAATTGTCTATCCATAGATTTCTTCAAAAAAAAAGAAATTGTCTATCCATAAATTTTCTCTTATTTTATTATTTTTATACAAATAGGTGTAAGTTGTTTCTACATGATTTTTATTTCGTGTTTTCCGTGATTTCTTTGGATGAATGCGACATTATTTTGTTTACCAAATTTCTATGCATATGTCAATTTAAATGATGCAAATAATTAAGGGTCATGCTTTTCAATTTTGATGACGTCGAATTCTTTCAATAAAGAATAACGAAGTTGAATTTAAATAAGTTTTTTTATTATATTAAAGAAATTCAAATGAATAAATATTTTTCTGTTAGGTTTACTTATCGTTAAGGGCCTTTGTTAATATTTCTTTCTTTTTTTAAGTTTATATTTTTTATTTTTGACAAATTTTGTTCTTTTTTTCTTTAATAAATTTTAGGGTATCATTATAACTGCTTGTGTTGGTGAACATTGTATGGAGACTCACATGTATGTGGGATAACCACCAAAGCAATCTGCTGAAGCAAATTGTCATACAAAGTCTCATGCATTTATTGTAGGTTGCATTTTTCTTTCAAATAGTAAGCCTATGGTATAGCTCGGTGCAAAAACATAGCTTGCTAAGTTTGAAAGCATGGCATTCATACATAGGTTTCACACTTTTGTTAGATGACTTTGGTGTGAAAGGATTGCATAGCTTTGCAACTTTCACGGTTCATTACCTCTATAAATAGAGGTGCATTTGAAGGAAGAAGCATCAGAAGCAAAAACACAACAACACAAGTGAGTGAATTACATAAATAGAGAGTTAGAGAAAAACTCAGTGTGAGAATTTTAAAGAAAAATCTTGGGTGTAATTGGGTTGTGGGTAGTGAGATTTTGAGAGTGTTTGTAAACACATATATTTCCCTTTTTATTAAAGAGAGCAGCGGTCCGGAGAGTAGGCATTATTGGCCGAACTTCGTTAACAATTTTGGTGTGTTATTATTTCGCAGTTACTTCACTTCCAATTAATCCGACTATGGGGAAATTGTGCGTAGTTTCCTAACAACTGGTATCAGAGCGCCTGGTTGTGTATCTCTGTTATTCTTTTGGCAAAAGTACTATTCATGTGAATAGTAATTTTGTGAAGAGTGCAAAAATTGGTCTGTGTTACCAATTTGTTCATGGGGGTGTTCTAAAGCACAGTAGTTCACAAAAATTGTCAAAGAAGATCCAGAGGAAGTTAGATTCAAGTGAGAGTCATGGCTGCAGATGAAGGAAAGGGGAAAATTGAAAAGTTCGATGGTGCGGACTTTGGCTTTTGGAAGATGCAGATCGAAGATTATTTGTATCAGAAAAAGCTACATCAACCTCTCATAGAAAAGAAACCAGATTCGATGAAGGATGATGAGTGGAACCTTCTCGATAGACAAGCACTTGGTGTTGTGCGATTGTCGTTATCTCGAAATGTTGCTTTTAACATAGCAAAAGAGAAAACCACCGCTGGTCTTATGAAGGCTCTTTCTAGCATGTACGAAAAGCCTTCAGTATCAAATAAAGTTCATTTGATGAGGCGGTTGTTTACACTTCGGATGACAGAAGGCGCATCAGTGGCACAACATATCAATGAACTTAATATTGTCACAATCCAATTAAGTTCAGTTGGTATCGAATTTGACGATGAGGTACGAGCATTGATACTTTTGTCTTCCCTACCAGATAGTTGGAGTGCTACTGTCACGGCTGTGAATAGCTCATTGGGAAGCAAAAAGATGAAATTTGATGATGTTCGTGATCTGGTTCTCGGTGATGAGATCAGACAGAGAGAGTTGGGTGAATCTTCATCCTCTTCATTATTGTATACATAGTCAAGAGGAAGAAATTCAACCAGAGGAAATGGACGTGGTAAATCAAAGGCCAGACGATCCAAATCCAAAAATCATTGTAGTTCTCACAACTTGAAAAATATCGAGTGTTGGAATGGTGGAAAGACAGGGCACTTCAAAAATCAGTGCAGGCTCCCAGCAAAGAATCAAGAGGCGAAAGATGAGGCAAATGTTGCTTCCAGCTCAGGAGGAGGTGACACGTTGATATGTTCTTTGGAGAGCAAGGAAGAGTCTTGGGTGTTAGACTCTAGAGCATCTTTTCATGCTACTTTCCAAAAAGAATTCTTCAGGAATTATGTCCCTGGTGACCTTGGTAAAGTTTACCTTGGAAATGAACAATCTTGTAAGATTGTGGGCAAAGGTGAAGTTAAGATTAAGTTGAATGGGTCTGTATGGGAATTAAGAAATGTCAGACATATTCCTGACCTCACGAAAAACTTAATCTCGTAGGCCAGTTGGCTAGTGAAGGCTACACAACAGTCTTCCATGGTGATGATTGGAAGATTTCAAAAGGTGCAATGACGATTGCTCGCGGTAGAAAGAGTGGTACTCTTTACAAGACAGCCGGAGCATGTCATTTGATTGCAGTTGCAAAAAATGAAAATCCCAATCTATGGCATAAGAGATTAGGCCATATGAGTGAAAAGGGGATGAAGGTTACGCACTCAAAAGAAAAACTACCAAGTCTTCGGTCAATAGAAATTGATATATGTGAAGACTGCATACTTGGAAAGCAGAAGAGTGTCAGATTTTAGACAAGTGGAAGAACCCCAAAGAAGGGGAAACTCGAGCCTGTTCACTCTGATGTTTGGGGTCCAACAACTGTCTCATCCATCGGTGGGAAGCATTACTTCGTGACTTTTATCGATGATCACTCTAGATAGGTATGGGTATACTTTCTAAAACACAAGTCTGAAGTATTTGAAGCTTTCAAGAGATGGAAAGCCATGGTGGAAAATGAGACAGGCTTGAAGATCAAAAAGCTCAGAACCGACAATGGTGGTGAATATGAAGACACCAAATTCAAGAAGTTTTGCTACGAGTACGGAATCAGAATGGAAAGAACTGTTCCAGGTACTCCCCCAACACAATAATGTAGCTGAGCGTATGAATAGAACATTGACTGAGAGAGCCAGAAGCTTGCGTGTGCAGTCAGGCTTACCAAAGAACTTCTGGGCAGAAGCAGTCAACACACCAACTTACTTAATCAACCGAGGTCCATCGGTGCCATTGGAGCATAAAATACCAGAAAAGGTATGGAGTGGAAAAGAGGTAAAACTCTCACATCTTAGAGTTTTCGGTTGTGTAGCATATGTGCATATTAGTGATCAAGGTAGAAATAAACTTGATCCCAAATCCAAGAAGTTCACTTTCATCGGTTATGGTGAGGATGAGTTTGGCTACCGCCTCTGGGATGATGAAAACACAAAGATGGTTCGCAGTAGAGATGTGATCTTCAATGAAAGAGTGATGTATAAAGACAGGCATAACACAACCACCAACGACTCAGGATTGAGCGAGCCTCTTTATGTAGAGATGTATGATGTCTCAGGAAGTCCCACATATGAGAGTCCCCAGTCTAAGGAATTGGCAGAATCAAGCATCAGACAACCGTCTGACACACCCGTGCATACTACTCCAGTTCCTGTATTGAGAAGGTCTTCACGACCTCATGCTCCAAACAGGAGATACATAGACTACATGTTGTTAACTGATGCAGGAGAGCCGGAAGATTATGATGAAGCATGTCAGACCACGGATGCTAGTAAGTGGGAGCTTGCTATGAAAGACGAAATGAAGTCTTTGATCTCCAATCAGACATGGGAACTTACTAAACTACCCATAGGAAAGAAGGTACTTCACAACAAGTGGGTCTATCGAGTAAAGGAGGACCATGATGGTTGTAAGAGATACAAAGCCCGACTAGTGGTCAAAGGATTCCAGCAAAAGGAAGGAGTTGACTACACCGAGATTTTTGCTCCAGTGGTGAAGCTCAATACTATCAAGTATGTCTTAAGTATTGTTGCCAGCGAAAATCTCTATCTTGAGCAGTTAGATGTGAAGATTGCATTTCTTCATGGAGACTTAAATGAGGAGATATGCATGCACCAACTTGAAGGATTCTCAGAAGAAGGGAAAGAGAATATGGTGTGCAGGCTAAAGAAAAGTTTGTATGGCCTCAAACAAGCTCCAAGACAGTGGTATATGAAGTTTGAAAGCTTCATACACAAGGAAGGTTTCCAAAAGTGCAATGCCGACCATTGTTGCTTCTTCAAGAGATATAAGTCAAGTTATATCATTTTGCTACTTTATGTTGATGATATGTTAGTAGCAGGCTCAGACATTGATGAGATCAAAAACATGAAGACGCAAATTGTCAAAAGAATCTGACATGAAGGATTTAGGCCCGACAAAGAAAATTCTTGGTATGCAAATCACGAGAGATAAGCAAAAAAGAGTTTTGCAGTTATCTCAAGCAGAGTACATCAACCGTCTTTTGCAAAGATTCAACATGGGTGATGCCAAACCGGTTAGCACACCGTTGGCAAGTCATTTTCGCCTATCCCAAGAACAATCACCTCAGACGGAGGAAGAAAAAGAACTCATGGCCAAGATTCCATATGCTTCAGCAATTGGAAGTTTGATGTACGCAATGGTCTGTACGAGACCAGACATTGGCCATGCAGTGGGAGTTGTTAACAGGTTTATGTCAAATCCAGGTAAAGCTCATCGGGAAGCAGTTAAATGGATTTTGAGGTATCTAAGAGGCACCACAGAAAAATGTTTGTACTTTGGCAAAAGAGAGATAAAAGTAGAAGGCTATGTAGATGGAGACTTTGTCGGCGAGGTTGATCATCGAAGAAGTACAACTGATTATATATTTACTGCTGGTACTGGAGCAGTTAGTTGGATGTCGTGAATACAAAAAAATTGTCGCTTTATCCACTACAGAGGCTGAGTATGTAGCAGTAACTGAAGCCAAGAAAGAATTGATATGGCTTCAAGGATTGTTAACGGAGTTAGGATTCATGCAGGAGAGATGTGCTTTATATAGTGATAGTCAGAGTGCGATACATCTGCCAAAGAATTCAGCATTTCATTCGAGAACAAACAACATAGGTCTTCGTTATCATTTCATTAGATCTCTTCTTGAGGACGAGGTTCTAACATTGACCAAAATTCAAGGAAGTAAGAATCCTGCAGATATGTTAACAAAAGTGGTGACTATCGACAAATTGAAGTTGTGCTCAACTTCAGTTGGCCTGCTAGAGTAAGAGACCAGAGAAGGCTGCTGCATGATCAGGTGTGAAGACCTATTGAAATCAGTCTTCAAGTGGGAGATTGTTGGTGAACATTGTGTGGGGACCCACATGCACGTGGGATAACCAGCCAAAGCAATTTGTTGAAGCAAATTGTCACATAAAGTCTCATGCATTTATTGTAGGTTGCATTTTTCTTTCAAATAGTAAGCCTATGGTATAGCTCAGTGCAGAAACATAGCTTTTTAAGTTTGAAAGCATAGCATTCATACATAGGTTTCACACTTTTGTTAGATGACTTTGGTGTGAAAGGATTGCATAGCTTTGCAACTTTCACAGTTCATTACCTCTATAAATAGAGGTGCATTTGAAGGAAGAAGCATCAGAAGCAAAAACACAACAACACAAGTGAGTGAATTACATCAATAGAGAGTTAGAGAAAAACTCAGTGTGAGAATTTTAGAGAAAATTCTTGGGTGTAATTGGGTTGTGGGTAGTGAGATTTTGTGAGTGTTTGTAAGCACATATATTTTTCTTTTTGTTAAAGAGATCAGCAGCAGTCCAGAGAGTAGGCATTATTGACCGAACTTCGTTAACAATTTTGGTGTGTTATTATTCCGCATTTATTTCACTTTCACTTAATCCGACTATGGGGAAATTGTGCGTAGTTTCCTAACAGCTTGGTACTGCATCTTTTTGCTTAAAAAAAGATCAAATGTTTTTCATGTAAAATAAAAGACACCACATCTACAAGGTTTAATGTTCCTCTCCATTTGGATTTTTACTAGAATGTGTTCAATGTACATCTTTATCCTTAAATTCTCTCAAAGCCACGTATGGTATTAAACATGGATGGTTGAAAGGATCCATGTCCTAATCACCATAACAAAAGGTAGGTCCGAGGAATTTTCTAAATTCTAAGCTAGATAATTTTACAACAGTATCCCATAATGAGTTAAAGTGGCTGCATGGAGATGGATGGTCCAAGGAAAATATATAATATATATTGAAAAATATATGGGTTAAAGTTCCAACCCTAAATATTCACATTAATGAAAGAATTTTTAGTCGATGGGCTATTTAATCACAAAACTAATCAAAAAACATGGTACCTTCATGACATGAGAATTCAACTAGTCTACATGTCCTTATGGTTTGAGCAAGAAAATATGCTAAATTATATCATGATCATTCATAAATTGGTCTTTTAAATTATTTTGGTTACACATAAGTCCTTTAAATTTAAGGTTTGTAATAGATTGTCCATTTAAGTTATTTTGGCCACACATAAGTTCTTTTAGTTTGTAAACATTTTCGACTTAGTCTTTCTGCTAACCAAACATTACGAAAAGGATGATGTGGCAGAAGAACTAAATTGAAAATGTTTACAAACTTAAAAGACTTATGTGTGACTAAAATAACTTAAATAATCAATATGTTACATACCTCAAACTTAATTGATTTATGTATGACCAAAATAAATTAAAGGAACAATTTATTATAAATCTCAAAGTTAAAGGACCAACCGTGTAATTTAGCAAAAAATAAAATAAAATACAAAACTAGTCTCATGGTCAAAATACGACTTTGATCACTAGTTTAAGGTTTCGCTGGACTACGTGTATGAGTCTATGACACCAGGTTAATACTAGTAAAAAAAAATTTGAGAGATAATACTAGTAAAAAATTGTTTGTCTTTTTAAACGAAAAGTACACAGCATGACATATGTAATCATATATGCATATAAGTCAGGTTAATCGGTGTCTTTAGAACACTAGTTAAAAAAACAAAATTAAATTAAATTGAAAAATACAATTTATTGATTTTTAAAAGATTGATAACATAATTTGTAACACAGTACATACTATATTTATTTTTTAATCAATGTTCTGGAAACATCGATTAACATTTCTCATTCATTAAATATGCATTTTTCAAAACAATGTCTATTTATTTAATCTTTATTCAATGCCCGTTGGTACGTAAGGTCCTAAAGTAATTTTTAGAAAAACGAAAAGTTTAGTACTTAAGTCATAAAAAAAATAGTCAAATTAATCAAAAGAAAGGAAGAAAAAAAATGGGCATATAGTAAAACAAAGTATAAAATATAAAAAATTAAAGCAATGGAAAATAATGGTGGCTTCTGTGTGGAGATTCAGAAAAAATATACTGTTAGATTTAATGTAAAAAAAGGTTTTTATTTTTCAACAAAGCAAAATAGAATGTATTATAACGACGAAAGCAGTCCACCTAATACAAGGTATACTAAAGTAAAACGCAAAAGTAAAATAACAATTACATTACCAACACAAATAAAGCACGAAGCAAAATAGCTAGCAAAGAGAAAAACATAATGTGAAAATCATACATAGTAAAGGGGTTAAACCACCGAAAATGATAATCAAAAGAAAAATTAGCATATTTTACCTTCAACCACCAAAACGAAAGGAAATTAATTTTGTCAAGTAATTGTTGTAGTTGTTCTTCTTTTTGATTAAATATTATTATATTCCGCTCTTTCCATATCGTCCAAACACATGAAAACCAAAGTAATTGCAACAAGAACCAAAAGGTACTTGATTGTCTACATGTGAGACCAAACTGCACAAAATGAACTCCTAAACAATACGGCTCAATCAATGAAATACCAAAGACTTCCAAAATAATTGCAAGACAAAAACAAATGATCCTCCATACCACACCCACTAATGTAAAGACTAAAATCTAGTGAAATTAGACCTCTCATATGATTAAGTTGTCTTTTGTTGGAATTCAGTTGCAAAGGAAACATCACACAAATATAGAAACTTTCATTAGTACTTGTTTATGCCAAATATCAGCAGCCAACAACCTATCACCAGGCTCTTCAACATGAATTAAAAAATGATAAACGTCGCTGACTGAATAGTCTATTACCAGATCCAAAAGCCATTGCCACTTATCCATTACATGTTCCTACAAAACAATGTTGTGAAAGAAGGAAGAAAAAAAAAAGCAATCCCCTACTAACTCCTCTCACGGAAACAAGGTTAATTAAGGAAATTATCATTATAAATATTCAGAATGTAATTTTTGTTCCTACAAAAAAAATTGACTTTTTAGTCCCTCCTAACATTTTCCTTTAACATTTTGAGACAAAAAATGTACGGAAAATTTTGCAAGGACTACAAATGCTGTCAGAAAACTTTGCAAAGACTAAAAAGTGCGATTTATTTTTATAGGGATTAATAACAAAATTTTAAATATAGAGCCCCTTTTACGAGCTTCTTCTGTTTGCGCTACCTGTCCATCAGTTGACTTCCTTTGGAATTTATTTTCTTGGATTATGGTGGGTCAATCGCTTTTGCTCTGAGATTGAGAGTTGGTTTATAATTTCAAGTTTCTTGGGCGGGTTATGGTGTTTTCTTTGGTGGGTTGAGAGTTGAGGAGTCCCTTAGTGATTTATTTATGCAGTCGGGTGGGTCGATTACTTTTAATTTGAGATCGGGAGTCAGTTTTCTTTATAGAGTCGCTTTATGACATCTTATCCAGTGGACAAGGGTCGAGTGGTGGTGGAATCCAAATTAGTTGTGGAATAAGTCATTTTCGAGTGTTTAATTGAACTTAGATATGGTGACGAGAAGATGAGGTTCTATTTACGGGGAATTTTGATTGGTCGGATGGTTTTTTTAGAGGAGTTTCGGTGCGAGTATTGGGTGATATTGGTTTGGAATTTGTGTATGTGGTGATTCATGATGATGTTTGTGGTTTTTGCTCAAGTTTGGTTTCGGCGACTGTGTGGGAATTTGACTTTGATTTAGGTGTTGACTTTGGTTTTGGTGGTTAGTTTTACTTATTGGTGTTGGTGGTGGCCCTCGATTAGGTAGAATATGTATTGGTGTTTATATGGATTTTCTTCTGGGTCATCTGCTTGTATATGGCACCCTTTGTTTTAGTGTTTTAATCTTATCGATTTTCGTTCGACTTGAACAGAGATTTAGTAATTAATAAATTTTGCTCTTAAAAAGATAGGCTTTTCTCTTAAAACTCATGAAATACATAACATAATGATATTCATGGAATGACTTATCGAAAACAAACATATTTAGAAAGGCTTTAGTATGTGTTTTGTCCCTGCAATTAGGATGGGTCATTTAAAAATTGGTCCGTGTAATCGTTAATCTTGGCAAATTACTCTTTCAAAGTTTAATCATTTAAAATTTGGTCCCTCCCCCCACTTAATCACTGCCACGTCAATAATTCACTAACGTGACTCTGTTAATTGGCCAATAGGCATGGGAATGGACAAAAATACCCCTCTACCTCTCAGACCGATTCGAAAAGACAAATATACCCCTCCTTCCATCTACTTCAAAAACCTGAAAATCTTCATCCCTAAATTTCAATTCTCAAACAAAGAACCAAGTAAAATTAAAGAACAAAAACCCTAACCCAATTTCCTAGTCCCAATCTCAAACAACCCATGTATCATACCAACCTCATCCTTATCATCATCACCACCACTATTAACACCAATCCAATTACAATGAACTGACCTAAACCTACGACTGACATTCCTAAAAGGATCGTCTTCCTCTCCCCCTGGTGACGTTGTTCATAGAAGCTAACTGAAACCTCTTCTTCCTTGGAAGGTCCACGCTACAGTTTCAAGTTTTTCACTTTTATTCGGTGCTTCATGTCGCTCTAACGACACCGTTAACCACAATCTCTTTAACTTCTTCGATCTCAGATCATCACCTAACACCACTCCTGTTAACGGCGTTTCCACCAAAGACATTACCGTTAACGCAGAAAATAACGTTTGGTTGCCGAATAAGTCACCAGAGATGGTGGTGCCACCAAAACAACGTCCCTTCTTGTCGTCATTTTCTTCCACAACGGTGGCTTCACTTTTCTTTTTCCTTCCTCATACCCCTACGGCGCTGTTTGTCGTAGACTCTGCCAGGAAATCTCCGCAGTGGTCAACCAGAAATCCAGTTTTCTATCACTGTGAATTGCTTTGTTTGGTGTGCGGCTGTTTCCGGTGGAAAGTGTGAAGAATGAGCGGGATTTAGAAGCTTGATTGGATTCTTGATTTGGATTTAAAAGCTTGGGTTGTTATTGATTTGGATTTTGCAGATTATGATGTTGTTTTGATGATGTTAATGCTGTTGTTTTGATGTTGTTAATGACAGATTTTGATTTGGATTTTTAATGTTGTTATTGTTGTTGCTGATTTAAAATTTAATTGTTTCATTCATATGTACCCTATTGAAGATTTTGATGAATATTGCTAGGATTAACGATTATATGGACCAATTTTTAAATGACCCTTAATTGCAGGGACGAAACCCATTATTAAATCTTTTAGAAATTATTATGTGAAAAGCTTAGAAAAATACAATGATTGACTCCCGCCACTACGTATCCCTTATTAGAGCACAAATCCTTAAGTAATGCTCTTCAGAAGGATCACAACAACACTTTAATATGCACTTCATAATTAGATTCAACTCTTTAAATTTAACATGAAATACGTGGGCGCCGTTTCCGGTAGGAGATTTGAATAGGTCTCCTACGGTAGGAGACATTATAAAAGACTTATTTTTCTTGGTATAACAAAAACATGTGTTACCATTAGATTGATGAAAAACACTGATCTTACTATAGTCTCTCCACACTATAATTTTTTCACATTTTCTTCAATCTCTCAACCAAAACAACCCAAAAACAAAAAACACACTTTCTTCCTTTGTCCGTTAAACAATGGTATATGATTGGACACGTAATAAATAATAATCATCAAATTGTAAGATATAAAAAACTTTATATTAATATGAACAGCATGAAAGTTCAATTTGAAGATCATTTGGTGGCAAAAGTGGACACAAGAACATAATCAAACAAAATAACTTTGGTCTTGCACGTTGTACATTTCCACTTGTGCAAACATGATGATTTTTTGATGAGAGTGAAGACTTGGTTTTCAAGCGGTACAAGAGCTTTTTCTTCCTAGAACTTGTGTTGTCAATGGTAAGAACAACTTTACCAGGTTCACTAATTTTAAAACTGTTGCAGAGAGTAGAGAGAGTGAAAAGAAAAACTTGCAGAGAGTAATTAAGGATTTAAATAGCTAATTGATTGTATTGATTGGTTGAATTTCTGATCTAAATATTATACTTGAGAGATTGTTGTTGGTGGTGGTGGTGGGCAAGTAAGTCATGGAGGGGGGAGAGAGAAGGATGATGGAACATTGTGTAAAAAGAATCTAGTGTTGAAAGAGTAGAATAATACTATGGTCTTCAAAAATATTTAAGTACATCTAATGGTTAACATTTATTTTATATGTAAAAAAAATAAAAAAAAATCAAGTCTCCTACGGTAAAAAACTTAAAGAGGTCACCTACCGTAGCCTTTGCCAAATACGGGGCGCTTTCGCAAGCGCCAAACACAAGAAACAAAAAGTGAATAATCATGATCGTGTAAAGCGAACCTATACACAACAAACCTTATCATATATATCAACGTAATTTATAACATTAAAACAATTAAGCATTTATTCTTACACAAAATTAAAACACTATTAAGCATTTATCACATATTATTTCACAAGAAGATATTTAACACACCACATGTTTCATAATAAGATGTACATTAAACCGTAACAATTCTCTCAACAAAAAAATTAAACCGTAACAATTAATTTTAGATAAAATAATGTTTTTTCTCTTCTCTTCTCTCCTTCTCAAACCTTAGTCGTCGCCCCTTTCTTCTTCTTCTTCTTCTTGTCAGAGGGCTGATTTAGGGTCAATTTTGACCCAAAAATCACCCCTCAAAGTTGTTTTTCCTTATATCCTAATTGAATAAGTGATTTCACATATTTTCTGTTTTCTTTCGTTTGTTTTTGTGATTTCGTCGTCTCTGAACGACTCTGTTTGTTTCGATTTCCTGTCTTTGTGCGGTGTGTTTTTGATTTCCCGTCTTAGTGCGGTGTTTATTTGATTCAGGTTGAAAGATTAGCTTTGAGCAAGTGCAGATCCGATCAATGACAATGACTTTGGTGCCGTCAACGTTGCAGATCTGGAGACATGAATATTCCGGAGACTTTAATATAGTCATATTTGTAGGCATATGTACTTTGTCGTTTTATGCTATTAACATGGATACTGTGAGTTTGTTCACAGATTCATCCTTTTTGTTTTTAGCGAATTTGAATTTGTATTGTATTGATGTACTCTATCAATTTAAATGAATGAATATCGTTTATTTTTGTCAAAAAATTAAACCGTAACAATTACTCAATAAATGTCCACTTGTGTCACACAATGATGCATGAGCGCACAAGGTACTCTATCACATGGTACACTTGTATTTTCATTGACACTTTCATGATATGTGGACACTTTACAAGGCACGACATTGATACAATGCAGTCACATACATTTCATGAGGCACTTCTTCACAAGCAATTTTTAAATGGACATTAGAATTTAGACACTCTATTTGATCACACATACATAAAAATAAAAGGTAGAAAAAATAATAATTAAACAATCATTAAATTTCAAATGATTATAACATGTGTATTTTTATTTTTTTTTGTGTGTGTGAGACAAAATAAAACATACAAATTTTTGTAACCATCCCGAAATTATTCCTTCTTCACACACTTGAAACCATCTAACTCCAAAAACATGACGAGAAAAGTTGTAGTATACTCTCATAAGAGAAAAACATAATCAAGTCCTAATAGACTAATTAAATTTATCTTGATGTCCACCTAGGATACTATACTAGCCAAAGTAAACGAGGGTTGCATGGTATATCCCGGCATTGAAGTGTTTCCCCAAGTCACTTAAGAATTTCCTCATATTTCCTATTGTATTTAAGTGACCTAACAAGTAGATATCCACATGCATGCATGCTCATGTAATTGTGTTCTTGTAGCCATTAGACACATCACACCATGCATATATGATGATATAATGATGATACATATTATTGGATCATAAATTCTAACATGAACCTCTCTCCCCTCGTTGACTCAAGTTACTCCTTAATAAGGGGACTATCTTTAGACGAGAATCAATTTGTTCGTTGTTTCATAATTTACATATTCACTTCATATATATAGACTCATATACCAATTTATTACATATTCGGGGACATCCGGTAAAATATGATGTCTGAGAATTAAATCAAAATTAAGAAAATAAAACACATCTTAATTTTACTTTTAGTCCCTCAAGTATGATACAATTGTTTGATTTTACTAGTCCACTTTTCTTTAGAGATTTTGATCCGTTATGTTTTCACATTTTCGCATTAAGGACAGCCTCATTGATTTTTCCTCCATTTGTCCTCACTTTTAGGACTTGTTTCTTAAAGATTAAAAAAATAATTTTTTCTTTGTATTTCTAAAAAATAAATTTTATAATAACTTACTCAAAAATAGTAGAAGCTATTTTAAATTCATTTATTATAAATTAAAAGAGTAATTTTAACATTCATTAATTTAGATATTTATTAGGGGTTAGATATTAATTGTTCAAGATTTAACATAATCAAAATCATTTCTCGAAGAAAAAAAAACATAATAAAAATCACATATTTTTTATAAAAAAAATTCTATCAAAACAATTTTTATGAAAAACTATTTTTGCATGCGGGTTGAAGAAGATGGCTAATCATGTGTTAAAGCTAAGTATGCCTCGTATTATCAAAGTCACTAGTCAAAACGCATGCAGATGTCAAGAGTAAAAAAAGTGTTAAAGCTAAGATTCCTTACTCTTTATAAATGAGGTAACATTAGAATATTGTTTAAGTTGAAATGTGAAAGGAGTTTTGGTATCAAATGGAGTCAAAGTTGTTCTTAATATATAAACATTTTGTCTAATATTATTTTCTGAAATGACATTTTCCTCAAGCACGTAATTTCTCATTTGAGTATTTATAAGTTAGTGTAATTGCATAATCATGATGGTTGATCGTCTTAACAACATTATTTGAAGGGCGCTGCTATTTACAGCGAAGAAATCATCCCGACAGTTTCACGAAATCCTTTCCACCGTTAGATCTTCAATTTATTTAAAATGCATTTGCAGCTTAAAGGAAAGAGGTAGTGGTGCTGTGTTATTCCAATACATCGTGAATTTGTCGGCATAAAAGTTTTTGGGATATTTAGCATTATCCTTATTTGAAACATCAATTTTTGAGATTTAAATCATGACTCAACAATTTCGAAGAATTAATGGTATTAAAAAAATTTGGAGCTTGAATATTAATTATATCATTAAGACTATCAACATTTTAGTATGTTTTTGCCTCACCGAAAACAATATTAACCCAATTTTTGGCTTCAAAAAATAAATAAGAGATGCAACAACTTTAATATATAAGATAGCAGGAAAAAAAAGTGAATTTAAGTTAAATCAAGACAATAGGTAATTAATGTGCAATTGGTTAAAAAAATATAAAATTATCTATATATATATATATATATATATATATATATATATATATATATATATATATATATATATATAAACCCCTTTTAAGTACATTATTAACCCTGTTTTTGTTTTAAAAGTTGTTTAAGAGACTTGACAACTTTTATAGTTACGATAGTAGAACAAATAGGGGTTTTCGTAAGCTTAACTCAGTTGGTTGGGACAATGCATAAAATATGCAAGGTCCGGAGTTCAAACTTCGGCCACTGCCAAAAAAAAAAGTAGAACAAATAGGGAATTTATGTTCAATAAGAAAAAAGGAAATTAAGGTTCAATTGTTTAAAATAGATATCAAATTACAACATTATCCTTGTTTTTTGCCTCCAAAAGTTGTTGAAAAGATTTAACAACTTTTTTTACATATAGGATAGGATAAGTTAAGATAAGATTGTGGAAAAATATAGGGAATTCAAGTTCAATCAGAAAAAGAAAAAAAATAAATTAGGTTCATTTGGTTAAAATAAATAAAAAAATTATAATATTAACCTTGTTTTTTGTTATAGAATTTGTTGGTTAAATTGCATATTTGGTCCCCTAAATAATTTACGAGTTCCATTTTTGGTCCCCTAAATAATCAAACGCCCATAATTCACAAAGAGTAGCAATTTAAATTCAAGTTGCTTTTCATAATAAACAAAATTATTTAGGGAATAAAAATGATTTATTTTATTTTTATGGAATTCTCATTAAAATGAATATTGGTTTCCTACTCTGTCCTTTTTAGGGAATAACAATGAAATCTCTCTTAGGACCTCTCTCCAACAAGTCGGCCCTAATTTCTTCTCTCTCGGTTTTCGCTTCCAACTTCTTCATTGAGGGGTGGTTTTGGGTCAATTTTTGACCTGAAATCACCCATCTTCATCTTTTTCTCTCTATTTCGATTTAAATAAGTGATTTTCACATAGATCTAGGTTTTTTCTTCGTGATTTCGCCATCTGAGTGTGGTGGTGTGTTGTTCGTCGTCTTGTGCGACATTGTTTGATTTTTCGTTTTGCTGCGGTGTTCATTTGATTCATATTGAAATATCAATTATTCAATCAAAGATTTGAGCATCAACGTTGCAAATCCGGAGGCATGGGTATTCTGGTCACTTTTATTTTATCATATATTTTTGTAGGCATTACCCCGTTATATGCTATTAACTTGGATGCTGTGAGTTTGTTCACAGATTCATCCTTTACGTTTTTAGCGGTGCTGAATGAAGTAATCCATCGATTTGAGTGAATGAACATCGTTTTGATTTTGTCAAAAAAAAAATTAAAAAACAAAAACAATTTCGTACCGCCAGCAATTCATTTATTGTAGTCAACAAACAGAGATCATATGATAATCAAGCGTTTACTTGTCTTCTACATCATTTCCTTTTTGACTATAACCCAGTTTTATTATAGTCAAAAACACTACTAGTATAGGCTCTGGCTACGGTACGAGAGCTGAATGGGTTGTGTACCGTACATGATCTTAATTTTTTTTTTTTGTTGCAAAATGAATTTGACTCATTAGATATATTTTTAATCTTGTGAATGGTTGTGATCTCTTTGAATTTTGACCTGCTAACATTTTATTATTTAAATATATATATTTATTTTAAAAAGTAACAATTGAATTTAAAATCAGATTTAATAAAGGAGCGTTTTCAGTATTGTTGGAAAAATTGTGAAAATCTCAGGATCGGTTCTAGAAACATTACAATGGATTTTGAGTTTTTGGTTACAATTGATAAAACATTAAAATGATTTTTTTTTGTTGATAATTTTCATTAAATCTTTAAAACTAAATTTCATTTTAATTAAATTCAAATTTTTTTTTTGAACAAGCCAAAATGAAATAATATAATCACCAAGAACAATTCATCTCCACAAGACGTGCAAAGATAAACGCTCCTCAAAAGAAAACAAGGTCCAGCAGTCTATTGCCGAACAACAAACACAAAAAAAGAAGGAAAAAAACATTACTCCATAATACCCATACAAATTAAAGGGTACCGCCACCAGTCATTATAACTGAAAGCGGAAGTTAGTCTATTAGCCTTTAACCAAGAAAAAGACACAAACTTTACATTGTCAAAAATTTGTTCCAAGTCTTGTGCTTTGTCTTTGAAGATCCTATAATTTCTTTCCTTCCAAACACAAGCGTGCCAGATCACCTTAAAAAAAGTATGAGTAAATCGCGGTAACCCCACCATATAACTAAACTGCTGAAGATGATCACTGATAGAGTCTGGAGAGATGAAATAAATACCTAGCTATAAATCTTGTTCCAAACACTGCCGAATATGTCACATCGGATTAGTAGGTGACATATCGACTCCATGGAACCACATCCACCTATGCAATAAATGTCGTTGGGATGAAGAGCCCTCCTACGGAAAAGATTGTCTGTGGTAGGGAGTCTGTTGCGGAGAAGCCGCCACACAAATATAGAAACCTTTAATGGAACCTGCTTCAGCCACGCTGCATCATAAAGACCACGCTCCATCTATGTGTTAGGAAGCGTAAGAAACTGATAAGTCCCCTTAATGGAGTAATCGTTAATAGGATTCAACACCCAACTCCATCTGGCAAGAACATGATCTTGCAAGACAGTAGAACACAACAAGGTAGAGCACTCTGTAACCAACTCCTCCTCCCATGCCATCAGACGCCTCCTCCACTCCCAAGCATCACCGCCATTCACAATTTAATTAAATTCAATTGTACTCCCCTTTACCATGAATGAATATTTTTAATATAGTATTTTTTTGAAATTTGTACTAATAGGATTTGTGTTTGAAGTCACAAAAGAAAAACCGATAAAGGAAATTTCACATTTTTGTTCATCGAATTTCAAGGTGGGCATGCTTAATAATGTGCTTGGTTAATTTTAAAAATTGGGTTATGTTTTTGTATTATAATTAAGTTTTGGTGAAAGAGAAATTAAATTATAGGTTAACTTACATCAGAGGTCATTTAGATTATTTAATTGTCATAATTTGGTCCGTTAAGTTGTTTTCGTCCCACTTAGGTCCCTTAAATTAATAATTATAATAAGTTGGTCCTTCAAGATTTTCCGTATCAATTAGGTCATTTAAGTTATTTTATCATAACAATTAAAAGTACAAATCTAAACTCATCCTCGCTAAGATCGATGGCATCGAAGCTTGACTACTCTTAGATTGGTTGCACATTACGATCGCTCGTATTCGTAACGTGCAATTAAAGAAAAGGTAGCCAAACCTCCATGACAATGATCCTAGTGTAGAAAATTTAGAAATAATTAGGTTTACATAAATTTTAATCCTTATAAACATCTCAAATTTTATTTTTAATCTTCCTAAAAAATATAACAAATTTGATCTCTAACAAGGAAGTGCATTCCTCCCACGAACAAAATAGACTCAATCGACTAACGGTATCAAATATAATCAATCCGACCGTTGAGTATGACCTAACTGGAATAAGAACAAAGTAGGAACATTACTTTCGTCATTAGAATCTTCGATATAAGTCAATCTGACAAATTATCCCTTCAAAAACCTCAACAACATAGAAGGGCATTCCTCCGAATAACAAAATGAACCCAACCAACTAACGATATGAAATATAATCAATCCGACAATATGTAATTTCAGCATTAGAATCTTGGGTATAAGTCAATCCGTAAAACTATCCCTTCAGAAATCTAATCAACACAGAAAGACATTTCTACGACGATCAAAACGAACTCAACAAACTAACAATAGCAAATATAATTAATGTGACCTTTGAATATGACCAAATTAGACTAAGAACAAAGTAGGAATTGAAATTGCAGTAATTAAAATCTTCGGCATAAGTCCATGACTATCCGTTCTATGAGAATCCTACAATTGCTTACTCCCGTTCGATGAGAATTCTTTTAAAACCTGACTATCCATTCTTATACGAGAATTTTGCTAATACCGACTATCCGTTTTATGAGAATCCTACAATTACTTACGTTCGTTCTATGAAAATTCTACCGAGACCAACTTCCGTTTTATGAAAATCTTACTAAGACCAACTTACGTCTTATGAGAACCTTATTAAAATTGCGTAAAATTAAAATATATTTGATAATGTTTCAAAAAAAAAATTTATTCAATTATAGCTACCCACATTATATGATATTCAAGTCATAATAATCTGTCATTTTTCAGAGGGTCTTTCAAGTATGTTATATACGTGATTAATATGGAATTAAATATATACAAACTATTATTTGAGGACAAACTAGTGATCATTTAATTATACACCTTCCGTAAAGCACATTTTAGACCAAAAAAATGTCTCTAACTGTAAATATCTTTTCAAATTACTAGATGCATTTATTATTTTTTTCTTAAACATACCCCTAATTAACACTAATAACTTATCTTGAAATATGAAGAGTCAAATTTAATATACATATAAATAAAAGATAATTTGGTAATATTAACACAGAAAACAAACTTTGAATAAATTGCACTAGCAATTTATTATTCTTTTTTTTTTTCGAACACCGTTCATGATGTCCGGCCTAACAATTTCGACATTTTTGTCAGTTGAGTTAGGACTTACGGGGATAATTTATATAATTTATTATTCTTTTCTTGGTGCATATTTATTATTTGGACTTCTAAATAAATATCTTAAGTAGTATTTTTTGTTTATTAATGTGCTTCGAATGAGTTAATATGTTTAAAAGGTAGTACATAATGAAAAAGTGGCTTTTATAATTGTTTAATTGTATCAACCGGCTCCAACAGGTAGTGCACAGTAAAGCAACATACCAACTTCGGTAATCCACATCTCGCAGCGGTGCGAGACACATCAACATAGCGCACGCTAGACAAAGCCACTAGTATAACCCAGTTTAAGATTGTTTTTTTAATGTTAGTTTTCTCCAACAATATATTTGCAATTCTTATGTATTTATATTCATTAGTTGACGGGATAATACATCATTAATATACTCTATATAATCATTTTAGAAATGCATTCATAAATAGATTATCACGTCAATTAATAAAAATAACAATTCTTATGTATTTATATTCATTAGTTGACGGGATAATACATCATTGAATATATGTTTAAAACACTTTTTTTTTAAAAGATCATATGTAAAGTAATTGTATATCAACCGAGTGTACTAATTAATTTCTAAATTTTATCCCATGATTTCAATATACAAACTACAATAAATGTATGAATATTCCTTATTATAAGGAGTTCATTAGAAAGCATGTTTAATTGTAAGGATATTGTATATTATATGCAGGAGTTGGGGTTTAAATCCACTATGTTACTTAACCCAAAAAAAAAAAATTCCTCGAATTCATGAGACAGTTTTTTTAAGCAATCATTGGAAAGTACTTCCTCCATTCGTAATTATAAATCTCTCTTACTTTTTCCACATTAGGAAAAGTTTATAATAGTGACTTTATTGCGTCCATTCTGCATTGTATGTAAATTTTCCTAAATACCTCTTGTATATCTCTCTTACTTTTTCCAGATATGATTAGTATTAATCACGGTATGTTTTTGGGGACAAAAATAAATACACCTTATAAATTGTATAAGTGTTTCTTGACCAAAAAAATATCTTGTATAAGTGTTTATCCTAAAAAAAACTTGTATAAGGGTTTATCCATTATGTCTTTGTGTGGGTTGATTTCCCGTCTTAATAAGGTGTTTATTTGATCCTGATTGAAAGATTGATTTTGATTCAATGGAGCCTTAATCAATGATTGTTTTATGTTATTAATATAGATGATGTAAACTTTCGCCTAATCATTCTTTATGTTTTTAACGACTTTAAATTTGTGTAGTATTGATGTACTATATCATCTTGAATAAATGAATATAGTTTATTTTTGACAAAAAAAAAAGAGAAAAGTCTTGAATTAAAAGAAAAAAAAATTAACATCTCTTTGATATTTAACCACAAATTTAGACATATATTCATAAAAAATAAATTAGAGATATAACTTTTTTCACCTCTAATATTTTGTCATTAATTCAATTTTTAAATAGTTATAAGATGTCAAATTTATGATTTATTTAATAATGCATACATTCATAACGTCAAAAAAAATTTATTATTCAAAAAAAAATAACGTCAAATTTTTTATATTTAAAAAACTTCTGGAGCCATGATAAGAATGTAACACCTTTAGAGTATAACTAGTAAAAGATTTCAGCATTTCACGGGTTTGTTCATTTGTAGTTGATATATAAGATTGATATTATAAGATAGAGAAAATTGATTATTTTATAAATATCAATATTAACGTAGTATTTTCATAAAACATTTTTTTTATTTTTATATGCATAATTTTGTTAAATTATAATTTGCACTGCGTCCATCATAAATTTTATGTGTTTATATATGTTAAGTACAAATTAAAACTGAAATTGAAATTTTTACTCTTAGCAACACTTCCAAGTCAAAAAGGTCTGCTTTAAATGGAATTCATGATATAAGTTCCATCACGAAGCTTCCCATTTTAGAGAATCTTAGTTATCGACGAATTGTTTTGTAAAGAATTTAAATTATGACGAAAATTAGTTTTGTCGTGCTTTTTTGACCTTTTAGGTGAACTTTAGATTATCATGACTTTTTCATTTGAGAATTGGAAGATTAACACTAAAATATTATCAATTTTAGAGGGAAAAAAAAATGAAGAAATCATAAAAAATTTTGCAAATTTCAAGTCTTTGTGCAAGTGGTTGTGGTCAAGCGGAGAGTACAAATCATTTGTTTTTGGGATGTGCATTTTATGGTAGCACTTGGACGCATATTCGGCGGTGGCTTGGTATATATGCGGCAATCGTTACCAATTTTTATCACTTCCAACATTTTACTTTTGTAGTGGGTTATATGAAAGGATAGAAATAGTCGTATTTCTGAAAATTAGACCAATCGTTACAACATCTGGTGGACAGTGTGAAGTTCTCTTCTCTTAGATGAAAGAAAGAATCATAACAACACGAGTTGTAGATGCATATACACACAATTGTTTTTAGTCATAAGATATTTTTTATTTGTATTTTTAATGAAAGGGGAAACCAATATTTGAAGACAAAATTAATATCCTCCATGTACGTCGTACCAAAAAAGAACCTTCCATGTAAAGGAGCCACCTCTGCTATTTTTGGTCAAGGATCAACCCACGTATGCACAGATATATACATATAATAATATAAATCAATCCATATAAAGTTACGGCTCTAAATTTGTTAAAGTAATTTCAGTCAAAAAAATATATCTGTTAGTAATTTCAGTCAAAATAATAGTAATTTTTTCTTGTCAATTTTTGTGGCTGGACTTGTCCTATATGACTGACTTTCCAGGAATACTTTGGTTAGACTTGACAACAGAATTTTCCATACATTATGTTTCGAACAAAATAAATGATTTCGTTGAAAAATGGAATTATTTAATGTGTACTCTATAGTGACTTTTTTTCAAATCAATGTTTATATAACAATATATGTTGGAAAATATCAACATATTGTTAGACACTTTAATTAATAGTCAAGGTGTTTAGATCTTAATTCTGAAAAGGAGAAAGCATGATCCCAAAAGAAAATTCAGCTTACGTATCTAACAATTTCATAAACAGGAGTGATTTAAGCTAAAACCATACCTAAACATTTTGAGTCAAATATATTGAGTCATAAGCAAGACTACAGTTTAATATATCCTAAACATTGCTCAAAACAAACTCTTTTTATTGAAAAATGTTGGCATTACGAACTTTCCATGTAATTCATAAGTAGCCATTCAAACCACATGCAACAATTTATAATACATGCTCCAATTATAATTCATAACCAGTCAGCCAAATCACATGCAACATTTTATAATACATGCTCCAATTCAAATAATCCACCAAAAGCATGTTCCAAGACGCTAGTTAACATGATACAATTAATACTCATCCAATCCAAAACTAAATTCCAAACATGACTAAAGAATGGACACTTCACAAATAAGTATTGAAAAGTTTCAAATAAACCGCTTCAACTTGAGCAATGCAAATCCAAAGTTGCTCCACGGCGAATAAGATTATCCTTAGTAGAAAATCTAGTCTTTAATAACCTCCATACAAGGATATCGGCATTAACTCATTGGAAGAATTTGATTACACACAATTTCGCATTGTGGAGACCTTTCAAACTTCAAGTCCGACATCAAAATTTGACAAGTCATTTTGCAAGAATAAATTCTCCCAAATTATAGGTTACTTTACAATACCAATGAAATATTAATGTTTCTTTTTCTATTATATCATTTACTATTTATTATTTTCACTTCTTTTAATTCTTTTAATTTATTTTTCTCATGTCATTAATGAAAGATAATTTATTAAAGTTGCTCATAATTTGTCTTTTTCTTAGAAAATTAAGTGCATTTCTTAACCTGTGCAAAATAGTCAAAGTGACTTATAATTTTGGATGGATAACATATTGTGATTTTATAAGCTTTAGAATGGAAATGACGAAATTGTAGGGCTAGAGTAAAAAGTATTACGATATGGTGAATTTCATCCGAACTTTTAAAATGACTTAGTACCTGTTTGGTTGGGAGTTTGCATCAGTAAACATGCGTTTATATATGCTCTTGTCGTGATTTAAGAGAAGCTCCAAAACAAATCTTCTCCTCGAACGTGAATTTTTGCCCCAGAACTGATAAACCCACCGCTAAAACAAACATACCATTAGTGAGTTCTCGATTAATGTTTATCCCCAAATGTAATTTGGTGTACATTTTTTTCTTCATTTATACAATTTGTGTAAAATAATCAACTATGACAATTTTTTTAGAAGGGATAGAGTAACATATATGATGGCAATGCCATGATTGCATGACACTAACTCTGCATAGAAATGATATTTGTACAATCATTTGTCATAGTTTTTAGAAGAACTCTCTCTCATACTCTCATTGTGTTCTTACTATCTTTCTCTATTACTTTGGTTTTCGTTGCAATACCTATATTTATTTGTATATCTTTGATTGTCCCATAAATTGTCCCAAAAATGGTTCTTCAAATAGCATACATCCCCTTAATTTACATGCAACATTATCTTTTGGTCGAGGCTCATCCTCCATGCATTGGTCATAATCTCGCCATCCATCAGAATTTTTCTTTTGATATGGATTTTTTTTTACTATCTCTTTTTCCACCTTGTAGACTTCTCACGTGCCCTGCATTTTTTTTTACTAAAATATCTATGTTTGGATTATATAATCCACCAAAAAATCATGGTTTGAATTATATAATTTGAAATATGCTTATATATAAGCAACAATCATAACCTCCTCACATTTCAATAGTTGCAAATTTAGTTTTTTAAAAACACAAACAAAAAAAAAAGTAGAAAATGACAAAATCTATCAAATAAAATAAAAATATATATAAAAATAAAACTAAAAATCAAATAAAGCTAATGCAATTTTTGGAGTATTCCTATCAAGTAGCCTAAAAACCAAATTTTCTAGTGGGACATAGCAGGAACGGCTAACAATGACATGAAACACAAGGAACAAACTTGATCAGTTGGTTAGTACGATTCTTAAACTTGTTATCCATGTTACAAGCAAATTCAATCTTTATGCTAATAGAGTTTGGATTATTTAATTCGAACATGTTTTCCCATGAATTTTTTACACAAGAGGGTGTATAGGGGGTGTCCGGATTTTATAATTTGAAAAACAAGCACTTTCGGATTTTATAATCTGAACTCTCGTCCCCAATACGTGCTTCAAAGTAGGGTGTATAGGGGGTGTCTGGATTATAAAATCGATCTGAAGTAATTATTTTTTTTCGGATTTTAGAATGCAAATAGGTAAAAAAAGAAATACTTTTTCGCCAAAAAAAGTGTGGAACCCTCATTTCAAATTATATAATCTGAAACCCTAACGGTCCGTTTGATTTGAGAGTTTTGGAGGGGAGGGGAGGGGAGGGAATATTTTTAATTTGAAGTGTTTGGTTCAATTTTTAGAAGGAGAGGAGAGGGGAGAGGAGAGGAGCAAATTTTATTGCACTGTCAAAATTATCCTTAGATTAATTTAAAATCTCAATATCATTCTTATAACAACATTTATTATTATTATTATTATCATCATCATCATCATCATCATCATCATCATCATCATCATCATCATCATCATCATCATTAGGTTATAGGTTATATTATCCTTGAAATAACTTTTATTATTATTATTATTATTATTATTAGGTTATAAGTTATATTATCTTGTAACAACTTTTCTAATTATTAGGTTATATTATCTTTGCAACAACTTTTATTCCATATTATTAACAACTTTTATTACTACTTGTAACAACCCTATTACTAATTCATTATTCTATTATCTAGATCGTGTTGTTATCGATTACATCGTTATTGTTTCGTTACTTTATTATCCTTATTTAATTAAGTTTAAGGGTAAAACAGTAAAATAATTTTAAAATCTCTCCCCTCCCTTTGCGAATCAAATACATTTTTAATTAAAATATCTCTCCTTCCCTCCCCTCCTAACTCTCGAATCAAACGGACCCTAAAAGTATTTTTGGGATATCAAAGGCGCGTGAGAGGTTTGAAGGGTGAATTTGTTTTTTCTTCTATTCTTTCTCTTATCTTTTTCTTCACTTTGTAGTGCAGATCCAGTGAAAAGATGGAGAGCATTACTTTTCTCAAAATGTTGCCTTCTCGCGCGCCCTGCAAAAATTTCAATAATACCCCTGGTCCGGATTTCGTTTTCCGATCCAGATTGTTAGTGTTTCCGGAAAATAAAATTTGGACAAATACGATATGATTATTTTGTGTCTTTTTTTGATGTCAAGGGTCTTTGTTGACCATTATACGACCCCCGCATAAGATGCAATGCAATTGCAGGGGTCGTATGAGTGGTCAACAATGACCATGACACCACAAACACTCCTAAAAGCTACCTAATAAACTAAAAAAAAAAAATGAAGAAAATGTAAGAAAGGAGGTGAAGAAGAATGAAGGAAATTGTTGAAGATCCAAACCTTTTTATAGCCTTAAATAAGTCATAGGTCTTAATTACAGTCAAATAAAATGTGTTCCACTTTCAAAACCGTCAAAAAATGCATTCAAACTCCACTAACCGGCCTAGCCTTTGGTGAAATGTTAGCGGCCAAAATGTTACTAAGAGTTTCCAAATTTTATAATCCGGAATGCATGAAGTTATTCCGGATTATAAAGTCCGAACTGCATCAGACCCTTTATTTGGATCGTTTTCGTTGCGAATGCCTTTGAAAATAATGGAACAAAGGTACATAACATAAATAGAAGCAACATAAGACAAATAAACAGTTAAAAAAAACCATAATAACATAAATGTTGAATCTTTTGGGAAGGTTTTTTCAATAGGATTTCTTTGAGTTAGATCATGCTGCCTTGCCAAATGACATATTCATCTGGCAGGCAACAAGATCTAACTCATAACAATCTCTTGATATTTTTGAGTTATCTACCTATCAAGGAGGCAGCAAGGAGTATCTATATATTTTTGACAGCATGCTGAGGATCTTCATAATGCACTCAAATAGATAGCAGTCTATTTGCGACAACATTAGAAAGATCATCAGCTTAATGACAAAAATTTGCATGGTTTTCTTTGGTGTGTTTGTGTGTTTTGCTGGTATTGAAGCTGAAAACCGGAGAGGGTGCATTTATAGAGGTCCTTGAATGTTGTGGACCACATAAACTCTTGGTGCGATGTGGTCCATACAAAAAAATCCTATGTTGAAGTATTCCGAATTTCGTATTCCGGAATACACTTACGCCCTATGTTAATCCGGATTTCATAATCCGAACTGCATATCTTTGGTTATTTTATCGATTAAATGAACATCTTTGACGTAAATTAAAATATAATGAAAGTTTAAATAATGTATATGTTGTTCAAAACATAATGCAACAACTTAATTCAACAACACATAACTAACATGCAATTAAAACAACATAAAACACACGATTAATTAAAACATAACACATTATCACGGATCATCTAAACTAACTTCTTCCTCCTCTGGTCCCTCCAGCAGTGCCCGAATCTCTTCGTAATTCCTAGGCCGATGCAAACTTTTCAGAATTTGTTCAGCAGATCTATCCAACGAAGTGTCAACCTCGATCGGTCCTCTAGTACTGTGCTGACCAAAGACAGAGAACATGTTCTCACGTCGTCGTTCATGAGTTTCATCCGGCTAAACCGAAGAGATCCGGCTGAATTGGACAATGGACATCGATATTCAACACCGACCTCCCTCCTCGTGTCTCTGTGGTTGAGTTGATGGTTGATTTGATCTAGCTCATCCTTCAGCCCGGAGAGGGTGACATCGTTGCGAATCCTAAACAGATGGGGTGGTGTTTCATCATTGTAGTAGACTGCCGTTAGCTTGGTGTTCAGATCAAAGCTAGGGAATTCCATGATTTTTTTTCTGGTGTAGTTTACTTGTAATGAAAACAGGGACCCCTATTTATACAAGTATCTGGGCATTGTGGACCACAAAAATTGTCGGTGCAATGTGGGTCACACAAAAGAATCCAATGTTGAAGCAATCCGGATTCTAAAATCCGAACTGACACTCACCATACACAAAGTCCCAAGTTTCCCTTTGGTTCACGCCATAATCGTATTTTTCCGGAATATATAATCCAGATTATATATTTCGGACTGCACCAGAAGTTTTGGCCGGTCGTCTGCACCACAAAGAAAACGTTTTGGGCGGTGGTCGACTTTATAAAACGTGTTTTTACACGTTTTTTGACTACCATTAATGGTTTTTCAACCCTCCCTTCCTATAAATACCATCCATCTCCCCCACCATTTCTCACATAAACCTCTCCCACCCTCTTCTCCTCTTCTACATCGATGTGTTTCCATCGTTGGCTTTTCATAGAAAGAGGCCTTTTTGGAAATCCATCAGGGGTCATATGATCGGTCAATAGGGAGGGGGTCAGTCTGGGTGTGAGGTTGGTCTGTCTAGGTGTAAGTTTGACCATCATGGTCTCTTGCCCCCTCTGTCTTTCCACCAACAGTGAAGGTACTGGTATGTCATCTCAGCCGGAGCCACTGGTATAGCTTACCCCCCCGAGAAATAGTCTTAGGTTCTTATGTAAAAAGCTTCAACATTATTGTAATGTATTATTCAAATATCAATGGAATAAGTTGTTTTTATCTTTTTGTTTCTGCTTTACATGTTTTTTTGCATTTATTTACGAATCTCAAAGCTTAAAAATGAAAAAGTTAAAGAAAAAGGCCGCTCCGGATTTTAAAATCCGGACACATCTGGTAAATTATAACAATTCAATCCGGAAAACGAAATCTGAACCAGGGGTAATTTTAGAAAAAAAATAGGGCGCGCGAGGAAAGCCATTGGGTGGGAAAAATAAAACTCAAAGATGGATGGGTCGTGATGTGTTTTTTCCTATGGGCTCGTATCTATTCCTTTTTATATTTTTGATAGGTATACGCCTACTCCTAATAAATATACCTCCCTTTTCTTCATGATCGCCCTTCACACTCTTAGCCTATTCTTTTTACAACTTCTTATTTCCATTTATTTTACTGTGAAAATTGCTTCATATATTCTACACCGTAAATTTATCTATCTTTTTTTATATTAAAAAAAAAAAACTAGGTTTGCAGCTAGGTGCTAACAACCTAAATATATTCAAAAACCGGATCCTTCCCCAAAACAAAGCTATTAAAAAATATGTTGAAAAGGATAATGTAGATGACATCGGATCCTCTAAGTCAAGTACTTCATTTCATTTTCCATTATCTAATGTAACTGATGAAATTGTAGACATTTCTAGTTTGGTTGGACGGGAGGGGTAGTGATCTATTTATTTTGGAACTTGTCGATCAGCAAAACAAGTCACCATAACTAATTCCTTTTACGGTGCCTATTCCTCACAAAAGTCTGGTGACAACAATGGCTGCACAAAATATAGAGGTAGCTGCGCATATTGATCCGCAACTTCAGAAGGAAATTGATCTTGTTAGAGAATATCTTATTCAAGGTAAAGATGTTGATGTCCCCTTTACGCCTTATTTGACGAAGAAGCAGACGAAAAATCTAAGTAATTAAACTCAATTCCTACAACACTCGTTCCAAAGGTGAACTCAAGGAAGATTGAGCATCACCTTCTCTTCTAGGGTCATTTTTCTTTGCTTTTCTTTTTATTTTTTATTTCATTTTTCCTTGATTTTTGAGGGTTTTGGTTCCGCTCTATATATATATATATATATATATATATATATATATATATATATTTTCCCTTTTTTAATAATCTATTATGAGTAGGCGCCATATGATGGGGGTTTCTGTCATTCAAACTCACTTTGATGCTTCGCCTATCTCTTGGCCTATAACAAAAATGCAAAAAATCGTTAAATATTTGCACCGTGTCCATTGCAGATTTTATTTTATATATGCGGAAACAAACTTTTAAGTACCAATATGATAAAGTTAATTTGATAAAATTATTAAAACTCGTGACAATTTTAAATAAATCAACATTAATGTAGTGTTTCCATTAAAAAAAATATTTTCTACAAAAATACTGTTAAATATTTACATCACACTCGTTGCGGATTCTATTTACTTTTTGCAAAAGAAAATTAGTATGTACATATGTGAGAAAATCGATATGATAAAATTTTGAAAACTCATGATTATTTTCAAAAGAAAAACTTTGATGTAGTGTCTCTTTTAAATGTTTTTTATTTTCTATGAAAAATACTATTAAATGTTTGCACCACATTCGTTGTGGATTTTACGCACTTATAATTGTGAAAGAATTTTTTTATATAACGATATGATAAAAAATTCAAAGGTCATGACTATTTTCAAAATATTAACATTTTGATAGTGTTTCTATTAAATAATATTTTTATTTTATATTCAATTTAGCGAGATTAAGAGATTAATATAGACGAGAATAAACGGTTTCATATATTTATGCCATATGAGAGGAGAATAAAATATTTTCCTATATTAATGCCATAGTACATTTTTTTTCTTTTTATTTAATAGGAAATTGACCATGAAATCCACCAAATTAGTGAGATTAAAAGTTTAACCAAGAATATTTAAGGAACTTTGATGGACATCAGTTTTAATATATTATATTATATAATATATTGACCATGAAGGCAAGGATGATCAAAAAATATTTAATTAAATATTTTCGAAATATTCAAAAAAAATTGCGGATTATACTTTTCAAAAGAGGTTTTTACCAACTCTTGGCAATGATGAGTCTTAAGCAATGATGGCCTTCAATTTTTACGTTGTTCAGACTATATAATCCTAATAGCCTTCGGATTCTAAAATTCAAATAAAGGATAATTTTGAAAAAAAAAATAGGGTGCACAAAAATATCATAAGGTGAGAAAAAGTAATAGTCGTAATTTTTTTTAGATTTGTGGGCTTGTATGAATGTAGGCATTTTAATCTTGTAGATTTTTTAGCCCCCTTACTATGTAGGTTGGGGCCAAATTTCAAAGCCTCGTGATATTAACACCTCTAAATTAATAGGCTTACAAACTATTGGATTGGATTGTGACCTTTTAATTAGTCTATTAATATTGATGTTTTAGAGGCGTTGGATTGTTTCATAAATCTTCGTTGATGATCGTTGATTTATTTAGATATACAAAGAATCAGGGAGGATGAGTCTTTTTTTTCTCCATTCCTCAAACTTTCGAGTTATTTAAATTTTTCTCTACAACTATCATAAGTTCTTGCATTTTCCAATGGGGTTTTTTCAGAAATAAATGGTTGTTTACCATTTGCATCTTCACTTCCCGTCTCAGAGTTCTTCTATCACATGTTGTTGTTTGTTTTCCATGTTTTATTTGTGTTTTAGAGATTTTTTGGAAGTAATGTTTCAGAAACTAGGTTTCACGGTGGTAAAATAAAGTTCTCCGCCGTGAGGGATGTTTTTCTGCTTTTTCTGTGTGTGGAGGAATCATAATCTTGATGTTTCATAATCACTTATGATCTGGAATGGGGAGGTTGATGTCTTCGCAATTGGTGGCGTGGACGCTTAGCATCAGTTGGTTGTGGGGACCTTCGACGGGAGCCACTATCGAATGTTACATGTACTTGGATTTTTCAATGGTTGTGTCTCTTCTCCTTCAGCGTGATTGATGTGAAGAAGTATTATTCTTGTGGTTTGATCTGACTGGTTATAGACCATGGGTGGCAGTGCTCGGTTGTATCAATAATTGTTTGTATATTTATTCTTGTCGAATACACCTTTTTTGGTCTTCAATGATTCAATTTTGATAGTGGACGACTTTCACTAAATTATTAAGAATATCCTCCGTCCTTATTATAGGTACCAGCATTGTCACCACTAGCAATGTTTGTGGTCTCGCCAGTGGTAGAGTATTGACAGGTGAAGGCGAAGTGGTTTTTCAATTCGCAGGGTTGATATGGTGAACTACGCTTTTAGGGAAGTTTTTCTCGTCGTTATCCAGTTGAAGAGTTTTTTTATTTTCATCTTTGAAATAAATAATGGGGAAAACTTACCTTTCCACATATGGTATCATTGACTTGGAGTGATCAGAATGATGTTGTCTCGCAAGCAACAACAGTCAAAATTCAAGAAGTTTAAAGGATAGATTCTTTGTACTTAGCGAAGAGCGTTTTTATAGGTGTTGGAATGGAGACCATGGAGTGATGTTGCAAAAACGTCATATGATCGGTGATGATCAATGTGTTTTCGGCGTCGGTTAAGAGTCGTTAGACAGTTACAAAATCGAAAGGATCCGAGATTAACAGTTGAATTATTTGGAAAAAAATTTAGGATTTGAACCTGGGGCTCTTGGGCCTAAGTACCTTTGGACCTTCTCAAGTTTGGGCTTTCACTTGGTAGTTGTTGAGCAAGGTGTCTTTGGTCGCTTCAAAACACATACTTTTTTTTCTCAGAGTATAGGGAAATTATTAATTAAAGGGATCTTAATTGTCATCTTTTACAGCCATCGAATATGAATTATTTGTAACGATTCCAAACGAGGGTGCCAGATTTCATAAATAGGGTGTGGCACACTATGTATGCGAAAATGGATACTTTCCTTTATAAATTGCAGTTTAGATTTCATAATGCGTCTAGTGCACCAATTTTAGTACACGGCCCAAATTCTGATTATTTTTTATAGACGAAACATCTTTTTTAGGGAATTATTGTGTCTACCTAATAATATGTATCATTAAGGTAAGTTATGCAAAGTCAAATACAAAATGAAATGCATTAAGTTTCGTTAGGTTAATTTGAAGAATTAGTTTGAGCATGTTTGGCCCTACTTATTTTCCACTTCTCTTCTACTTTCAAGGAGAAGTAGGGCCAAACACAATTTTAATAAAGTTCTTAATAATAGAAGTATCTTTTTTTAGAAGGAAAGAAATCAATAGATAACTTCTATAAGGAAAGTTTCATGTGATTAATTTTTTTTCTGTATATGTACATGTAGGCCTACTGCAGCATTGATGGAGTATCAACAGATATTCTCATTGTTGGGGCTCCAGCCCAGAATAGAGCTGTAAGTCTGTTGATTTTAGCAGTGGAACTGCGTTTTTTGTTTTCAAGTTATCACGTATTATACAAATCATTAAAAGAATATATCTGGCCACTGTCAACTGCATGTATTATTGTGTAAGGTTGACGAATTTTATGCATTTATGACCGTAAAAATGTAGTTATCAACCTACCATTTGCCTGGTTGTCTTAGTCTCTGGATTTTTGCTTGTGTCAGTTGTTTTTTTGTTTTAGGGTCAGAATTGTTCAGACTTAAGTCACGCATGTGTAAATGTTTGATTTTACACTTGCGTTAGTTAACTAGCGTAGGGGTATTTTGGTCAGTTTAGTTGGATGGGAGCGAAAAGTGCAGGAAGAAGAGCAGTAATCTTCTCGTGGAAGACATTATAGCGGGAGATAACAATACTACACAGGGATCACCTAAGGAAAGTTTCTTAATTCTTTCAGATCTGATTAATTTTTTTTATCCTTTGTTCATTTGTTAGTTTACTTAATGCATATTATGTGAATATGTACTTTTGTTTTTTAGTGTCAATCATGATCTGTTTTTGTACTTTTATTCTTTAAATAATAATAGCAATATTGTTAAATGTAATTGTTTAATAGCTTGTGTTTTAATTTGTGTATCTCATCTGATTATTATAGTCTTTTGTTTATTTATCATGATCAAACTAGTACGTTAGTAATAATATCTATTAGTATTAATTTGTCCTGTAACATTATTAGCTTGCTTTTTAACGTTTGTGCATCTGATTATTATTAGCTTGCGGTTTTGTCCTTTGGTATTAATTTGATTTGATTGTTATGCATACCCCAATTGATCAAATAAGTATTAATTTGTCCTGTAGCATTGTTCTAATGGATTTAGTTGGCTGTCAGCGGCCTAGTTTCATCAATAGCATATTGAATTTTGTGAGAAGTATATTGGTTTTATTTATAACTTTATTAAGGTATATTGCAGCTATGGCTACTATAGAAATCCCTCAGGTAAAAATGAAAATTTAGTAAAAGCAACGTGGAAAATTCCATCGGATACCAAAATTTTACTTGACATATGTATGGGTGAGATCCGTAAATGTGGAAAGTCCGGTATTACTTTTAGGAATAAGAAATGGGAAGAAATACGTGAAGAATTCAATAAGCGTGCTAATAAAAACTATAACCAAAAGCAATTGAAAAATAGAATGGATACTTTGAGGAATGATTGGACGACATGGAAGCAATTAATCGGAAAAGAAACTGGTTTGGGGTGGAATTATCAGACAGGAAATATCGATGCTGACACTTCATGGTGGGATGCTAAAATAAGAGTGAGTATTATAAATATTTAATTTTTATCTTGTGAAAATTGAATAGGAAAATTTGGTTGGCCTAAATATTATCTCTTGTTGGTTATGCAGGAGAATGTAAAATATATAAAATTTCGCTATCAAGGTTTATAATTTCTTAAGGAATTGGAATTCATATATGGGGATACAGTAGCGACAAGTCAACACCAGTGGACACCGGCTTTGGGTGTACCATTTGAATCTAGTGGCAAAAATACTGCTACACGTGTTCCACAAGAAATTATTGAGTCTGATGATAGTGAATTTGAAATTGGTGATCACTTTATCCCTGTGGAAAATACTCAACCCAAAAAGAAAAGAAATGTTTCACCAGATATTGAAGAGAAAGTGACAAAGGGTAAGGCAAAGGTTGGGACGACAACAACAATGAGAATAACATTTGAGCGGTTAGTTGACGCAACTGAAGGTCATAATGAAGTTGAAAAGGCTAAAATTGTAGCCACCTCTCATGTCCATGGACAATACTCTATTCCAGACTGCGTTAAATTATTGAAGAGTGCAAAGGAGGATGGTTTTTTGAATGGTCAACAATTTAGTTATGCTTTAGAAATGCTTAAAGATGAACAAAATCAAGTCCTACTAGTAACCTTAAAAGACTCCAAGGTAGATTGGGTAGAATAGATTCTATACAACTATGTTGATAAGAAATCATCTAATATATAGGTTAAGTTTGGCGTTTAGTTTGCTAGTTATATTGGCAGACATACTCTATGTTTAGATTTTGCTTTATGCTTTATCTTTAGTACCTCTCGAATTTGTTATTTAGTATTTTGCTTTTGGTTAAGAATTTTGTATTGACATTTATGCAATATTTGAGCAACTTTAATTTATATTTATTTTCATTTGGAATTGTTTACATATGTCTTCTAATATGTCTTAATTTATAAATTTTCATTTTCTCTAAAAAATCAGGTCTTTACAAAATTTAATTTTGTATAAAAAAATTTCTTTTATTTTATTTATGATAATTTGTAATAAAATCTCAAAGCTCTTTTAAAAATATTTTACCAAACTGATTTTAACTTAAAAGTACTAGTTAAGTTGGAAAATACAACAAATACCAAACAACTTTAACTTCAACTTCAAAGTTTGAATTTTCAACTTTATTCCAAAAGTAACTTTTAGACCTAAAAAAAAGTAGGGTCAAACACATTTAAGATTTCTTTTACACAAATAGTAACACATCAAAAATCAATGTTCATATCATATTATTCCAAAAAAATAATATTATGTTTGATTTGATTCATTTGATGGATTTAGGGTTTAGGATTTAGACACTAAGACTAACACATGATGAACATACAAAAATAAATAAAAAATATAATAACTAAACGCAAAATTCATTCATTAAAAAAAAAAATTGTGCTAAATTTCCTCCCAATATTCAAGGCCTAGAATTTCCTCCCAATATTCAAGGCTCGAACAATTTCGGTTCACACATTTCAATGGTTAGAAACCACATTTTTTTTTTTAGAAAAGAAACAACAATCCTTATATTCCATGTTTAAATTTAGCCCTCTTCACAAAAAAAAAATAAAATTGTTGGATCAAATTAACTACTTTCCCAACCTATGAAATTGAAATCAATGAACCATAAATACCATGTTTAATTTTAGCCCTCTTCACAAAAAAATGATTGAACCAAATTAACTACTCTCCAAATTTCTCACAAATATCATATAAATTCCAGCACAAACCACCAATTCAATCAAGAAAACAAAAACATAGAAATAAAATTGAAAACAAGAAAAATGATCTCAAAACCAAGAATCTCTACTATCAATGTTGCTATCATAGTAGCATTATTCACAACCAATGTTGTATTATCAGATGACAATACTCCAATTCCTGCTAATAGAGCCCAATTAGATTCATGGTTTAATACCAATGTGGGTCCATTAGCACAAAGAAAAGCCACCTTGGATCCTGCATTGGTAACTGCAGAGGCTGGTGCTAAGGTTATTAAAGTAATGCAAGATGGCAAGGGTGATTTCAAAACCATCACTGATGCCATTAATAGCATTCCAATTGGAAACACTAAACGTGTGATTGTGAAGATTGGTGGTGGAATTTATAACGAGAAAATTAAAATTGAGAGGACAAAACCTTTTGTTACATTGTATGCAGCACCAGGAAATATGCCAAATTTAACCTATGGTGGCACAGCACAAAAATATGGCACTGTTGATAGTGCTACATTGATTGTTGAATCAGATTATTTTGTAGCTGCTAACATCATGCTTTCGGTTTGTTTACTATCTTATCTTATTATTTTAATTTTGAGAAAATAATTGCTTATATATAAGATTGGGGGAGGGGAAGGATTATCTTATCTTTTTATTGAGCTAACGTTTGAAAATTATTAATGATGTTTTTTTTATGAAATTTTGATTTTGATTAAAACTAAAAATATAAATGTTTGTTGCTTTCAAGTTATAACAAACCAAACTAACGATGATTATATATTTCAATGACACCAACAATATAATAAAAATAACCTATTCAAGATTGAATAGGTTATTTCCTCCGTAACGAGTTTGAATCTTTACTATAAAATTAATTCAAATCAATAAAAAATGTCAATTGATTTATTATTTGTGTTTCAAGTTTTCCTTATGATTGTTTTGTTTTTGGTAATGAATGTACAGAATTCTGCACCAAGACCTGATGGAAGAAAGAAAGGAGAACAGGCAGTTGCATTAAGAATTTCTGGTGACAAAGCAGCATTTTATAATTGCAAGATTTTAGGGTTCCAAGATACAATTTGTGATGATCGGCATAATCATTTTTTCAAAGATTGCTTAATTCAAGGCACGGTCGATTTCATTTTTGGAAGTGGAACATCACTATATTTGGTAAGTAAATATAGTCTCTCCATTTCTTAATAAAAGTTGTTTTTCGACCATGTGCACTATTCACATCATACACTTTGACCATATTTTATAACTAAGATATAAAAACAAACACTAGTATATAAGATGTTGCTCGATTTGATGATGCAGAGAAATGAATTGAGAGCGCTTGGTGACGCTGGGCCAACAGTGATAGTAGCACAAGCAAGAAAAAGTGCATCAGATGCTGATTTATACTCATTTGTGCATTGTGATGTTACTGGAACTGGAACTACTACTTTCTTAGCTAGAGCATGGATGACTTATCCTAAAATTATCTTTGCTTACTCAACTATGACCAATGTTGTTCATCCAAAAGGGTGGGATAATGGCATGCACCCTGAATTTGACAAGTAACTCCTTAACTAATCTTTTTTTTTTTGAAAATTCGGTATCTGATCCAAAGACTGACTAATCTGAGGGGATCAATCTCACCGCCTACTTGTAGTTCTGCATTTTTCATTAATCATTGTATATTCCATAGTTGTAAATTTAATGGTTGTGAATAAATTAACATAAATTGTTGATTAATACATGATCTTATCTGCAGAACATCATACTTTGGAGAATATCAGAACACAGGACCAAAATCAGATCCTAAAGGGCGTGCAAGTATCACAAAGCAACTAAGTGCAGCAGAGGTTAAACCTTTCATTACACTTGGAATGATTCAAGGATCTAAATGGCTCCTTCCTCCTCCAAAAGTCTAATTAATGTGGCTTGAAGAGTTTTGCCTTGCACCCCACATTTTAGTGAGTGGTGAATTCGTAAAAACTTTAGGAAGTTGTAATTTCTTAAAACCATTGTATTAATTATATAAACTATTATTTACACTTGAATAAAAGGCAAACGGACAACAAGCTTCATGGATCTAGGAGACATGACATTGTTATGCATGACCTTTTAAACTATATGTAGAAGGTCAATAGTCTCTGGTGCTAGGAAACCTAAACACAACATTCTTTGTTTAGTTGTATTTTAAAATTATGTCAGGTCCTTCAAGGAAAAATATTCAAATAGATACAATATATTTATAGCAAATGTAATATAATGAAGTTAAAATTGTAATACACATTTTCGTATGCTTCTTCTTAGATAAAAAAGAAAAATATTGAAATTATTTGGATTAACACGAGTTTTAATCTTTGCAAGAAAAATAATTGGTCATAGTGTAATGAAGTAATATAAAATATAAATAAAAATATGGATCACATATAGTATGATAGTTTAACATAATTTTGTAAAAAGTCTACGAGAAAAATTTGCTCTCCAATGTCTTGCACGGTTCAAGTTATTAGATTTGAGAAAAAGGAAAACAAAGAGAAATATAATCTGAATATATACCTCATGAGTATTCTTTGATAAAATGTATATTACATTGCTTAGTTTGGAACCCAAGGAGAATCCAAACTAACTTCCCTAACTATAGGAAGGAGACTAATAACTATCTAACAAAACAATAAACCAAAAATACAAATAACTAAATAGATTATTCTAAACAAAACCTATAAAGTAATTATATTTATTACTCCCTCACAAGCTGGACGATACACATTGATGAGACTAAGCTTGGAAACCAAATGGAGAAATGTTGCTTTTGCTAGAGGTTTTGTCAACAAATTAGTGATACGGGGACCACAAGAAATAGGAAATAATTTGATGGTTCCTAGTTTCAAGTTTTCCCTTATGATGTGGTAGTCGATTTTAATGTGTTTTGTGCGCTCTGGAAGGCGGGATTATGAGTAGGGATATCAATGGATACCTATGGGTACGAATAGTATGATACTTGTCACCGCCCCGTTGGATAAATATGATACACGTGTCTGTCCCGTATCCTCGTGGGTACCCACTATACGGATACCCATGGGTATTCATGAGTACCCATGGATTTTTGATTTTATTTATTTTTTGGTTTAAATAATAACTTTTTTTTAATTACCAAAAAACTTCAACTTTTAAACATCCATACATAATCTATTCAAAATTTTATAAATCAAACATAATCAATAGAAAATTCATGATTCGTTCATAATCCATATGATATGTTTTATGATGTGAATGAAGTAGAAACGGTGAACTTAATAAGATGAATTAAAAAAAATCAAAAATAAAAATAGGTTATTAATGAAGAATTTTAGGTGGACGGCAAAATTTCCTTCAATAAAGTAACAACATTAAATAATAAGATAAGATATATAAGAATATTTTAATAATTTATTTAATTTATTATCGGGTATGAGTACCCATGGCTATGAGTACAATCAAATCCATGTCCATATCCATATAATAATGGGGAGTCAAATACCCGTTTATTATACCCGTGGATACCCGTTTAGCTACTCGTTCCGTGTCCAAGATGGATTTTACCCACGGATACATGTGGGCATGAGTATTTTTGCCACCACTAAATTATGAGAGAGAGATATAGTGCAGACTGGTTATCACAATATGGAGAAGTTAGCTTAGGAAAAGTAATGCTTAGATCCTTGAAAATATAATGTAACCATTGCCATTGGATATCACAAGTGAGGCTAGCCAAAGCACTATATTATGTTTCTGAACAGGATCTCGACATTGTGGACAATTTTTTTTGACTTCCAAGAGATTAGTGAATTGTCTAAGAACACTGCAAATCATGTAAATGATCTTGTAATAGGACATGTAGCCCAATCACTGTCAGCAAAACCATAAAGACATAAATCAAAATTGGAAGGATAAAATAATTAAGCCTTAAGCAAGGAAGGATTTTAAATATTGTTGTAGGATACGAGTTGCAGCTTGAAAATGCACATGTCTAGAAACATGTAATCTAATCAAACTCATGCAATATCATAATTCTAAATAAGACAATTTCAAAATGACATACACATATTCATCTTAATCCCCGCTCTTGCTCCATTCCGTTGTCATTAAATGGAAGAATCTCCACATGGATACTGACTTACGAATACAAATTAACGTCCCTATTGCAGTGAAATTCCTCCTTTAAGATCTTTGTATGTTTTTTTTAAAATATATATATATATACATGGTGTTTTGTTGGTATACACACACGCAACACTTTCTTATTATTATTAATACTTTTTTTTAAAAAAAAATCGGTGAAGATGAAATTGTTAATAATAAAGGTGGCACTCATAGCCATTTTACAACTATCCTAGAAGGATTTTCTTAAAAAAATAAATAAATATCTTAGATAGGATTTGAACCATAACTTATTAAGTTACAAAGTCAAACACTTAATATTCAAATGACCAGGGGTGGCCCTGAGCACAGGCCAGAGGGCGGCAATCTAGGGCACCACAATTTTAGGGCACCGTTTTTTTTTACTACCTTTATATATACTTCCATAAAACAAAAATGTAAAATACTAGTGGCTAACAAAGTTATAGGGGCGCTACAAAGTCAAAACTAATAAATAACGTGATTGAATTAAATATAGAATAAAATAGTTAACTATAGGTACCAAAAAATATTGATTACCTCCATATTAAAATTAAAATAATATTGTAGAACAAACAATTGGTTCACTTAATAGAAGATTTGAGCAGTATAGCACATATGAGCATATTTTTGGATTCTTGTTTAGTGTTGAAAGGCTTAAATCATTATATGATAGGGACTTAAAAGAATGTTGTCAACATCTTTAAACTTGCTTAAAACATGATGATTCTCTTGATCTTGATGGTGAAATTTTATTTGTAGAATTGAAAGTTATTAGAGAAGTTTTGACACTTGAACAAAATCAAGCTATATGATATTGCGGTCTTTAATGACTTTTAATTGTTTTCTTAACGCATGCATAGCTTATAGAATAATATTGACTATTCCTATAAGTGATGCATCTGCTGAAAGAAGTTTTTCTAAGTTAAAATTATTAAAATCTTATTTAAGATCTACTATGTCACAAGATAGATTAAATAGTCTTGTGTTGATTTCAATTGAAAATAATTTTGTGAAGAACCTTGATTTTGAATGAATTATTGATGATTTTGCAACCAAAAATGCAACGAGGAAAATATTTAAATAATTTTAAATGCTTGGTCAATTTTTTTATAGGAAAAAAGAACAAATCAGAGAAGAGGAAAAGGAAGAGGAAGTGGTCTCTTTATAATGGTTTATGTTCTGATGATATAAACATTGAATTATGGATCCTTGTATGATGTTTGGATAAACATGTTGTTTTTAGTTAGTTAAACTTGTCGAGTGAAGTCTAGACTCTTGGAGCATGGATCCTAGCATAGAGTTCATTTTTCGAGGAAAGATGCTTTATAGCATTTCATTAATAATAAGAGATTCAATACATTCGGGTATATTAAAATAAATGGCGGGACTAGCTAATAATGTGGCTTCTCCTGCGAGAACATGAGCAACCTCATTGGCTTGTCGCCTAACAAACTCCACCCTAGAGTTGGTAAAGAAAGAACTAAGTAGAGTACAGCATGAAGATATAATGCACCCAAAATCAGAGAAGTCGTCTCGAGTAGTATGGAAGGCATCACAAGTAAGCTTGGAATCTGTTTCGAAATCAACATTGTCAAATTGCATATTACTAAGCCACTACAAAGCGGAATGTAATCCCAAAGCCTCACCAACGTCAACAGAATAACGGCAAGGGTAGCCAACAACCTTGGCCAAAACAAAAGTACCTTCAGAATCTCGAACACAGATACCAATACCAGTTCGATTGAAGCGAGATGAGAAAGCAGCATCAATATTACACTTGTACCTACCCGACGAAGGTTGTTGCCAGACGGGAACACTTACAGATGCATAGTTGCTGACAGCGGATGAACTCCCTCCTCCTACAAGCTTCTGCGCTTGCTGAGGGGAAGTTGGCTCAGTTGTGGCAGAAAAATTAGCAAGCTACCAATCAACAACCATATTCTTAGCACGTTCGACAACCACGACACCAACCTTCGTAACATCATCCCAAACTCTAAGATTTTGGTGCTTCTAAAGGCTTTAAAACAGTGATACCAGCCGTTGATTAAGCTCATCAAACAAGGTTTCCAACAACATAAAAATAGCATCAACAACCAAATTTGAAGATGACATAACATCATGAATCGTTCCCCAAAGACCTGTCATTTTCCAAACATGGACAACAAAAGGACAATCAAAAAATATATAAGCAAGGTCATCATGATTAGAAGGACAGCTGACACAGTTAGTAGGACATTAAACGCCTTTCTCAAGAAGGCGGACTCAGGTTGGTAAAAAACCCCTACACATACGCCACACAAGATTCTTGACCTTAGGAGGAACTTTGAGCTTCCAGATGCCCGTCCAAAAACCTGGGCGTCGGAGATGAGAAGAATCAACGAGCTCATCAATACATAACCTGTAAGCACTAAGAACATAGTACTTACCATGCCTCTCCACCTTCCAAATGAGTCGGTCCTCAGGTATCTGAGCAAGAAGCGGCGTTTGAAGAATTTTATTAGCAATATCAATACTGAAAACTTGACGAATTACCTCTTCATTCCAACTTTTATCGTAGAGGTTCATCAAATTATTGATGGTTACATTCTGAACAAAGTGGGCACCTGCGACATCACTACCAATGCATTCACCATCAGGCAACCAAGGTTCATTCAAAATTGAAATAGGTGCACCAGACCCAATGCTCCAACGAGCACCACCATGAACAATAAATCTGGCGCGGAAAATACTACGCCACACATAACTGGGATTGTGACCAAGCTAGGCTGTGATATAGTTACCGAATGGGAAATATCGCGCTTTAAAAATACAGGAAACAAGAGAGTCAGGTTCCGAAAGAAACTTCCACCCCTGCTTACCAAGCATAGCCAAATTGAAAGCGGAGAGATCTTTGAAACCCATACCGCCATGAACCTTAGGAACAAATAACCTCTCCCAACTCATCCAATTAATACCTCGATGAGTAGTTCTACCATGACCCCACCAAAATGAATTCATCATTTTTTTCAATACTGTTAACTAAGGTAGTCAGCAACTGAAAAATACTCATAACGTAAGACAGAATAGCCTGCAGAACAAATTTAATCATCACCTCACGTCCTGCTTTAGATAAACAGTTACTGCTCCAAGAATTTATTTTCTGCCAAACACGGTCTTTGATATAAGCAAAAGTCGCATTTCGATCCCTACCCACCATAGAAGGTAGGCCCAAATATTAACCAGTCCCCAACACTACTTGAACCCCAAGGATATCAGTTACGGTTTGTTTAACAGGGTCGAGAACATTACGACTGTAGTAAATTTCTGACTTAGTGATGTAAGATTTTTACATGTCATAAAACTATTTACACGTAAGTATAATAGGATCGTTTTTGCAGGGAGTTGCGTATTTCATAAGCATTTTCACAATATTCATCACGTTAAGTGTTTGAGTGTAAATTGTTTGTTTGTGTAAAACTATTGTTCTATTTGACATAAAAGTAAAACGAGAAGAGATAGGGCTATTTCGCTTGGGGTCAGAGACATCAACCAAGCGTAACTGCTGCAATCTCTCGATCAAATAACGGATTTTAGCTTTTTAAACGATATTATCACAATCACACGACAATATCATTCGTGTCCAAATGATATCGTTATGTCTAAGGGATTGTTTAAATGTCGATTTCCCAAACATTTAAACAATCACAAAGTCGATTGGATCGTTTAATCGACGATTTCCCAACCGATTAAATGACCCAAAAGCATTAAGTTCTAGATTAAAAATGATTATCAAATATTAACATCTATGTCTAGAATGATAACTTAAGATAGATTTTTATTCTATTTCTTAAATCCAAAAGTATTTGTCAATATCATTTTGAGTCTCAATAAAACATTAAATACAAGAATAACAACAATATTGAATAAATAAGCTAGAACCATATATTAAAGGATCAAGAAATTACATAATAACTTGTTTGAATACCTCAAAATCCACAAGGGTAGATGTAGCTACATATGTCTATGATAGCTTTGCAAAGGATGAAGAAAAGATGAAGATTCAATGCCAAGATCCATGATGTCTCAACAAATCTTGGGTTGAATCTACTCCTAACTACCTTGCTTTGTGTTTCTCTCTGTAGAAAATGCCCTATTCTCTCTCTAAACACCATAAAATGTATTACAAAAATGATAAGATGGTGAGAAAGAGAAGAAAAACTCGTTAAGTTGGGCAGAATTCGTGCTTGCATGCTTAAGCGTACAAGGGTCGCTTAAGCGTGCCTCTTGGAAATCTTCCGGTGGCCAATTGGGAACATCCACGTGTGCCTTATCCACTTGCATCCTGATGAAGTTTGCTTGAGCGTGCGTGAAGCGTGCAGTCAGCGTACACATCTGAGCTCTCGACATTGTGTACGCTTACGCGTACAATAGGTCGCTTAAGCGTACTAGTGGAATCTTTGATAAGCGAACCACAAGCGTACTGATAGCGTACATGAAGGTTGGCTCTGAATCTGGGAAGCGTGTTGACAGCGTACCAATGACGTACATGAAGCTGATCTCGACATTGTGTACGCTTAAGCGTGCTGAGGACGCTTGAGCATACTGACTTTGGTTCATGAGCTTCTTTCTTGTTCCTTGCTTGTCATTTTCTGCATAAAAGGGAGGAGATCAGACATGTAAAGCATAAATGGTAAAAGAACACAATTTGGTAGCTTTTTCTTAGATAACTTGCAGAACAAGTCACTAAAATGTCTAGATTAACACATAAAATATGTTACTTTTGAGCACTTATCATTTAGGCAAGCTGATAGCTTGACCAGAAGCTGCCTCATACAAAGAAAGAATATTTTTCATAACAGTTGCTTGACCTGCATCAGCCTTGATAAAAAAGAAAGTAGTCATCTACAAACAAAAGATGAGAAATAGAGGGCGCCCTTCGGCAGACTTTGGTACCTGTAATAACATTTCTCGCCTCCGCATCCCTAATAAGAGAAGATAGACCTTCTGCACAAATAATTAAAAGATACAGAGAAAGAGGATCTCCTTGACGAAGACCACGCCCTGGGATGATAGGGTCAACCTGCTCATTATTAACAAGAACAAAATAATCCACAGACTCAACACACATGCTAATCCAGTGAATCCACTTAGCATTAAAACCCATTTTGACCATAACAGCCCGCAAATAGTCCCAGTCCATACAATCATAAGCCTTACTAATGTCAAGTTTTAGAGCTACATACCTGTCAGTACCCCTCGTCTTAGTTTTCATAAAATGGATAACCTCGATTGCAACCATAGCATTATCCAAAATGGACCTACTCGGCACAAAAGCAGTTTGGTTATCGGAGATGCATTGAGAAAGCACCCCTTTCAGTTTGTTAGCTAAAACTTTAGATATAATTTTGTAAAGGACATTGCAAAGAGCTATAGGACGCCAATCTTTCATGCTGAGCTGCGAGTTTCCTTTGGGAATAAGAGCAATATTCGTCATATTCAAGTCAGGGGGAAATTGTCCCGTTTCGAGCCAAGCACAACATTCCTTAAAAATATCATCATTGCACAAGTTCCAGAAATGTTGATAAAAACCCGGATTGAACCCGTCAAGGCCCGGACATTTATCTGGGTGCATAGAAAAAATTGCGTCACGAAATTCACCTTTGGTGAAAGGAGCTGTAAGCCTTTCATTCTCAAGAGCAAAAATAGATTGATTAATGACATCTATAACATAATCAGAAACGCTACCATGCTTCTGAAAAATATTAACAAAATATTCTCTTGCTACATTGCGAAGTCCCTGCTCATCAGTAATATTATTTCTAGCATCATCAATAAGAGAAGTAATACAGTTTACCTTCTTGCGAGCCGTGGCGGAAGCATGAAATTTTTGTGTGTTACAATCACCATCTCTATACCAGTGGGTCTTTGCACGTTGCCGCCAATAAGCATCATCCTGAGCTAGCAAACGTTGCATTCTCTTTCTCAACTCAAAATTTCGAACTTGTCCCTCCCCAGAAGAAGTGGTGCGCATGGTATGTAGTTGGCGCCTACAATCTTCAATTTATATTTCAATTTATGACAGTGTTCTTTACTCCACACGACCATATGCTCCGCACAAGAAGACATCTTAGGCATGATAGCATTATTCGAATATACCTGCCAAGAGTTAGTAACCATCTCCTTAAACCCCGGTTCTAAGTGCCACGCATTTTCATAACGAAAATGGCGTTTATTATGATGAGACCGAGGCATAGGGCGACAATGAATAAGAATGGGATAATGATCGGAAGCAGGTGCCATAAGAGTCTCTACCAAAGCCTCCGGATATAAATTGAACCATAAATTATTAGCAAGAGCACGATCTAACCTTTCTTCCACCGCTCGCGGCGTGCCAAGACATTTGAACCAAGTAAAAGGGTAGCCTTCAATGGGAACATCAGACAAACCAGAGTCAAGAACAGCTTGACGGAAACCATTAATCAACCAAGAAGGTCTATTATTGCGGCCTCTTTTTTCGCTCGCATCCAAAATGTCATTGAAGTCTCCAAAAATACACCATGGCCTGGAAAAATGGTTAGCAAGTTGTCGAAGAAAATTCCATGCGGCAATTCTACAACCTCCATTTGGATAGCCATAATAACCGGTTAATCTCCAAGGACCAAGAATAAAATCAACAATTTCAACAGTGATATGATTATTCGAAAAATCAACAAGAGTGCAATTAGAAGAATGACGCCAAAATAAAGCAAGACCCCCGCCTCTGCCGGTGCGGTCAACTGTAATACAAGAATCAAAACTGAGCAAGTAACGTAACTTCTCAATTTTATTTCGGTGAACTAAAGTCTCACTTAAGAAAAGGATATCCAGATTGAAGTGCTGAACTAGGTATTTCAAGTCGGGAATTGCGCTCGGACTACCTAAACCCCTGCAATTCCAACTTAATTATCAGACTCATTATTGTACTAACCTTTATACGATGTTGTTCCGAAGAAAGGAAAGCATCCGAATATATTCATGTATACACCTTTGTGGAACATAAACTAGAGGTCAGCCGTACCAAAACCAAAACAAGTTGTATTGAAGCTTATCATCACAATTATGTAGAGCTGTTATAGGATGGACACCCAAAAATTATAGAGAATAGCTATGGCCAATGACAATTTTGAATGGTTGGAATATATCTATGATTTGGATAGATTGTGATTGGCTGCTCTTTATTCTTGAAGAATTCTTGATGTTATTTTTCTAGAGATATAGCATTGCTCTTTGGATAGTACTTAGTACTCAAAAATCAAACAGCCACGCAGTAACAGTTTGGATATATCTATGATTCGGCACCAGCAGTGAAGTAATGGTCCACAATTGAAATTTAGGTAAACAGGCAATCAAGAAAGCAAAACGAAATCAAACTCTTACCAGCAACAGGAATTTTAAACAGCCCAACTAAGTGGGGAGCAACAACACAAAGCGATCAAGGTGGTAGAACAATCTGATCGAAAAACAAGACTCTCACAAAGGGTGGCGGTAGCAAAACCCTAGGAGAGAAAGCAATGGTGGGAAGGTAGTAGTGAACTTCAATTGAAATTACCAGAGAGAGAGAAGCAATGGTGCTAAGATTAAAAGATACAAAATCAGCAAAAAGCAACGACGTCACCATGCAAAAAGGAAAACTGAAATGTATACAACTCACTTGACCACCTCAGATTTCTTCTTGGGTAGGAAAAAAAAGAAATATGTTCATTTTTTTAATAAAACATTCTTAAATATCTTATTGAAGATACTTTAATTCAAAGTAATTTAACATTCATTCAAACCAATATACAAAGTAATATTAAACTAGCTGATGGTTAATATCTCGATATGAAAGTATCTTATATGTATCTTTTCAACTATTTTTTTTTTTATGAGAAATTGATACTCTAGTTTGTTAGCTTTACAACTCATTTTGAGTGTCATTTAGTAAGCTTTTGTTGAGTTTTTAGAGTATTTGGAAGTTGGAATCAGGTTGAAAAATAAACACTAGCTACTGAAGAACTGTGCCACGATTTTGAGCCTTTGCGTCATGATTTGGGAGAGAAAATAATGGTTTTGCTACGTCAAAAACCGTGGAACGTTTATAGCTCTCACGCCCCGATTTGGAAGAGCACCAACTTGAAGATTTGAATCCTCAAGATAATCGCAACACCATTTGTGACATCGTGGCACAATTTAGTTTTGAAGATCCCTGACACATAGGATAAATTAAGGATCGTGACACAATCTATGAGTATCGTGGCATCGTTGGTGCGTCTAAGGACCATATCTAGAAGAAATAATTTTTTTTTAGGGGAGATCTATAAAAGTTAAACTTCGTTTCTAAAAGAGGGTTCAAACAGATTCTTTATAGCAGATCATAATTTAATTATGGATTGATTATACCACATTAATAAGTATTTCCTTTCCAACTCTTGAGAGACATTTTTTCTTCTACTCGTTCAGCTTCTTCCAAACCCGATGGATAACAAGAAAGAAGATGATGCCCTTTTTGGATGCATATTTTTTACACCCATCATGTTGCAGATTATTTCTTTAACTTTTGTAAGCAGATTTTGACTATAGAAGGCCTGAGAATTGTCCAAGTTGACCACTTGCCTTGAAGCTCGTTGATATGTTGGAGAAAGTGTTGAGATCTGTTTGGACCTCTCATGATTGACTCTAGCAAATAACAAGTTATCTTCAATGGAAAAAAAATGTAAAATTTTAAAGAGTCTATCTTGCGATCTTGATTCCTCAAAAAAAAAAAAAATCTTGCAATTTTGATCTCATTAATCATGTTATCCTTCACATGTCGTAATTAAGTAAACTAGAATGGAGTCCGTGCCAAGCACGGGTAAATAATTTTCCATTTAAAAAAATCATTTTTATAAAGGAAAATAGTTTTGTTGTTTTTTGCTGTATAGTAAATGACACATTTTAGAGAGTGTTTAAGTAAAATAGACCAATTTTTTTTATTATGTTTGGAATACAAAACATATCAGTTTTGTAACGTGTTTAAAAATAAATATGGTTTATTTGTAATAAAAATAAATATTTAGTCTTACCATTATTGTTTGACATGCAGTCACGTATTTATGTATGGATTTAATTTCTTATTATTATTCATAAAGAATGAATTTTCAATTTGTTCACTTAAATTATTTTTATTTAAATTTATTTGAAGCATTAAGTAAGAGGGCAATGGTTAATTGGGACTTTAACAGCATGGAGACTTCAGAAAATGTTAAGGTGAGTTCCCTAGCTTAGTTCCCATCTTTGGGCATTGTGTGGTTATGTGAGAATAATGAACCTTGTGGCAAAAATAAACATAACACATTGTGTAGTTTTCAAATTTAAAGAGAAGTTAGAAAAACAATTATCGCTTTTAGGACAAAAAATCTCAACTTCTAAGATCAAAATTCACCATCGTTGAAGCCCAAAATCTAGAGTGAATCTAAAACAACTAAAATACATTTTGACATACAATCAACAACTAAAAATACATCTAACCCAACAATTAGAAAACTACAAAACAAAATCAAATTATAGTATCCAACTTCTTTTTTGGAAAAATAGTCATTTTCTTGCTTAAATGTGTAACAAGTAGTCATAATAATCTTTCAACGTATCAAAATTCCAAAATAGTAACTGATTGTGCACTACGTCAGTTAATATAGTCTTTAACGTTTAAATACTTCGTTAATACTGTCATATCAATTCTTCAATATACTTACTTACTACCGACATATCAATCCTCGTTAGAAAAGAGTTATTGTCGGCGTTAAAAACTATTTTGACGAGAATACATAATCACATTGTTTTGAAATTTTGATACATTGTATAACTTGTTTGTTTGGTTTGTAAAACAGTACGTACTGGACAGAACAGTACAAGACAGAACAACACAACACAAGACAGAACAGTACAAGACAAATTTTAATAACATTGAATAATTTTTTTAGTTTTATATGATTTTTTGGGGGACGGAATGCTATTTTGGTATTTTAGACAACTTGTAGGTGAGACAAAAAGTTGTGATATGGTTTGGCGAGCGACAAAAATATTAGTTTTTGTCCTGTCCCTTGCCTCTAATTTGTCCTGTACCTGAAAACAGTTTTATAAATCAAGCATCGGACAACTGAAGTTGTTCTGTCATGTTCTTCATTTTTTAGCAAATCAAAGTCTCTTTGCGACACACTTCAAATGAAAATGACTAAAGTGTTTTATTTTATTTTTTTGTAAAATAAAAAGTGTTTTATTTTTTAGTTTTTTAGTCTATAGTATATCCAATTTATAGAATTAAATCAAAATTCAAAAGAGGATCATCATCAAAGAAGTAACAACTCAACTATTTTCTTTCCTCACTCTTCTTTCACATACACATTCCTTCCCTATACAAAATTGATGGCTTATTCAACACTCTACACATTCACATTCCCACCCTCTCTCCCTCTCCTCTTCCAACATCACAAACACAAACCCTATTCTCTCTCTTCAAAACTCACATTTACACCAACAACCTTAAACCCTCACATTCTTCGCAACAAAATCCTCAACAACAACATGATGCAATCTTCGCGTGTCTCAAGTGTTCAAGATGTTGTTGGAGGAGCTATGGCTATTGTCCAATCATCACCTGCCACGTGGCAATCTTCTTTGTTAAGTAATTTGTTGATCTTTGTTTTGGGTTCTCCTATTTTGGTTACTGGGTTGTCATTTGAAGGGATCGTTGCTGCTTTTTTGCTTGGTACGCTTACTTGGCGTGCTTTTGGTGGTGATGGGTTTCTTCTTGTTGCTACCTATTTCATCATTGTAAGCTCAATTTTCGTTTTTTATATGGTTTTGTTGTGATTGGTTTGTTTTGAAAGTGGTGAATTTTGACTGCAAAATTTGATTTTTGTTGGATTTTGTGAAATTGGGGAAATGGGTTTGGAGATTTTGGTTGATTTGGTTTATGGGTTTTGAGAATTTGTGTTGTTTAAGATGAAAGTTATGTTTTTTGTGTGCAAAATTTGATTTTTGATGGAGTTTTGTGAAATTTGGGAAATGGGTTTTGAGATTTTGGTTGATTTGGTTTCTGGGTTTTGAGAATTTTTGGTGTTAGAGATGAAAGTTATGTTTTTTGATTGCAAAATTTATTTTTGTTGGAGATTTGTGAAATTTGTGAAATGGGTTTGGAGATTTTGGTTGATTTGGATTCTGGGGTTTAAGAATTTGTGTTATTTAAAAAGAAATTGATGTTTTTTTATTGCGAAGTTTGGTTATGAAAATGGGGGTACAAGTGATTTTAATCTGAAAAGTGATTTTGAATGTTTTGTTTTTGGGGTTTAGGATTGGCCTTATCTAAAAATTGATAAATTTTTCTTATTTTATGAAATTCTGGAATTGGGTTTTGAGAGTTTTGTGGAATTTGTTATTCTGGAATTGGGAGTTTGTGTTGTTTGAAAGTGTTAAACTTCATTAGGATCTATGCAATTATGAAAATGGATATGAAAATTTTCATTGTTTTTGGTTCTAGGGTTGATGCTTTTTGTACTTTGGAGTTGATTGGTTTGGGGTTTGTTTAGGGTACAGCTGCAACAAAAGTCAAAATGGCACAGAAAATGGAACAAGGGGTTGCTGAGAAAAGAAAAGGAAGAAGGGGTCCAGGGAGTGTTATTGGATCCAGTGCTGCCGGTTGCGTTTGTGCTTTCCTCACAATTTTTGGAGTTGGAGGAGCGGCTTTTTCTCAGCTTTGGAGACTTGGGTTTGTTGCAAGTTTCTGTACCAAGTTGAGTGACACAGTCTCAAGTGAGATAGGCAAAGCATATGGAAAAACAACGTGAGTAGTTAACTCTTTCTGAATAATGTAGATCTTGGCTTTGTTCTATTTTTTTTCTTTCTTTTCTGGATAGATATGTTAGTTTCGAAGGATCAAACCTTCAACTTCATACTTAGAACTCCTTTGATGTCCCCTAGTTTACCAACTGATCTATCGACTTGAGACCTTGGCCGTGTTGTTATCAATATCTGCTTAACATTTTTGCTTGTTTTATAGTGTCGGTGTGAATTAACTCTTGTACGCAATTCATTTTAAGTTATGATATCCTTAGGAAAGTTCCTTCTGCTTAATGTCCAGGTACCTTGTTACATCATTCAAAGTTGTTCCAAGAGGCACAGAAGGGGCAGTTAGTGTTGAAGGAACCTTGGCTGGAATTTTAGCATCTGTAGCTCTTGCCTTTGTCAGTTTTCTACTGGGCGAGGTACTTCCTTAATCTCTGAATCTGAAATATGTTTATGGGATGACTATGAGTTGGAAGAATGGATTAATGCGGTAATCAGGTTACATTGTCCTTATATACAATACATTTCTGCGCGAAAATGCTTTATTAGTGGGATCAAACACTTTGTACTTTGTGCATCATTTAGTTTATCCCTAGAAATGAAATAGTAAAATTAATTAAATGATCTGTTCATGATGATTAAAATGGTAGGAAAGTAGTTAGTTTGTGATCTAGAGATAGTTTAGTTGTTTATTTCCTCAACAGTTGGATAGGTAAGTAATGAATACAGTTGGTAAAAGTAATGGATTGGGTTTGTAATAATTTTATATGCCGTATTTCTGTTAAAAATATATGGAGAGAGTAAATGTAGAGGTTCTGAAACAATACTTTCAACATTTGCTTTTATAATTTTATTTAAGATAGACAGTGGAAACCTCTCAAGGATCTCTGGCTGGTAAAATCTAAAATATAAACCTTATGCGGTTTGGGTCCCTAAGTAGGGATCTGACTTGCTTCAGAATTGATTATGAGAATCCTTCGCAGGTAGTGGTGAAGTTAGGTAGATTTTCAGGAACGGTCAATAGAGCTAGGGATTTCTGTGAAATTAAGTGCTGACAGGGCTAAAACAGAGTAAGGATTTATGTGGTGGGTGTGCGTTTGCGTTTGGGTTTGTATGGGGGTTGGGTGTGCACTTGTCATTCATTACTAGGATATTTTGGAAGTATTTTATCTTTAGTTTTGAGGATCATATTGGCATTTGAATAATGTTAGAGACAGACAATTATGTTTAATTTGTGATTGTAATATGTTGATACTCCCCAATAGTGTATGCAGTGGCGAAGCTCGAGGAAGTTTCACAAGGGGGCCAAACATAAAGGAATTTTTTTGAATAAAAAATATGAAAAAAATTAATTATTTTTAAAATAGGAGCCCTTATTATGGACCTCAATTTAAAGGACCATAGGTGAACCTCAGTAAATTACCAGCTATAAGGGGTACATACTTTGTAGGACCGGTTTCCATTTTGTGTATACAAATTCCGTACTCATTCTCTCATGTGTAAAACTCTTCCTTTTAAACCCATCCTCCATATTCTTAAGCCGCTGTACATTAATTTAGTTTATCTAGTTACATAAACGGCTCTCCAAATCACATATAGATCTGAATTTTGAACAAATTTAAAACTATCAACCAACAGTTTTTTCTCATTTCAAGCAATAATCTTGTGTTTTCTTTATTATCAACAACAGTTGTAACAATTCCAAACAAAAGAACCTCATACTTGTGTTGGTACTGGTTGCAATGGTAGCTATAAAGTTGAGATTTTTCAAAAGGGGAAAGATCGAAGCTTTAACTTTTGTTTCAATGGTAAAACTATAAACAACTAAGTAAAGAGAGGGAGGTTTGTGGGTTGTTACTTTCCCACTCATAAATAGAAACTAGGAACCACACCCATAAAACCATTTCAGGGCCCGTTTGTTACGAATTAAAATAAAAGTGATTTTGCCATAAAATAATTTAGAGAAATTATTTTATAGAGATTTTATGAAAAATCAAAATCTATTTTGCGTTTGTTTATCCTTATAAAAATCACTTTTTTTAAAAAAATAATTTAGTTTGTTTGGATACAGCTATATAAAAGCGATTTTTTGTTACAAAATTAGTTCAATATTTTGATCCATATTTTCTCTCTCTTCTAAAAAAAATCTATTTTTTGAGAAGCTGCTCTTAACAGCTTCTCATTTGAAGCTGTTTTTAGATTTTTTTTAAAAACTGTAACAAACAGATGCAATACTCTTAAAAGTGATTATTTTTTTAAAAAAGTGATTTTTTTCTTTAAAAAAGCTATTACAAACGGGCTCTCGATGATAGAACGAAAAAGAGTGTCATAAAAAATCTGTGGCAGAAGTTTCCTTTGTAAACAGAGAGTGATAGGTTTCCTGCAAATAGGATAAAAATTTATTTTTATGACATGAATATAAAAATATTAAACTGGCTATAACTGGTCAGCATCAATCGTCCATAATTGGACCCTTTCAATAGGTCCATATTAGAGGCACCCTTTTAAAATTTATATATTAAATTTATGAGTTAAATATTTTTTTAGTCGATATAAAATTATGACATTTGAAATTTAGTCCCTGCATAAGTTTTATTCAAATTTGTTGTTTACTTATATTAATTCCTACAAAAATAAAATAAGGACTGAAATTGAACAAAAAATTTGTGAGGACTAAAAGCATATTTAACACTAAACTGAATCACTAAGGAAAAAAATATAAGTTTAACTTTTGTAAAATGTAAATTAAAGCCACAACAAAGAAAATAAAAATTGTCCTTACCTAATTAGTAAAGTTGAACTCGGCCACGCTTGAATGAGTCAAATATATTTATTATTGTCTATACTAAATAGACTAGTAATATCTTTTTCAATGTGATAATCGAAAAAGAAAAAAAAAAATCTTTTTCAATGTGAATATATAAGCTATTTGCAATGTACTTATTATCCATTTTGTCTGAATCTTGTCTTGATAATTTTTATTGTTGAAAAAGTTCTCTATAGTTATTTTGGAGACTGAAAGTGTCAAATAAGACTAATAAATTTAAGTGATGAATGATAATTTTTAAACTTTTTTGTTTATGCTAATTTTTGACAAATAGACTTATTGGTAGTGTTTTTTTTTTTTTTTTG
>Ga0228710_1000113_pt1 | contig 69953 bp, 46 predicted proteins | sample MedpolnodulmetaG_FD_177995 | JGI IMG/M metagenome (GOLD analysis project Ga0228710, IMG submission 177995) | Root nodule microbial communities from Medicago polymorpha collected in Santa Monica, California, United States - pink nodules | ecosystem: Host-associated > Plants > Roots > Nodule...
GTGTTTATATATATATATATATATATATATATATATATATATATATATATATATATATATATATATGATATGATATCTATTAAACACATGTTCAGATATGCACTTAAAAAATGTGAGTTGTCACCTTATTACAATGGCAAAATGTAACATTATCTTATTAATACAACAGTTTACTATAGGAAGATCTCAATAAGTACTTGCTACTCAAGTTCCACTCAACTGCTATGTTTAATGATTACAAGAGGTGATACTAAAAACAGAATAAGATTAAAAACATGGACAAACATATCCCCAAACCCAAAACGGGAAAATATGAATTGCATTCATGGCATTGTAAGAGTTTATTCATAAGAACTTAGTTGGAGTTCTAATATTCACCCAAAAAAATTATAACTTAATTGGATTTATCTCATCAAAGTAAAACTTATATTAGTTTTCTCAAAAAATAAAACTTATTTTAATTTTTAAAAATCAAAACTCTAGTCAGGAATTTCATCTCTTCTCACATGTCATATTTTTTTTATAGGAAATACTAAGATACGCCATAAATTTTAATAAAGTTATTTACTTGTAAAATCTAATGAAAAATAGTTTTTTTAGTTGAGAGGTCTAAAACCAAGACTTTAGTAGTCTTATCTTTGAACCGTCATGATAGTGAACCAAAAGCCATAGTTATAGTGTGTTGATATATAATACAAAAGGTATAGAAAATAGTGATGGTGGTAGTAATAATAATGGTCGCATTTAATCCCTTCATTTTGTACCTGCCGTCAAGTTATAATGAGGTGTATGCTTGCCAAATAGAACAAGAACTGGAAGTGGTCTCTCATTATTATGCTATTTTATACGTGTTGGCTAAATTCAGTTATTAAGTTTAAAAGTGAAAAAAGTGAAGTATATTGGAATTGGAGTTGGTGCTTCTTAACCCAAGCCGTCCATTTGGTGGTTCCTCCCTTCCTTTGATGCCTGAAGTTGTCAACAGATCTTTGCCATGTAGCTGTTGACATGTATTCAAAACGCAAATGCTCCACTAAATTCAATCAATAATTATACCATTAGAAGCTCTTATTCTACTCACACTACTATTGCACTTGGGCACTACTTTAGGTAACTACTGTAACAGACTATTTGGCAGTGCTAGGTATACTCTCTTCTTCTCATTACCCTTGTATTCCGACAACTTCTTATAAACATTGTGTTTTGTTTACAAGATGAGGCAAGTGTTATTTCATTGAAATTTAAGATAAACTTTTATGCAGACACTTCATATATCGAGCTAAGGTACTCTTCCAGAGAAGACCCTCATTGACTGTGTGGAAGCAACTTAAACTTGCATTGGTTAAACTGAAATTGAATATATTTCATTTTGTCAAAAACAAAAAAAAATGAAGCGAACCATTTTTAACTCAATTAGCGCACCAAAGCTAGTCTCTTATGTCCCTTCCCACCTCTTGAAATGTGTTAACTTGGAATTTTCAACTTTTGCCAAATGTGGCCATTGCGTTTGTTCATGTACTGAGAGTTGAGACAACAATTTGTATAAATTAATATTTGAATGAACCAGAATACAGTTATGCAAGGAGTCTATTCCTACTGCCTTTTCTCAAGGGAGGGAAATACAGTCTATGGTGTTATAAACATGGAGATTCCAATTGTGCAAATTAAGTGTACAAGTGCTTGGCATGGTTGTATTGTTTGGCTGCTGATCTCCCAGATCCCTCATTTTCGCTGATCCATTTTTCCACACAAATTTCTGTAGTCATGAATCATGATAACAATTCCATTAAAAAAAACATTATGCCAGCCACAAATTTACACAGGCCCCGGCTTAAAAAAAAAAACTAAAATAAATAAAGAGGTGGTGAGAGGAGACAGAGGAAGTATATCGTGTTAAAAAATGAGGGGTGATAGTCACTACAACGACGACATATTTCGACGTCACTCTCCATCAATGAAATATACGCCTTAAATAAATTATATCATGAAAATATACATAGTCGGGACTATTAAGACCAGATAGTGTAACTCCGATGTCTCCCTCACATCTATATAAAACATATGTTCTGAAGCCAGCAGCCAACTGACAGGTGATGAAACTAAATCAAGCTAAATACAAAGGGATGTAAACAAATGGCCATGTGTGAAATATTTGTAAAGCAAATGCAAGATGTAAACAAATATACCAAACAGCCCAAAGCAAGTAATTGTGACAATTCTAAGTGTCCCTTCTGGTATCTTACTTTATCATTAGGAGTTGGTGTGGGTAAATAATGAAATCTTATGGCCATGATAAGGACAGGTGTTTGCTTTCTTAATTGAGAACCTACTTATTTATTATGCTTTGCACTGAGTATAGTGGAATAAAAAGAGAATAGACATGACGGAGGTCATGGATGTCACTTGCAGTAGGAATTACTATTTATAGAATTTAAGAGTGAGAGGTTTGTTGGGAGCATGATGATTTTCCCAAAGAAGCTCAATAAATTAGAGCTTAAGGAATTCCCTTTTACACAGACATGAATCATTAACTCATGGTTGGTGCAGTCATTAGACCACTTTCAAATACCCATTATATACCAGCAACTAGCAAATGCCAAAAGTATAATGTTAAGTGAATGGAAAACAATAAAAACCGGTAATCCTAATAGATCAATCCTGGCTTCAAATGCATCAAGTTTCGAGACATCACAAATGACCAGGCAAATAATAATAAAGAACCACAAGATTTAGTAAATGTTGGTTAATGGGGAACAATTACTCTATTAGTGAGATGAATTCATTCAATGTTGAAGTTGCATTAAAAAATATTTAAGATAATGACACCAGATGTACTTTACCTCAACTTCAAGAAAATAGGGAATTAATTTCCCAGCGGTCAAATAAGCTGTGCCTTTTTAAGGTCAGAAACAACTCCACGATCCTTAGAGCCCTTCTCATTGTACAACACCTGCAAAAAGACCGTATATTTTAGTTTGCTTAGTAAATAACAGACTCCAAGAAAAAACCATCTAGGATGGAAAATACCTTGTCTATGATTCCATACTCAACAGCTTCAGTTGGACTAAAATACTTTGGGCGCCGAACATCAGCTTCAATCTGCTCAGGTGTTTTTTCGGTGTGCTTTGCTAACAAATTAACCTTGAAATAACTCAAACAGTGTGCATGTCAGTTACCATAATAATAAGTAAGATGGTAACTTAAATTAGATTAAAGTAAACTAGATGATTGTTGTTCTAACCAATTCTGTCTTCACTCTAGTGATTTCTTTTCTTGCAAGGTTGACGTCTGTTGCTTGACCTTGAAACCGTGCAATAGGCTGCAAATTGAAAAGGGAAACATGGTTGGTGTTTGGAAAAGACAACCGAAGACATAAAATAAACTGATTAATATTATTAAATGGTTGAGATCAAACCTGTCTTATCATTATAGTTGATGATGGCAAAGCAGAACGGTTACCCTTTGCACCAGCAGCCAAAAGTAAAGCTGCCTCTCCCCAAGCGTTGCCAACACAGAGAGTAAAAATAGGAGGCTTGATGTACCTGTACCAGAATTACTTGGCTAAGTTTATTAATACAAACTTTCTACAGGGACTTCTGCAAGTTGAAAAAAAGTTATACAATAAAGAGATGATATGCATCTTCTTTGGAGGTGGGGTTCTCCAGTGATGAGTAAGCATAATTATTCCATTATTAAATATTTGACATTATGTCCAGTTGTCCACTTGAAAACTAACAATAGATATTGACATCATATTTTTAACATGTATGGGGAGAATGTGAATCCAGAATACAAATAAAATAGAGAAAGAAGGTGAGCAGTATGCAAGTGCAAAATCTCCACCAAATAACATGTCTACGGCACAGCAGGACTATGACAGGCGCAAATAAACATTTTCGAAGACAGATCAGCATTTTGTGACGGAATAGAACACTATTATCTGTTATGCCTAAAAATAAAGAAAATTCTAGAAAAATACAATTTATCTTCACTAATAGATCTCGTTCTAAGCTCATTCTCGTGAGTTAAATATATGCTTCATAAATCATGACAAAACACAGACAACAATGACTTTAAGAAAAGCAATAATTTAGCAATTTGCCAGTCAGTTGAAGCAGTTTAGCATTTTCTAATGACCCCTAGCCAGTATAGAGTTTAAGGCCCAACAAAAGTATGATAAAATAAAATAAAGGACAAGGTCATAGAAATCAGAGATGATAACCTCATCATATCATAAACTGCAAGTGCTTCAGTCTCATAACCCAACTTCTCACCTCCCTGAAAGAAGGAAACAAGATACTATTAAACAAAAGGATCTTTTCATGGAAACTTGAGCACCATTGTTTTAGTATCTAATAAGAATTATTTGTGGATCTTTCTGCTTGGCAAAGAAATGGAGCAATAATTAACATGTCAGTAGCCAGAGGCAACAAAAGATCAAGTTTCTACTTAGGACCATCAGGAGGGATGAATAGATCGTAACTCAAGGAATGAAACACGGATCATAGATCCTACCAATCCGAGCTAAAATACAGAATAGTATAAAATTATACTTACACTCAGTAAATAATCTTTAAATCATAATATTAAACTAAACTTCAATTAAAAATAAATCAATATATATATATATATATATATATATATATATATATATAAATAACAATTAATTAATTTTCTATTAAAAAAAATGTTGAAGTTATTTAAAAGTTAAAAAATGAACTAAAAAAAGGATAACAACGATGATTTTTTGTTTTCACAAGAGGTTAACAAAGACTCTGGAAACAATTAAACAGAGTAATAGTTAGAAAAAGAGTTTGAGATTATGGGTCATACGGCCTAATCCCCTCCTCATTAGAAATTTCTGAAGAAAAAAAAGTGAAACGGTGGATAACGAATTGGGCCTGCTTGGTTCAGTTGGAAGGGGAAAAACCTTAACAGTATATTGAGAAACAGAGGCAATAAAATGTCCACACGCCACTGTCGTATGCGCAGAGAGACAACAGCGGAAGAGACAGAGACGACGACGCATCGCAGTAGGAGGCGCAAGGAGATGACGTCGGCCTTAGTGATGATTATGAGGTCATTTGAGAAAACCTGGTCAAGAGCACTAAAAGCCTATTTTGCCTTCTTCGTGCATGCCTGCGGTCGCACAATTTCATCTCAAAAAATTGCGATCCCATATGCAGCACAGCACAATGTGGGATCATGGAGCGTAAGATTGTGCGTCCACGTGAGGAAGATTGCAATTTTGACATCATTGCCCCATAGTACCTCAGGATAGATTGACTTAGCTCCAGAATTTCATTTTCTGTGCACTATATCTCAATCAAATGAAAGCATGGGCCAGTGCACTCATCAACATCTCTACAACAACTTCCCTATGTCTATATCACAATTATAAGCAACTGCTACATTGTGCATATTAAAATTCACATAGACATGCATATGAGATTAAAAGCTTAATGAATGAACCACTCTTGAATTTTTTTGGACTAAAAGCAAGATATAAACAGGTCTAACTTTAAAAAGGCAGTCGTGTGAGCATAACTTTGATTACACAGCAACGGCCAACCGTGAATATTATCAAAAAACAATATTTATTAATTCCATAAATAAATGCATTCACACTTTTAAACATATTTTACTTTATGAAGTGGTAAATTTGAACTTTTGTATCTACTTTGGTGCCTCTACTTTGTATTACAAACTTCCTAGTTCCTATGCCCCACTCCATTAAAAAAAACATTTATTGTTCCTTCTTACAACATGTCCATGTTCTGCATCAGGCAGTTCATGCTATTCACACTTTAGCAAAAAGACAAATACTTCCATAAAAAAAAATGTTTATCATGCTATGAGAAGTATTATTTCTTATGAAAAAGGCAATATACTAGACAGTACATATTTAAACAAAAAACATCACTAACCTTGGTTGTTCCGGTGGAGTTTACGTACAGATAAATGGGTTTTTTTTCATCGTCATATTGAAGGTAAAGAAATTCAGCAACCATCAACTCTGTAACAGATGGAACAAGAGACATGCCCAAGTAAACAATTCGATTTTTGTACAGGTAAGAAGCTAAGTCTGGTGGAGGTTGCTCCCATGCAGTCCCTCTTGAGAAAGGAATAACCTATCGAAAGACAAGAAAAAATGAATAAGAAATCTGCATAAATAATATGAGTAGCATATATTTTACCTCGGTGTGCCATAAATTATTGTACATATGTGTTGTATAGTTTATTTGCATAATATGTAAATCATTCATGGCCAGTATTACCAATTAAAGTTTTGGATTTTAAATAAAAAGAGGAGAGAAATAATAAGAACTTGAATATTATGATAATAATTGGATAGAAGCTTAACCTTTAAGCATAACTTTTTTTTAGTAGAAACCTTTAAGCAAAACTTATAACTCGAGGCTTAACCACTTAATATAAGCAAGTAAGCTCGACCACTATATAAGTCAGAAGCTACTGTAAAGCTCTGTATAATCTCTGTATATTGTGTGTGTCTATAATGAGATCACGCCCTTGTATTTATAATGGTTTTACAATAAATACATTGAATGCTTATTTGGTGAGCACTGGCCTAGGAAGTTGTACAATTAAAGGAATATCTAAAGATTTTTAACTGTAACAACTACCAAAGCTTTATCATCGGGAGAAGATAAAATATGAGTTGCACTCAAGATAAAGACAAAAATATCAAAGCTTAACCACCTAACTAAAGCAGAAGCTAAGACCAAGCCAAGTGAGACTAAACAACGCGTAATCAAGTAGGATTGAACCAAGCTCTAGATAACATATTGAAGTTATGGGCATCAAATAAAAAAATGTGAGAAATAATAAGGGCTTGAATATTATTGATAATAACTTGCTAGTAGCTTAGATAAAAAAAACCATATTAAGTTATGGGCTTTAGATAAAAAGATAAGAGAAATAATAAAAGCTTGAATATCATTTAAAATAACTTGATAGTAGCTTAACCATTAAGTAGAACCCATAACTCAAGACTTAACTACTTAACATAAGCAAATATAAGCTTAACCATTCCATAAGGTAGAAGCTACCCAAGCTTAAACATTGAGAGAAGAAGGTAAAAAATGAGTCTTTACCACTCAAAACTGAAGCAAAAATATCAAAGCCTAGCCACCTAACAAAAACAGAAGCTAAAACCAAGTCAAGTGAGGCGGAACAACGCATAGTCGGCTCAAACAACAGCAAAGAAACCCTAAAAAGTGGACCTTCCCCACAACCCACAGGTCCTAGAATCGAATAGACTCTAGATACCATAGGTAATGAAATGTTTGTTAGATTGAGACTCTACATACATCTTATATATGTTACACCACGTTGACCAACACAAACAAGGTTGTCGAAATCGAGATTTAACTCATAAAATCAACTGATTTTACGCTTTTTATGTATGAATTTTGAGTTAAATCATTTGTTAAATTGAATTTAAAGTTTATGAGTCAAGTCCACCTGGACAAACCAAGTTGACATAAAAACTCAAGTTTGTTTCTGTTCCAGAAAACAAAAACAAAAAATATCCCATATGAAATATAAGGAAAAAGGTATTCCCCTGCAATCTAAGCATTTGCATTTATGTTTACACACCCCCCATTTCTACTAAACCTCTCCAACAAACAAAAAGTGTGCTTTCTTTGTTACCACCTCGATTTCGACATTTGACTTCATTGACTAACTGATACATTTCCAATCCATTGCATAACTCTTAACCATTGAAAAAAACCTAGAACTTTTTTCTCAATCACTCTCATAATTAAATTTCACACTACCTTATCCAACACAAGTAAACCAACCAATTTTCTCTTTCACAAAACGAAAATTATAACTGAATGTTGATATCAATTACTTATCATCAAATTGTACCTTAGAAATGAAAATGTGAAAGTTGATTGAAAAAAAGTACCATAGTAACGACGCCTCTTTTACCGCCGGAGCTTTGAAACGTGGCGGGATTGAGGCACGGAGGACGGAGCTTGTGACCGGAGAAATGACTAGTAGAACTACTGATTGCCGTGGAAGGAGCGACGAAATCGGTTGAGATGGAGTTTCTGAAAGAGGATTTGATGGGTCTGATAGGGGTTAGGGTTCGTGATGAAGAGGGTGAAATGAGCATGGGTTTGTTTGATAAGAAGGTGAAAGATGCGTTTGCGGTTGCAACCTCCATGGTTGGTTTTGTTCAGAGTGAAGAAGATAGTGAAAAATGAAAATGAGAGAGAGAGTTGAGGGAGAAAGACACGAATTTTGATTGTGTACGTTTTCTTGGGTTGGGCCAATTCTATTGGGCTATTAATCAAAGGGAATAATTTTGAGAATTTCTTTTTGAACCCTACCAAGTTCACACGTGCCTTCCAAATTTCTTATTTTATCCCGTTCATATTATATAATTCAAATCCGAACCATTTTTACCTTATTTTGGATTATATGATCTGAATTCTCTAAAAACTCATAAAACAACTGCAAATTGTCCTAGTTCGTCCAAATCATGTTTTGACACGAATTCGAAAATATAATACGAACTAAGCAAATCTTGAAATAAAATACAATACAAAATCGTCGACCAACTCAGAGTCACAAAGATACTTCAGATATGTAATGTTGACATAGGAGGCGCTTTACCGATGAAGAGTGTGATGTTCATCAAGTACAACAGATGTATTCAGACAACGTGGTTCTGGTTCAATTGTATCTCCTTCTCATCATCCTCCATCTCAATTGTAGTTATTTCCTGAAGACGACTCACAAACTTTGTTATAAAGAAGTTGAAACATGCATGAGCCTCGTTTTTGGTAGTCACTTGGAATTCAACATTCTCTAGGTTAACTCCTAATAAGTCAATCATCAACTCTAGGTAGACATCATCATTAGCATTCTCCTCAGTCTCACCATGCTCCAAAACTTTCTCCTCAACATGGGTTGGGGCTCGGGCGTGCACCTGAGATGCTTTGGTGGCATCATTAATGAAGCCCAAACCCTTCTCACTCTACCCTCCACTTCAACATTTTGTAGTTGTTCTCGCCTAACAGATACAATAATGGTATGAATGATGACTCTAACATGGTCCATGTGTTGGTCCTTATATAAAACAACCAAAAAAATATATAGAAATCAACAAAAATACACAATTATGAGAAGAAAAAAAGTTTTCAATATATATAACGTGTTCATATTATATAATCCAAAGCTAGTAACAATCTGGTTCATATTATATAAGCCAAATGTGTTCACCACCCAAAGAAAAAAAATCAAATTAAATAACAATAAATCAAAGAAATATGACCTTATCTTGTGTTTGATGTTTGAAAAGGCTTAAAATGTGATTATTTAGACCAAATTCAACAATCACACGATGGGTGGTGGTTTAGATTTTGGGTAGTATGAGAGAAGTTAGGACCAAATTCAGAAACTGTTTGAATGAAGGAAGGTGTATGATTTTGCTTGTATATAAGTCTGGTTTTGGATTATATAATATGGGCTATGTTTTTTTGGTTCTGATTATATAATCTGAAGGGGATAAAATCAGAATCGTGGATGGAGCGTGAGAAACTGGTAAAATGGAGAAAGAAATTCTCTCTCTCTCACACATTTGACTCGATATTACTTGGATTTGATTTTCATCTTTTGATATTTTTAGGGAAATTTTAAAGATTGTCCTTATGACATTAGTTAAGAGAATAAAAATAGATAGTATATTGTGTTAGAAAGCGGTGAAAGTGGTGAATTCAACTTTTTAAAAGTTAACAAATTGGAGCTTGCGGTGCAAGACTGCTACTTTTGGTTTTCTCGACAAAAGTTTTAAATACACTTCTTAGCATGGTCATTTTTTTTATTAGGTTGACCTTGTAGAGTGTATTTTGTTTTGTGGTTGAAAAATGTTATGAATTGATTTTGTAAAATTGATTTTAATTTAAAGCTAGTTGAATACAAATTGGTAACGTTTGATGGTGTTTGAGAATGATGGTGGTAATGTAATGAATCATATTGGACGACATAAATGGTGGTAGATGCCAATCACAATCCAATGTATATGGTGAAATCGAAATTGAGGAGGGCACGTGAGAAACCAATATGATAGGAATTTTTTTATTTTTTATTTTTGTAATATTTGACTTCATATTACCTGGATTTGATTTCACTCTTTTGATTTTTTTTCTTCAGGGAAATGTTAACTAGTGTCTTTATGACATTAGTTAAGAGAATAAAATTAAAAATATTGTGTTGGAAAATGGTAAAAAAATTGTGAAGTCAACTTTTAAAAGTTAAAAAATTATAGTTTCCACTTCAAACACTACTTTTGGTTTTGTTAACAAGTTTCCTAAAAGCACTTGTTAGGTTGACTTTTTTTTATTGGATTGACCTTGTAGAGTGTATTTAGTTTTATGGTATGAAAAAAATTATGAAATGGATGTTGTAAAATTGTTTTTGATTGAAAGCTACATGAAAATAAATTGACAAATGGTAGATGGTGTTTGGTAAGGGGTGTTTGAGAATGATTGTGGTAATGTAAAGAATTATATTAGACGGCATAAATGGTGGTAGATGTGAATGACAGTCTAATGGTAAACGGTGAACGATGAGAGATGTTAGAACACATGTCTAATAGTTGAGCAAGGGAAAAAAAAATAGAGCAACAAAGGTGGCATATGATTTTGACGTTTAAGGTGAAGAGGTGTTAGCAATGAATTATATTAAGAGGCGGTTTTGATAAGTGACATTGCATAGTGGAGGGCTTCAAGCAGTAGTGATGAGAAGAACCATTCTTCTATGGATACAACTCGAAATGAAAAATATTTGGGTACACTCACATTAAATCAAATGAAAAAATTAACAGAAAATAAAATAAAATAATGTTGATTGATGCGATTAATCGCTTGAAGAAAGAGAATCATAATTGATGCTATCGACCAATACTTTGACTAAATCCCTAGTTCGACAAAACAACATAGATATATTTGTTGCATCAAGATCAAACACCAAATTTGATTTCTTCAAAACCTCATTTGAAAATATTTGTGATTTATTTGTGAATTCACATGTTAGCTCGACGATCTCAACTCCAAGAGGGTAAAAGTTTGAGATAATTAGCACACATTACTCTCATTTTTAACCCAATGCACATTTTAAGTTAATTCAAACATAAATAAGTTTACCTTAAATTCAATTCAACTAAAATCATTTTTGATTGCAACAACTAAATATATGTTTGATTCCATTATTGAAGATGCAAAAATTAATTATATAGGTTGACATCAATATGTCCAACATACATAAATTTACTTTCAACTCCGTTTTAATCATAATCAAACTCACATAATAAATTAACTCAAAATCTAATTTTATTACCATATAAACAAATACCCACTAAAACATAACCGTGTAGCTTGCACTCCCTTGTAAGTTGCAAGTTAGAAATGGGTGCAATCCAATCCAAGGATAGTGCATAGTAATAAATGATTGGATGAAGAATTGATGAGAACCAAAAGAAGACAAACAAGTTGAGTAGCTAAGGCATAGCCATGAAATTGCATATATACTTTTCAATTTTTAATGCATATTTATAGTAACTTATTAATTAACTTGTCCCACCTCACTAGTTCACCTCACCTCTTGTACTTGTGCCCATTCTCAAAGGATGAGATAGAAGAGTGAGAGTGAGAGAGAGAGAGAGAGAGAGAGGATAGAAAGATAGCCCAAGAAACATAAACAGAAACTGAAAACATAGAACAGAAAACACAAACCACACACTTATACTAACATCATCAATGCAACTTTAAAACCATGTCAACAACTATGTCTATGTCTATGGCTTCTTTTTCTCCTCTTACTAGAATCTCAACCACTCATTCTTCACTCTCCAAACCCCATCACAACAACCTCTTTACTCTCACTCTCAGACCCAAGAACCTTCCTTTATTCTCCCTCTCTCCTTTGAGAGCTTCAGCTGGAACTTCTGATTCAGCTGAAACTGCAGTGAAACCACCACCTGAGAATATCTCTGTTGGGACAAATGGGTCTGCTTCTGCTGTTACTGTTGCTGAGGAAGTTAAGGTTTCTAGTGGTTTTGTGGATCCTAGATGGGTTGCTGGGACTTGGGATTTGATGCAGTTTAGGAAAAATGGTACCACTGATTGGGATGCTGTTATTGATGCTGGTAACTTTTCTGCCTTTTCTTTAATTTCATTGTATTGTAGGATTGAATTTCACTGTTCTATTTGTTTTATCTTCAAATGTTTTGTTGTTTACTCTACAATGTTTATGTTCATTTACTCTCAGATCCATTTCTTACTATAGAGTTTAATTTCCTCTTGATTGATAATTATGTTAACAGAATTATAAGTGGTAGTGGTACTGTGGTGGTAGGGTTTCACCTATGGAAAGTAAACAAATTTCAATGAGAAATGTTTTTCTCGAAGAAATCGGAATTTTGTGCGGTACCTGTTTTAGTTATTCTAAATTTGTTGTCCCTGAAGAATTAGTCTAGTGGTTTGTGTTGGAACCCCGAAGAAGGATTATGCAGGAGATTTAGGTTCAATCGCTGCTGCTGCTAACATTCTCCCATCACCCTAACAAATTAATCACTAACATTTTTTTTTAATATGACCCCGCTTAGTGGAAAAAGGCTTGGCTGTTGTTGTTGTTGGTTTGTGTGTGCTTAGAAAGCACCTTGGACTCATGAATGGTTATACCTTCTTATAGGAAGTGTCGGTGTGGTTGATGCATTAGTGTCTTTAGTTTACTGTTGGCATGCGTTCCAGAGCAAGTCCAACGCCAATACAACCAATAGTTATCGAGGGCTCAATAGGTGTTTGGACTCTTCCAACACCGGCCATGAAACACACTGCTTTTTGAGTTAAAGAAGAGGAGACCTGGTTTGTTGAGGGGGAAGGATATGGTAAAATGGAAGCCTTTAGCAGTTGTTAAGATAAAACATACTTGTTCATATCTGTTAATGAAAAATTCCACACGGGTTTTAGTTGGAACCCTGCTTTGTAAAAATCAAGCGCCGTATAGCTTCTCAGCCACGTTCCATTGACACGGCTATGGTGGATTCCTAGTCTGCCTATACACTTCGACTTTCTACTCCTTGCCAATTTGTTTACGAGGCATTTTAGCAGGGCGACTTTACACGGAAAGGCATGGTCGTGGAGTTTGATTTTGTGCCAAAGCATGAAACTGATGTAGACTTAGAGTCAGTTTGGGTAAATTTTGAAAAAATAAATATTAAAAGATTCTTGCAGTACAGTAACTACGAGTTTAGTATACGGTAATTAAATAATAGAGTGATTCTTAAGGTAGAAGGCAATCCTTTGATTTTTACCCCTCTAATTAAATAATTTTAATCAAGCTCTTTTCATGTCAAAAGTGCTCATTGCTACTAATCGTATTGATATAGGGTGATTCCTTTTTATATATTTGGCATAAGGATTAGATTCATATGTTGTCATCTCCTCATATTTTTATTTTTTATTTTTTATTTCTATACACTATGAACTTCAATTCATCTAATAATCTACTCATTTTCTGTTTTGGTCATTCCCATTTTCAGAGGCAAGAAGGAGAAAATGGCTTGAGACTAACCCGGAATCATCCAGTAATGACAATCCTGTAGTGTTTGACACCTCCATTGTACCTTGGTGGGCATGGATTAAAAGGTTCCATCTCCCAGAAGCTGAACTACTTAATGGTCAGTTCTGTTTTGTATTCTAAAATTAAACGAGAAAATAAAGATTGTTTTTCGTTAAGAGGGAAGAAAAAAAATCAACTTTGTTTACCTTTTCTTCTTGGGCATCATGCAGGTCGCGCCGCAATGATAGGATTCTTCATGACATATCTGGTCGATAGCTTGACAGGAGTAGGTCTAGTTGATCAAATGAACAACTTCTTTTGCAAAACTCTTCTATTCGTAGCAGTGGGGGGAGTACTTCTCATCAGGAAGAATGAGGATGTTGATACTTTTAAGAAATTATTGGAGGAGACTACATTTTATGACAAGCAATGGCAAGCAACTTGGCAGGATGAGAACTCCAGCACTTCCAAAAAAGATTAGTGGGATTGTTGTTATGTAGTTCTCTCCCACCGCATTTTGTCTCTTAATATAGTGTGCCATATTCTTAATCTTGCTAGTGCAGACACAAGAAATGAATGATTTAGACATTGTATTTCAATTCATTTTATGCAAAATGATAGAGGTTTTGTATGTTCGCAATGTAGGATATTTCTTAAGCGAATGTGAAATTGGGTTGTCAGTCTGAGTAACTCTTAATTGAGTGTGTTTCAGTTAATTTGACAAATATAACAAACGGTTTGAAGTTGAACTTGTCAAGTGAAGTAATCTTAGAAAGGAGTACACAAACAGTTGTACACACGAATTGTCATCAATAGTTTTCCATTTGTTTTTCGCTTTACAGTGCCAAAACATTACTTGTTTTACATCTAATTTTTCAAAAACACTGGGATGTATGAAGTATCTTTTTAACTTGCATGCGCATTGAAACATAATTTCTGAACCAAAGGAGGGCTATAACTTTATCTGATTCCCGAGTAGAAATGGCGGTGCTATAACATTTATTTGCAAGTCTCACGTAACTATAAGGATGAGATATTGAGAAAGAGAGTAGATAGACTCCGAAACTGTGAACTGAGAAGAGAATGCCAACACCACAAATCCACTGCATAATCATCAATGCATGCAACTGTAACAGCATGTCAACGACCATACCCATGGCTTCTTGCTCTCCTCTCACTCGAATCTCAACTACTCATTCTTCACATTTCTAAGAAGCTTTAGTGTGTTTGGTTTACCATTGTCAACTCAACAGATTTTGGCCTCTTCCAACAACAATCCTTAAGCACACTACTTTTTGGTTAAAGATGAGGTGCAACACCGGGTTTGCTGGGGGGAATAGTTATAAACTTATTTTAATTGAGAGGTTTTCGTAAGTAAGAAATCAATTCTTTGATTTTTACCCCTTCTAAATAAGTAATTTAATCAAGCTCATTTCATGATCAAATGACGCCTACTGATCGTATTGATATGGGGTGTGAATCCTTTCTGGTTTGGGCAATAAATAATTGTTCCGATGGAACCTTTTCTTTTATAGACGATTGGCCGTTAATATATAATCAGGTCATTCATTTTTTTTCTTCTTCTATTTATTATACTTTATTACCAAATCAAACGACTACATTTAAAGGGATGAATGAAATGCTTCCTAAAAGCGCATTCAATCCTATATTTCTAATGTATCCCAGAAAATTATTTGAAATGAAAAGAATCAAATAATTTTCTGTGATGGAACAAAAGATTTCGAATTTGTACTTCGAATAATTTATTTTTTTCAAGGTAATTTTGTTATATTGCCTTGCACCGTTATCTGTAGAATTTAGACTCAGAATTGGGTTTGTGTTTTGTAGGAATTTCAATGTGTTAAGTGTTATTGAATTGAAGGGATTTCTGTTTTTTACCGACTCTCCTCTTCCTGAATAATAGACAATTCTAAACGGCCAGTTGAACCAGTTTGCCAATAATATGGAATGGAGTGGCTATTAACTGTGTCATTTCGGTATTCTATTTGACTATGCATAGGTTCATTTTCTCATTTGGTTTTTCTTTACTTGAGATGAGGTTACAGATGCATAGTAGGCATCAGAATTAGATTCATATGTTGTCATCTCATCATATTTAGTTCATTATTTGTAAATACTTGAACTTCAATTCATCTAAGAATCTATTCATTTTCTGTTTTGGTCACTCCCATATTCAAAGGCAAGGAGGAGAAAGTGGCTCGAGACTAGCCCAGAATCGTCCAGCAATGACAATCCTGCAGTTTTTAACACCTCCATCATACCTTGGTGGGCATGGATAAAAAGGTTACATCTCCCTGAAGCTGAACTACTTAATGGTCCTTAAAATGAAATGAGAGAACAAAGTTTTTTTCTTCTTCTTTCGGTATGAGTACAAAAACCAACTTTGTTTACTTTTTCTTCTTGGTATCATGCAGGTTGCGTCGTAATGATAAGATTCTTTATGACTATCTGGTCGATAGCTTGACAGAAGTAGGTCTAGTTGATCAAATGAACAACTTTTTTTGCAAAACTCTTGTTTGTAGCAGTGGCTGGAGTACTTCTCATCCGGAAGAATGAGGATGTTGTTGATACTTTTAAGAAGATATCGGAGGAGACTACATTTTATGAAAAGCAATGGCAAGCAACTTTGCAGGATGAGAACTACTTCCAAAAAATGATAGTGGGATTGCTGTTATGTAGTTTTCTCCCACCAACTTTCGTCTCTTAATATAGTGTGCTCTACTATTAATCTTGCTAGTGCAGAAACAGGACATGAATCTGATTTAGACATTGTATTTCAATTCCTTTTATGATTCTAATACAGAATGATAGAGTTATTGTGTGTTCACGGTGCAGGATTACTGAAGTGTATGTGAAATGCGGTTGTTTGTTAGTTTGAGAACGCTCTCAATTGAGTCTCAAGCTAATTGGACAGATATGACAAAGGGTTTGAAATTGATTTCATAAATTAAATCAATCCTAGAAAGAAGTATACAAGGCAATGCTGCCATAAATCTAATGCAAACTGGGGTTAAAAGTCAGAAGATTGGAATCAATATGCCATTGTCCTTTTAACATATGAATGGTCCTCACAGGCTGGTCATTCTTTGTCAGTTGTCATTTTCAACAGATATAATGAAGGCTGGTCGTTCTAAGGTTTTTTCTTGCTTTCTTCTTACACAGGACAGGATGGATAACTGTTACTAATAGGCCTCCAACACAGAAGCTTAAAATAAAGATCGGCTTGAGCCACAAGACATATTAGTATTAGTAACTACTGTATGAAATTTAGATAGTAATTGATAAGATTCTCAAATTACTATCAAAATATTATCTCTCTTTATCTTTGTAAATTATGTGTTGTATTCTCTGTTGTAAGTGATTTCTAGAGTTATATCTTTAATAAAAAAAGTATATTCATTCAGTGTATACTTTGTTTTCCTACCAGTTCTATCAATGACCTTAACTTATATATGAGATCGCCTCAACATAAACACATGGTGGATCACAAGGTAATGATGATAAGTGGAGTGGATTCAAGGATCAACGTCCTGCTCCAACTTTGAAACACAGAAAATCCAACCACAACTTCAGTAGTTTAAGCGGATTCTTTATCAACAGCTTTTCTCTTCACAGTACAAAAAAAAGAGTTTTATATCTAATTTTTCAAAAACACTAGGATCAGTAATGCATAGAGTATCAATTGTTGTTAGTTTTAACTTGCATGCGCATTTAAACATAATATCTAAAGTAAAATAGAAAACAAACAACATTTGATGAACCAAATGATGACTATAATAACTTTATCTAATTCTCAGATGAAAATAGTGGCGCTATAATATTTATTAGCAAGTCTCACATAACTATGTAAATTAGCCGACTAATGCTAAGATATCAAAGGCCTAATTGAAAGGTAAAAAGAAGACAAAATTCTACTTCTGAAGTAGTGATCAATGGTCTGATTCTAATATAAGTAAAAAAAAAGAAGTAATGAGTATTGAATCGCTCATCAAGCTTCCCAACCCCTCAAAAGTGTTGCGCGGGCGACACGATTCACTCCCAGAGTGAAGGCTCCCATTCTCAGGTCACAGTCATGAATTTTGCACATTGCCTTGATGTCCAGGAAAGCCTTGCTCATGTACTTCTTCAGCTCGCGGTTCACTTTTTCTTCATCCCACATAAAACCTTGAATGTTCTGCAAACAACGTATAGCCAAAGTGAGACTTAGAAATATATTCAATATTAAATCATATAGGATTTGAGTTGTTTTTGTTTGTCCTATTTACCTGAACCCATTCAAAGTAGCTCACAGTCACTCCACCAGCATTAGCATAAATATCAGGTAATATAGTGACCCCTTTCTTGGACAAAATCTGGAAAATAAAAATAATGACTTCCATTATTTAATACAAGTTCAGAATATATACGTAATAACAAACAACACTTCTAAAACTAGTAATTGTACCTCATCAGCTTCAGGGTCAGTGGGGTGATTTGCAGCTTCTACAATAAGCTTAGCTTTCACATCAGCAGCATTATCCCTTCAAATAATGACATATCAATATTAAGTTGTAGCTCTTGAAAACCAAAATGTTATGGTTAAACTTAAAAGAATGACAAAAGATAAAACTAAATAACGAGGATGCAATGTTAATCTTAGTATTCAAATCTAATAGAAAACTAAAAATCTAAAATCAATTGTATGTCGATGATTTGAGTTTGGATGACATAGAAAAACCATACTTGTTTAGAACTCCACCCAAGGCACAGGGGATAAGAACATCACATTCATGAACAAGCAATTCATTTGGATCCATGGCATCAGCTCCTTGGAACTCGGTCAAGTTTCCATTGGTCTCCTTGTGCTTTAGGAGAGCAGTGATATCAATTCCATTGGGATTTTTTATAGCACCAGTGATGTCACTTATAGCAACCACCTTACCCCCTCTCTCAAAAATAGCTTTTGCAGCCCAAGTTCCAACATTTCCAAAGCCCTGGACAATGTTACAAAAAAAAAAAAAAAAATCAAATTGATTATGAAAATAGGATTTATGTGTATTATATAATCTATCATCCTGAAATAGTGGTGAAGAAATACCTGGATGACAAATGTGTGGTCAGAAATTGACCTTCCATTTTCAGTTAACCAAGCCTCTGTTGCAAAAACTACTCCGAGACCTGTGGCTGCCTCCCTACCCAAAGAACCTCCAAGATCCTACAGGAATAAACATTTAATTTTAAGCAAGTTCTCAAATTACTAAGATACACAAGAAAAATGAGGTTTTAATGTCTCCGGGGAATATTTGTATATGATACTTACAATAGGCTTTCCGGTCACAACAGCAGGTGAATGTCCATGAAATTTAGAATACTCATCAAGAATCCATGCCATGGTCTGTGAAATAAATGGATCAATGAGAATATATACAAAATGGTTTATCCATATAAATGGACATAAAACAAGCATTAAATTGTTAAAACAATACCTGAGCATTGGTTCCCATATCAGGAGCAGGAACATCTCGCTGAACGCCAATTAGATCATGAATCTTTTGAGTGAAAACCCGAGTTAGACGTTCTAACTCACTTATGCTTAGGTCCCTCGGGTTGCAACCAATCCCACCCTTTGCACCTCCATAAGGAATGTCTGCAACAGCTGTCTTCCATGTCATAAGCTGAGCTAGAGCATTCACCTCATCAGGGTCAACCTAGCACCAGAGAATTTGACAATTTGATTTCAAAATCAATATAAAGAATTAAATTGGTAACATTCATAACCGTGACTAAAGCATCAGCATGCAACCAAAACGACAACCATATTTTTCGGCTTGAAATTTCAATGACCGTGTAGACAAAATTTAAATCTTTGACAACAAGCTGCATTTCATCTTCATATTCAGGGAAGCAATAAATGAAAGGAGATATACAATGATCTCATGAACGGATTTGGAATAACGAAAAAGGCATGTAAAAGTTCATAGGCATTTAACAGTTATTGAAGTCATAATATTTAAGTTTGAGTTGTGACAAACGGAAGCAATATTTGTCGGCTTGCAATATCAGAGATCATGTAGCCACAATTTAAAACATTGACTACAAGCTCCATTGTATCTACATATTCAAGGAAGCAATAAATGAAAGGGAATATGCAACATGTATCTCACAGTTGAATTCAGAATACAGAAATAAGCAGGTAAAATTGCAAAGAGATTCAACATTAATTGCAGTCATAATATTAGTTTCTAAAGTCCTCCACAATCAATTGCAATCGTAACATTAGACATATTTGTCTCGTAACATTAGACATATTTGCCGGGTTGCATTGCATGGATATTGTGACCATAATTTAAAACTTTGATATCAAACAGGCAGTTTGTCTACAGATTCAAGGGAAGTTATAACTAAAAAGGAATATCAAAAGTGATCAGATTCAGAATACCAAAATAGGCAAGTAACATTTTAAACCAATCTATGCTAATACATTACCACAACAGAAGAAGCATAAAGATAAAGGACATTTATATAAGCACAAAAAATCAATGGACAAAACAAAATCAAATATAAAAACCAGTTCACAAAAAATCCCAAGACTCTTGTTACTACCAGAAGCAGAGAACGGTTTACAATTTTACTTGATCTTGGAAAAATAAAAAAATAAAAACATATGTATTATAACAAAAGTCACCAAATTTTGTAAAAGATGCAGACTCAGAAAATTGATCACAGCATATATGCAACGTATCCCAAAAAAACAATTTTGAAAACAAAATTCCAACACTGATTTTAGAACTGTATATTCTAATGAATTAGGGTTCAATTATGATGTGATATAACAGATCATACATTAAACACATAAGGCTACACCACCATGCAATCAATGATTCATTCAAGCTGTGAAATTTTCAATTTTATTTAATTGAAACAGATCATAAATTTCAAAATTTATGAGTATATACAAGGAACATAAAATAAAAAAGAATAAATAAATAAAAAACAGATCAAAACCTCAGGGTGATAACGAATTCCTCCTTTCATAGGACCACGAGCATTGTCATGTTGGATCCTAAACCCAACATACGAAACCAGAGTACCATCGTCTTTCGGGATCGTACATTCAACCTACAAATCAAACACAAACCCTTTTCAATTTCAACACACCCCATTTCAAAAAAATCACTTTTTTTCATTACGTGGAAAGAGAAAAACCATGCAAATTATAATCAAAACCAAAACAACTAAAAAACAGAGAAACCCAAAAAAGAATTATCAGAAAAGATTCATACTTTGATTTCTCTGAACGGAATGAGAAGACTCTTCTCAAGCTTGGAATCTAAACCAAGAATCCGAGACGCACGTTGAAAATTGCGGTTTGTGGCTGCTAAAGCATTCATAGTTGATCAAAACAATGAAACAGTGAAAGAGAGTGAAGTGTTGATGAATGAAGAAAATTGTGATGCGATGAAAAGAAAACGCATCAATTGTTGGGATTTTATAGGTTAAAGAGAGAAACTCGTATGTATTGATTGCATCGTGTGAGAATATTGGACAATAAATGCTAAGAACCGAAATTTTTGTGTATATACGTAAATTAGTTATTGTTTTTAATTATACTTTTATATGCTAGTATAAATTTATCTTTTTTTTTTATTAATTGGTATATTTATTTTTTGATAATATCCACATGTATCCACGTATTCTTATTCTTATTCTTATCTATGTACTTTTATTTTGTTACAACCTATAATCATGTTTTCAGGATCACACATAAAATTATACTACTCAATATTGTTACTAAAAAATTAAACTCAATATTTATTTCATTAAAAAAAAACTCAATATTTTTTTTTGAAGGAAACTCAATATTTATTTTTAAAAAATATCCTAGAGCATATTCGTCTGATTTTAAGATCTAATATATCTTTGTCAAAAAAAAAGATCTAATATATCTTAATGATTTTTGGAAGAAAAAAAAATCTTATTAATTTTTTTAAAGTGCATATCTTATTTTTTTTTGAAGGATTAAAGTACATATCTTATTAATTAGTGTGCTTTTTTTCTCATTAAATTATTTTTTGTTACATTCTTATTGAATTAATGTTTTTCTTAATTAATTGGCTTATTTACTTTTTGGCAAAATTACACTTTTAGTCCCTTAACTTAATTTCAGGTAACTGTTTGGTCCTTTATCTTTTTTTTCATTTCATTTTGGTCCTTTTTGTCCATTTTCATATGAATTTTTAAGCTTAAAATTCATGATTTTATTTTCTTATGGTCTTTCAGTTTTCAAATATATGATCTTCGTCTATGTTTGCATAGGAATATTAGATTTGAAGCTTGAAAATGTATATGAAAATGGACAAAAATGACCAGATTGAAATGAAAAAAAGATAAAGGACTAAACTGTTACATGAAATTAAATTAAGAGACTAAATGTGTAATTTTGCCTTACTTTTTTCATCAAATCCACCTATATCCACATGTGTATTCTTATTCTTATCCGAATTGATATACTCTTAATCATGTTCAATATCTATTTTTTAAAAATATCCTAGAACATATTCTTCTGATTTCCTAACATATTTTTTCAGGGGTGACCTAACATATTTTATTAATTTAATCATGTTCAATATCTATTTTTGGAAAATATCCTAGAACATATTCTTCTGATTTCCTAACATATTTTTTTAATGGAGACCTAACATATTTTATTAATTATTTTAAAATATATATATATATATATATATATATATATATATATATATATATATATATTATTAATTAGTGTTTTTTTTCAAGTAGTCCAATGACTGAAAACTCATTTTTTAAGATGAATAAGCGAGATGTCCAGGATTCGAATTCCAATATATGCAATATCTTTATCAACTGAGATAAGTTCACGAGACTAATTAGTGTGTCTTTTATCCCACTTAATTTTTTTGTTACATTCTTTTTGAATTAGTTAGTGAGTTAAATAAATGTGCCAAATACTCGTAATACCCGTCATCCCAAAAATAAGTGTCATATTTGGAAGAAAAAATATATATAATTTGTCTCTAAATAAGTGTCGTTTTTAATTTCTAATGCAAATTTTTTTAATTATACCCTCTAATTAGTATTATGTATGTCGCCCTCAATTTGTATTTATGATAATTAGAACACCTCAATTGTTTTTTTTAAGGTAGAATACCTCAATAGTTAATAACGATAATATGATAAAATTACTATTATTTTTCTCTTTCATTTGTAATTATTTCTTATAGTCAAATGCGACTTCATTTTAAAACGAATGGAGAATCATGTTTTTATTAAGAATCATCTCACTTAATGCATTAGTGATTCTAAAGATAATATTAGTGAGTTTTACGAGTATCCTAGCATAGCAACTGTCTTAAACCTACAATGGCTATTATTGGCAACTTTTTTTTGTCACCTAAACCAAAATATCTATTTTTAATGGTGGAGGTTAATTTTGATAGTTAAGTACATTTAATTTGACCGGAGTTTTCGTATATAAAAATATGTTCCTAACCTACTTTTAGTCACAAACTTTAATTTACCCTAAAGAAAAAACCACAAACTTTAAATTTGATAGTCAACAAATGTTGGTCTAACTTTATTCAAAATAAAATTTTGGTCTAACTAGTAAGTAATATAATTGACTCATATCCCTCCAAAAGCATCACTTCAACTTACTTTGTTGATATAGAAACTTTGTAATCTGATTGATACTGTTGAGTCATGAGACCTACCTCAACTAAAAAAATTAAAAATAAAGTTTAAATTTTAATCCACTATTGTTGTAAAAAAATTACATTGTCAACAAATCACAACTAATCTAATCATATATTCAATTTTATAAACAGTTATAATTAAATTTAAATGTTATTAATTATCCAACAACTAGTATTGATTAGTGGTGTAAAAAATCTCTATTAACTTTTTTTATCGGTGTATATCAAATAAATACTCACAATTTCCCTTTTGTTAGAAAAAATATAAATAAAATACTTACAACTAATTTTTCCAAAAGAGAATTCTTAATCATAATGATTATCTCTCCACAATATCAACGAATTAAATTAAGAATTATTTTTTTCTCAAAAAAATTAGGAATGAGCAGTGATACTTATACAACTCTTTTGAACAATTTCTATGACAACTTTATTTTTCTTTGTTTTGATTGGTTAAAAATAATAGAGAGAAAAAGGAAGAGAGAGAATAAGAATATAATGTGAGTATGAGAGAGAAAGTTGTCAAAAAATTATTGCAAAATGATTGTTCAAATATCATTTCTCATTAGAAATAGTGATTGCACCCGATGTAACCATAAAAATGGGAAGATGTCTTTAGAAAAGAGGGAAGAAAATCACATTGTCAATCATTATGATTAAGAGCAACCAGAAGATAATCACAATATCGTCAAAAATAATTTTCCTGATTTTTTTTAGTCACGCCTTAAAAATAGCTGGTTAGAACCAGTTAACTAAAAGTTAATTATGATGCCAAATTTGCCCTTATTCGTATAAATGATTTAAAAAGTGTTTTTGTCTGCGTTTTTTAGTGATATTTTTCGTTACACGTTAACTGATTTCACCTATACACATTGGACCGCGATCTTAATTCACGTACTTACAAAAACTCACTTGTATTTCAGAGCCACGTGAACTCGGGTCACTTGTTCCTACGAGCTTATATCAGTTGATAGGGATACTATATATTATATATAGGGGTCGGGGTTCGAACCCTGGACATCCACTTCTCTATATTTAAAATGTGTGAACTCTAGCCACCATAATACTTGACAAAAAAAACTAAGTCACTTGTGCATATGTGCAATCACTTAACACACACCTTGATTTTCATATTTTTACTAATAAAAACATAATAAAAGAAAATACAAAGAGATGAGGTGTGTGTGAGATAGACCTTACCCATACTAGGGCTGACAATGAACCGATACAACTCGAATAAAGTTCAGAACTCGGCTCGGTAATTAATTTATTGAACTTGGTTCATGAATCAAACGAGCTGAACTTAAGCTAAAGATTAATTTCGTTAACTAAATAAGCTGAACTTGAGTTATATATAGTTCGGCTCGTTTAGTTCATAAACTGGCTCGATTATATATATAAGCTAGGACACAATATTTAACTAATAGTAAGAGTAAAATAGCAACAATAAAAACAACCATGGTAACACTAAAAAACAACAATGGTAACAGAGTGGAGCCAGATAGTTTTTAGAAATGGAAACATGCATGTTTCTTGTATAGAGTTTCAGGCTTTAAGCAATGCAGTGCTACTTTGTTCTTGACCCACATCGGAAGTATGTGAGGTATATACTACAATATTTGTTTATAAAACAAGCGGTCATGCTATATATTGATATGAAGGTGAGGGCTCTATTATTTCTCAGTTGTGGAATAGCCGCACATCCCTTTTCTTTTTTTTGGTTACATGAGAAAAAGTCAAAGCAAAAACAAAAACAAAAGGCTTAAATGCATTTTTCACCCCCTATGTTTCAAAAAGTTGTGATTTTGACCCTCTTTAAAAAAAATGGATATTTTGACCCCCCCTAACTTTTGGTTCTCTTTTGATTAGCTGATTTTGTTGGAGATTATGACAATTTCTCAGTCTCTAATGGTGTAAACTGGCATGGGGATAGAATGATGCTGATAAATGGAGTTCAAACTGGCATGGTGTAACTTTTGGCCCCCCTAAAGAAGGACCACTTATCAGTTTGGACTCCACTTATCATGCCAGTTTGGACACCATGCAAGTTTGGACTCCACTTATCAACATCCTTCTATCTCCATGCCAGTTTACACCATCAGAGACTGAGAAATTGACATAAAATCAGCTAATCAAAAGAGGTCCAAAAGTTAGGGGGTAAAAATATCCATTTTTTTAAAGGGGGCCAAAATCGCAACTTTTTGAAACATAGGAGGTGAAAAGTGCATTTAAGCCAAAACAAAATAAAATAAAAGAAACTAATGACCGCGATGATAAGCAACACCCATATTGTCTGCCGTAAGTAATAATCGAAGCTCAGTTGTGTTGGAACAAAATGTGTTTAACATTACCCTTTGAGTTTTGATGATAACAAGGTATTAAAAAATTGTCAATTGGATATGCTAATATTTGTTCAAGTATACAGGACCATAGACAAATCTAGTGTCTCTTTTAAAGCATAGGTTCTGAAAGAACAAATGAGAGCAATAGAATCAACTAGTAGGAAGCTTGAAGCATCTGAAGAAAAGAGGTTCTGAGGACAAACTGCTCCTGAAGTGTTGACGTCATCAGAAGCACCTCATCAGAAGCAAGTTCACCAGAAGCAGTTTTCATCAGAAAATCTGAAGATCATCAGAAGCTGAGAGAATTAAAGCTTCAAAGATTGTTCAAATGATTTAATCTCGCCAATCATTGCAGAAGAATGGAAGAACGAAGCAACGGCTAATTCAAATGGATTTGAATGCATTGTATGCTTTTCCGTTGGAGAGAGTTGACAAAGTACAATTGTACGAAGTGTACAACCACTATCTCCACTACTCTGTCTGTGTCTGCAACAAGACAAGAATAACAGCTATGCATGCACCAATGTTCCTCCAGACTTGGAATGGATTTGAAATTGATCCTTCTTAGGACAATAACCATATCAGACAAAAGATCATGGGTGATTTGATCAAGCTTCAAACGACTCTTTTTTGATGTGCTGACAATTTCCAACGTATCTTTCACACCTCTATATAAAGGAGTGAAGACCTGATGCTTGTAGATGCAAATGCAAGACTCGAACAACAATTTACAAGTGCCAAAACTCTGCTGAAATTGTTCTGCATCAAAAGTTCACTTAGAATTTATTATCAAAGTTCATATCTTAGAAATTCTAGAGTCTTAAGAGTCTGATCTGATTTGCATTGTGAACACCACTGATTGTATATCAAGTGTTCAACCTCAAACAAATTTCTTTGTAATTCTGTTTGAATAGAAGTCTCTTGCTTGTGTGCTTGAGCAAAGGAAGTCTCTTGATTTAGTTCAGGAGCATAGGAAATCTCTTGCAGTTGTGCTTGAGTAATTTGAAGTCTCTTGCTAGTTGTAGCAGTGAGCAGTTGTAATCAGATATTACACTTTTTAGTGAACTCTCCTTGAAAGTGCAAGGGGGACATGACTACTTCCGGTTTGTGGAAGGAACCTGTATAATTGCTTTGTGTCTTTCTTCTCTCTCTCTCTCTCTCTCTCTCTCTCTCTCTCTGTTTTATCCGTTGCATTTAGATTTTGATTATCACTTCAGAAGTTGAACTCTATTTGCTTCTGATCAATGACTTCAGTAGGAGAAAACGAAGAAAAAACTAACACAATATAACCCCCCTTCTTGTGTTTTTCTCACTTTCAAGCTGGAGGGTTAAGCACGATCAATAGATCACTCGTAGACCTTGTTCCAAGCTTGGCTAAAAAGTCAGCACACATATTACCCTCTCTGAGAGTATGACATAGTTGAAAAGTCCAATCTTTAGCCATGTACTTTCTAATAATAGCTATCTTATTTTCATAATGGTGAGTGGAAACATCAGCATACTGCACTAGGTGAATAGTATGCATGGAATCAGTGTAACAAATAATGTCTCTCAGGCCTTCATCACAACAAATTTGAATCCCATGCATTAATGCCAAGATTTCGGCATGAAGAATATTTGAGTAGCCAATATTACCATGAAAGCCACACATAAATTGTCCATCGAAGTCTCTAATTAAGCCACCAAATCCTGCCATCCCCGGGTTGGTTTGAGCACTACCATCCACATTAAGAATATATGAGTCAAGATGACCTTTTTGCCAAGAAATAAGTTTAGGCTGAATGTGAGTAATCTCCTTATGCATACTGTTGAAAGCTTGAGTAACATTATGAGTCATAACCTTGATCTTTGACAGAGTAGCCATTAGAGGCATGTTTATATCATCAAAAACCTTTGCATTTCTAGCACACCAAATACTCCACATGGTAATAGGAATCACAATGCCAAGCTTGTCAACACTATCATGGGACCACGTGAATATCAAGCTATCCTCCTCAGGTAAACCGAAACTAGGACCCACCATCAAGTTCCATATAGCTTTTGCTCGGTTGCAGTTAAATAAGCAATGAATTAAGGTCTCAAGTTCATTATCACAAATAGGACAAATGGAGTCTGATGGGATACCTCGATGATTCAATATAGTTCGTGTTGGGATCGCAAGATGCATCACTTGCCAAAGGAAAAATTGGACGTTGGCTGGTATTTTAAGTTTCCATACCCAATTCCAACAATCTCTAGGTAAAAGAGGAACTGTCTCTTCATCATTCAATCAACTATATGCAGACTTTGCCGAGTAGGCACCAGAGGTACAATTATTCCAAATCCAGTTATCAGTGACATCATCCACTAGGTGAGACGTCGTTTCCAAAATCTTACTTCTGACATCTTGAGACAGCATGGTATAAACATTTTGTAGGTTACCTCCATCCCTGGTAATAATATCTCGAATTTGAAGATCAATATCTTGAATTTGAACAAACGGCACAAGATGACATAAGGGATCTTTTAGCAACCAAGGTTCGTACCACATACTACTGGTACCATTTCCAATTTTGAAATGAAATCCATCCTCCAAAACTTTAAGTGTTTTTACAATGGCATTCCAAATAGGAGAGCCCTTGCTATTTCTCGTAAGGAAAATATTAGATCCCTGAAGATACCTCGCTGAAAGAATTTGAGACCATAAATGATTACTAGGTTTAAACATATCCCACACAAGTTTACCAAGTAAAGCAATGTTTTGTTTCCTCGCAGTTCTCACTCCAAGACCCCCATTCTTCTTAGATTTAGTGATTTTTTCCCAACCAACCATATGCATACCTTTATTTGTGGATCCTTTCCATATAAAGCTGCGAACCGTTTTGTCAAGATGGTCACACACATACCGCGGAAGCCATTGAGTTTGCATACTATAAGCGGGGATTGCAGTCAAAACAGAGTTAGTAAGAGTCACACAGCCTGGTTTGTTGAGAAGTCTTCCTTTCAAAGATGCTAGCTTATTGGAGACTTTATCCATAATAGTAGAGAAATCCTATTTCTTGATTCTTCCATGGTGCATTTGGAAGCCAAGATATTTCCCCAAGTTGGTTGTGAATTGGATGTGAGTGGTACTAGTGATGCTTTCCTTTCTTCTTCTAGTAACACCCGCTGAAGCAAACACTCGTTGTTGGAACAAAGGGTGTTTCGCAAAATCACCTCTTGAGTTTTGATGATAACAAGGTATTAAAAATCATCAATTGGATATGATAAACATTTGTTCAAGTGTACAGGATCCAAATCAAAGTACTATTCATAAAGATTCTGATTGAACAAGTCAAAGAACAAAGAAATTTTATTGAAGCTTAGAGCGTCTGAATAAATGCGTCTGAAGAAACGAGTCTGAAGAAAGCGCTCCTGAAGACACGTCATCAGAAGCAAGGTCATCAGAAGCAAGTTTATCAGAAGCATCTCATCAGAAGCCACTTCACCAGAGTTGACAAAGTACAGTATACGAAGCGTACAACCACTAACTCTGCGCATGCCTCTGCAACCACCATCTCTGCAACTTGTCTCTACATCAAGACAAGAATAACAGTAATATTGCTGCAGACGTTGTTTCGTTTCAAATGGAATGGATTTGAAATTAGTTCTTCATAGGACAATTATCAAATCAGGCAAAAGATCAATGGTGAAGAATCAAAGCTTCAAGCAAGACAAGTTGATGTACCGGCTAGTTCTCAACGTCTCTCAAATCCTCTATAAATAGGGATAAAGACTTGAAGAAAAATACACAACACTACAACAAGAAAAACAAGAATAAAAAAGGCCAATACTCTCTGAGCAAAACGTCGCAAACTTAAACACATCAACAACTTAGAGAATTCTTACAATAGTTCATATCTTAGAATTCTCAAGTGTCTAGAAAAACAGAGTCTGTTCTGTTTGTATTGTTTTGTGAATACCTCTGATTGTATATCAAGTATTCAAAACCTTATTCAATTATTTGTAATTGTTAAGAGAAGTCTCTTTCAGTTGTGATTGAGCAAAGGAAGTCTCTTGGAGTTGTCCTTGAGCATAGAAGTCTCTTTCTTGTGTGATTGAGCATAGAAGTCTCTTGGAGTTGTCCTTGAGCATTGAGAAGTCTCTTTCTTGTGTGATTGCGCAACTTGTAATCCGACATTATATTTTAGTGGAACTCTCCTTGGAAGTGCAAGGGGGATATGACTACTTCCGGTTTGTGGAAGGAACCTGTATAATTGCTTGTGTTCTTTCTTTCTCTGTTCTCTTACTTTATCCGCTGCACTACGACTCTGAACTATTCCAGACTCTGAATCTGGGAACAGTTTTTCAGAATGTAAGAAGGAAAAGTTTTTGAAAACACAATTCAACCCCCCCTTCTTGTGGTTTTTCTCACCTTCACTCGTGACTTATCCAAGCTAACTTTAAGCCCTGAAATAGAACAAAAGTCATCTAAAATCTTGTTAATTACTCTTGCTTTAGATGGTTTGGATTTGGCAAATAACAACACATCATCTGCAAAAAAGAGATGAGAGATGGTAGGACCATTGGCCGAAACTTGAAGGGGGAGCCATCTACCCACCCTAACCTCTTCCTGAATCATTTCCCCAAGCCTCTCCATGCAAAGCACAAAAAGATATGGGGAGAGAGGGTCACCCTGCCTAAGGCCACAAGAAGGCGTAAAGCTTTCAGTTTTGCTACCATTCCATAACAGAGAAATCAAAGTCGAAGCAAGACTATGCATAATTAGAGAAATAATGGAAGTAGGAAAACCGAACATGATCAAAGTTTGTTTAAGAAATCCCCAGTCCACTCTGTCGTATGCTTTTTCCAAGTCAAGCTTGAACACCACGTCTCCTTTTTTCTTCCTTTTCTTATTCATATGATAGATAATCTTTTGCAAAATGATGGCGTTATCTTTGGTACTCCTTCCCGAAATGAAACTACTTTGGAGAGGCGAGATAATATCATTAAGGAATGGTCTCAATCTAGTGACTAGAACCTTAGCAATAATTTTATATGTGACATTACACAGGCTTATGGGTCTGAAGTTCGTAAAGGAGGTTGGGTGGTCCCCTTTAGGAATCAAAACCAATAAAGTGTCAGTTGTGGCAACATCAAAGGATCCCATCTCAAAAGCATTCTTAACCAAATGCCAAAGATCATCTCCGACATCATTCCAAAACATTTTGAAAAAAATGCGTTGGAACCCGGCAGGTCCTGGGGCTTTGTATGATTTCATGGACATAAGGGCCTCATAAACCTCAATTTTGGAAATCGGTTTAGTAAGCACCCTACGAGCATCATCAGACAAGCGGGTTCGACAATCACCATCAGATCCCACCCTCACTTCACCATCTCTACTAAGCAATTCTTTAAAGTACTTGACAACTTCATCTTTCAAAATATTATCATCATTGCACCAAATACCAGACGGTAGGTTTAACCCATGAACTTTATAGCCGCACATCCCTTTTCACCTTAGTTTTTTTTTTATATTTAATATTAATAGGTCAAAAAATATATAATTTTTTTTAATAAAAAAAATCTAATTTATGTGGTTCGTTCAAATGAATTGAACCTAACGAGCCGAACTGAGTTGCTCGTGAACTTTAAATGAGCCGAACTTGAGTCGAAAAAAAATTTGTTTCAAACTCGAGTCGAGTTTCGAGTTGAACCAATTCTTATCGAGTCAAACCGAGCTCGAGCTCAAACGAGTTCGGCTCGACTTATTTCTAGCCCTAACCCATGCCAATCAATAAAAAAGGAAAACAACATAAAAACAGAAAAATTAGAACGAGGGAAAGCAAAAGTTTGTTGTGTTAGGACTTAACCATAGAGAGAGGTAGTATGTTTGGACTTAACTCGTGAGGAGAGTTCAACCTAAAAGACTAGTTCATTGTGTATAGACATGGCAACAAAACCCGCCCTCGCCAGACCCGGCCGCCCCCGCCCCGAATTTAATGGGAAGAAGCCGATTTAACTGGGTGCAGGTGTGGGGAAAATCTAGATTTTTAGTACGAGTGTGGGGCCGGGGGCGGGGGATGCTTACACCTGCCCCGCACCCGCTTTTTAAATTTTATTTTATTAAATTTTATAATGTTATTTCCATAAGCATCAACCTATTTTAATATATTATTACTCTTTAGAAACATATTTATTATAATTATTTTACTCTTTTGAAACAAGTTTATTAGATCTTTAATTATTAATATAATTATTGTTTTTTGTTGCTATGAAAAAATATGCATTTTTTAAATATTTTATAAAAAAATTGATTTTTTGCGGGTGGGGGCGGAGCCGGGAGACCCGTCTCCATTGGGGGTGGGGTTGAGTGTTCAATTTTAACTCCTAATAAGGTTCAGGGGAGGCTGCATGAAAGCGGGGACGGGGATGCTTAAACCTGTCCCCGATCCGCCCTGTTGTCATGTCTAATTGCGTAAAAGAGTCTCATGACTTAAATACCACATCAAACATTTTTATCTATTTGACGTGGGAATCCTAACGCAATGAGTCCCATCAGGTGGTTCCAACATGAGATTGACCATGATTCGTCAACTTGTCGGTGTGTGACACACAAGTTTCTCAAGGCAATTCGTGAATCTGGGTTGCTTATACCCTTGATGTTAGAAAGGAGGAACTTCATTTGGAAGCATTAGATAGCGCATTCGTGGAGCAAATGTCGTATTTGTTATTGACACTTCTAAACTTAATCTTTTTCCTATGGCTCTTCATATTTAAGCGTGAATTATGTATCCTATCCACATTACATGCATCCTTAGCTTCCAACATTTTCAATACAACCTCAAGATCTTCCTGCGCCACAACAGGTTGAGAGTTGGAATCTTGTTCCTCAACATGTGTCTCCAAAATGCTTTCACGTGATTCGCTTTCCTCGTTCGTGTTCAGCATGAGAAATAGGTACGTATTCCTCCATTTTGGTACCATTAGTTGTTTCACTATTTTGTTCTACCCCATCATGCACATCAGATGTTGTTTCAGACTCATGGTTCAGCTCATCCTCATCATCATCATGATTAGTGGTTGCTTGGGCTTACTAGAACTTGCAGGATTGTTTAGAGGGACAACATCAGGCTTAATTCTTGCAAGGCTTAATTGCAGTTTTATCCCCCTAACTTTCTGAAAGTTGCGATTTTGGCCCCTTAAGAAAAAAAAACTACAAAACAGCCCCCTAAGTTTTGCAACTGTAGCAGTTTTGGCCTCCAAGGCAAAAAAAAAATAACACGTGGCACCTCACTTAGGGTGCCACGTCAGCGTAGACCGAGTCAATATCAGTCTTGGGGGCCAAAACTGCTACAGTTGCAAAACTTAGGGGGCTGTTTTGTAGTTTTTTTTCTTAAGGGGCCAAAATCGCAACTTTGGAAAAGTTAGAGGGCTAAAACTGCAATTAAGCCTTCTTGCAATTGTCCACCTTCAATTGTAAAAAATATGTAATCTTTACAATTGTATATTTTGATTATTAAATCAATTTTTTTTCCTTCAAACTATTAACTTTCACCCATAAAATATATGATATTCACGAATCTAGTGATTTATTTTATTTTCATTTTTTTATGTAACAAAGAAAATAATATTTAAGGCGGGTTATGCTAACTAGTACCATGAAACAAAAAATAAAATAAATTTTACATTGAAAATATTTTTTATTTTTTTTATTTTTAAGAGGTTGATTGTACAAGTTTTAAAATATTTTTATTATATGTGTTTTCTAATGTCCACGTGATACTTGTTAGCATTTTTCTTAGTTTAATAATCCGTGGGTAGGTGTGAATGTGACTAACAACTTAATTTTGTTGAGGGAAAACAAAGAAAAATGTCAAGCAGACCATAAGATCACATGTGTAAGCTGATGGTTTATACGTAGTCACACCATAATTGGGCCGTAACATTGTTGACAACGATAAATTGATAATTACATTATGCTTCTTTAACACGAAGCATAATTTGGTTAATTCCAATTCCACCCAAACAAATATACTATAAATTTGCATTATTCTCTTAGCCTAACTTCTACATTAACATAGGTAACATCTCCTAGCTACTCTAGGCCTGCATGATGATGCTTTCACAGTAGAATACTTAACCAAAACCAAACATAATTAAATTCACAAAAAACATACATGCTTCGTACCTTATTCCAAAATGCCTACCAAACAGGTAATTTAGTTACTTCTACATTTTTTTCTCTAACCAGTGGCTAACTATGTGCTTTCCTTAATTTGACATCTGGAGTTTCTATTTAATTTACCCCTCTGAGTAATAATTTGTAGGTAAGTTACCGCAATGATAAGGCAGTGTTAGTCAAAGTATATGTTGAGAAGCCTAAGAAAAAGAGGTCATCATCATCAATTCAACAACATCATCACCATCATCACCATTATCATATACATCACACTGTCAAACAAGAAGGCATTGATGGCTCAGCTAGCACAAGTAGTAGTAAAGGATATGATAGAAGATCAGGGTTGCTTATGTATTCACGTCTCCTTCGGAATTCAACAAAAGGAGGAGCATCATCCATGCCATTACTCCCTAAGGATTCTGCAAACAATAATATTCAAACCCCAATAGTACAGGTACCTTTAATTGCATAGCAAATACTTCCTCCGGTCTCAAATGTAAGAAATTTTTCACTTTTTAAGTTCATTCAATAAATGGTATATGTGGTCTATAATAAGGAAGTGAAAAGTTTCTTACATTTAAGACCGGAGGGAGTAATTTGATATTTAAATTTACTTTAAAGTAACTAAAAATTAAAAAAATGTCATGATATTAAATGATTATATGATGAGTGTGTCAAAACTTCAGGTACCTGAGTGTTCCTCTTAAATTTATGGGTTTGGTTTTCTAATGTAACCATTAAAATTTAGATTAAATTTATGAGTTTAACTAACTTGGTAAGAATATTGCATATTATATGTAAGGGTCGGGATTCAAACCCCAGACATCCTACTTCTCCATGTTAAAATTGTGAGCTCTAGTCATTAGGCTACTTGACAAAAAAAAAATTCTTACCTCATCTCTACTACATAACTATTAGGTTTTTGAATTGATACTAGCTTGTTCTTAGATAACTGGCCTATAAAGTGATGAATGTGTTTTATAAACTCGTTTTAGAAGAACTCTATATGTTTTGAATGTCTAACTTGAATTTTTACAATATACCTTTTTCATGTTTATCGCTATTGAATTTGATGCGTTAGGTGTGTATTATGTTCCAATATATAGACACTAATATCCTACTTATTAGTTTTTTTTATAAATTTTCTAAAACTGAACTTGTAAAGTGATTGCTATATAAACTTTTTCAATCCGTATCTCTTTTCAATGTGGACTTGATTTTTTCCCTTGATAAGTTAATGTCGACCATTTTGGAAGTTAACGAATTACTGATGTCCAAGACTTATAAGTTCTCTGCAGGACATAATTGTAGTAATACACTACACCAGGGCCGTTCCTATGAAATAAGAGGCTCAGCTCTCTTTTTGAAATAGGTCTTCTAAAATAAAAACATAATTTTTTTTCGTAGTTAAACTTCATTAAAAAATAAGATTTAGAAGAACTTCTAAATATGAAACGAAATAAAAAAAAAATAAGTGAAAGAGAGGTGAAATTTACCTAACGGTGTCGTTTGGATTTATCATTCCTCCGTTGTGGGAAAAGGAAAACAAATGGTTTATGAGAAAAAGAAATTATTGTTGTGATTCTTTTTATTGAAATAGTTTTTCAAATTGACTGATAATATAAATTTGGGGTGGTTTGGTAGCATATATATGTCCAAAAGAGAATTAAAGTCTAGAAAAAGACTCAAACATGCACCGAAGAAAGAAAAAAAGCAACATATATTTTTTTTTATTTAAGTGGGGTGTGGTATTAGACTTAATTTATTTTCTTGAGACTCATAGGTTTTGGGGGCCGGTTTGGTTGAACTGTTTGCGCACCCCACCCCAAGGCCGGGCCTGCACCACACAACAATTTAATGTTAGAAGTTATGGAACACAAGTGTTTCTTTTTGCTAAATTTTGCAGATGAATTATTTCAAGAAGAAGCCGAAGAATGCAGGAACGCCAGGTTGCTTTGGCAATTGGAAACTACTAATTCCAAGCTTCTTGAGACCATGGTCAAACGACCCAAAAAAGGAGAAAAAGAAGAGGAAAGGAATCTCAGGAGATGGATTTAAAAAATTGCAGGTATTTGAATGCAAATTTTAGAATTATTTGAAATTATAAGCTCAGATATTAAGCCACACTCTGATCTATGAAATATGTTTTATTATCAGGTAAGTAGAGGAAAAAGTATCATTCCCAGTGTGTTTTCGATATGCAAGTCAGCTTGAAGTTCAATTTTACGGTGATTGTCTCAAGGTGTAATGTCTCAAATATATTTAAGTAAAAAAATTGTTAAGATTTGTAAAGAAGAGGAGCATAGGAGAGCTTAGAGAATATTTAAAAGTACTACAACAATTAAAAAATAAAAAGGAAATAAAGAGAGTTAGAGTATAAATATATATATGCAATAAGTCAAAGATAAAACTATATAAATGAAAGTACAATAGCATATCATCTGACAGGAATATACAATGTAACTACTAGTTAGGTTTAAGTTCTTGTCTTGCATTCGTGCTGATTGTTGACAAGTTCTATCATATACTTTGCTCAGCATTTATGCTGTCATTTATGGGTAGCCCCTAGTCAGAGCTATGAAATTTTAGTAGTGTATGAAAAATCGGATCCAGAACTTTACCTCAATGTACAAGTTGTCTAGGAAAGGAAAATACATGCCTCCTTTCTTTTTATCGGTCTAACGTAACGAGGCTAATCAAATAAAAAGGACAATCACATATACAAACCACTTCTTTTTTCGGAATTGTCCATTTTTCTTCACTTTAAGTATAAAGTGACATTGGTCACAAAAAAAGAAGTATAAAGTGATATATTCATTATTTTACCCTTTTAAATAATAGGGTTAAATATGTTTTTGGTCCCTATAAATATATCAACTTTTCGTTTTAGTCCCTCTAAAACTTTCCTTCAACTTTTAGTCTCTATAAAATTTTCAATCACTACTTTTGATCCCTATTTTTAAGTTGATTTTTGTATTTTTTTAATGAAATTGTGCAAAAATGTGTAATATATTGTAAAACAAATTCAAAAAAAAATTAGAATTTTTAAACAAAACACAAATTAAATATGAATTTTTAACCGTAAATAATATAAAAATTCATATTAAATTCATATTTTGTTAAAAAATTCTAATTTTTTTAGAGAGATTCTCATAATATTATGAATTTTTCTACAAAATTTTACTCAAAAATATGAATTTTACATATGAGTTTCCTTTAAAGAAGGGACAAAAAAAGAAGATGGAAAATTTTGTAGGGACCAAAAGCTGAAGAAATTTTTTAAAGGGACTAAAACGAAAAGTTGACATATTTATAAGGACCAAAAAAATATTTAACCCTAAATAATAATATTCACTATTAAACTAGATTGTTGACCCGTGCGTCGCACAAGTTTATTGTTAAGAGATTGACATACGAATAATAAAATGCGGTAACGGTGAAAAAAAAGGACAGATGATAATCCATAGTAGACAAAATAAAATAAAATACTTCAATAAAATCTGAAAATATTATAAAAGAAAATTCGGTAATCCTATCAATAATTCGGTAAAAGAAATATGAAAATTTTAGTACATTGGCATATAGTTTCATCACACATTGTGAAATACTTTCTCATATACGACGTTAGACGTCACATTGGTATCAAAAAAACACTACTAATAACAATCCAAAAACTATTACTTAAGTTATATGCTTCGAAAAACATGCTTTTTTAGGTGTCTATCTAATAAAACAACACATGCGTACACATTCTGTTCCATAATTAATTCTTTTTGAGCAGCTGATCCATAATTATTAATACAATTAAATTATTGATGATATTATTAGTTAAAAACAATGACCACCAGTAAAATAAATGACTACTTATTTAATAAAACAAAAAACCACCAAGTATTGTTGCATAACCACTTTCCCCTTCCTCTATATGCAATCCGATCCAAGGAAATAGGGGTGGAAACAGGCCAGACCGTTCGACAGGGGCCTACGGCCTAACTTATTTAAAGCCTAACTCGGCTCAGCTCGTTTAATAAAAAGGTCAGGCTTAAGCTTTTCATAAAGTCTATTTACTTAAATAGGCTAGGCTAAGGCTTACAAAAAAGCCTATTAAGTCTGCCGGGCCGACCTATTAAGCTTTTTATATATAATATACCTTTCATTATTGATAATGTTGATGATTTTTTTACAAACTCAAGCTTTCGTATGATTTGGCTATTTAGTAGCAGGTATATTGGTGTGATCAGCCCTTCATAAGTATTTGTTATTTAGTATAAGTCATATTTGTGTGCTTTAAGCCTTCATAAGTTTTGGCATGTTTAGTGGTAGTCTTATAGATGTTGTTAGGCCTTAGTGTAAAATAGGTTTTTAAATAGGCTTTCAGGCTTCATCAGGCCTTTAAAAAGGCCAGGCCAGACCTTGAAAATAAGTCTATGACGGATAATAGGCCAGACTCAGGCCTATAATTTTTGAAGTAGGCCAGGCTTAGGCCTTACAAAGTCCGGCCCGGCCTAGCCGATTTCCACCCCTACAAGGAAAGGTGATTCTCACCTCAAAATTCATTCACAGTTGCACAACTTTGCTTGCAAAGAAAGAAATAATAAAAGTATGCATAAAAAATAAAGGCTAAAAATAGAATAAGGTTTTGAACGAAACAAAATTCAGATTAAGTTCAAAAAACATGACATTACACGACACAGTCTGAATCCTTAGATAATAGACAAAGAAATTGCGACAAAACTAAATAGGAAGACTGCTAAAATTGGTGTAAACATCTCAAACTAAAAACAAAAAATGCAAAAAGATATTCCAATTCTCAAAAAAATATGCATATCGATAAAATGCATGTTAAATTAGAATACCAGTTAAGCAGTGGTATGAGAGGAAGGTTGTAAGGTCACGTCCTTCCATTTTCAAATATCAAAATATATGATTCTTCTGCTGTCTGTGTAATTTACCACAGTTTAAGTTTTTTTTTTTGTTGAGAGAAACACGGTTTAGGGTTTGCTATATATAGCCGAGTATGCATGGAAATTAGGGTAGCCGAGTTTGCATGAAAATTAGGATATTCTGTTTGTAAACGTATTAAATAAGCATACAACAACTTGTCAAAAAAAAAAACATCTACATAAACAATAGATATATACAAACGATGACACAACAAGATAGGAATGAAAAACTCATCAGTGAGGAGAAATATTAGGGATTGCTGCATTTTAGAGGAAATTTGTTAGGTTAAATTGGTGCACTGCATTTTAGATGGAATTTGTTAGGTTAAATTGCTGCATGAAAGTAACACAATAGAATTAGCAACTTGTTTTCTGACTACCGGCTGATTAAACTTAATCTGAATTTATTGTTAAAACACCTAATTATAATTAATACAAAACTGAATCGTACTTGAGAAAGAAAAAAAAAGTGATATTTGAAGCTTAACAAATACAACTATTTTCTTTTTTATTTTTACAGGAATACAACTATTGTCATAACCCTTTCACAGAAAGAAAAAAAAAAAAGAACTATTGGCATGCATGTGGTCTTCGTTACACCCATATTCAAAGCTGTTTACATAGTTGGCTTAGAGTCTGTTGGAGCTGCATCTTTGTTTAAGACAGACGCAACCATAACAATTTATTGAAACGTATCAACACTTACAAATCATATATTGACGGCCCTTTAGCAAATTAACAGAAACCGTTATTTGAGAGATACAAAGAGTTTGTAAGGAGGAGATACCGTCTCATGACAAATGAAAATAACAAATATCACAGCTATTGAGTTTCTCAAAGAAATGCAAGTGGTCCCAATCTCTAGTGTAAAATACAACAAATATTACCAACAGAGTTGGTTGAAGTGAATACACACTCTAACTGACCTCTAAGAAGAGAACCCGAGTTCAAGTCTTAAGAGGCATCTCGGTTGGAAGATGAAAAATCTGACAAATTAATTATCGTGGGTGTAGCCTAATGGGAGATTAATTTCATAGTCAGTCCAAAAGGCTTAAGCCTGAAAGATATTATGATGGACCGACATGGGAGCAAAATGCCTTAATTCCCAATATTTTAAATGTGATGTGGTTGGCTTGTAAAATTATAGACTATCTAAATCTCTGTTGTCGAGTATACTCCCAGAGAGCAATAGCGCCGCTGACGTGAACGTTGAGAGATCTCACAACCCCAAATTGGGGTATTTCGACGCAAGCATCCAAAATATGGATTATATCCACCGGTATACCTTCTTTCTCTCGGCCGAGAACCAGGACCTGAGTAAACAAGCAAAGGACATTCTCAAACACCAAGTCATGTAAAAAAATTGTGGCATCAAAGGGGGAGAAAATATAAGCAACATCAGAGATTGACAAATAGCATCCAACCAATTAAATATAAACAGGAAACCCTAATTGACAAAAAGCAACCACGTTTATTTTTCCTTTTTCTAAGAGATGAAAAATATATAAAAGTCTGTTATTTATTTACCAGGAACATGATATTGTTCATTCAATACTAAAATAATTCCATCAGTTACGTTCTCCAGTGACCAATTTCTTTAGATATTAAGACATATACTTGCATAATTTATCCTTGTATGTTTCCACTTTTTTTTGGTGTTAACCCTCCGGTTCCCAGAGGAAGGGGGCCTAGGTAATCCGGAGTTCGGCCTTGAGTTTGGCCAAGAATTGTTCCACCCAAGAATCGAACTCGGTTGAATGGATAGTTCGGCCTTGAGGTAACCACTTGAGCTTAATTGCTTGGTTGAATGTTTCCACTTTCATCATTCAATATTAAGAGAATGGATAATTGAGGAGATTCAACATCTAATTCTGTGATTTAGGCTGTATATATTAGATTCCTATTTAATGGGGAAAAAATATGTTGTCACCCTCTCTAAGTATTACTTCATTTCCGCAACTAGTTTTTGCAAGATAAAGCCAGAAATTAATTTTACCCCTTCTACATTTTTAACCTTGAATCTGAAACATCAACTGTGCACCAAAAGTTGTGCACCAAAAAAAAAATCTGAAACATCAATTCAAAAACAATAGCAGTTTAGCTACACATGTAGCATGCAGAAAGAGGAATATGCTCTCGCTAAGTATTAATCCAGAAGGCCATTCCATGGAACAAGAAGATGCAAAATAGCAAATTCAGAATTTGACACACAGCTTACCATTTTTTTTGGAAAGATATACTGATCAAGAGGTACACTGTTTGCAGTTTGCTCCAAACCCAATATGGAAAATCCTTCTCTCTTTTTTTTCTGCAAGTATGTCTTTATGCTATCTACAGGGACTTCTATGATAGGCACCCACTTTTCAGCTGTCACACTGTAAACAATAATGCAGTGAATGACTGAAGCAATTACAATTTAACGCATTGAAGCTATTCCATAACGTAAATAAAGATGCTGCAACCATAAAGAGCTCCACATTCTATTTTATTTTTATTGTCCCTCCAAATTCCAGGAAAATCATCACATATGAAGTCAATTCAAGATGTCCAGCAGTATGGAAATATTGGCTAGGTATCAGCCTATCCAAGCAGTGTCCTCAACGAATGGATAATTAGTGTACAGACCTTAAGATGTGTTATACTTATGATGTCTCAAACACTTACATAACAATACGTAGATAATTATAAAAAGGCAGTTGATTCCCAAGTGATTTGAATAAAATGTATTTATAATATTTTATTGGCTGCCATCTAATTTGGAAACTTCTTTACTATAAAAAACAGCCACCAATCCAAAATCCTGTCACTTTAGAAGGATTCTTTTGGCACAGAGGAAGTTTATATTCATGTGGATAGTTGATGGGCATATGAAAAGGCAATTCAGATGGAGCTAAGGATGTTTCTTTATGGTTGACTGTTGTTACCTCAGAGTTAGAGGTGGTCTCATTTGCCGAAAAATTTTAGCAGTTAAAAATATGTGAAATATTAACTAGGCCCAGTTCAAAAATACATATAAGTCTCTGGTCCATCGTCAAAAGTCCATGTTCTCTAAAGATTTGAACATCTAGAATAATTAGGGTAAAAAGGGGAAAAAAAAAAGTTTGACTATCATGAAAACCTGATTAGTTGGAACTGTTTGTCATTTATGATGTTTGTATCAGCAATTGCCAGCCCTGATGCTTTAAACACCTGCATTAACAATAGAAGCAAAGTTCGTTTGGAGAGATAAGGAAAATAAAAAATAATAATATAGAAAAGATTGGGAAACAAAGAAGCATGAGTAGCTTACCTCACACGTACGTGCCAAACCAGCAAGATTGGGTATGCGGTCAATAAGTGATGCTACAAGAATGAAACTCTGTCGACTAGCCTTTTGTTGATCTAGAAACGATCTTCTTGATTGCAAAACTTGGTCCAGAAGAAGATCATCCCTTTCTATCTCTGTCATGTTGATATTGAAAACTTAAATTATTGTAGGCATAAAATTATGAAGCGCATTTAAAATGCAGAAAATAGACATCAGATACAACACAAAAACAAAGCAAAGGGTCTGATTATCCATGTTCATTCCTTTTAATCGCATTGTTAGTTTCTATTAAAGTATAATAGAGTTAAGAAGGGAGAGAACAAAATCTAACAGAGAGAATGAAGAGGAAGTAATGTATTCAGTTATTCTTTGTTTTCTGTCATGATCACTAATCTTCATAGTTGTCACTTGTCAAAATTAGTTTCAGTTACCACAGAATTCAAATACCAAATACCATAAGAATATTCTAAATAATCACTGACTAGCTTCAGTAATCACGGGTGAGGATGCTGCTGGAGAGAGAGAGAGCCGGGGGGGATTGAAGACATGAGAGGAGCAATTGATCTAGTTGCTCCAACATCAGAAAGTTAGCTTTGCTAATACCACATTTGTGTTTGGATAGAAATCATGACAGAGTGTTAGGACTCAAGATAACGGTGAAGATACATTTGATCACTGGCTACACTTACCGAAGGCGCAGAAGAAAACTATACTCATTGAACTTTTCTAATATACTGTGAGAAATAAATTGATGCTGGCACCGCTACCAGATGTAGGGAGCTCAGTGGTTGAGCTCTGACCAGAGGAGAGATTTCTGGTGAGGAGGGGAAGATGAAGGATGTTGGGAGGCCTTTGATAGATTATGGCTCTTATACCCTATTATAGTAGAGAAAGAGAATTGAGAGAGGTAATCCAACCAAGAGAACACAGAAAATTATGTATTATGTCATTCTTTGTTTTCTGTTACAATCACTAAAATTTAAAGAAGTACAATTACAGTTATCACAGTTGGTTTCAGTTACAACAGAATTCTAATTCTAACAACCATAATAATCATAGCCCTGGTCAGCTGAGAAGTGTATTCTGCAAGTTACAGTTAAAAGTTAAAACATACCAGCCATGTTTCGGTAAGTTTCATCATCGTCGCAACCTAAACCTGCATCATTGTCCCCCGCATCATGTTTGGTAAATGTTATCTTTTTCTGGAAATCTGAGGACATGTTCTTAAACAAGGTTGCTTCACTGCCACCGGATAATTTTTCCATGCAATTATCTCCATTGAATTTTAGAGTCTCATTCCTTATAGTTACCACGTCCTTTGCCATCGAACATCGTAAGTCTTCTCTAGCATCCTGCAATGATTGGGGATAAAAACTCACAGGATGAAACAAAAAATTTAGCATAATTCTTTAAATAGGGAAGTATGACAAGGTACTTACATTTAAAAATTTGAGAACATGCTCCATGAGACACGTTGGAACACATTCAAAATTGTTTTCCTTAACACAGCCAACAAAAAGAGAATTAACAAAAGTATAATCTATAAAAGCATAAATATCCAACAAGCTCATATATTTGAGATATTGGAGCAGAGGTTTGGGGATGCAGAATTTCTCCAGTTCTGACATATATGCTTCAAGGGATGTGCAATTTAAGGATTAAAGGCCAGACGATTTTAAATAGAAAAAAGTATGAATGTTAGATGAAAGGGAAATGCTAAACATTGCCCTTAAGGCATTGGTTAAGAGAACAATAATAGAAATATTGTGTTGGAAAGTGATAAAAAATGATGGATTCAACTTTTTTAAAGTTTAAAAATTGTAGTTTCCAATGTAAAACTACTATTTTAGGTTTCCTTAACCATTGCCCTGAGGGCACTGGTTAGCAAGACCCTGGATGAAAATATAAGTGTTGATAACACTATGGTTTGATGATAATAGTTAATGATCCTTTCATGCATATTAGCTAGCAAATGTACTACTGCTAACTAAAGGCTTTGTTGGAATTGGAAATAGATCTATATTCAATGTAGATTTGATTCTTTGTACAACAAGTAGAATAGGATCAATGCATCTCAGGGAACAGAGATAGCTCAATTACTTCACGTAAATTGCATTTCACATTAATAATTCTTGTAATCTTTTTTTATGTAACAATTAAACAATATGTTAGATGCTAATTCACAAACAGCACATTCAGAAAATTCAAGTCAAACCCTAAGCCCATTTTCTAAAATGGTATTAGAGCCTAACCTAGAATGGTTTTTGGTCTACCCATTATCGAGCCACCCACAAATGTCTGGTCTTACAAACCACATGCTTCAAATGTCCAATATTGGACATTAAGAGGTGTGTTGAAGACCATACATTGACTAGTCATAGGGGCCAAAATAGTGGTTGAGCGAGGAGAAAACCTTACCCCATGTGCTAGCTTTTGAGATTGAGCAAGGCCCAAGCCCAAATTCAAAGAGGCTTGTCAATAAAGTGATTTTAACGACTAACTTGTAAGTTAGGAATGGTTGATATTCATTCACCATCTTGCGGAGTATAAGAGAAGCTGTTAATTAAGTAGTTAGACTTGGTTCTAGTTAAGCCAGCTAAATACAGCAGGCACTTGACAGTTATCTACAGCTGTCAAATGACTCGTGTCAATCAGATATAGATTGACATGCTATTGCAGGTAACTATCAGCTTGGCGTGTAAAGTTGATTTGTAACAGAATTAACCATTCAATGAAATACCAGAATTTGTGATAAAAGATAGTTAGGAAATTCTGTGAGTTCTCTCTGAAATTAACACAGAGTGAGGTATAATTTTGTAAATAGCAATATTTGCACAACTTTAGCACTATTTGGAATATTCCATTATTTCCTATATTTTTCTTCTATTCATATTTCCATAATTGTGTATAATCGTTGGGACAGATTTTATTTATTTTTTTAGAATCCTTTATCAAGATTTATGTACATTGTCTACATAATTTGTATTAGTTCTTGTACTTCGGTGATCTTTAGAAATAATATTCATTTTTATCTTTCAAGAGATGATATAATTCTAAGACGTAGGGTAGGCCTTAGGCCCCTGCTGGCCTGGCCTATTCTCCTCCACACACACACACACACACACACAATAACACGTGTCCAACTCATTAATTTAAAACTAAAATGTATGTTGCCTTTTTTTTGCAATTTAGATTTATTTTCCCCAAAGGGTAACATTAGTATTATTATCCGACAATACAGTACGCACAGATCCTCACCTCAACTCGATTGATGAATATTCCAGCAGGTGTGGCAGAACTATTTGGATTATAAGCATCAAGATATCCTTCCATCGACACACGTAAGCTGAAAAGAAGATAATATAAAGTAGTGAGTACAGTTCGTTAATAAATTGTACAACAGCTTTTCGCAGCCTAAATTACAAAATCTTTAAACAGTAGGGTTTATGTAGGGTAATAAAAGGTGAAAAATATGATAATAGATTGATTTCGTGACATAAAATAAAGGGTCATGTTAACTTGTGCCCTTAGGGCACATGTTAAGCAACCCAAAAAGAGCAACCTTGCATTGGAAAATATAATATATCAACTTTTAAGAAGTTGAATGCGTGACTTTTGATACATGTATTTCTATAATAAGTTTCTTAACATGTGCCAAGTTAGCATTTGCCTAAAATAAAATGTGCCAGCACATATTTATACTAAGGATTTGATTTATATACACTTTACACTGTCAATTAATCATAACCGTCGGATCATTAGAAACATTCGACTTTTATTTAAATCACCTTTAAAGGCACACACATAATTCGTAGTGATGGACTGATAGTGTAAACCTTTTTAGACTGACAGTGCATAGAAATTAAACTCTGTATACCAATAACAAGGTAGTACTAACTCAGTACTATGATTGAAAGCCCAACCCAAATAGAAAACAAAATGATATTTTGAGACAAAATTTAAATATGTCGTTAATTACATTTCGTTCATGGTTGATGAATATGACAAGGTTTGCAACTCATTAACCATCCACTGCACGTAACTAACCACGATTTCATGTGTTCAAATATATATGATATCCATTAACCATCCAAACCGTGTACAAATATACATGATTTTCACACGTTCAAATATACATGATATCCATTAAGCACGGTTTGTATTCAAATATACACTTGGAAATTGTGGTTAATGACATTCAAAATCGTGCTTACTTACGTTTAGTGGATGACTAATAAGTTCTGACACCATGTCATATTCATTACCATCCACTTAACGTAATGAACCACATATTTGAACTGCATTTACGATACAAATTGTTGTCGAAATTTATTGTCAAATTTGTATATCAAAATAACACAAACTCAAAAAATACAACTCCTAGTCCCAAGTCCAATTAAGGTATGCAAACAAATTAGGAAATATAATGAAATTAGGAAAAACTGCTTATCAATTAGAGGACTAATAGATTTCACAATATTTATAAAGATCTTTTGTAGATATTCTAAAATATTCAAAATTAATTCAAGATCTGTCATTTGACACACATAAGCTGAAAAGAAGATAATAATAAAACTACTGAAGCTGCATTTTTGTCTAAAGATCTGTAATTTGAACCCCTGCATTCCTCCATGATCTACATGTACAAACCTAGACGTGAGGGTGTGCTTTAAGATCTCACAAGGACTAGAGATATGGACAAAGTACTCTGAATAAGACATGGGCAATCTTCCCCCCTTGACCATTCTTTCAGAGTTGAGTTACACCTAGTCCAAATTCTAAGAATAAATATAGACACGAGGAAACTACAACATTGAATTAGTCGTTCGTTCTCATATTTTAAATTTCCTAAGATGGTGGAAAATTCAGTTTACAGCAGCAATAAGAAATCTACATAAATCAACTACGACAAAGATTTAAGCTAAATATGTGTGTGTGTGTGCGCGCGTGTGTGTAGATATAGCAAGGAAAAATAACAATACCGTGCACAATCAGAATTTCCTGCAAGGTATGTTTTCAAATCTACAAAGCACCTCTTTTCTAAAGGTAGTATGTCGGACGAACCATAATTCAACATTGGAAACAGTTTATGCAGAATTTGATATATTAGTAACTGCAGAAACAGACAAGCATATTAAGCATATCTATTTGAGTTTGAAAAAGATATAAAGAGATTAAAAACAGAAATATAAACACCATAAATAATAACCTGGGTAAAACCACGTAAGCTGTGATGATGTGAGGTTAATAATGGAACAAGAGGAGGAAACAAATCATCCAAATGCCCAGATTGAACATCTTTAGATGAATTGAGAATGACATTAGCAGCAATGAAAACATATGAAGATAGTGCCTGCATTTTGATCCTCACAAATTAGAAGAAGTATTTTTATGCATACAACAATATGTTTGATCCACAGTTTGTAAAACATGACATCTGTAATTTGCAAATACTAATCTATGTTAAAAAAAAAAAAGGTGGTAGAAAAATAGCCAAATCATAAAATATAATACTGAAAAAGATGATGATAGACGAAAAATGTAAATTTTATGTCAGACTTTCAAATACGAGCAACTTGTAACTGCCATCCTGAGGCATAACTTATACTCTCAGTAATTCGAGTGATATAAGCATTGGCAATTAGAAAGTAGAGATGCTGATTAAAATGTAATCAGCAATTATGGGAGTATCATTTTGAAAAGATTAGAGTCGGGAAATAGTTTGATTCTTTATAATTGCCGTTGTCAATACATAATGTATTTATTCTTTTTTGTGCATACAGGCACCCAAGAAATACCCCAGACACTTGCAAGATTTCTGTAAGTCAGTCTTTAAGTTTCTCAAGTTATTATTACACATGTTCAGTCTCATTTCTGCTCAAGTCTCGTGATTCTATTTTCTCCATTCATCATTTAGTTAATCATTCCCAATATTCCTTATGATTCACAAAGGAAAAATCATGAGAAACGCCCAAGTGTCAAAAGAATATGTAAGCCTCTGCTGGTACATAACTTAACATAGATCACAGATTAAACCACATAACAGCTCTGTCTAACCAAGAAACAGAAACAGCAAACCTCTTGTTTCTATAACATTTACAGCTTCTGTAGTTTGGACTAACTTGTTTGGAGGTTTGGTGAATGTTCAGTTTGGACTACAGAATCTACAGGTCTTCTCTCTACATGCACAAATCACCTAAGTCTAGTTTCCACCATCTTTTCTACTGTAGGTGCTACCCCAACTCTCTCTAACGTTGTCATTTATAATCGTATCCCGTCTAATCATACCAGACATCCAACGCAACATCCAATGCCTTATATAATCACAATTATACCACTATGAATTTTAATTTTAATAGAATGCATGTTGAGTGATGTTATATAGAGCTCATGCATCAATTGGTAAATAATTGACTTAATTAACAATCTAAATTTACACAGTATAGTGAGTAGCAAATAACAATGAAAAGAACACAGTAAAGCAGAGGTTTCATGCCATAGAAAACATTATTTACCTGTTGTTTCATATCATAATCCCGCAATATAGGGACCAATTGTTCTTTAACCTGTGAATTTGACATTATGATCAGTGGGATAAAAAGATAATATCAACGGAGGAAGGTCACAAATTACAAACTCGCATATTAAGTTTGACACTAAATTTTGCATAAAACAGATATACAAGAAACAGCCCGCCAGAATTCTCTTACAACGGTAAAACAAAAACAACCAAGCCTTATCCAACTATGTCGGGTCGGCTACATGGATCGAACGACGCCATAATGTTCTACCATATTTCTATCCAACTCATTAATCTCTAGATCTTTCTTTATAGCATTCTCTTACAGCTGTATCTGAAATTAATCTGAACTTAGAAGGAAACTGAAAGACAGTTATTATTTATCATCCAGAAATGAGATGAACATGTGCTGAACCTAATTTCATTTAAATATTATTAATCCCAGAAAACTAAATCTCAAGTAACCAACACCTGCATATAGAGTTTTTTACACTACCGTAAAAAACAAGCTGCTTTTATGTTTTAACATGCGCTTTAAGCTTTTAACGTTTTTGGCCAAAGTAAATATATCGATTTGCCATAAGAGCAGAAGCAGAAAGTCTGCTGTTATTTCTTATGATCTAGAGATTAAAACGATAATTTCTCATTATTGACTTGCTTATGGGAAAAGTGTTTTTAAGTCCCCCAACCCACATGGTTTTAAACCCCTCTTTTTAGAAGGGTTTCTAACTTTCTCTACTGGAGACATGCAGATAGATCAGTAATCTTTTCTTAGATGGTTTTTGTGGGTTACCTTAAGGAGGATATTTTATCCTTTGGTCTTGTGCCTGTTGATTTCTATCCGTCAATCAAAACAATGAAAAAAATATATATAGTTGCAAATACATGGCATAAAGAGGAAGAGAAAAATGACAACAGGAAAAAGAGGAAGAAGAAAGTCTTACTAGTGATGGAAATTTTAAGTATATGTTAATTGCAAATGTCTCCAAGTATTGTCGAACAGCGGGTAAGTTATTTCTCTGCAGGAATACAAAATATATAATTATTTCCAATTTCATGTCAAAGAAGAATCAACACAAGTTGCTAGTAGTATAAACACAAAATGATTTCCATTTAATTTGTATTAATCTTTTTTGGCGTCAAAGAAGAATCAATGTGATTATCGTTCCTTTTATGGATCAAAAGTGATGTCCATTTAACAAATAACAATGCAAATATGATTAATCATGGAATGTAAGTATGCATCACAAACAAACACATAGAAAGAGAAGAGAAGCAGAACCTGACAAAAATCTTAAAACTAAGGGCAAAGACATGAAAAATTAAAAGTGTGTTTGATCTAATAAAATATTAAAATGAAAGTTAAATAGATAAGAACTTCATATGCTTACACATAAGTTCACAAACACATGCATCCAACACAACCAAATCCACAGCATAATAAAAATTTCAATAAGAAAATAAACACAAACGTGTTCTACAGAGTGTAATTAACTTACATTAAGTGATATGTACAAGTAATTCAAAGCTTTCCCAACTATATCTTCCTCGACAAATGGAGACAAGATACATATTATTTGCCAAGCACGTATTTTGCGCCTATGAATCTGTAAAACCAATGTCACATTGAGCTAAATGAGTTATAACAGAGATAGATGAGGGCACCAATTGCAGTAGCAATAAGAAAGTTCCTGTATCATGCCATAAGGCCAGAGTAGCTAGCATAATAATTTATCACGGAGATATTCTCTTGGCATAAGGGTTTGAGGTCCAAGATAACAAGTCAGATGAAAACCTCGAAGTGACTTTCATAGACAATCTGCAACGAGTGATAAAACTACACTGAATCTGAGTAAAATCAGCCATTGGTATGCATTTCAATTTTAGATTGTTATTTATTATAAGTTATGGTTTTACTTCAATATGCATAGCACATTAGAATATTCTGTGCAACATTCTAGATGAATGGTGAAAACTTGTGGATCTAGTCAACAAATTGTAGAAGCAATTTCTAACTCCAAACATTTAGCACTTTCAGGGATGGTAACACTGGGTTTATATCAGCAAAGATAGACCTTAACAGTTTGATATAGATTGGAATATATGGTATGTATGAATGGGTGTCACCAGAGAAGGCACGGCTGGTTGAATCAAAGCTGGAACACAGCAGGACAATAAACTCAATTGACCGAGAGTGAATGACAGCAGATGACACATCAGAGGAGACCTGACTGGAAAAACTGCTAATCGGAATATCAGAAGCAAAGAAACACACCTTAAAAATGGAACCCATAGGCTAAAACTTTGGCAGTAGGTAAACCGGGAGGAGGCACTTCATATGGTCAGGCTTGGGTTCTTCCTGCAAAACTCTAAAAAAAATTGGTCTGACGACAAGTGGCAGCTCTAATTACAGAGTCATTTAGGTGACTGGACTCCCAACAACAATATGATCACAGTGGAGCCAATGACGCCACATGCCAAAGAACGGTCCACTGGAGAAGAGATATGTCATTAAAAAAAAATTGTCGGAAAGGGGTCGTCAGACGCAAAAGACAAATATATTGATTATTTATTTGGTTCAACAAGTATTGATTGACTCATAGTGTCTAGGGCAATCCCTTCAGCAAATCTTCAAGAGTGTGGAGTTACTGGGTCTCCAATTGACAACAGCAAAACTAAAAGGGCTTTGGCTCAAGACATGAACTCAGATAGATATGTCGTCAAGAGTTGTGGTGTTCAGTTAAATGTGCAATTGAGTATGAGAATGTCAGTAGTTATGATGAACTGAGGTCATGAAAAGATAACTGAGGTCATGAAAACATTAAGTTTTCATGTTCCTTCTATGCCAGATACCCAACATTCCTTCTTCAAATTCATTGATCTTTCTCAGTAAAAAATGTGGCAAAATGTGTGGATTCACCATAAATTGATGAAGACGATTACCGTTGATGACGGGTGCAATTTACTTACATCTTCATCAAATTTTTCTGTAATCAAACGACAAAATGTCGCCAGAGCTAACGCTGAAGAGGTGGATATAGGTTGTATATGAACTGGTGAAACGTTTCATAAGGTTGGAGGTGGGGATGGTGGAGTACTTTCAGCGGCTATGTCTCGATCTCAGGCTCGTGATACCATATATTTGAAATGAAACTGAAAATGTGAGAAAGGAACTGTCTATTCCAGAAAAAATGAATTTCTGTAAAGTTGATTACAGACAGAGGCAGTTAGGACTCATTTATGATTTAAACTCAGTGCAGTTACAGTTGGTGACAGCTAAAAGTTAATTATTTAGTTCTAACCGAAGCTGATTGTGAACTAACAAGTACATCAGGAAAATAGGACCCAGATTATATTCTCCGACACCATCTCAACATGCTAAACGAATGTAAAGAATAAAGGATACTTACAGAACTATATTTTTTGTATAACTCCTTGGCAAGATCTTTATCATTGACCTACATCAACAGATATTGTATTCAACATAAGCATTCCAAAATAACCATCTGGACTTTGTCATAAATGGACATGCTGAACCCAAAAAACAGACAGCCAAATATGGCATTACCAAAAATACATTCAAGAAGTATTCAAAAAATATATATTCAAGAAAGTACGTTCCAAAATGTGTACAGCATAGTGGCAGGCATATCAATTAAGATTTGAAGATTAAGAAACTAGCAATCAGATTCCTATCCCAAATTTAGAACCAGCATGTTCTCTGAACTCGTATTCCACTGTAACTGCAAAGCATTAACAAAAACTAGCTTTCAACAGTTTAAATCTCCCCTATTGACATGACTAAAAAAAAAGTGTCCCCTATTGACTTACAAACAATAATGTTCTAAGAGGTTCCCTTTGTGTTGGCAGTGTTTCATGCTATTGGAAAAAATAAAACTAGTTTATAAAGAGTGGCACCCCTCACCTTACAACCTAGTTTTGTAAAGATGAGTTGGACCAAACATAAAAATATAATATGGTATCAGAGTCTATTAATTCTGGTCACGCACCAAGCCCAAAAGTGTTGGGAGTGAGTGGGTGTTGTTAAAGAGTTTCACGTAGGATAAAAGATGGCAAGATGGTCTGACAATGTGTTTATAAGTGGGGGCAATCCTCACCTCACAAGCCAGTTTTGTGGTGTTCCACGATTTCTAAGATGGTATTAGAGTGTCTTCCAAGATCCATTGGGCCACCTGCTATCAGGTTTCCGCTATCGTGCCACCCACCATTCATATCTACGCTCCAGATGCCCAGCCCTAGGTGCGAGCTGGAGTGTTGAAGAGTCCCATGTTGGATAAAAGATGGTCTGACAATGTATTTATAAGTAAAGGCAATCATCACCTCACAAGTTGTTATGCCCCAACCACGATTTCTAAGAGGTGTATTGAGAAAACCAGAGTCCCATGTTAAAAAGAGATAAGGCCTTGAAATAATTTATAAAGAGTGGCACCCCTCACCTTCGAATCCGTTTTTGTAAGGATGAGTTAGGCTCAATATATAAAATCCCAATACATACAATAGTGGGGCTAACTTTTTAATTATTTTTTACCACACACATTAATAGTATTCAAAACAAGAGAAACAAAATCTCTCAACAGGCAAAGTACATAACATACAGTGCTATTTCTGTGTTTAAAATAATAGATAAAACAATTACTACAAAATTTAGCATACGATTTATTCCTTGTTATCAAATAATAGTAATTATTACCACAGAGTCAAGAAGCAGTAGCAGAAATGATTTGCCGGAATCCAATGCAGCAATGCAATTAGTGTCTTCGTTTGGTGATCCGACCATACAAGCCAAGTCTGTCAACTTGTAAAACAGAACAGCAACAGATACGCGTGCATACAACTCTGTATTAATAAATGCCTGATAAGAAGAATGACCAGTTAGTACGAACAGTTATTACAAAGTCAAAAGCTTCTAGAGTTGCTTCCAATAAATAAAAAGTTATTACATTAGCAATTAATGACAATAAGCATATCATGGTGTTATTATGATAAAGTAAAATGCATTCGATGTTTAAGAAATTCGGGTAGACAAACAGAAAATTAAAGTAGCCAAATTTTGGTTAAATCTGATTGTTTCTCATATATTATTCATAAGGGATTTACAGGTTTATATACAAGAAGCAAAGGAAGCAAGATCTCAAAATATTGGTATCAAATAAAATCAGCCCCAGGCTAACAATGTAAACAAGGATCCCATCCCATCAAATAACATGATCAAATAATAAGTACAAAAAACATATTTACAATCAACACTTTTAAATATTTAGTTGCTTACTTCTGTCAGCTCAGGATCAGGGCTCCCGGCTAATAAAGAGACCTCCAGCCTAGCATCATTATTGTCAGCTAGCTCACCTTCAAAATCCTCATCAAATGCAACTGAAAGAGAAATCCAATATTCATGTGATAATTATATAGTAATAAAACAACAGATAGCCAAGTAAATTGCAAAATGATACAGCATATAAACATGTTTGGTACCTGAACCATAGAGTGAGAGCAGTTTAAGCTCTTTCAAATAAAACTTTATAATCATAGGATTTGAGAGCCATAACCCCGTTAAGTGCAATGCAGCAAGTCGAATTGTTCGAGGACTTTTTGTGCCTTCCTCAAGAAGATTTTCAATAAACTAAATCCAGACATTAAAAAAAACAATCACTATCTGCAAGAATTAGAAGAGAAGAGACACAGGAATAGAAAACTTGTGTAAGAGAACACATACCCATTTCAGTGGTCCTGGTGCATTGTCTTTTTGGTGCATGCTCTCATCATTAAATAACAAAGGGTGCAAAACAGCTGACAAAAGAGCAGCAATCGAAGCAACTCTTCGTTTGTTGCAATTTACATGCAATACCCAAGATGAATGGACCAAATTCCACATCAACTGGTCAAATACAACAATTTGGAAGTCATTATGTCAGTAGACACTGTTGGTTGGGCGAGAAAATGATATGTATGCAATTAAATACAGGAAAATTCCAGCATTTTGATTAGAAATCATCACAAAATAGAATTATGCAATTTCAAGAATGCAACAAAACGACAATAAATAAAAACAAGTTAGAAACATTGCAGTGGAGAACACAGTTGTTCAAATCACAAGATTGCTTTAACCAACAACCATAATCATAGGATCAAACTGGGCAGTAATCAATATCAACCAGATCAAATTCACGAAGCAATGGAGTCGGATGGACTAAAGAGGCATCACAGTTGGGCATAAGATCATTAGTAATAAGGACTCATGTGATTAGTATGGCAACTGTTAATCACCTTGAAGTACCAAGTAAACTGAAACTCCTATCTTGCTTTATTTAGCACTGTAAATTATTTATCCGCGGGGATCACCACAGTCGCAGGCTCACACACATTGGGCATCTCATACAAAGGGAGGTTTTCTTATTCTTTTTATATGCCAAACATGGGCAAGTTGCTCAAGCATCTAGCATGCATGACCAACAGAGCTATGTTTGGATTGATAAAATGGGATTGACGTCAAAATGACATGGAATAGTGTTAGGTTCCAATATTTGAAATAAGATGAAATGGCATGAAACATGTTGAAAAGTGACCCACTCCATTCCATCCAATATTAAGTTTCTTTTTATAGTGTAGCTCTATTCTAGGAAGGTAGTTATTAGAAAATATAAAGGAGGGAGGAATATATTGACTCCAAGAGCAACCCTTTAGAATTACTCCAAATCTTGGCTTTTAGAATATCAACTGATGGTTATGATTATTAATTATTAATTATAATAATAATAATTGATAGGGCGAGTCTTTTGTTTCTCTACGGCGTCAGCAAAAGACTACAATCTAAAAATTGGCTATTGGCTTTGAGATTTAGCACAGATTTGACTATTGCAAAAACCAGTTAACTGAATTGGATAAGAAAAAGTACTATTTATTTGTTTTTGATGCAATCATCATTAATTGTTAATGAATCTGATAAGATCAAAAGATGAATGAATTGATTAATATAAAGAAAGGACCGGGTTTCATTGCTTCTATCATCACTTCCATATTCTAGCAATTCTTCTTTGCTACTCAATTGGTCTGGAAATCTTTTTGTTAAACTCTTTGCAATTATTGTGGAAGGAGTAGACATCGTGAGTTTAGGAAGAAAGAATAGAAGAACCCCGCCCTTGCTATTATTATTAATTAATCCCAGCCATCGATTGATATTAAAAATAAAGGCTAAGATAGTAACTCTAAAGAGCTACTCTTGGAGTCAATATATATATATAATGAAAATCACCTTTGTTCAATTTGAATCAAGAATTACAGTTCAGAGATTATTCTTTCAGGTTTGAGGATTCCAATCCATGAAAACAGTGCTATCTCAGTAATTATGTTATTCCAAAAAATGCAGTAACACATGTATGTGGCCAATTGGTTTTGACAAATGCAGGGAAACCATCACCCTTGAAAGATAGCATCTTTAGGTCTTTGAAATTTCAGGATCCAAACAACTGATCACAGAAAAATAAACAAAACCAATAACAGGGTAGCTTATCAGGGTCTTGGGGGTTATCAGCACAGAATGTGATGCTTTATATCTGGGAACAAAGCAGATGTTTAAAATCACCTTCAAGTTTATCAGATGCAAACATGTACTCCTAAAATTCATTCAATTAAAGGCAACACGGTTTATTGAATATATGAAATACAAACTAAATAGCAAGCTATGAAGTAAACCTGTGCATCTATCACGTTGCTACAGGAAACAACTGCACTTGGTGTCACTCTGGCAACTAGCTCAAATAACATTCTGAGTGATCTCAGTATGGGTAAAACAGAACTTTCTCCAGCATTTTCAAGGCTGCAAAACACAATTTTAAGTAAGCTAAGCTTCGTAAATAACACAAACCAGGAGAAAAGAGAAGATATAGCCAAAACTTGTAAACAAGATCTTGATGTTGATAATGTTGACCAAGTTTGATAGCCTCAATCATAAATAAACAAAACTGCAGCAGCAGAAATCCCATAAGTCGCACGTAATCATGCATGGATAATTGCATATAGATTATTCGGTTGCTTACCTCTCAACAAGATCACCAAAAATGCTTCTCAGAGTGTCATCTAAGAAGCAAGCATTGTTACCCTCCAAATGAAACCCATTTTTGAGAGCATGAGAAGGAATTGACAGCAAAGATTCTAGGCACGCCCACTGAATCAGTCAAATATCAGTTAAAACCATTCAATAAACATTCTGTATTTAGTATTACTACAAACTTAACAATTTGCTAACAGCTAAAGCTTTATCACCATTAATTTGAAGGATGATTTACCACAACCCAGGTACAATTGAATTAGAGAAACAAATGAAGAAATGCATATGCAAAGTTGAGACTAAGTTTATCACGTTCCAAAAATCATATGGCAAAAAAATGCATGCCCCAGAAGAAAGAAAGATTACCACCTTTATATCCAACAAAACAGCCCTTCGTGTTCTTGCCAAAATTCCAGCCCCTAGAAGATCATTGATATTTTGAACAAAAGATACACACATACGATCTAACTGAGGCCCTCCTTCTGTTTCTGAAAACAATTGCTCATTTTCATCAATGAGATGAAAAGATTGAGAACAGTATGTGGAAGATAGAACTTTGAGAACTGGGACTAATGCTTCATATGCTGCAAGACAAACTTCTGCCTGTGTCTGCATTGAACATACATAGCAACAGCAAAAAGAATATCATCACACGCTTCATCGTGACAGAAACACAATTTTTATAGCAGATAATACATCTAATAAGCCAGGTACCTCTGAGAAAGAATGAGGTGATCTAGTTGTCCTCCAGAAGAATTGCCACATGAAAGTAAAGGCAGAGCTAAGCAAAGCATCTTTTTTAATTTGTTTGCACCACAACAAAATTAATGACATGGCCTTCACTGACATCACCTGTGTGGTGAAGCACGGATAAATCAGACAAGTTGCAAAGAGGGAAACAAAAGGTATTGGCCTAATTTCAAAAAAAAAAATGAAGAGAACAGGAATGAGCTGATTTATTATAATATCAACTTGTAGAAACATTATTGCTTTGAGCAAAGATAAATCAGCCCCTTGAAGAGAAATAGAAATATAGCAGGATGAAACTGTGGGTCTTGATAATGACATTGACAGTACATGGATATGACAGTGTAACATCCTTTCAGACATTAAGGATGGTATTCTGTATGGAAAAAGAAAATTCCAAAAATAGCAACCCCTGCAAGTTCCAAGTATGACAACAGCATGGAAACTGTTTTAGTGTCGCAACTGTTGTGGTTATAGTGGCGGAAATCACGGCGTGTAGTGTGCTTTTGGGCCACGATGATGGAACTATCTGATAAACCCAAAATATCCATGATATTTTAATGTTACATAGGTGGGTTTGGGAGTATTTTAAGGTTTTTGGAATTTAAAAATAGAAAACCCTTGTCTCTTTTTCATTTCCAAATGCTCCCCTTTCTGTTTTCTCTTTCTTCTCACTCTCCAGCAGGTTAAAATTGCTCTCTCGTTTGCCTCTTTCTCTTTTTTTCTCCTTTTCTTTGTGCTTGTTGTTTGTGAGTCTGTTCAATGTTTTATTCTCTACACGGAATTCTTTTCTTTTTGTTTCATTTACATTTCCTCATTCTGTTTACCGTGTCATCTTCTGTCTTTCAAATACCAAAAATCATAGACTGTTTGCTATCATCCACACAGGTTACTAGTTTTACTTTTATTTGAAGATTCCTATTAACAAAAACATTGATTAGAACTTCAATGCTTAATTACTTTAAAAGGCTTCAAGGATGAAATTTGTTTTTTCCTTGACTTTTGTTTGTATTTACTTGGAAGTTTTGCTCAAGACCTATCACTTTTTATTGTCAATTTTTTAGCATTTAAATGCATAGTATCAATTATTTAATCTGTGTAACAAATTTCGGAATGCTGGTCATTCTGCTAAAAGGTTTTTGGGTTGGCCGGTATGTGCAGCAAGTCAAGATTAATACTATCATTTTGTGCTTTGTCCTCACTGCAAGTCCAAAGGATATTCCCAAGAGTTGAGTTAAATATTATCAACAAATATATATTATTTGTTCTATACCTATCAGATTTGTTTTTAACAGGCTGGTTCCTTACTGCTAGGCTCTATCTATAGAAATCAGTTGAGAGCCTAAACTATTCAAGCACTTCCATTAAAATTATTGCACTGACGGAAAAGTAAAATGTTAAAGCTACAAAGAAAGAAAGAAATATCATTAAGAAAATGAATGTCTGAACCCTTAGCCACTTGTTTGTATAAGAGTATATCTACACTTCACCGGCTTAGTTATAAATTCTACCAGAACAATGGAGGCACCCACAATGAATAATTTTCTATAATCCAGCTCTGAAGAGAATTCAAGCAGCCCACAATAATAAAAGTGCAGAAAGTACCTACCGCCTGCAATACAGCAGTGGTGGCAGAAATTGGCAACCTTCGCTGACTGGGACCTCCAAGTTTTCCTTTAACCGCACCAGGAAGTGCAGTGTCCTCTTCAACAGCACCAGACCAGAAAATAGAGCAAGACTGGTTTGCAAATTGAACTAGATCATCCTGCATTTCAATAATCATTTAAGGATCACAAACGAATAAATGGATGTCTGCAACATAGTAGAAAGAGTTAAGAAATAATACCAACAAATACAGAAATGTATCAACAAGCTTCGTAGAAATGTCGTCTATGAAACTCGAATCATCAACTACGCCAGGAAAGGCACTCCCTATATTTGTTCTGGCATTATTGCCATATTGAATCACTCTTTCCGTTGCTCTACGAAGCTCCAGAACCAAGCTTGAGGCTAGAATCAGTAATTTGACTCCTGTGTAAGTTGCATCATGGTTTTGCTTGAAGATATTAGAGCCAATTTTTTGAATGAACTGCAACAATAATAGATATCCATTTCTATCATCAGTGTTGCACTAGAGAATAATAAAGGGATGTCAATGCATTGGGCAGTATAAATTGCAAGTCATAGAAGGATCCTATTCATGTATATTATAAAACTAATGTAGAACCCAACCCAATCAATTAATAACTGTTCTCCTTGTTTTGTAGAACAAATTAATAGCCCAATTTTCAGAGGGAGTTGGTGAGCATCATATAGATAATACAGAGGGAAAAGCCAAAAGCAAACCATTAAAATAGGTTCCAGAGGATGTTCCTCCGTGATTGCAAGGAAAAGCACTCTTGCCCATCTATTTGCCTCGAACTCCCATGCACTGAAGTCGCCATCATCAAAATTAAGAGAAGTATCCATGGAAAGATGATTGCTGATAAAGCTCTGTGGGAAGTCATAAAGATTCTTGCAAAGCTTCCTCTCATTAATACAGCAATTGGCACGGCAATCCTTGTAACCACAACCAGAGAGCCATCGTTGCACAGTCAACCTTAATTGGCCTGCGGGGAAGAGGTGGAAAGTAGTCACGTTATACCAACAGTAAATCACATATCGCTCAGATTTTATAGGCTAATTCATCGACCAACAAAAGGTTAGATACACCAGTATCCCGCGGAACAGCATATGTGAGTGATCAAAATTCAATCTATCGTCAATATTTGTATTATAGATCCCAACAAATACTGCAACAAGTAATGCTCCCAAGTTCAAACTCATGAATTGTGATTTACAAAATAAGGAAGGAAGAACAATAACAGGGAGTAATTTACAAAATATCAGACCGGGGAAAGTTGGTTCAATTATGGTCTGATAATCAATCTGAATTTCATAATTGTAGTGTGCCTGAATTCCTTTAATTCCATCAAACCCTATTGAATTTTGCCATTGAATTATAAAACAGTAAAACATGATGGATGATATATCTGAACTCATTTGTACGGATGCCAGACAGCTGAATCATGAGAGCCCATTCATTTAATTAGCCCCAAGAGACAAGAACATGGACCACTTGTGGCTGAGTTCAGGGCTGATGGTGCATTTATTAAATTAACATCATTTATGGTGCACGTACACAACTGCTTCTTCATTGGATTAGTTTTATCTTGGTGATGCTGTCCAGACGGCCAGTGTCCACGTTAGAGAACATAACATCAAGCATGGACACTTGCGTCAAAGTTTCAATAGATGAGAAAGGGTAATTTGTTTTCAAAAAACATGAGTGAATTTGTTGAAGATATTTTGTTGGTAATTGTTAGGGTATTATTAGGACAGAAGAGAAGGATAAAAATAGTCAGGGACAGTAAGAGCAGTTACCTGGTTAGTTGGAGGGAATCAGTAATATAATAAATAGAATGATGCAAGGTAAAGAGGGATCATTAATTAAGATTTTGGTAAACATTTGAGTGTACAGAGCAGTAGCTCCGTTGAAGAAAGGAAAATCCTAGAAGGAAAGATTTATCTCATATTCTCAATATTCAATAAAAAGTTTATGTCTTCTATTCATGTTTCTATCAATTCCTATTTCTCTTCACTGGGATTGTAACAGTAAGTTAGGATATAAAATGGTTAGTATTTGATAGTTCACTCTTCCAGCTTCGGTCGATCAATAGATATGAAGAACATGAAGATTGTGACTTTATTTGTTTTACACTTGCACATCATTTAAGGGAAAATAGAGTATTCAGAATTATTTCTTCCTTCCACTTTTGAAAATAGAGTAGTGACACAAGTTCATGACTACAGTTAGATTGTTAGAAAGCACTGGATATTAAAAATTTCACTTACCACCATAATCCGTGAACTCACGTGGCAAAGCTGAAATGAAAAGCAAAAGAGTTTCAAGAGGAATATCAAATGTGCACACCACAGAAGCAGCAGCCTCAAGAATCCAGCCACAAACTGTAAATGTAATCAAGGTGTAAGATGATTCTATGGCTCCTAAATTTGTGAATATCAAAATGAATATTAAAAATCACATAATTCAAGTACACTAAATTATAAACCTCGAAGTCGGTAACTGGGATTAAAATGTTGTTTGCTGCTCTCAACAACATATCTAAAGATATCCAGTAACTCTTTTTTAACAGTTTGATTTTCCATTCCAGTAACAAGTTCCACTGGAGAAGCGCCTGTGAATGATTCAGTCCTGGCATGAATAAGTATTCCAATGCCAGTAGAGGCTGAAGCAATGCATTCAGCAAGGCCCATAAGTCCAGCCCGTCCAAAAGATTGATGTTTAGCAGTGGATGCTAAATTGCATAAAAATGCAAAGAGCTTCCTGTAAATAACTTTTAGACAATAAGAAAAGTAAAGCCAAAGTACTTTTCATTACATATTTACAATATAAGAGATAAATAGAGGATAAGCATAAAAATCATTATAGCTAGCATTACCACCAGACTATAGGCAAACAAGCATGTTATATTTTTTAAATAAAAATTGCATGTGTGTGAGTGAGTAGGAGAAAGACGGAGAGAGATTGTATCCTCTCCCATTAAATGTATGCTGAAGAAACCCCATAAAATACTCATCAACTGTGCATTTAACAATTTCTGGCTTAAGAGTGGAGACTCTCAAATGCACTCGAACAACGCAACAACATTTTTACTCCCAAAAACTTGCGAGAAAAAAGACTGGTCCACTAAATTTAGCAGTAAGCATGTCATTCATCATATTATGAAAGAAACATAATCAAATGCCTTCTATAATCTCACATAGATCTTAGAGAGATGAGGATGGTCATAAAAACTGATTCAAAACTAATAAACTAAAACAACTAATGTACCATACTATGGAGCTTGGACTAAGTTGTATATAGACCGCATGATATGCCTACCAATTTGGAAGTCTCTTTACTGATTGGCATGAAGGTTTTGGGCGTAAAAAGGATAAGCTAATGAACTTTATTTTATAAAGACAACAAATACCAGACTGCTTACTAAAACAAGCTTCTAAAGCATACCTTGGAGCTAGAAAACCAACATACTGCCGTAAAAACTGAGCTGCACCGTTAATCACGGTTGATGTGTAAACTCCTTTTACACCTAAAATATCAATTAAACCATGGCACTATTTAGAAGAGTGTAATATGTTAACAGTAGGAAGTAGCATAAGGAGATGGAGACATATTTTATCATGCCAACGAATGGAACATCAGATTATGAGAAAGTAATAATTTGAGCGACATTAAACCATGGAATAAGCATATATTTTTAACTAAAAAAAGTTAAAATCTCAAATTGTTTAGAGATTAAGTCAAAGTAAGGCTTAAAAAACCCTCCCTCATTGAGCTAGTTTATGGGTTGAGTTCGACCAACCCCAGATTCCAAGATTGTATAAATCCTATCCTAGATTTGCTATTGGGCCACCGGCCACCCATATATTTGTCGACATTTTAGATGTCCAATCTTGAACATGAGGGGAGTGTGTTGAGGTTCTACATTGACTAGAGATATGGCCAATGTATGGCTTCAGCAATAATCATGCCTTGATCTAGCTTTTGGAGCTGAGTTAGTCCTAGCCAAAATTCTAAAAGACATCATACATGGGGGACTGCATCTCTCCTGAGTGCAGACCTGTACGACCGAACATAAATTAAAATATGAACAAGAAATTCATTTGAAAGGGGCCAAAGGAGAGAAGCACGTACCAAATTCTTTATGGTGTATTGGATCATTCAACCCTTGCAAAAATGGACCGAGAACAAAGGTTTCAGGCACTGATTTTATGTAGTTCCCATAATTCTCCAAATTGATGTCAAGGAAAGACTGCATGATCAGGCACCTTACTGCATTTATTTGGTAAACACCATGAAAGGAAAAAGGATGAAAGGACTAATTTAACATGTGACTTTAAGTTTTACTGACAAAAATATTGGTCAAGTCCTCACTTGTGCATAATGATGATGACACTAACCTTGAGGATTGTCATGACAAAGGCCTCGTTCCCATAATATAGATAACCAATCAAAAGGCTCCCCATATATTTCAAATTGATCTTGATGAGCTTTACTGATATTGGTTGCAACATTGAGATGCGACTCAGAAAATTGAAGCATTAAAGAGACCTGTATTAAAGAATTATTGTAACATATTAGATGCACTTGTTGTGGAAAACACGGAACTCGGAACAAAAACATCAACAACAAAAAAACAAGCGCTGTGATATATTTGACTGATATTGGAAGTGACCTAGAAACGATGAAGTCTTGACAACTTCATATTCAAAGATACACTAAATTCTCTGCAATTTAAACAGGTTTCTTGACTGAGGCAGCCATCTAAGGAATTGTTAAAAAGGTAAAAAAAAAACAAAGATGTCTCTGAGCTAGACAAACTCACAAAATACATGTCAAAATCAAATCATAAACTTACCCATCACATCATGACTTCTTTTTCTATGTACATAAAGAAACTTTCTTTTCAAGTGAGAGGCTAAAATGACAAACAGCATACCAGGGAAGGGTGCATTACAACTTCCTACCTTCGTTCCCCTTGCTCATTTCTTAATTCCCAATTTATTTCTAAATACCAAGCATACCTCACATCTTCATCAATCCAAAACTACTAAACATTTACAGTAGGGTTTAGAAACTTGTTAGAATATATAAAACTATCTCATAAAATCATCATTGTATCTTAAATATTGCAAATGAACTCTTACGAGTAATTTCCATGATTTGTTTTCTAATTCAATTGTGACTGGAGGGCTGTATTGAAGTATAAGTATTAATAGAAGTTATTGCACTGTACTTTTTAACAATTATTACAAAGCAACACACACACACATTTCATATATATAATATAGAAATATAATATACCAAGTTTGTTCTCTTTCCATGATTATATATACCTGATGATTCCAAGCTGCTTCAACTAAATGAGTACCATATTCTTCAAGCATCTCATATAAAAGCACAAATGCACCCCAATACTGCTGGCTGTTATAAATCAGCTCATCTATCGTTGAAAGCTTCCCGACACCAAGTGACTTGGCTTCCTTGTAAGCCCATCGTTCCTTCCTTGTCACCCCACGAGGTACTGAACACTTTCCATTGGTATTGCTTTTTGAAATGCTAGAGAGGGAATTGGTTCCTTCTTGTATATTCAGAGCCATCTTCAGTATATGTAAACTCTGCTTCCTCACTAAACTCTCCTTGTCAACCTGTACAGATTCATTTTGGTTCTTAAGTAAGCAAAGCAACAACAAATTAAGCAATCAAACAGATAACTACTAAGCAGAGCTCAAGTACCAGCCCCGTCTTTATCTCATCCCAGAACTCTTTTTCTGCTCTTATGTCAAATTCTTCTGCTTTAATGACCGTATCACTATCCGACATTTCATATTCTTCTGTTGGCCAGGAAAAAGAGAAATACAAAGAAAGTGTATTGTAAGCCTCTCTTCTCTCTAGAGGTCCCATTGAAAATAGGGTTTTGCAGCAGTTCCATATTTTCATGAAGAAACACGCCCTGAAGACCAGTAATATACAAGAAAAATTCATACAAATAAAGAATGTATACTAAACCATATAAGTATTAATTAATTCAACTGGTTATACCGAGAAAACCCATGTTTAAGCCCACGGATTGAGATTTCAAATGAGCCAATGACAGAGAATGCTTTGAGAATAACAGGAAGAAGAGAGCCAATTGCACAAGACCTATGTTCTGGACTATGTAAAAGCATCCGTTCACTCATATTACATAATTCCAAAATCAAAACTTTCACAAATGAATCTGCAATACACCCTTCTCTTTCTACTGATTTGGAGACTGTATCTGTATTCAGAAACTGAAGGGCAACTTCCAGAATTACAGACAAAACATTGCATGACATTGTCAGTTTGAAACAATTTGATGAAGACATAAACTGTTCCTTGTCCATTATATCATGTGAACCCTGGTGAGACGGTTTTGTACTCCATTTATACAAACACAAATCATCATTATGAAGCATCCCCATTGAAAGACCGACTGATCTTAAAAAAACCGGCACCAAAGTTTCTTCAAGAACCTCCAAGGTGCTGGTTCCAATAACAACATCCATGAACGATTCTGTTATCTACGATATCAGATTACAAAGTACTTAGATGATAAAAAAAAATCTCCGACAGCTATAAACGAAACACAATTTCCTAGCTATTTAACATTGTACTATACCTGATTAAGCAAATCATGCTGAGATGGTTGTAGCACCTTAGCTAAAGGTAGAAAACACCTCCACACGAACAGTTGTATCGTGTCACTATCAGCCCCTACCAAAAAAGAAAATATATACATCGAAGGATTCCTAGTTAAAATAAAAAATAAAAATAAAAAAGATGGAGGGTATCTGACGACTGTTGTGCTCCATTTTAGCATAGCATTATAGTTTCTATTGAGAAATGCATCTCCAAATGCATAACAGATAAAACGACATGTGGTTTAACAAAGAGGCATTTGGCTCTGCTTGCTAAAAAATAGTGGATGAGCTTACAGCAGATAGAGAATAAGCTAGTTGATTGAATTCGTAGTGTTTGGTAAAATTATCGATTGAACTAGCTTGTAAATATGAAATGACGTAACAAAGATATGTTCAATTAATTTTAATTATGTTTCAATTAATAAAATAAAGAGAAAAAATGATAAACTATAAGCTTTAAGCTATAAGCAACTTGAATTAGCTTTTTTTTGACGTTTTGAATTAGCTTTTTTTTGACGTTTTGAATTAGCTTATTAAAAAACACTATAAATAAGTAAATACTCCCTCCGCCCCATAATAACTGAGCCATTTGCAAAAAAAAGTGTCCAAAAATAACTGAGTCATTTCACTTTTCAATACAATATTAATTACTTTTTTCCCTTTATAACTCTAATTAATATTACTTTCATCATTCCCAATTCCATATATTCCACTTTACATTTATAATAGTGGAGAATGCACCAATACTTAATAAGTGCACTTAAAACTATTTTTCTCTCTCCTTCATTTAGACATTTTTCTTAATACGTGTGAAATAAGCATTTGGCTCAGTTAATCCGGGACGGAGGGAGTATAAGTTATAAGCTAGTGAGAAAATGACGGTTACCAAACCAAAAAGAGCACATAAATCGAAGGGAAACAGACCTGTTTTCTTCAGGAGATGACAAAATGCGCCCACCAATGACACCAAACGGTGTCTTTTATCAGAATCCAAAGTACCGTCCTCCTTGATAATGTCCTGTAAATTACGTTCAACAAAGATAATCAAACAGATCAACTTAAAAAAACTCAATATAAAGTTAATAAATAGATAAAAAAAAAAAAAAAAAAAAAAAAACAATCCTAGAGATTCTAGAAACGTGCAAATCAACAAGTAACAGTATGAGGTATGAAAAGAATTGATAGATGAAGATGAATGATACCTTGAGAAAACGAGGAAAATGATGGATAAGTGAAGCGAGGAGGGACGGCGGAGACAAACCAGTGGAAACGAGAATGCAATCGAGCACCGCCGGAACGGCGGAAGGAGGAACTTGATCGAAGCTTTTGAATAACGAAGCAACGACGGAAACCATTGAACCTGCTTCAGCTTCTGCTTCTGCTTCGGAAATCATTGTTTCACTGTTCTTCGAAGCTGTTGCGAAGCTCGAAAAGTTAAACCCTAATTTTGAGTTGAGTTGCTAAACCCTGAAATGAATCAAGCACGTGTCTGGATTCGTCAATGTAACATTCGTTTTCAATTCTTCGCGCCTTCCATTAGTAAACTCGCGAATGCACTTATGCACGGGTACGTCTAGTTGGCTATGGCTCTTTTTTTCTCTTTTCAAAATAAGTTTATTGCTGATTTTTATTTTTTTAAAAAAGAAAGTTTATAGCTGATGTTACCGTGACTGTGACTGATGTTTTATATTTGTGTGTGACAGAATTAATGGTTTAATTATCCAATAAATAATTTCAGCACGTATATTTTTTTTTTTTAATGTGAAGCACATTTTTTTTTAGTTGTTAAAAAAATGTTTAATATGCTTAAATTTTTGAATAATTTTTTACATACTTATTTATAATATTATGCAAAGTTTATCCACAAAATATTAGTTTAAAAATTGATTTTTAGATCAAAATTTCATTACTCTAATCTTAATATTTTTGCGTTTAAGAAAATTGATATTTAATTCATCACATGTTCAAAAAAATATAATTTTGTATAAAATAAAGTTTCTTAAAATATTTTTAACATGTCTATAAAAAAATCATTCAATAATTTATACTTTTAGGAGGGTGTATTGGATTAAGATTCTAAGGAATTTTAAAGAGTGAATCATCAACTTCGTCCCTGAATTTTCACGAGTCGGTCAACTTCGTCCCTCAATTATGCGAAATATCAATTTAATCGCTGAATTTGTTAAATGTCAATCAAGTTAGTCATTCTGATCAAACGGAGCGTTAACGGGACTGACGTGGCTATTAACCTCTCACATGTCAGACGCCACGAAGGCAGGGACTAATTTGGCCGATAATAACAAACATTTCGAATGACTAAATTGATTGATTTGCAAAAAATGTTTTGGCTTTCTTCCCAAATGGCTCTTTTCTTCCCCAACAGCTATTTCTTCCTCAATTGTATAAAATTGGAACCCTGATTACACAATCTGCAATCTACACTCTGTAATCACAAAAATTTCCTCCAATAATAAGTGGTCCAGTTCTGCCCAAATTCAAAAAACTTCAAACCCTAATTTTTTTCGTATTGAATCTGAAAGCCAAAATCCTCAAAATTTCTTGAAGCATAACTATTGAAATTAAATCTGAAATGATGGAGGGTGGGAATATGGGAAAAAACGGTTATGAAAGTCAAACTTCATCTTCAAGCTCCAAGTTTAATGGTGTTGTGAGAGTGCTTGAATGTTGGTGTCCTACAATTTGTGTTGTTAGAAAATCTAATACTTCAAAAAACCCAGGAAGGCCATTATATGTTTGCTCTCTGCCAGAAGTTGGTTTAACTAATGAAAAGAGGTTGAAGATGATTGAGAAATGTAATCTTACTATAATAATATTGTCATCAAATTAGTCCCTGAATTATTTCTCTATCTATCAAATAGATCCCTACGTTATATAAAAAACCATCAAATAAGTCCCTGAACTGTTTAATCAGATATCAAATTGATCCTTGAAAACAACTGTCTCAAAAACGCAACAAACACAAACAAAGAACAAGGCGAGCATCAACGATCACAGAAACAAAATAAACAACATGATCAAAACTTAAAACGAAAACACAAAAAAACGGACAAAAACAGGGTGAATACGAACACAAAAACTTGATAAACAACAGGAAAGGTGTTACCTTTAATCACAGGCAAACACACAAACGTCAAAAACGTCAGAATCACCGGAGATGATGATGATTTTGGAGGGGTGAAAATGGAGGAAGTTTTAACGGGAAGAAGAAGGGCCAAGGACGTTTTTGATGTTCTGAAATGTGAAGAAGGAGGTGTGGGTAATGCAGGGGCAAAATGGGAAAAGCAGGAAAAATAAACTGAAAAGTGAAAACTCAACTTTTTTCAATTCAATCAAACTAGTCCCTGAACATGTGGCTTCCTTCTTGCCACGCGTACAAGACAACACAGCATGCAGGACGACAGCTCAGCATAGTTAACGGAGCACTTTGACGGAGGGACCTTTTTGATAGACGTCTGACAAATTCAGGGACTAAGTTGATATTTCGCATAATTGAGGGACGGAGTTGGCCAACGCGTGAAAATTCAAGGACGAATTTGATGGTTCACTCAATTTTAAAAGACTTTTTTATTATCAAAAAGTCTTGTGGTATTCAATCAAGACTCTTTGCAATTTAAAAAAAGTCATGTGGTATTCAATCAAAACTTTTTGTTATTTAAAAAAAGTCCTGTGGTATTCAATCAAGAGTCTTCATCACTTAAAAAAATCATTGTGGTATTCAAAATCATTCGAATTTCTAATGATTGTTTAATAAATTGGATTTTGATGAACTTTAAGGGATTTTCTAGTGAAATTTTAGCATGAAAAAATCTCTCATGAAAACATGAGATTTCTTATGATGGTTTTTCTTTTAAGATTTTTTTATCTCTCTCCTCTATTCGTCTCTCTCTCTATCTCTCTCTTTCTTCTATCGCTCTCCCCTCCCTCCCTCTCTCTTCTCACTCTCTCTCTCTCCCTCCTTTCCCTAACATTCTCGTAAAAAAATAAAAATAAGAGTCTGTATTTAGAATATTGTAAAAAAGAGTGTTATAATCATTTCTTTCCAATGAATCCTTAAAATTCATAAAATCTTTTGAAATCTTATAAAATCCATAAAATCATTTCAAATCCTTTAAAATCTTATGATGTAAATCCGTTGAAATCCATTAAAATCATGAAAGTCATTAAAATGATGCAAAGTCTTTTAAAATCCTTAAGACTTTTTGAAACAAAAATTTTCCTTTAAAATCTTAATCCAATACACCCCCTTAATCATAAT
>Ga0228710_1000114_pt1 | contig 69891 bp, 27 predicted proteins | sample MedpolnodulmetaG_FD_177995 | JGI IMG/M metagenome (GOLD analysis project Ga0228710, IMG submission 177995) | Root nodule microbial communities from Medicago polymorpha collected in Santa Monica, California, United States - pink nodules | ecosystem: Host-associated > Plants > Roots > Nodule...
GTGTTAATAATACGTTTTAATTCAGGCTTCATAAATTTTGGTTTGGATCTTACAGGCCCGTAACTATTCACCCATAAAAGGCTGATGGCCCATCAAATAAATTTACATTAAACCAACAGTAGGTGGGGTCCGAATTTTTGAAGTATTTGTATAACCAAAAAGTGAACAAAAGGTTACAAGTAACGAATCTGAACCATTAAATATATATATTAATATATCTATGGCTGAAACACAACTTTCCCATCATAGGAAAGCTTTCCACTTTCCCATCACAAACGCTACCTCTGATTTTGTTTTCACTATATTGTATTTAGTTCAAATTACTACCAAATCAGTCATAACTCATAAAGATAGATTTCTTTATACAATGTTTCTATACATTACAAGAAAGTAATTAAGGTGACATAGAGTATGATTCAAATGAATTTTGATTCACAATGCATCAACTTTCAATATTCGTTGATATATTATAAAATAAGCAACAATTAATATTTTATAATATATCAACGGCAATGAATTGGTGAGATCCATAGTGAACCAAAAATCATTTGGACCCACATATACATATATAAAATCATTTGGACTATATTGTACATATTATAAGAAAATAAGGTAAAAGAAAAGAAGAAGCAAAAGGCTTTAGAACCCTAAGTAGTAGTATCTAACTTATTGTGCTTTGAAGTGGCTCTAATATAGCAATAAACAGCCACCAAAAATGTTGTGGCAAGTCCTCCAAGAATAACTCCTCCACCGGCCATAGACTTATCAAATGGATGATGATGATGATGGTTCACCAAATGAATATGACCTTGAGAATCCAAAATAGAGGTTTTTTGATGACTAAGAATACTTCCTTCTAAAGGGCTAGGACTTGGTGATGTAATAATATGATTATGTAGGTGCTTACCAAATTTCCTTCCAATTGAGGATTCTTTTTCATTAGTTCTTTGGCTACTAATGGGACTTTGAGAAGGAGCATTTGAAGATGGTGATGAAATAGATTGGACACTAATTTGAGGTTTGTTTGTAGTTGTAGCCATGACATGACATAAAATAGTATTTGCTAATAAAAAGCACAAGAAAATAAGCTTAGCCATTTTTTTTGGAGTTAAGGATTTTTTTGAAGATGTGTGCTTTTTTAAGCTTTGGAAGAAGATGGTTTTGAGTTTTGTTATGTAAGCTAGTTCTTTATATATAGAGATCCTACAATCGTGTGGTTAGAATCTTTGATGAAATTTCCTAATGTTTGATTCTGACGTATAATCATTTTGGTCATTATTATAAGCATTTTTTTTTTATATTTATTGAATAATTAATGCATCTGATCCATAATATATGTCAAATACATTATTTATTCAATGAATCTGAAAGATTGATTTTTGCTTATAATAGTGATCGAAAGAAAAATATTTTATTTTTATTTTTTATACTAAGTTGTCTCAGAGACCGGGGAAATTATGTTAGATGTGTAGGCATTATAATGTGTAGGCATTATAATATGTAGAAATACAACTAAGAGAATCAAGGGAACAAGATGTCACTGATGTTTATATATAAATATGTAGAGTTGTGATACAATTGGATTCAATTATAAAAATTAGTGTCTAATTACTAGCTACAAATTTTTTCTAAGGAAGATGTTTAGAAGTTGCTTAAATTTCAATGGACGGGTATGATTAATTAAACCATTTGCACGTGAGTAAGACAGCCACATTCCAACATTGGTAGCATAGAAAATTCATTTCATGAATGCATGAAATCTGACAATTTTCTTTCTTTCGGTACTGTCAATAGAGATTAGATCCGGTTTAAAAGCTAGCAATTCAAAATCTAAGAGTCTTTTTTAGAGTTATTTGAGTTTATTTATTTACATAAAACACTTACGAGACTTTTGTGATAGCATTTGAAAATAATTTATAGCATGTCCATAGACTATTTTTAACTTATTTATATACGCTCTTTAGAATAACTTATGAAAACAACATATAATTTTTTATATAAAAATGTTTTGATTTTCTTTATAATTTAAAAGTTGTCTCTAACAAATGAGGAATTTTCATACACATCAACCTATGGATCGAACCCCAACCACAAATTTAAGTGATTCGCGAAATGCTTATCACACCATTTAAATACAACTAAACAAAAAAAAAAAAATTAAAACAAAAGAGTACAAGCATAAATATGTTGAATAATTGGTGATTTTTGAAATAGCCATAGCTTTGTAATATAAAATGTTTGCTGTGGGATAAACATATATAACTGTCCCTTTGATTTTGGAGAATGTAATTGCAAATGGTAGGCAGAGAAACATGAGTATCCCTGTTTAGATCATTGACAATAATATAACAATAAAACACTTCTTGGAGTTAATAATCTTGTAGTACATGTTCATGCTATTTCTAAGAGAACCAGTTACTGTTTTAATATTCTTCACCTTTGGACTTAATTGTCCGGTGAATAAATTATACTCCTTGGTCAAGAATGAGCATACATGCACAATGCAGTTGCTGCATTGCCTTGTATCATGTCGCAAAATATTTTGTCTTATACTAACAAAACTATTAAAGACAATTCTAATTCCATGCTGACAAACCTAGGATTTGTATTTATCAAAAGCTTCTTCATACTTGATTGCGTATTATAATAAACTTTTATTAGCATATTATAATTACTCTATTGTTATTTAAATGATAAAACATTATCATCATAAATAGATATATAAAATAAATTCATCATATATACGAAAATGATATTGAACTTCGCGCATAAAATATTTGATGGGTGATCAAATGTAGAATTTGTTTTTGGGACTATGAATGTATAACTTTGAAACATAATATAATTTTATAACGCTATCAGCAACCGACTCTTATAAGGTTATGTGAACTACTATTTATAAACTCTTTTCGATATGAGACTTAGGTTTTTCAAGATAAAAAATGGAAATTGAACAATCTAAAGAAATGACTAGCTAGCAACATAACCACTAAAGATTTCTAAATTTTTTACATTGCATAATAAGATAATAGATAGTTCACCGTGATTGCAAAATCATATTTCATTTTTTATTTGTTTTTGTAAAATGGGTTCTAATTTAAAGCCTAAAGATGTATTATTTGGACAGCCGAAAATAATTGTAGACCAAAACCTTGCCTATAATTGAATATCACATATAAATACTATCACTAATAATGTAACTGTAATCAATTCTTAAATTCAAATAGTTGTCTACCTAATGCCTTCTGATTGTAGGCCACAATGCACACCTATATGCTAATTTATCAATGGAATAAAAGGCTTAGCTTATTTACTTATGTAGAAGATCATCCTAATATGATTTACGAATATATGCATGTCTACAAATACACATCACAATTCATAACAATGTCTTTATGCACATGATATCAATTGAACCAAGAGAGACCATTAATGACATTATGGAATCTGTAGCCTTATAGTCTGTATTATCAATTTGTGTCATGAAAACAAGAGACATAGTGTGGGGTTTCAATTTTTTATTTAATACAATTAATGTTATTATTAACAAAACATACTAGCATGAAGAAAAAAAAGTGTTTTGCATATACCTCGGTACAGGAGCCCACCATATGTTACTTTTAGATTTTTATTTTTTGGTGTCCAAGGTTCAAACTCGGACCTTGCATATATTATGCATTGTCCTTACCAACTGAACTAAGCTCGCAGAGACATGTTACTATTAGATTTATACAGGTATATAAATGATTGGTTTTTAATCAACTTTGATTAAAATATACTAAATGTTAGTAATTAAGTACCAAATGGTACAATTAGCCAGCTCATGTATGAGTGAGGTCAAAGCAAGTGGAAAGTTGCATGTCCATGAAGTGTTTCTGTTTAGCTGTGGTACGAATTTTACATTGTGATTTTAAAGAATGAAATGAAATTCAAATCTCATCGAAAACAAACGATTTTAAAATAGTGATTAATGTCATTTTCATTAATAATAATTTCTTTCTTCCCCAATTTTTATTTATTTATTGGAATTTGGAAGGCTGTATAGAACGATTACCACATGCTGTCAGGTAGACAGCCAAGGGCATGGAGGTTCCTAGAAATTGGCTGATACAAGATTGAGATTTTTATTTGTTGAGGATATAATAACAATATAATCAATTGATCTTAATTAATCAATAGACATTTTCCTATATAAGCCATCGGCGTAGAAAGTGTTGGAATGTGTTTATTTAGATAGTTCTCGTAACCTTATCTCAGTTGATAAGGATAATGCGTAATATACTTAAAGTTTGAGTTCAAATCCTCACTACCAAAAACGAAAAAAAAAATAGTTGATCATATTTTAGGTTAAAAATAAAAAAAAGATAAACAAAAATTTGGTTTTTGTTTTGTTAACTAGTTGATTTCGAAGTGGTTTAGTTCATGATTTGATTAAAGGCTTAATTACACTTTTGGCCGCCTAAGTTTCCCAAAGTTGTGATTTTGGCCCCCTAAAAAAAACAACTCTTTCCACGCCCCCTAAGTTTACTTTCCGTTGCAATTTTGCCCTCCCACGTCAATTTTGACCCAGTCAACGGACATGTGGGCGCCACGTGTGTAAATTTTTTTATTTTAAAAAAATATTTTTTTTAATTACAAAAATAAAAAAAATTTATTTTGTTTTCTAATTACAAAAAATAGTTTTTTTTATTACAAATAAAAAAAATTTAATTACAAATTTGTTTTTTTATTACAAAAATTTTAAAAAAAATTATTTTTTATTTTTTTAATTACAAAATAAAAAAATATTAAAAAATACAAAAAAATAAAAATTAACATACGTGCCCGCGTCGGCGTTGACTGGGTCAAAATTGGCATGGGAGGCCAAAATTGCAACAGAAAGTAAACTTAGAGGGCCTGAAAAAAGTTGTTTTTTTAGGGGGCCAAAATCACAACTTTGAGAAACTTATGAGGCCAAAAGTGTAATTAAGCCTTGATTAAAAAACAATATACACTTTTGTTCAGTAGAAGCTCTCCATCTTTTTTTCTTTTGCTAATTAGTAGAAGCGCTCTCTCTATTAGAGCATCCACATTGGAGACACTCAATTGTGAGGTCTTAAATGGGTCTCACATGGACACATCACTTTTTTATTATTTTTTAATAATAGTACCTAATAGGTACTCAACCAGTCCAATGGAGACCCTCTAACAAAAGGTTTAAAAGGGTCCCACCAATAACTATTTATTTAAGACACTATTATCTATTTTATAATATTAAATTGATTAAAATGTAAAGTTACAAAATTTATATCAACTGTAGTTTATTAAAAAATTGAAAAATAATTAAAGTTTGAAAAGTAATTAATAATAATATTGTCAAATATTAAGAATTACAAATTATTTAAAATTACATAATTAAAACAATAACTAATTTTCTAAAATCTAAAATTACATAATTAAATTAATAACTAATTTGCTCATAAACTAATTTGGTTGATTATCATGTCCAAAACGTTTGCCAATATGCTCCACAAGATCATGTTGAAGTTGAAGGTGAGTTTGCCTATCTTGAATTTTTCATAAATATTAAATAACATTAAAAAAACAAAGTAAATTATAATTGAAAAGCAATAGTACAATAAAAATGATTATTTTAAGAAAAAATAATGCGGAGTCCACTTAAGCATTGATGTCTTAAGTAAGACCCTGAGTCTTAAGAGACCCCCAATTTTTTTTACCACATTAGGGTCTTAAATGGGTAAGGCCTCATCAATGTGGATGGTCTAACATCCCATATAATTATTCTAGAATTTCATACAGGACATTACAATTGGTACTAGATAATTAAAATTATAAAGTCGAATTATAGGTGTAAAATAAGAATTTCTTGTCTTAAATAGAGACAAGGTACATGAAATATATGAAATCAAGTTTTATCATAAATTCAATTTTATTTTTTTTTAAATTTATTTTGGTCTATAGCATCATACACCCCTTTTTAGATGTTATATTTGGTATCAAAACAGGTAGGTTCAAATTGGATTGTGAGTCTTAAGTCTAGAAGTGACCTGGTCTAGGGCAGGCTGCTTCATGAAGTCGTGCATAGAATGGAGAATGATATTATCGCATAAAATCAACTTAGAGTCTAACCCACTTGTTGGTGAATACTTTTGAATCAAGTATTTTTTTTTTTAAATAATGGTTTTCCTTCTTCAAAATCCTTGAGTAATTAACATGTTAGCACTTAGCATTTTGTTACCTTGCTATAATTTTTTTTAAAAAATTTTTGTATGGAAATCCTTGTTTTGTGATTTGGATGGTTATGCACAGATGGTTTCTCTCTTATTATTATTTTTTTTTGTATGCGTAGGATTCAAGATGGTACAAGCATGCAAGTAAACACACATTAATTATCCCCTAAATCCAACACTATAAGGTATGACATCAAACAATTTTGCATTTTGAATTAGTTTTTGTTCCAGTATTATAGAAGGATTCTTTGTAGTTGTAACAATACGATTATTGGTGTGGTTTTGGGGACAAAGCGTTAAACACTTGTGTTTCTTCTGGAGGTCTTAAGAGATGTTTTGAATAGGGATTCATATTCTCTAGCCTTTGTTGGTTGTGCTGCAAACTGGATGTAATATTTCCACCTGGTGATTGTGTTATAGTTTCCTCATAGCTGCTTCAGTATAGTAGTCCTTGTTCATGCTATATTTTTTGATTTTGAGTTTTCATACTTGTTTTATTTTGAATTGGTTGTTTTTTTATGGTTAAATTTTCTATTGTTGTGTATTTTATAATTTCTCTTGTAAATGATGTCATCAACCATGTGAGGAGAAGAGATAGTCAAGTGAATTTGTCATCCACCTTAGTGATTCGGATAATGACGAAGTTGCTCATCTATGCCTTATGGGACTTAAGAAGAAGCGTCAAGAGGTAATCTATTTTGATTCCGACTCCAATTTTAACTTTTCATACAAGGAATGACAAAATGCTCTTGTAGAAATGCATGGTGATGCAATGAATGCTTTAGAAAGAATATGCGCCCAAAAGAGAGTAATTCTCTAACGGGAAGCCAAACTATTAAAACTCATGGGTGATTTTTAAAAGTTAAAAAATGACCATCCATCTCTTGTGAATGAGCATGTTGCTATCCAAGTATTCAAATTGGATGAATTTTGCTAGTTGTGAAGTTTGTCCTAGTCTATATGAAGAGATCAAATCTCTAAAAATTAAACCCGAACAAGACTCCAAAGCTCCTATGATATTTCCTATGAAGTCAAAATGTGAAAGAACTTCTTTTTGAAGACCTTACAAAAACTACTCTTATGTTAAAAATAAAAATGACAATAGCAAATTCCACGGACACAACGTTAGGTTTTACAAAAATCTTTTTTTAGTTTGAAGGTTTCAACATAATATGGCCCTAAAAATGAGCATTTGAGGACTCGTCGTTGCAATGTGGTTTCTAGATGCAGTCTATGTGGTTTGACAAATGAAACCTCTATTCATATTTGTCTCCAATATAATGTCCATTTGTTGTTAGAGTTTGGAATTGGTTATCTTCTATGTTACATCTAGGGGTGGGCAAAAATAACCAAAACCCAATTCGAACCGGTTAACCGAACCGAACCATATCAAAATTAACTGAACCATTTAACCAATTCTCAAACCGAACCATTATTTTGATAACAATTCACTAACCAAACTGAACCGTTAGTAACCACAATTATCCGAACCGAACTGAACCGAACCATTAACCATATCTATTTTAAAAATAACTTATTTTAAAAAACAGCTTATTCAAAACAACTTATTTTAAAATAGTTTATTTTATGCAAAACAACTTATTTTAAAAAACAGCTTATTCAAAACAACTTATTTTAAAACAGCTTATTTTAAAGAACAACTTATTCAAAACAATTTATTATAAAAACAACTTATTTTATGCAAAACAACTTATTTCAAAAGAGCTTATATTAAAAAATAGCTTATTCAAAACAGTAAATATAGAGACTCTGAAATCTGAAAATCAGTGTAGATATTCATTTAGTATAGAATAATATAGCTATTGATGTTCTGTAGTTCATTCTCTGGGAATTTTGTTTTCAATTTTGCTTTCAACCATCTAGGTTACTACCATATTTCACGTAATACTTGATTTCCCTTATTATTACTTTATGAGCATTTTAAAGCAACACTATTTGGAAGACTTTGGAGGATTAACCAATGTACTTGTCATTTGTTTTAAAAATTATGCTAGCTAGCTTATACACGATCAACTTACACCAAGAAATATTGTTTTGCTTTATGATTTGTTTTTCGAATGTATGTATGTCTGTGTATATATATGTATGGACAATGGAGCGTTTCAAGTGAGAGCATGCCTGTTAGTAGTAATAAATTTTTACCATTAAGCATATGCCAGTAGTTGAAATTAGAGTTAGGAACCTCACCCTTTCACTTTAAATCTTCGGTTCAAAATTTTGATTTTGGTTTAGTTCAGTTTGGTTAATAGATAAGCAAACGGTTAACCGAACTATAACTTTGGTTTAATTCGGTTAGTTCCAAACTTTAAACGGTTCGGTTCGGTTATTCTGAACCATTTCAACACTTTGGTTCAGTTCGGTTCGGGTAATATGGTTAACCGAACCATGCCCAGCCCTAGTTACATCACATGTTTTATCTTAACTTCTTTCAAGACTTGTTGCAATATGTGAATTGGTCGAGTAGTAGCCAAGTCACAGATATTACTCTTGCTTTTATCATCTTTAATCTCAATGCTATTTGATTTGTTAGAAATCAAATCAGCTTTGAGAATATGATTATGTCTTTTCAGCAAATTTGTATTAATATTTCTGCATCTATTCATTTAGGAGGGAATGCATGAAAGGGGTTCATATTTAACTCCAAATATGATTTTCAAGCAATCAAAGCCCAGTCATCTGAGGCCTGCTCCAAAATAGAGGTCAAGGGGAAGATTATACCGATGGAGCACCTATAGGAGCTCCTGATCATGCTTCAACAAGAGGGATCTTTAGAAATCATGATGATCACGTTGTTTATGCTGAATTACTAGCTGCTATGAAAGCCATTGAAATAGCTAAGGAGAGAAATTAGAATTTCATTTAGCTTGAATGTGACTGATTATGGACGCTTCTAAGAATCATCATATTGCTCCATGGAAGTTGTTCACTAGATAGTCTAATTGTATAGAGAAAGTAATCATTGTGCATACAAGATTTAGTATTGTTAACTTAGGGGATCATTGGTGGGATCATGTTCATTCTTTTATTGACGAGGATTTATTTAGAAATAGGATAGGATGATTTTGCCATGCTATAGATTTGACTGATCCCAGGTTGTAACTGCATGCAGTAAAAGCTTTGGACCGTTCGATAAAAAATTAACGGTTGAGATCAAAATTATGTGAGGTGTTACACGGGAATGACGTTTCCTCAATGTGTCAATATAGTTGGAATGTCTGATATTCACATATGATGCTTTTGCATCATACTAGTGTTTCTATAAAAAAATAAAAAACACCTTATTACTTATTATATCATATTCAACTTAACACATTGTCAACGAAAATAAGTCTAAAATTCATTGATGGAGAAAAAATTGAAGTTTTAAAATTGAGAGAAAATAAATTTTCAAATTTAAATAAAAATGAGAGAGCTAAAGTCGTGAATGGAGAAAAAGAACCTTAAGTTTTAAATAATACAATCATGATATTTGGACATCATATTTTTTTTAGGCTCATTCAACACCCCTTTTTATTTTCATCTCTTTATTCCTATCACATGATCAACCTATTATATACATCCTCACATCAATCTCTTTATCTTTCAAAGTGTATATATTCATATTGGATGTACATCAAACATTTTTTAATTGTGTATATAAATGATTTTTTTTTTGTGGTGGCCGGGGTTTGAACCCCGATCCTTACATATATTATACATTGTCCCTACCAACTGAGTTAAACTCACGAGGATGTATCTAAATGAGTCTCACATATATACATTAATTATTTATAATTTTTTTTAATAATAGCAATGCTTAATAAGCTAAGTCTCACCCATTAAAGATGGTTTAAGCAGGAATGACTTATCTCAACTGAAACCCACTCAATTTTTTTTTGCAGTAGTTACATCTCAACTCTCAAATTAAATCCCTCATTTTCTTATATTTTTATTTCTCTTTTATGTTTGATGGTTAAAATACAACAATTAAAGGAATTTGAGAAAACTTCAATTGAGAGAATCACTGGACCATCATCTTTATAGTTTATACATCAAAGTCAATCACTGATGTCAAAATCAATGATGACATGAAATTACCCATTATCTTATAGTTCACTCACACAATAATGCAATGTTGGATATAACCCCATAAATCCAATCAATCATGTGTTATATACAAATTACAACATACTGTGTATGACAAGTCAATAAAAGTAACAAAATCAACAAGTGATATCTCTTCAGAATCTCCCAACTTTAAACTAGAATTAGCTTTACTTGGTTTTGCACAGGAATAATTGTGATTCCATCACATTTCCATAATGAAGCATATGCTTCACGTGATTAATTTAATTTGGTGTTTACATTGCCTACAGTATATATTCTGCGGGGGACCACCAAGTTTCTAGATTATTCTTTTAGGGAAAATATTTGGTATACATCTATATGTGTATTTTAAACGGGGAATGAATTATCTTAGGTGTAATTTATACATTTAAAAATAAAGTGTAAAATCCTACTATTATAAGAGGAAGAAATACACGAAAACTTTTGACAAAGCGAGTTAGAGGAAGAAATATATGAGAATTTTTGATAAAGTGAGTCATAATGTTGATAAATCATACTTTACTCTTTTATGTGTAAATTACATATGAGAGAATGCATTTTCATTTAAAAGAGAAAAAGATAAGAGAAAGCGATATGATAGACATGATTTATTGATAAAATAAAATACGAAATGAGCGTAGAGAAATTTGATGTGTTCAAATATAATGACTATCTTTTTATATGAGTTTAATTTAGGCTAATAAAATATATCATTAAATGTGTTTTTGGTTTCTATAAATATACGAATTTTTCGTTTTAGTCCCTCTAAATTTTTTGTTAGACTTTTAGTCCTTAAAAAATTTTACATCACTATTTTTGATCTCTACTTTTTAGTCAACTCATGTTTAGCCTTCATATTTTTTAATAAAATTTTCTAGAAATGTGTAGAATATTATGACAATCTCTCTTAAAAAGTAGGATTTTTTTTAACAAAACATGAATTAAATATGAATTTTTAAATACCAAAAACATAAAAAAAATTATATTTAATTCATGTTTTGTTAAATTTTTTATTTTTTTGGAGAGATTGTCATAATGTTCTACCCATTTCTGAAAAATTTCATTAAAAATATGAAGGTTATACATGAGTTGACTAAAAATTTAGGGACTAAAAGTGGTTATGAAAAACTTTTTGGAGACTAAAAGTCTAACAAATTTTTTAGAGATTAAAACAAAAAATTGATATATTTATAAGGATTCAAAACATATTTAACTTTAAAATATATGAAGATTTTTTCTTGATAGAATAAAATATGAAGAATTTGAACAATGATGCAATATGTTCAAGTTTATCATTATAACTTATAAGTATAGCGTAGAAAGGAAGGGCCAGTCATATATCAAATGTTTAGCTTTTAAGTCCTTACAAAATTAGGATTAAATTTATTTTTGATCTAAAAAACATCAAAATAATTAGTTTTTAAGTTTAGTCCTTAAAAATAACACATTCACTTTTAGTTCTTATGTGAACTATTTTGAGGATTAAAATTAAAAAAGTTATTAAAATATGGACTAATTTTACAAAGTAAAATATTATGGAAGACTAGAATTTCCATTAAAATTTTATAAAATCTAAATTAAAAACATGTGTATTTATAGAGACCGAAAACATATTAAATCCTCTGAACTATATTGACTTATTTTAATTTGAAGGTTTAATGTAAAAAAGCCTCTAATATAGATCTCTTTTTTACGTCCACCCATGTCCTCAGTGAAGACTCCTCAATATTATTGACTTATTTTATTTTAGGTTTAATATAAGAACTCCTCAAAATGACCTACAATAGTTAGTTACATCAAATTAAAACACATCCTCATTTTCTCTCTCATTACACCATTGTTTTTGCAAGCGCTGCTTCACCCAATGCTTGCATCTATGAATCATTTTCTTTCTTTGTTCAAAACGAATCATCTCCTTTCAACCAAAGAGATCCTTAAATCTTTTACATCAAACATAAAAAAAAAACACCCACAACAAAAACTCATCTTTAATTTCCGTGGACGATATGCAAATGGCTGCCCAATCAATATCCATCTACTTTCTCCATTGTCACCATCTCATTGAGATCCATAGATTCCATGGCTATTGCAATCAAATTTGGCTAATCAAAGTTGGCCACTGTTATTTTATTTTAAATTTTAAACTAAAAGTATTTACTCTAACAAATATTTTTAATATTCCGGTTTTGACACATTTATTTGGTAACTGTTGTGATTTGAAAAATTAACATCACATACATCCAGTTCCAGTGACACAAAAATCTTACATTGATGTGAAATAATATAAGACAAGTTCGTCGCGAACGTATTTGAGCAATTGACAAAAGATTAGAGTAGGTTATCAATTTAGTTGGACACTATTCTTTTTTATGTCATTTGACTCTTAACTTATAAAAAATAAACAAGCACACTTGAGCATGTAGAAATATTAGTAAAATTAATTGCTTTTAACGTGAATAAATAAGGGATGACGATAAAGTTTTATGATAAAAGGAAGTGTAACCCATTATTGTAGGTCATTTACTGAGGATCGGTAGACCTTAAAAAAAGTTCAATATTAGGGGCTTCCTTAATGGTATAATTATGAAAATAAAAATCTATTTTGCATAAAAATGGTCAATTTTAACCAAACATTAAACATGTAACTTTCTCTCTCTTTTTTTTTTTGAAAGGATGTAACTTTATCTTGAAATCTAAAGTATAGAGACTATATATTTTTTCAAATTGGATTTAAATTCTGGTTAACAGCGTACTTTGATACACTACGATGATAGGCACAATTCTAACTTTAGAACTCATCAAGGCCATTTTGAATGGCTTGTTATGTTTATTGTGCTTACCAATGGTCCAGTCATATTTCGGTTTCACATGAACCTAACTATTTTAGGATGTTCTAAGTAAGTTTGTTCTTATTTTGTTCGATTGTATCATTTTATATGGCCCTCCTTCTCCCACACATTTACATCATTGTGGGTTGTTATCCTTCCTTTAGTAGATTCAATTTTTTTAAGGATAATATTAAGTGTTTATGGTATGGTTTTTAACTATTTTTTTTATAATAAATTTTGAAAAATTATGAATAGTTTAGTTAAGAAGCATACGAAAAACGTCTAAGTTTTATCCTTTATTAAATTGTCCAAGAGTTCAATTTTCTCTGAAGCCAATTTGGATGGCTAATTTAGCCTTTTCATTTTTTTTTATCTTGTCAAAGTTAATCTCTTTTTATGATTTAAACTATTATATTTTTAAATTAAATAACTATAAAATATCATTGTTATAATTTACACTTTCTTTGGTCAATATTATAAGTAAAAGTTCATCTTGTCAAAACAAGTAAAAGTTCATTTTTTTTAGATTTATTGAATAGTCGGTGCATCTAATATGTATTATAGTTCAAATATATTAGTTATTCAATGAATTTGAAAAATGAATATTTGTTTTTTTTTTGAGCAAAAAAATGAATATTTGTTTATGATAATGACGAAAGGAGTATTTAACAATTAGATGTCAATCAGATCCAACCCTAAAAATGTACACCATCTAATCAAAATTTGACCAATTTCAACTCCAATTTCCAAATTATAAGTCGTTTTGGGGAAAAAAACATGTCCAAGATTTTAAGTTGCTTTACAATATCAATGAAATTAAACTTTTACATCATTGAATACACAAGTTCCAAACAAAAACTTTTATCTTTAGGTTATTAACTTGCGCCTTAAGGGCACAAGTTAACATTTCCCTTCCTATTATACCATTAACTATTTACATTACTCATTCTCCTTTCAATTATTTAATTTATTTTTCGCAAACTATTTATTAATGACAATTTTGTAAACGCAACTCATAATATATCATTCCCATATAAAATTAATTACATTTTTTAATACGTGTAAAATGTCCAAAACATCATATAATTTGGGATGGAGTGATTAGTTGTTAGTTTTAAATGCAAAAAACGAGCAGATGATCACGAAGGACCGTGTGTTCACGTTTTTTTTTTACTCAATGTATATAATTCACGTTAAGCACATGAATTAATAACTTTGTGGGATAACTTCTTGAATTGCATTTTGGTGTGATCATAATAATCCACCATCTATTGCCCTAAAAATATTATATTTATTGTTGACCTTGAGTATAAAATATTGCTAGTTAAGGCTGTAATGGTTGCGTAACACCATGATGAAGGTGGGAGTGCTTTGGCCACAATGAGTTTTGCTCAAATTTTGGCCACAAAATGTTTGACTTAAGCCATGATTAATTATACTCTGCGATATTAGGCAAGGTTGATTAAATAATTATCAAGTGGAATTTGTTTGGTGTTAGTAATTCTTTTATTAAATATAAGTTTTTTTTAATCCAAAAAACCTGTATCCGGGTCAAGGGTATTAAATATAATATATTAATTCATTCAAACAGGTAGATTCGTAAAAACAAACAAATTCTATGTCATTGAAACTAAGGATTAATCTGCGAACAAACTTATAACATCTAAATTAATAGTATAAAATAATATAATGTCTATAAATGTGATAAATTAAAGTGACTAGAATATCTTTGTCTTAGAATTTGTAGCGTTGATGCCCATTTTTTAAGTTGACAATCAACTCAACTAAAAAAATAAAAAGTGCCACGTCTAACCTTGATCGTGAATATTATGGTAGATATGATGATTTAGATGAACAATGTACATGACCGGTTGCTAAATTCCCAGAGGAATGTGGTATCGTCTCACAACACACTATATCAAAATTTCTTACTATGAACGGTGTTACTGGAAGGCGAAGTAGAGCGCTTAAAGTTATGGTAAGAAGTATGATTGCTCATTCAAACTTACCAGAATCACTATGAGGAGAAGCAATTAAAATTGCAGCATATATCCTTACTAGGGTTCCAACTAAACAAACTACATAAACTCACGAATATTGGATAGGTAAAAAAAAGCCTATTTTAAAGCATTTGCATGTTTAAGGTTGTCCAGCTGAAGCAAAGCCTTATAGGACAAGTGAAAAGAAACTTGACTCAAGGACCGTGAGTTGTTATTTTATTGGATATTCTAAAAAACTAGGGGGTATAAATTTTATGAACCCATAAATAAGTCGATTTTCAAATTAGGAAATGCCTGATTTTTTTAGGATGTTGAGTTTGCAAGGGGTTATGGACTTTGATATTGAAGAGGGATATCTTGATATTTCCACAGGTGTCATTGTCATTGCTTAAGATCCTTTCTTGAATTTGTCCAAGACACAATAAATCAAGACAATGTTGAAATCTCCATGCAAGAAATTGTTCCAAAGGAACAAACTTTTACATCTCAAAAACATACGTCGTTAAGGAGATCCACAAGAGAAAAAAGAAGTGTAATACAATATGAATATATTGTGTTTCTCTAGGAAAATGAGTTTGACATTGGAATGATGGATGATGATTCGAACAACTTCCGTCAAGTCATGAAAAATTCAAATTCTCAAAGGTGGATTAATGCCACGAATGAAGAGATTAATTCCTTAAAGGACAACCAAATTTAGGATACTCTCCCATTGCCACAAGGTACGAAAATCATTGGTCTCAAGTTGATATTTAAGACCAATAGTGATTCAAATGGCGATGTGGAGAGACACATAGTTTGTCTTGTCATAAAAAAGGGTTTATACAAAAGGAAAGCATTGATTGTAAAGTGACTTTCTCTCTAGTTTCTTATGAAAGACTCTTTTAGGACTAAAATAGCATTGGTGGCGTATTTCAATCTTGAGTTATATCAAATGGATGTAAAAACTTTATTTCTAAATGGTAACATTGACGAGCCACTTTATGGTGCAACTAGACAATTTTGTTTCAAAAGATTCAAAGGAGATGGTTTGCAAACTTAAGAAATCCATGTATTGGCTAAAGCAAGATTTTCGACAATGGTATTTCAAATTTTATCAAGTGATCATCTTGTTTGGTTTTGAGGTGAATTTGGTTGATGATTGGATATATCATAAGTTTTGTGGGAGTAAGTATATTTTCTAGTTTTATATGGTAATGATATTTTGCTTGCCAATAACAACACATACTTGTTGTATGAAGCCAAGAGATTTCAAAAAAGAATTTTGAGATGAAAGATCTTGGTCATGCATCTTTGGTTTTCGGCATTCAGATATACCGAGATCGTTCTCGAGGTATTTTTGGATTGTCACAAAAAAGGATATATTGAAAAGGTTCTTAAGAAATATGGCATGCTAGATAGTAAACTCGGTGATACCCCTGAACCTTGATGGCTAAGAGAGACAAGTTTAGTCTCAATAAGTGACCTAAAAAAATGACTTTGAAGAAAAGAAAATGCAGAGGATTCTCTATGCATCAACAATAGGTACTCTAATGTATGATTAGGTTTGTACGCGTCTAGATATTACGTACATTACAATGATGTTGGGAAGATATTTAAGTGTTTAGAGCATTAAAAGGCAGCTTAACGGGTTATGCGGGACTTAAAGAGAACAAAAGACTACATGTTCATGTATCGTAACTTAGATCAGTTTCAGATCATTAGGTATACTGACTCCGATTGTGTTGGATGAAAAAATTATATTTTAAGAGGCTTCCAACCGTAGAACTTAACTAAGAACTTTGTCTAGGGCTGCACATAGTGGATATAGAATTAAAAGGCCACTTAAGTTATTTTTTACAATTTAATAGTAGTTCTATTTTTAATAGCATCGAGAACTTGACGAAGTATAAACACATAGAGATTAAGTTCTTGGTTGTTAAAGAAAGATTTCAGAGTGAACAACCGTCTATTAAGCAAATCAGGACAAACTATATGGTGGTGGATCCGCTTAGTAAAGAGTTGTTACCCAAAAGGTTTCATGAGCATACTGCTCGTATGGGTATTATGACATTAATTGATATTCAATTTTAGTGGGAGTTTGTTATTGTAAATGCTTTTATGATATAAACAAATTTCAGGTTAAGTAAGGTTTAAGGATATTTTATGCAGAAATAAAGTTTTGGTTAAGGTTTGATCTCACTAAGGATTATGGAGGACCAATTGGAATTAAACATGTTAAGATCACATGACATGACAATTCCATCCTACATATCCACATCATGATCCATGTCATTCCTTTTGTGTTAGCATATGTGACCATTGATGGGTTTAGTTACGATAGTTGTAACGAAAATTGCTTTGATCCTATGTTGGCATGATTGATGGACTAGATTGGTTATATATACATTCAGCAACGACAACCATTTGAGCTCATATGGATAATTCTTGCAATGTATGATTATATGGTTGAAGATAGTGTCCAAGTGGAGATTGTTGGATTATTAATCGAACATTGACCTTATATGTGAATAATTATGAAAAATTGTTGTTTACACTAAATGATTTGCTATCACACACATGGAAATGACCAAAATGCGACAACGATAGTTAACTACTGTTCGCTCCAAAAGAGAAAATTAAGCAGCAAACTGAAGTTAACTACAATTGGGGGTATTGAAAGTCATTTCCATGTGTGTGATAACAAATCATTTAGTCTAAAAAGCAATTTCCATAATTATGTATTGTTGATTGTCATTTAAGTTAGGCCCAATTAAAGTGATCTAATTAGGTTTGGTAAAGTGAGTTTATGAGTATCTAATAGAGTGTGTGTCTTTAATGTGTAGAGACTAATGTGTAATTCTGTTTTTATGATGGACTAAAATAGAAATATTAATAGTTAACCCTAGTTTTAGTGCTATAAACAAAGAGGTCATGGTCCCAAGTTACACACACCAAGCGCCGTTCTTGTTGGCATCTCATCATCACAAGGAGACAAAGAGAATAAGAAAGGTTCCTCTCAGTGAGAGAGTGTGTGTAGATTTGAAAGGCCATTACCACATCAACTATATATGAAAATAAATACAGATACGCTTCCGCATATTGATATATTGTTTCTGATGATTAACATGATTGACTCTAGGGTTTAAAATTAAGTTTGGTTCTAACACTTTACTTATTCAAAGAAACAAATAAACTTCATTGGGTAAAATGGGACGAGAAAAGTAAAAAATATCTTACTATTTAACCCAAATTCAACCTGCTTTGTAAACAATATGCAACTCTAGTTGTGGCTTCTCTCCAATGTTCTTCTTGGTGTGTTGATGACACTTGAGAGGCAATATTTTCACGTGTTTTTTTTTCCCTTATGGATTCTTCATATGTCCATTGACAAAAAAGAAAAGTAATAGGAACTAAAAAGTCTAACTAATTCTTTGTGAAGAATGGATGACCTTTTATGAGTGTCTTTTCAACGCAACCCTCTTGCCAATCGACTTTGGCTGACACGTAACGTTAATTTGGTGTCCAAAATAGAACAGTAACGTAACGTGGTCCCATATGAAAAGAATGTGGGCACAAATACTATGCCATTGCAACAATGATGTTGTTAGTGTGCAAGTTAGGAGCATCTCACTAATTCCATTCAAGTTTTGTTACTAATTCAACACATAACTCCCTTCAAGTTTTGCGTTTTTTTGAGTTAAACTTTTCTCCAATTTCAAGAATAAAGAGCACAAAATTCCTAAAAAAATACATATTAAAATAGATATATTAGTAAAGACCACATTTAATATACGAATGGAAAATATACCATCATCATCAATATAAGTGGAAAATATAGTAAGTGTGTAAGATGATACGTATGTACGGAAAAAATAAGGAAAAAAAGTGAAATACCTCAATATGTACTTATTAAGGAAAATATATTTTGTTTGAAGGAAGGAATTTTTCTCTCTTATCAAATAGATATATTAGTAAAGATCACAATCAATATAGGTGGAGAGTATTGACCCATGAGTAAATTCTAAAAAATTATTAAAAAAGAGTCTTGACAAAAGTTCTAAGAACATTGTTTAAGGAATCCACAAAAAGAAACTTTGTCTTGAAAATACAAGTCAAATACATGTAAAAATCATATATAACTACACAATTTTTAATGTAAAAATTACTATTTTTATATGCCTAAACAATGTCCTATGGGCACTTGTTAGCATTTTCCTTAAAAAAAACCTTATTCAGGTGATAGCGAATCTATGATTATGGATCCATTTAGTGATAATATTAAAATCTCTTTGAGGTTAATAATAAAATGATTATTAGTATCACTTTAAGAATAAAGCTCCATCAATCTAGTTCTAAAACAATTAATTCTTTTATTAAGTTTGATTAACTGACTTAAGACATATATATAATAATTGTATTTTATAAATTATTATTAACCCATCAAATTTGTCTCTGAATTATCATTCATCTCTGCTATTTTTATAGGAATTGGGGAAACAAATTTGAAGAATTAATGATATTAACTACTTTTATATTTCTAGTGTATAGGATCAAATTGAAAAGATTGTTATTGTTTAACCACTCATTGATGGTTTATTGGCCACTTTATATTTAATAATAGTTTGCCCTACTCCAATTTAAATAAAAAAAAATAGTGATAACTAGTGGGTCAAAAAGACAAATCCCATTCTCTATATAAGGTGGTTATGACAAGTTATATTTGTCAATTCAATATCCACATCTAGCCCCAATATCTCTTTAATTTTAGAATACTTCATCTAGTTACAGCTAGTATTCTTGCTAGCACTAGTTAGCTTGAATTTGAAGATGGAGAAGAACAAACTCAATGGGAAAAGAGGTGAGGTTGAAGATGAGATGAAATGGGTTCATGATTCTTCATTGGATTATAATGGAAGAGTTCCTCTCCGAGCTTCAACTGGTGCTTGGAAAGCCTCTTTTTTCATCATCGGTAAGGCTTTAACTTCTTGCATATATTTTACCCTAAAGTTCATCCATAATCATAATAATAGTAGCACTATAAGAATATATAGGATTTCCCTAAAAAAAAAATTAAGAATATATAGGATAATTTTGATATTTTGTTTTGATACATAATATTTCTCACTTTTTTTTTTTATAAATCAATATTTCTCACATATTAAGTTATCTAAAACTATAAAAAAATATATGTCAATCATATCCCATATATAAATTTCTATTTAATTTCTGTAGCTCGTGATATGTGGCTTGTTTCATATTGCAGTATGGATAATAATGATATCATATTCGTATATAATATAAGTTTGAATTTATTGCTGCCATTAAAGACCAAAAAATCCTTGCCGCCATTATAGAATTTAAGTCATGCCAAGTTGTAAAAGTATATCCTCACCTTACTTAATAAGATTTAATTTGCAACTACATAAATGCTGAACGTTAGTGAGTGATGGAAGAGTTTCGTCAAAAACAAGCTGCTGTGTTTAATTCATTAGCTTTTCTCATCTGTGCATACATAGTAAATGAATATTCCCGGCCAAATATTCTATATTAAGTAAAAAAAAAAACTCCTTTAAAAAAAAGTAAAAAAAAACTATAATTTAATGAGTTTTAAAATTTGTTAGTTAATATTTTAAAATAAAAACATACTCAAAATTTAAAAGAAAAATAATTTTCATAAGAATTTATTAAATGTCTACAAAGAACGTTTTTTTTTTAAACTAGCTAATTTGTCTTAATCAAATTCATCAAAAAGGAGTCTCGAGAAATATTTTTAAACGAAGTCATCTTCTTTCCTTGAATACATTTACCACCGTTATGCGTTTCTTAAATCAAAGTTTACCATTTTTATGATTAGGAAAAGATAAACTTATTTAATTTTTCTAATATCGTTCAATAGGCCATTGAGACTAGGTTTAGATAATAGAATACCTTTAAAAAATCTAGACTAGCTAGGTTTAGATGATACTTAAAATACCTTTGCTTTTGATTCACGAAAGGGAAGAATTGAAACTCACTCAGGACTATATATTTATAGATAATAAGTGTAAACTAAGTAACTATGAGATCATAAAAATAAAAAAAACCATAACTTGAAATGATTAAGAACTTACAGTTCGATTTGGACTGGGGGTGGTTCCCACTACCTACAAATAGTTATGTTCCTTTTTTTTACTATTGATATATTTTTTTCTGTTGATATATCTAGACATAATCTTCTACTAGTAACATCAGTGATGACAAATGAGATATGCTACATAATAAAGCAAATATACTATTAGTAGGTGAATTTCATTTTTAAGAAATCCCACTTTTAACAAGTGCTAGTAATCATGGGAGTGTGCTAAGCACTAGCAACACCAATAATCTACTGGCACCCCCATCCGGTAATACAATGGGTGCGTCCTATAGGAAATCATGGAAAAAATATTCCACATTTTTATTACGAAGGACATGCTTGAATCGGTGTTTTAAAACCCGGATTGATGATCGATCCGATTAAGGTACTGGGTCAATGCGTCATTGGTCGGACCAGTGGGTCAATGGTCGGACCGCATGACTGTTAACCCGGTCTATATATAAAACATTTAAAATATTTGACTTAAATTTCATAACTATAAAATTTAACAAAAAAATTATATAAAAATAGGCTTAATTGCACTTTTGGCCCCCTATCTTTCCAAAAGTTGCGATTTTGGCCCCTAACTAATTAAAAGACAAAACAGCCCCCTATGTATTGGATCTTTGGCAGTTTTGGCCCCCAAAGCCACTTTTGACTTAGTCTTCGCTGACGTGGCACCCACATCTCTTAAGTGAGGTGCCACGTGTAATTAGTTAGGGAGTGCCATGTCAGCAAAGACTAAGTCAAAAGTGGCCTTGGGGGCCAAAACTGCCAAAGATCCAATACATAGGGGGTTGTTTTGTATTTTAATTAGTTAGGGGGCCAAAATCGTAACTTTTGGAAAGATAGGGGCCAAAAGTGCAATTAAGCCATAAAAATATCGATAAAAATTCACCGGTTCATGAACGAGTTGGTGAGGTCATCGCAGTTCAATTACACATCCGATCAAATATGCTTATCAAACCGGCAATGGGTCTGGTTCCCGGTTCAACCAGTCGAACCGACCGGTTCGGTCCAAGTTTTAAACCTATGATTGCGAGGTCTTCTGGGGTCCGGGAAAGTAACTTTTTACATTGAGAAGTCATCCAAATTATAGTAGTTTTGTATGCACTTATTACTCATATTACAATATGTTTCTAAAAAAATTATGAGCTAATATTTTTCAAAAACCAATTTCTTTTCCCTTTGTTTACAGCGATTGAGTTTAGTGAAAGGCTTAGCTACTTTGGAATAGCAACAAGTTTGGTGATTTACCTCACAAAGGTTATGCATCAAGACCTTAAGACAGCAGTTAGGAATGTGAACTATTGGTCTGGAGTCACCACTTTGATGCCACTATTTGGAGGATTCTTAGCTGATTCATACTTGGGTCGCTACACCACTGTGATTGCTTCATGCATCATTTATCTCATGGTAATCTCAACCTCACCTTATCTTATAGAACATTAAGTAATATTAATTAAGTTTAATTATAACTATATACTAACTGTTTATTAATTATGCACTAATTGTACTGACTACTTTGTATCGGTTGATTTCGAACGAAATGAACTAGTTTTGCATTTGCTAAAAAATCGAAAGAAAAAGAATGATGTGTTAATGCATTGTATATATGTATTTTCCTTTCACGATAGTGTTATGTGACATGATTTGATATGATTTAATGTTTGTGTAAATATTTTTTACTAGCATAGTAATTAAATTCTTATTGATTTGAATTTATTATATAGTCTATTAAAAATGGTAACACTTGTTTGGTGGTGACAAAACAACAAAACAGGGTTTGGTCCTGCTTACTCTATCATGGTTCTTGCCAAGTTTAAAGCCATGTGCTCATTCTAGTACATGCATTGAACCAAGAAAGATTCATGAAGTGTTCTTCTTCCTAGCCATCTATTTAATATCAATAGGAACAGGAGGACACAAACCTTCTTTAGAGAGTTTTGGAGCTGATCAATTTGATGATAATCATATTGAAGAAAGAAGGCAAAAAATGTCATTTTTCAATTGGTGGAATTGTGGACTTTGTAGTGGACTCATTCTTGGTGTGACATTAATTGTTTATGTACAAGATCATGTGAATTGGGGTGTTGCTGATATTATTCTCACTTGTGTTATGACTTTCTCATTGCTTATTTTTGTGATTGGAAGCAAATTTTATCGTTATAGGATACCAAATGGGAGCCCTTTGACTCCAATGTTGCAAGTTGTTGTTGCTGCAATTTCTAAGAGAAAGCTTCCACATCCTTCTAATCCAACTCAATTGTATGAAGTTTCTAAGGCTGAGGGGAATAATGGAAGACTCTTGGCTCATACCAAAAAACTCAAGTAAGTATTACATGAATGATTTTAGATTACTATTTTCAAAATAGATTTTCTTTTTAGGAAAAGACGAGTCTTGCGATCAAAGTTTCAATTGCGGTCATGATCACGTTTGAAATTATGTTGTTATCCTTGATATTTAAAATTGTGCATAAATTATACACCTGAAGTGGTCGTATTTGCAGTTTTAATACAATCATCTAAATCATATAACCTTGGTGTTGCGACCTCAATTGTAGTTACAACAATTTAAAATCGCAGATCATATTGTGGAGACCACAATTTATTATTTTACTCTATGGTTTTAAAATAAAATATATGGTTGCGATTTTGGATCCATATGCAATTCAATGCTATATTAAGATTGTGGTTTTAAATTGTTGTTCTCACTGTTGTGGTTACCTTGCAAACTTTTATATTACCAAAAAAGGTACTAAAATGTGACCGATGTGGTAGAAATTGTGGTTGTGATGATGTTGGGAGGTCTCATCTTAAGGGAAATGCAATAACTTGGTAAAAAAGTAATCATAAATTATTTGATGGTACATTTCTTTTCCAGATTTTTTGACAAGGCAGCAATAGTTGAAAGTGAAGAAAATTTAGCAAAGGAACAAAGTCCATGGAAACTAGCAACAGTCACTAGAGTTGAAGAAATGAAGCTTATGATCAACATGATCCCAATTTGGATATTTACTTTACCATTTGGAATGTGTGCTGCACAAACATCAACCTTCTTTATCAAACAAGGTAATATAATGAATAGAAAAATAGGACATGGTTTTGAGATTCCACCGGCTTCAATTTTCACTATTTCCGCTATCGGTATGATAATTTCTGTTGCAATTTACGACAAAATCCTCGTACCGGTTTTAAGAAAAATAAGTGGCAATGAAAGAGGGATGAACATTCTTCAAAGGATTGGTATTGGAATGGTTTTTTCAGTTTTAACAATGATAGTAGCAGCTTTGGTTGAGAAAAAAAGGCTTAAAGTTGTTGAGATGAATCCATCACATGGTTCACTTTCAATGAGTGTTTTTTGGTTAGCACCGCAGTTTCTTATTATTGGTTTTGGCGACGGTTTGGCGCTTGTTGGTTTACAAGAATATTTCTATGACCAAGTTCCTGATTCAATGAGAAGCTTGGGAATTGGACTTTACCTTAGTGTGATTGGAGCTGCAAATTTTCTAAGTAGTTTGTTGATAACCATTGTTGATCATGTGACAAGTAAAAGTGGGAAAAGTTGGTTTGGTGAAGATTTGAATAGTAGTCGTTTGGATAAATTTTATTGGCTATTGGCAGCTATAACTACATTGAGTGTGTTTGTGTTTGTGCTCTTTGCTCAAAGGTATACTTATAAAAATGTGCAAAATGTTGTTGTGGCTGATTGTTATGATGGAAAGAGTGATGATGGTGGAGCAGGGAGAATGGTGTGAATTAGTTCTTAATTTTACATTGATTAAATTCTAAAATTTCATCTAATGATGGCTGGAATACTATATATGTTTGCATGTAGTAAAGTCGTATAATTTGTAAATTTGGTTTTTAATTGTGTGTTAGTTACTTTGCTTTGAATTGATTTGAAGAATAATCATAGAATATTGTGGTTGCTTATGACTCAATTCAAGAGTTTTCTATTTATCTCTATAAGGATTATATGTAATATTTGACAAGAAAAAGTACCTCATTCTCTTTAGTTTTATCTCATTTTTGGGCACAGTCCTACCTTTTGTCAAGGACTGTGGTATGAGTACATTGTACTAACATACCAATCTTGTACTGCGGTGCCCATCAAAATGAACCATGATTGAATGCAGTTGACAATTTGCTGCATTCACGTAGTCATGCATTTTTGGCCGTCCGATCATGATCAGATGGTCCTGATGTGAGAACATAATTATAAATAAAACTTAAATACTTTTTTTCTGAGCTGTTTGATCAAGATCAAACGGTTATTAATGTAATAAAATAAATGCGTGACTGTGTGAAAAATTTGATTGCAGTGAATCATAATTACATGAAAATAGTATATGTTGACAAAACGTAACATTAGGGGAGAGTCCTTGTTGTCCTTTCTTGGCAACAGTTCTTCAAGTTGGATCGAAAGTCCTATATAAATATAAGGAGGTACATCGCATTATTACATCGTCAAAAAAACAACAATGAAAGACGAATTTCAATACATCATCGATCTCATAAGTATCAAAAGTTCATGCTATTTGATCCAAGGTTTGTCCGTTGGGATTAACAATCCTTAGAAACCTCCACAAGGCCATACATTTTAGTTTTAGTCGTTGCAAAAGTGGTATTCTTTAAAAAAACGCAGTAATTGTAAATTCATCATTCACCTATTTTAGAATCGATATAAGGAAAACACCACTTCATTCACCATTTCCTTACTTTCTTTTTCAAGTAAACTACCTTTCTCGTTGTTGCGCCTTCGAAATGGATGTTTAACTTAAGTCGATCCACTTGCAATGGTGGTCTCTCTCTTCCCTCGAGGGAAGTACCGGGGAAGTAATCACAGAAGTACAGTTGGGAAGCCATAAACTATTGGGACATACGGTAGCTTATATTTAGAAGACTAATCGAATAAGTATAAGTACCCCCTAAAATTCATTAGTAAGAGTCTTGGGTTTAGATGCCTTTATAAAATCCAGACTAGGTTTAGATGATACACTTAAAATACCTTTGCTTTTGATTCACGAAAGGGAAGAATTCAAACTCACTCAGGACTATATATTTATAGATAAAGATAATAAGTGTAAACTAAGTAATTATGAGATCGTAAAAATAACCCATAACATGAAATGATTAAGAACTTACGGTTCGATTTGGACTAGGGGTGGTTCCCACTACCTACAAATAGTTATGTTCCTTTTTTTTCTTCCTGTTGATATATTAGACATAATCTTCTACTAGTAACATCAGTGATGACAAATGAGATATGCTACATAATAAAGCATATATGCTATTATTAGGTGAATTTCATTTTTAAGAAATCCCACTCTTAACTAGTGCAAGTAATAATGGGAGTATGCTAAGCACTAGCACACTCAATAATCTATTGGCACCCCCATCCGGTAATACAAGGGGTGCGTCTTATTGGAAACTACCATTTTGATCAGGGGAAAAATAAATTCCTCAGTTTTTATTTATTGAGGATATGCTTGAATAATAGAATAATGTAACTTTTCCTTCTCTAAATTATGTGCATGAGAAAATATGGCTAGCAATAGAGGTAATGAAAAAAAAACTTCTTATTTTGAGTTTAATTGAATAGTTTCTTAATCATTTTATGTATAAAACTTTAAAAGAATTTAAGAAATGAAATTTGTGAAAAAAATAGATTATGAGAATTTGAAAGTTTTAAATAAATATTAAAAATAGATATTTGAAAATTTAATTGCTAAAATTATTCAATATTATAATGATGGACAAGTATGGATTATCATTCCTAAAAGGTTTTGAACCACGGCAAGTATATCTTAATAGGAGGAGAGTCTAGCAGAAACCCCATTTTAGTTATGATGTGATTGATTGTTAGCCACCAAATTAAAAAATTGGATGAATAAGATTTGGTGTCATATATATATATATATAAAAGAGAAAAAATACACCGACCGAATGATTTGTGAATCCATGGTTGATGTACTATGTAAGAATGGTGAGATAAAAATATCTATGGATGTATGATGCTAAACTATATTTATTTATTTATTTTTTTTATAAATTTGGTTATACCGATCCATTAAGACTAAATTTTGTTGTAGTACGTAAGAATAGAGACAATGCATAATATATGCAAGGTCCGGAGTTCAAACCCCAACCACCATAAAAAAAAGACTATATTTTTTTTTACTAACATTGTTTCTTCATTTTTTTAGCTAATTAACTTCTACATCCTTCAATTGATACCACTTCCTTTTCAGCATGAACTATATTGAAATTAGAACCGTTCAATTTTGATCCAACTATCGCAGTTAATTTGAATGCATCAAAAATATTGTCTACTAGAAATTTGCATCCATTTTTTACGTCATTGTTTTAAAGTTGAGTATAACTTGAGTTTTTAAATAATTAAAAATATTGCTCGCCTAAATAAATTTGACATTTTGTACCATAATTATACAAACATAAATTAGACAAGTATTTAATTAATTATTTAATCAATATATAGATAAAAGTTATGTTTGACATTTTTTATTTGAATTGTAACAAAAGGATTAATTTATTTTGTATAACAAAATATACATAATTTACCATTTACATTGTACCATCAACCAAACAACCTCACAAACTGTTTCATATTTTGTGTTGTGTGAGATTGACACATATTTCATATTTTCTAACTAATTCACATACTTCGATTTTACAATATTCACATACTTTGTAATTGTAACCAAATTTCTCGTGATCTTATTTTGTTTTTGTGTATAAATTTGGTTATACTAATCCTTAAACTTGATATTTGATATCTTAATAGAGTTATACTAATTGGATGGTATGAAACTTTTGGAAAAATCCCTCGTATTATTTACATTATACTCGTTGTATGCTTGATTTTATTATCTAAGGGCCAATTGTGTTCTTTAATACGTATATTGAGTCCTCTCTTTGAATATGAAATTTTCATCCAATTTTAGTGAAGTTGAAACAATAAATAAAAGTTGTAATTTGGAGGAACTAAACCATTGAAATACTATTTTTTTTTTTATCTTACGGTATTGATTAAATTTTGGAGATTTAATTTTTTTTAGAGTATGCATATTTGAGTATGAAGTTGTTTAAATTTGAGTATGAAATGAAATAAACTGATCAACCAAACCAAACCGAAGTAAACATGTTAGCTTGGTTCGACTTCATTTCTAAAAAAAGTAAAAACCAAATCAAACTAATGTAGATTTTATTGGTTCTGACTTTCTTTTTTGTCTGAAAATTGATTCAAACCGAACCGCTACATCTCGCATAGTTTGTTCTTTTTTAATAAAAGTTTGCTTATATAAAAATAGATCAGACTAATCTTCCTTTTGGACAATGAAATTTAGTAATTTTTTTACATGTACATTTTAACTGATGTTGGAGACGAGAAAACATGTCTCTTAAACTAGGTAGATAGTACACTTCTCATCTTATTTAAGCAAAAGATTGTTAAGAGTCTCACATCGGATATGAGATGGTCTGATAAAATAAGTGGGGGCAATTCCCACCTTACAGACCGGTTTTGTGGGGTTGTGTTAGGCTCAACCACGATTTCTAAGATGGTATTAGAGTCTCTTCAAGATCCATTGAATCACCTGCTATTAGATTTCCGCTATCTGACCACCCACCATTTATGTCCACGAATATGTGTGTCTAACAATATTATGAGCCAATTAATACTTTTAAAAAAATTAATCAATAACTTAGTGTGTGTTTGGTTTGGCGGTAAGGATAATTAATTATAATATAATTAATTTTAACAGAATTGATTTTAGTTAAAAGTGAGTTGAATGTAAATTGATTTATGTTTGGTTGCACTGACATCAACGTGATTCTTATCAATTCATGTTGTTTGGATGGGATGATATGGATCAAAATTGATTTTGAATGCACAATTACAAAAATGGGTTTTAATAATTGTCATTGACATTATGTCATTTGTACTCTAAAAAAAGAAATTAGATGTCATTTCTATTTTATACAATTATTTAAATATTATTAATTTTAATTAATTATAGACTTTTAAAACTTTTAAATGTCTTTATTGCATTTTATTAATATATTCATAGTTTTTAGAAATTTATATAATATTAATTAGCATATACCTTTTTAAAACATCAAAATAATTAACATAATTAACATAGTATATGTGCTTTGCAACTTAGTTAATTTCAACATTGTATTTTTCCTAAAAAAAAACAATGATTCAAAATATATTAAATACTTATTTTGTGTAGCAAAGAAAATATATGGAAGCTGTGATTGCAATTCTGCAACTCAATACATAGGCGTGGCGGTTGAGAACAAAAAAATTAGAGAGGTTCGGTGAACATGGAAAATCATAATATCCCGATACTTACTCTCGATGATAGTTAAAAGGGTGATAAAGGAAAACCAACCGGTAATGATGAAATTGATTTTAGAATTTGAATGCTTGGATTTATAACTTCTATCCATATTGAAAGAGACAACCAAGCACACCTTAAGAAATCACGTTCAATGTGTTAAACAGACGTTTATAGGTTTCCAAGGATGAAACAGACACTTGTTGAATTTGAATCATGTAAATATTATGATTTGTAAAATTTGAACAAACCTTTCCAATACTAGTCTAATAATCATTTTCATTCATCTTTCATTTTCACTTATTTTTGTTAAAATTGGCACGAGAATTTTGTCGTAAGTTTCGATATAAATTATCATATGCGGTCGGTGGAATAGTATAAAATGAAGCTGGTGAAATCTCAAAACCAATTCCTATATTTTCTATTCATTATATTACCTTGTGTTGGAACATGAGTGTGAAATCAAAAGAAAATTGGAATGTTGGAAGAATAAACATCGAGTCATGATAATGATAAAAATATTAGTAATTATTTTTTTTTTATTCGTACATATCACTTTACATAATTTTAATTTATGTTGATTGTGATATAATTAAGAATTCAACTAAGCTTTCTGTCTTTCCTATATTCATATCCAATTAGTTTGTTTTCTCCTGACTTTTGTGGAATTGTTTCTTTTTTATATTATCAAAAAGAGTTGTTGAACTGATCAATGGGTTAATTTCTTTTTTTATTTTATCCACGAGAGTCTTTGAACTCATTAGCTCCCATAATTGTAGCTAAATGCAGGTACAAAATCTCATTATAAATTATAGGCCAAATATCATTTTTGGTCCTTTTAGTTTGACAGAATTCTCAAGTTAATCATTTAAGTTTCGAAAGTTTCAATTAGGTCCTTTTAGTTTGACAGAACTTCCAAGTTAGTCCATTAAGTTTCAAAAGTTTCAAATAAGTCCTTTTAGTTGATAAACTATTTCACAGTTACCTCTGCTGTCAGTCTCCGTTTAACTGGTGTTGATGTAGCCGTTAAGTTGTTGACTTGGATCAAAATGCTGCCTTTTAAAAGCTCGAGGGTGTCAAAACGCTACATTTAATGGTCACAAATGATCATTTATAGTGCTAGAAATTAAAGACAACTATTTACAACAACAAATGACTTTCTAGCACTATTAAACAACATTTATAGTGTGAGAATGATCATTTGTGACGATTAAACGTAACATTTTGACACCTGGAGCTTTTAAAAGGTAGCGTTTTGATCGAAGTCAACAACTTAACGGCTACATCAGCATCATTTAATTATTAACTGATAGCAGGGGTAACAGTGAAATAGTTTATCAACTAAAATGACCTATTTGAAACTTTTGAAACTTAAAGGACTAACTTGAGAATTTTGTCAAACTAAAAGGACCGAATTGAAACTTTCGAAACTTAAAGGACTAACTTGGGAATTCTGTCATACTAAAAGGACCAAACGTGGTATTTGGCCTAAATTATAAATAAAGTACTCCACTTAGTTCACAAACATCAAAGAGTTATATTGAGTTGTCGAGAACTCTTTCTCCCTTTTCCCTCTTTCTGCTCGATCCACTTCCTAGCCACTTCTCCCTTTCTTTTTTTTGTCCCTTCGAAATTAAGAGTGTTCTTAAGATCATAGTCTTTTTCGAGATATAATGTCCATTTAGAATTAAGAATGTTCTTAAGAGCATAATCCATTCGATAATATATGTCCCTTCGAAATAAAGAGTATTTTTTAAGGTTATAGTTTCTTTTCAGAAATAACGTCCCTTCGGAATTAAGACTAATCTAAAGAGTATAGCAAATTTCGATATTTGTATTCCCTTGGAGAAGTTAGAATTTGGAATGGTGATAGGACCATATTTGAGTGGTCATAATACCATAATTGGAGAAGTTAAATGTTAGAATGATGGTAACATCATATTTGAGTGGTCACAATATCATAGTAGAGTAGTCATGATACCATAATTGATTGGTTTCAACATTAAATTAAGAGTGACCTTAGTACCATATTGGAGATGTAATTCTCAAACGATTAGCTACAATGCAGCGGTTAATTGCACATTTGTAGTTGAACTTGTTTTATCTTGGAGGCGACGGCGTGGTTGATAGTCTGTCTTGCATCATTTTTAGACAGTGTCATAAAACTTCTTAAAGAAAGCGACCTGATCGTAACTCAACTTAGTAATAATTTCGGTGGATAATTTTTTTTCTTCAAAATTAGACTTTGAAAATCCAAAATATAATAGTTTGGAAATCCAAAACCAACAATATATAGCAACACTTCAATCGTAAAATTTTATGATGTGTGTTGTTTTGCAAAGCAAGGTAAAACATGGATAGTTCAAGGTTTGACTAGCCAATGAAAAAAAATTGTGATCTCTTCGTGATGTATTTCCTCGCGGCATTAAGCCATTTCTGATTTAAAAGTGGAGGGTTAATTAAGTTTTTAGTCCATATAAATATTCATAGTTTTGTTTTTAGTCCCTACAAAATAAAATCACATTTTTCAGTCCCTGTGACATTTTCCTTAAGCATTTTGGGGACCAAAAATATTGACGGAAATTTTTGACAGGGACTAAAAATGCTGATGGAAAAATTTTATAGGGACTAAAAATGCTTATGAAAATTTTATAGGGAGTAAAAAGTGTGATTTTATTTTGTAGAGACTAAAAATAAAATTCTGAATATTTATAGGGACCATTTACTTAATTAATCTTTTAAAAATTAATGTACCTAAAACTATGTACCAACAAATGTAATATTACGAGGGAACTTAAGATTTCAAATTGTGGCAATATAATATTTTGTTTACCAATACAATAATAAAAATGTCTAACATCAAAAAACATAAATGTATAAAAATGAAAAATAAACCACTCATTATAACTAATTTTTGTTCTCCTACTCACTTTTCTCGATGCTTATAGGATCTAGAATTATTGCAACAATGTAGTTTGTCAACAATAATTTCTTCATTTGTGTATTTATCCTCAAAGCTTTAATATGTAAACTCAGCTACTCGTGCCACGTTAGTAAGAGTACTTTTATGTTTCAAGCACTGGGTTTGGGATGCAGTCTAACTTGGTATCTACAATTAGTTTTATTAGTGGCCATGCTATTTTTATAAGGTGACAATAATTTGCAATATTTTTATGGAATGACCTGTTTTCTTTTTGGAATAATAACTCCTTATAGATAACGATATTTATTTGAAATTCATACATTTTTCATTGTGTGCCTAAATGAATATTTTATTTTGACCTATGACAAAGTAAATATATCTCACCAAAATGACCTAATACATTTTATAAAACTCATTACATCATTCACAGCCATTTATTTATCATGTATTCACTCTAGCAAGGTCTTTTCCACACAAAGGTTATCAAGGATTCATTCCCAAAACTTGGAACCATCGTATTATTCATTCAAACCCTCCAAGATGACACTAACCACCACCTCTTCTCCTTTGAAAGTATCTCAAAATACGAGTCCGAGGAATTCGAAAAGAAAATGATTGATCTGAGTTCTTCTTTGTTAACCGGTAATGAGCATACAAGCTCTTATAAAACTTCATACCATTCACAGTTTGTCCAAACTCCTCCTCAAACTTCTTCTTCCATAACTCATCATTTGAGGCAAGGTATTGCAATTTTGAACAAGTACAACATACTTTGGCCAAATCATCACCAGGAATATACTCAAATATTAAGAGCTTAAGTTCCATTGGGAGGCTCATAAAACAAGGTGGAAGATTCAATCCAGCTTTCTCACAAAGATCCATTAAAAGTGGTAATGCAAGCCTATCGTTCACTATCTTCCACAGTTCCAAAATTTCATCTTTATCACCATTAACATTAACACAAGAATTATATTCAGAATTTGAAAGTAACATAAACTCTAAAGGCTTGGCAAATCTACATTTATCTAAATAAACCCTATGTACACTTGACCCAACATCATCATACAATGAACCATAAACATTCACAAAATGCCCTAATGTCTGAATTTTCAAATTCACATAATGAGATGAACCATTAGTAAGAATCTCAGGAAGAGTATACCTCAAACATATCATTGAAGAAGAAGACATGTCATCAATAAGATGAGAGGAACTAATCTTCATACCCGAAACCTGATCCACGCGAACAAACCCTGATTCAAGAATAAAAGCATGAACTGCAAATACAAGTAGTTTGAAATCGCTAACGTCATCGCCAAGCGCTTCTCTAAGCACCCTTTTCACAAAATCAGGTGTTGATTCCATTCTAATATGATGATCAGTTCATGAAGGTAAGAGTTAAAGATAAGCAATTGTTGGTAGCAATATATATAGTACTACTAAGATACATGCGTGGACTAAGTTAGTGTTTGTGTCACTATTATATAACAGTGACACTAAGTGTTTTGTGGGGAGAAGCTATTGTTGGTTAGCAATATATAATTATATATTACTATGATGCGTGCTTCATAAGGTGTTAATTAATCACGCACGAGTAATGCGAGGAAGTGGCTCAATTCGTGACAAAGTAACCTAGGTGTCAATTCAAAATAATGGGGATTTTTTTTTTTATTGGAAAATAATGAGGATGTTATTGTCCTCTAGTTATTGTTAATTGTTCTTGAAATGATTTTTAGAAGGGATGATGGTCAAAATATTTGTTTTTTGATGATCAAAAGAGATTTAACACGTTTTTTTGTGTTTAAGTTTAAAAGAGATTTAACACGTTTTTTTTTAAGTTATTCTTTGTGACAGAAATTCTTTTTAGAGGATATTATGTTCGTAATTATTCTTAGAGGATTTATGTTAGTAGTTTATTTTTTAAAAGACCATATGTTAATAAGCTCACGTTTAACCACAGATGTGCGTAAGAGGTTTTGGTACAGTGGTAAGAGTATAAACGGTGCCGTCTTAATCAATTGGATTTGCTTCTCTAATAGTATTAAAAATGTCCCCTAGTAAAAAAAATATAATTACATTGAATAATAAATGATAAGTGAGCTATGTTTTTTTATAGTTCTTGGATTAGAATTTACGTGGATCTTATCAATAGATTTCTTACCGTATATTCTTTTTTTAAGAACTTGAAAAGAAGACTTAAAAGGAAAAACACAAGTTAGTGTACGTATTTTGTCAGCTCTTAATACTTAACACTGCAACATATATGAGATTTAGTAACATTTGAAAATTGTAACTAAATAAAAAGTAAATGTTACTATTTAGATATTGTAATATTTGATAAATATTAGGTAAAGTCCGTGTTATTAAATGGTTTTAGTAACCATCGATGATTTGACGTGATGAATGGAATTGGTGAAGGGAAAGAACGATCGTGGAGAGAGAGAGAATCAAAATGGGTGTTACGGAAAAATGGGAAATGACTATCCTTCACAGAAAAATGAGAAATGATCAGTATTTAAATATTGAGTACCAATTCACTTTACAGGTGTTACCACAGATATGTAGTGTACATGTGTAACACTTTTTGCCAAATATCACCCGATAAATGTTGCAAAAGGCCACACATATGTAGTAGTGTTACTTGATTTCATCCATAAGTCTTAAAATAGCCCACAACCCTAACCAAAAAAGTATGTCAACTCTTAATACTCAATTTGAATCACTGAAATATCTTAAGCCTACTTGCAACTTTTGATAGACTTAGGGAAAACTAAAAGAATTTTAGTCGAAAGATAATGATTTTTCAATAGACAATCCAAATGGAGCATCGCATTCGTATTTTAGTTATCTTCATTATATCAAAACTATCAAAGGTGGTTTGGTTACAAAATTCCTTAATGTATCTCACGGGCAACCAAAATTTCATTCTAAAATATTTTAGATAAACATGAACATGAGAGCTTCTCGTATGATAATGTGCTAGAGAGAATATGGTCATAGATGAAAATGTGCAAATAAATGTAATAGTACAAAGAAAACTTAAATTTCAAACCGTCGCATCAATTGTACCATTGTCAATTACAAATACAATGATAAAGCGAAACAGTTAAGAAAAAATAGATATGCATAAAACTGTAAAAATTGCCACTTATTATAACTGATTTTGCTTCATCTATTCACATTTCTAAATGCTTATAGGTTCTAGAATCAGTTTAACAATGTAGTCTTTCAGCAATTCCCCATTTGTGCATTTATATTTTATCCTCAAAGTTTTCATATGTGAATTCGGCTACTCGCGTCGCATTAACAATACTTTCGAGCACTGGGCTTGGGATGCGATCTAATTTGAGACACTCTTCATTCATAACTATCCAATAATCTCCAATCTCTTTCAGAATAAGTTTGTAAGTCTCTCTTTTTGTGACATATCATATCTTACTTAATATAAATCCAAGGTGATCTGATTTCCCTAAATCCCTAACCCTAATGCAGCCCTAACACCCCAAAATGACAAATTTAACCTTGAATAAGAAGGCATTGCCCTCCTAAATCATCACTTTAATGAGCAATTAACTACTACTTAACATTTCATTCACCAATTTAATTTTGCACGTTTTTTGCTACCTAGAGTCATGCCATAATAAATGCAAACATGAAAAAACGTGCAAGACGCAGGGCTCTAGAAGTGTTTAGTTGCTCAAAGTGTTTAGTTGCACACCTTTGAAACCTACAACTAGGAGACATCATTTAATTCTTGGTTTTTTTGTGTTTCTGCATGTTATGTTCACGCCAACTAAGAACCTTATGTCATTCCTATAAATTGGTGATACCATTTGGTTTGTTTGTCTTAAGTTAGCGCACCTGCATACAAAAGCTTAGTAGATAACATTTGATATCTTGAGCTCTTTTTAAGCGCATCCATGACAACCAAGGTCTGTATTTTCCTCAACCAATTTTTTCACATAGGCAGCTATATGTTGCATTGTCAAGAGTTACATCAAGGAAGGACTTGAAGATATTGATTATTGATGATGAATGGGAAGATAGCTATGTTACATTTAATGTAGTTTACAAAGAAAATTTTCAAAATGCACTTTGATTTTTTGTTTAACTGTTTGACTTTTTATAAATAATCCATGTATGTCACATTGACCAATGATACATGATATTCTACAATGGTTTATTTTTCAATTTGCTTGAGTTGATTGTAATCAAAATATATTGATCAATAGTCTATAACAGACTCGTGCGACAGTGTGGGTCAAAAGTCTAGTTGCTTCATACAACATTCAACTGCAAAAGCAACATGCACTCTTTACTGCTCAAACGATAAACAAAGAAAAAAAAAACTCAAATACTCTTCGAATTCCATAATAAGTGTAAAAAGATTTGTTTGATACTTTTTGATTCTATAATAAGTGTTGTTTTAACAAAGATTAAATATCTTAAAATAATTTTCGTTTTACTTTTAAAAGTTAAATTTTATGTTGTTTCATTTTTACACTCAAATTTATTAATAATATTCATAAAATATGGATTAACGCAGATTGAACTTTACAAAACCAACTTATTATCATTGTCGCGGCTAAAAGTAAAATTTTCATAAGTAAAATATATTTAAACTGGTGAATTAATTATATCAAAATAAACAATAAAGATAAAATTAAAAAAAAAAAAGTACTTAAGTACCTTATGTGAGGATTTGTCATCAGTGAGTCTAGCAATAGCTGCTGCAGCATTGATGATTGTTGGGTCGTTGAAAATCGAATCAAGCAACTCTTTGTTTGAAAATTCTCCAAGTCCAAGAAAAAGATAGTAGTTGAAGTGAGAGTGTAGAAGATATAATTCCATTAGCCTTGTATTCATTGTAAGTTGGAATAAATCCTTCATTGCACCATTTTGCTTCAACCAAGTAGGATTTTGCCAATTTATAAAACTGTGAATCAAGTTATGTACATATGAATTCATTAATTGAAAGATGAAAAGCAAGATTGTAAGTTATGGAATATTGGAAGCTTACATCTTCTTTAACATACTGCAACAACAAACTTGGTTTTCCATTCTCTACAATTGTTGTCTCATATTCATCCAACAGTTCTAAAATTGTATTTGAATACAACTTTCATGCACTCTGGAAGGGATTGAATGAGACTTATATCCCACCTGAAACTCACACAAAAAGGTAATTATATTTTGTAAAAAGTATATATCAAAAATAAAGTTAAATTATTTTTGTATAAGCTATAAGTTATTTTAATAAATTATCTTGAAGAACTTGTGAAAATAAGTTGAAAATAGCTTAAAAACTTGTCCCATACGCTATTTTTATAAGTACTTTCAAATTGTCTTATAAATAATTATGTCTTGATAAATTCATCAAATCAATCCAAACAAACGTTGGGATGCATTGTTTTACACACAGTAAATCAATATTAAACTTATTTTTTTTAGAATCAAGGAACATACCAATATTAAGCTTAGCATATGTTTAATTTCATGATGGATGTTCCAAAGTCACGATGGATCAATGTGATTTTGGTATGTCCAGTACGATATTAAACATACCTTTAGAGAATAAAAATTGTGTGATTTAATTAGTACAAAGGCAACAACACTAATAAATTGAAAGTCATGATGCAATAAGTCAGCATCCTTTTGGGTTGAAACAAACGTGTGGATTGCCTCTGTGAAGAGTTCAAAGTTCTTCAACTGTGCCAAAGGCATCATAAGTATCATCTAAAAGAGAAAGACATAATGCCAATTTTGTCCCTAACTTTCTTGCAAGGCTATTTCTAGGTTCATAGGACATGGTCAATTGCCAAAAGTAACCCTCCACAACTCTATCCCTTGCATAAGGGACTTTTGTACCAAAGTCTGAGTCTTTCCACCACCTAAAAATAGATTTATTATCATATTGAAATCTAAAAATATTGATATATAAAAATTTGACGATAAAATAATTTTTACTTTTTTAGAATTACCTAGATTTAAATATGTAAATATCAAGAGTTTTGATTTTACTTGATGTAAGTTTTTATTATTTGTAATCCTTGCAAATATATCTTTTTTTTTATTTTAATCCTTATTATTTCATTTTAATCCATGTAAAATTTATTCGTATTGATATTGGTCTTTTTAATATGTAGAAAATTTAATTTAACTCATGAAAATTAAGACTAAAATGAATATCATTGCCGCAAATTTCAATATAAAAAGGTTTTGCGGGGATTAAAACAATATATTAAATACCAAAATTACAAAGTGGGTATATTTGTGAGAAATGAAAACAAAAAAAAATTATATTTTTTATAGTGATTAGAAGAGGAAAATAAAGACTAAAAACGTACTTAAATCAAATATCTATAAAATGAAATCTAGTAAACTGAAAAAAAGGGCTTATAAAGAAAGGTAACTCAATAAAGGTGTAGAATATTCTTGAGTCTTTGTGATGATACTTACTTGGTGATACCCCCAAGTTCTTTTTGGTACATCTTCTGCATCATATTGAAATCTAATTTTGCAAAATTCAAAAGAACTTTATCATGGGCAGGTTCTTCATTGTACGAAGAAATGTAACACCATGTTTCCATCCTAGGAACTCCTTTGTGAAGAGGTGTATTTAAGCAGCGACGTATTTGTGTACCAAGAAAAGGACTGATCAATTGATTAGTGATGATCAATGAATTAAGGTGAGAGTATGTGAAATCAAGTGCTTCATCTAGTATATCTTCATCATGAACCCTTAATTGTGTAGCTTCGTACAAGCTCCACATTCCTTGTACATCTTTGGAAAGCTTTTCATTGAAGTTTTCTTCATTATTGTTTTTGAATTTTTCAAATATCTCTGTCGAAATTCACCCACGATATTAATATTAGCTGGCCTTATGAGATATTAATGTGATTATTTAGAATCTATGTTCCAAATATGATTAATGATATAAATGACAATTAATTATATGAAGGGTTTCTAATAATAGTAAAATGCTACAAAGATATTTGATGTGTTGGGGAGTGGAATCAAATCTGAAATTCCCTAGTTCTTTGGATTTAGTGTGTGAAATTTTCACAATTAACTCCTTAAAACAAAAAGAAATGTTCTCCTCAGGGCATAACTTCGTTGGTAGGACAGTGCATTTTAATATGAGAAGGTTAAGGTTCCATCCCCAGATACGTCACTTATTCTCCTTAAAAGATGGATTTTAATTACTAAATTACTTGACAAAAAATGCTAGAAAAAAAATCTATATAGTACCATGGATTCAGCATCATATTTTGACTATCACTACTAGAAACTCTCGATTTTCCTGCGAATAATGTGAAAAATTCCGCAGAAAACTGGTTTCCTGGGGATTTTGCCAAGGATTGAGGTTCCCAGGTAATACCTTCGTGGGTAATCGTTTCCTTAGGATTTTAGGATCCGCATGAATATTTACTGCGGATATACTCGCAATAAAATCCGCAAGAAATTGTCTGGTCGTTTAAGGTAGGGTAGAGCAACGGTCGGGTTCGGGTGGGTTCGGGCCTGAACTCGACAATATGTATGAAACCGAGCATCCAATTAAGAGACCCAATTCCGCCCACAAATTAATACGGATTGTGCGGGTTTCGGTTTGGACGGATCTCGGTTTGATCGGGTGGGTTGATTCGGTTATTTCTCTAATATTTTTTTAATCATCTCAAATTCATCTGGCTATTTTTTTAACAAAACTTTCATCAATAAATTAACAAGAAAAAGGTCATAGATCAAAGTATCATAGCAATCATTAAAATTTGACGTTATAAAAAATTTAATAAGAAAAATGTCAGGGATTGGTTATCGTTTTTCTTGTTCCTAATATCACGTGTTTATAATTAAAATATTACACCTTGGACTTGGACATATATGGATCTGAGTAAATCATGGCTAAATTTAAAGAAAAGTTTGCATGTTTAAGTAGATCTGCATAGTAAATCAACAAATGATGCTTGGATGTGGAGTAAATTTTGTTTTAGGTCGGTCGAGTTCGGTTTACGCGGTTTTGGATTTGTAAAAACCGGGCCCGGCCATCTAAACCCACACAGATCCTATTTTTTAGTCTTTCTTCACCCCGAGACCCGTTTTAACCCACCCGGTGGACCCGTGGGTGACTCGGATATATCGGTTGGTGGGCGGGTTCGGATTTTGTGCTCACCCCTAGTTTAAGGTGTTACCTGCCCGTAAAGACGATACCTGGAACATATCCGCAGGATATATTTTTAAAAGAACAAAAAAAATTCAGGAAAACCCCCACCTAATATTTTAATTAGTTTTATATAGCCAATTGGCATATAATAAATTCATTTTGAAATTAAACCAAAAACATCTAAATTCCCACTATATAACAATAAAACTAATCCAAAATATTTATTATTTTCAGTACTACCACTCAAAGATCATATCATGTTCACAAACATAAGGAATATTCAAACGAAAACTATAAACTACTTTCACCACCAAGTTACAAATAAGGATTCTTTCAAGAATAGATATCTATTTTTATTTCTTAACTACAAAGGTTATCTCTTATTCACCACTTCCATGATGTCTCGAGTTGCCAATCCCAAAATGTTAGCACATGAAACCATGTTTTGGGAGCTAGGTGCACTTTCAAACCCATCACCAGCTAGTCAAAAGTGGATAGGATTATCTTTCTCTGCAGTTTTTATTCTTCACTAAAACATTAAATCCCAATCCAAAAATGACTTGTGAGACAACCTATCACAAAAATAATAAAGTTTTCATGTTACTTTGCTAGGCAATAACTAAATCAACAATCCACGATGCATTAAATATAGTATCATGGATTCATAATCATATTGAAGGAAAATATGCCCCCAAACGCTGGGGCTAAAATTTCCATTTGGTCGCTTAATGTCAGGGACCGTATGTTGGGTTGAATCAACTGGTGAGGGAGCTGCAAGAGACACGGTCCACTGAGATTTCACTCTCTGATCAGTTAATAAATAATGTTAACAGTCTAAGTGTAGTGCAAGTGATTTGTGGGGAGATGCAATTGTTGGTTAGCAATATAAATAGTACTATGTTGCATGGTTTATGCGTTAAGCAAGTGGGAGAACATTGATTAGGGACGAAAATAGAGTAGTCTTGACTGGTCTTAGTATAAAATAATAAATATAAGTTTGGTCTCTTTAAAATATTATTATAGGTTTAAGCCCAGCACGTTATATTTTTGACAAAAAATGTTTTTTTTACTTAAAGTTGTGTTTTTGTACATTGATGAATAATTGATCTTTACTTTTAATTAAGGATTGTTTTAATAGAAAGTGGCTTCGTACAAAAATGAGGTAGGTGTCAATTCAAAATAATATGCAACATGAAATTGGAGATGGAATTTATTGTTGTTCTCTAGTTAATTGTTAAAGGAATCAAGTCTTGTAATGCCAGTAGACCTTAATTATGAAATGATTTTTCTTTTGGCGGGCAGCAGCCACGGGGTAGATTTGATATTGGAAAGTGTGTGACAGTGTTAAGGTAACATGCATGGAAATATGATGCTTTTTGTCCATGGTAAAATTATTTTTTGTTAACATGATTTGCATACACAAATGGTATAGGAATTTTACGGTTTTGTCTAACATGCATAAATAAAATAGTCTAACATCATGTAATTGATTTCTTTATTTATAATTTTTTTTATCATATTTTATTTTATTTAATAGTGAAATTTATTGTTTCAATGGCGAAAATCAGTGTATGAGGTAAGACTTATGTCACTTATACATCATAGAATTGCTAGGTCTCGTATTGTTAAAAACTTATTTTTCACTATTGAATCAAGTGAGATAGTGAAATTTAGTGATAGATCGGTAAAATAACACTCGTATATGAATTACTATAATAACTGCTCAATAGCCACGTCAGGATCAAACTATTGTCTGATCGTAAACCAATCTTTGCAACACCACCTAAGGCATTGACACGATTGTGATCTAACCAAAGGTTATCGATCTGAACGTATCACCAGCAGTTGATGTCCACGAGAGAGCGACAAGGATAAGAAAGGAACAGTGCAGTCGTGTGGGAATAAGGAAGATAGTCGCCGGCAACCCTAGAGGCCAAACCAGATCAGAGAGTTATTTTGATCTTCCTCCTTTTAATTTAAAAAAAAAAAAAAAAACTCACCTCCTTTTCCTTTGAAAATAGGAATGTCATGATAATTGAAAGCATAAAACCAACACTTTCATAATTCAATGACTAATTTGGGTTTATGTCTGCGTCAGGGACTAAAGTAACAATGTCTTACACTTTTAGGGATTAAAATGAAGATTTACCCTAAACTAAAACTTTATCAACATCCATACTTTAATCAACTTTAAAATAAGAATCTAGAGCCTAACCATAATGTTATCGTGACTTTTTATAAATCTGTCTAATTTTAAATCACTATACAGTTCATACTTGTGTAGTATCCAAACACAAAATCTATAATACAAAGGTGCTCTGAAGGATCTAATAAAATCATTTAAGCTATACACGCAAAATAATTCTCAGCTTGCAACATCAGCACGACTGTACTTGAATTGTGTAATCAATCAAAGTATTATATCTTAGATATATTACTTTACAAAGCATTTTATACTTAAGACATGCATAGATAACCGATTTCTAAACATGGTAATAGGTTCAGTCAATTTATTCAGCATATTTGAGGTAAAGGAAATAATCACACATGCATATTACATTGTACATGAGTTAATGAAAAAGGAACTTACTTTCAACAAGTTAGACCAAACTTTCAACATACTCCTTAACAAAGAACCAACATATTCCATTGGTAATTGTAGTTAATGCTACACTATTATATCTTCTATTGTGTAGGTAATTGCTTGGTCGCCCAAGCCATTTTCAAATATCAATCTATCACCATCATATGAAAGGTACAATGGTACCAAAGGCGCCATATGAAGTCCTCGGTTGTATATATGGTCAAAAACACTTTGTAGATGTTGATAACTAATTCGAAGGAACTGAGTCCAAGACTCTTTAATTCCAAACTTCGTCACTCGCCATATTACAATATGAGTTTTATTAGAATTATAAGAAAAGCATAGATAGTCCATTAACACACTTATAGCTGGGCCAACATATACATGATTTTTATCAAAACCAGGAGGCAGTCGCATCTGCGTGTATGTATTGGTTCCCATATTAAGTGAAATAATAACATATTGCTCAACATCAAGATCATTGATGCCCAAAACAGCCAACCAATTAAAAGTGCCACTCAAACAAACACCAACATTTGCCCGGCGGTCATAGGTGATCAACTGAAGCGGAATAGTAGGGAAATTTTCAACATTTCTCCAGGCATTATCGCCCAAACTGAAAATTTTGGCCTCTATTGTCCTTACACTGTAACCATTAAATTTTATCGCCACTACCTTGTAACTGTCACTTGAACTATCATAACTGAATGTGAACTTGATAGATCTAGCTTTGTATGACCTACCACTAAAAAGGCGAAATATATGCCCTAATTTTCTAGATATTGTCCTTGTGGATGGGTTCCAAAAATGGAGCCAAAGGTCTTGAGACACAATTGAGTAACTAAGAATACAAATCAACCCATTACATGTACCAACAATCTCACAGATGACCTTGTCATTGATTGGGTGGATATTTTCATGAGTAAGGTAGCATGGATCCTCGTCAATAGTGATCGGAGAGTTGTTAAGTAAATCGCAAACTAGGACGGGTACAACATTCTTAGTATTTCTAGCGACTAGTGCAAGGTGAGGGTTTCGTGCAGATTGATTAAAGTGATATTTCACGAAGTTAGGATCGGTAAAGAGGGAGTTACAAGACTTACTCACACATCTCATTCGCATAAAGGATTTCACAGGTAAGCGAGAAAGCACTACGGTGATGAGCTCATTGGGGACAAATGTCGGCAACCGTGATGAATTGAATGGACGCCAACGCGACTAAGATGGAGATAGCTTCATTTTCACATCCATATACACACTGTTGTTGGGGACTTATGTGTTGAAAGTTAAATACTAATGTAATTGTTCTCAACTTGTGCCACCTTTGTCTTTTATTTAACTCTACTAATTATGAATGACTGAAAGCAACCAAAATGAATTATCTATATTCATTTATCAAATTAAATAATACTCATTTTTGAAAAACTTTTGTTTTTTTGGTCAACCGTTGATTTTTTTTATGGTAAAATTTGATGATAGTTGAAATACATTGTTAATTCTATTAAATAAAGGTTAATATATATATTGACACACATATAGACATAATTTGTATGTCATATTTTTTATTAACTAATATTTTATTAAGAAATGTTATTTTGACATCCATAAAATTGTGGCATACCATATAATTATACCATCCCACTACTTTTCCATTTTTTTCTTATTTTCTCTCTATGTCTCGTTTTGCATGCTGACACAAATTCAACTTCATTGCATACTGTGTGGTATTTGACAACTATTTTGGGTTGTACAAATATCACACCTCTATTTTATTTGTGTCAATTTTTATTAAAAAAACATTACATTTTTAAAAAATAAAAATGGATCTTGACCACTAATTAACTCTTTGACTGCTTTATAATAAAATAAAGGTTTGTAGTCAACACCAAAATTTAAATCAAATGACCTATTACTATAATATTTGGATATTAGTTTATAGTAGAATTAAATAGATAATTTTCCATCACAGTAATAAAAGAAAACTATTAAATTTTTTGACCCAATACTTAATATAATACCTAGTGCGAACAACTCAATGATAAAAAAAAATCACATGTTATGACATGGGTTTGATGAATATGCAATTATTCAACTTTTCAGCATTTGGTGTGTTTAAGTTTCACATTCGTCCCTAAGTTTTTTAGAACAATAAAAGAATTTCCATTGACGTGCATTCATAATCATCAATTTTTTAATTTAATCTTGATTACTATTAAATTCTTGACAAAAAATAATAATAATTCAAATTTATTTGACAAAGTAAAACTTGTTATACGTCAATGTATCAAAGTTAACTCGAATTATTATTTTCATTTTATTTTAAAGGACGCTAATTAGTACATGTTATACACACACATAAGACAAGATTCGTGACACCAAATCACAACTGTTCAGATTTATTTAATCTAAAGACTTCAATTTATTCATTTAACACTCTCACGTGACACTTTCTTCATTCTTTTTACACGTTCTTTCTGCTTTTCACATTTCTCCCTAAGTTTTTTAGAACAATAAAAGAATTTACATCGACATGCATTCATAATCATCAATTTTTTAATTTAATCTTGATTACTACTAAATTCATATAAATAATTGAAATTCTTGACAAAAAAGTAATAATAATTCAAATTTATTGACAAAGTAAAAAACTTGTTATACTATCAAAGATAACTCAAATTATTATATTCATTTTATTTTAAAGGACTCTAATTATTATGTTACACACACATATGAGACATGATCTGTTGACACTAAATTTCAACCGTTCAGATCTATTTAAATCTAAAGATTTCAATTTATTCATTTAACACTCTCACGTGACACTTACTTCATTCTTTTTACACTTTTTTTCTCCTTTTCTTCTGAAAATCCACCACCGTTTTTACCCTTTCTTTTCCTTTTTCTTCTGGAAATCCACCACCGTCAATAGAGAAATCCACCCATCGACCATAACATCGTCTCACAAATAACTGTTAATGTGTCCTTAAGGAATGTCTCAAGACATTGTGTTCACATCATTTGAAATGCTCTCTGTTCAATCAATGAAATTATGAGTTAAAAAAATTGAATCTCAAATAAGTGAGCCCCACATAATTTATTAGAACTCGTACGAACTTCAATTGAAATAGATTGTTGAAATTAATGAATTATTGACATTAAAAAATTTAGCTGGCATGAATATGAGAGGCTTCACATGTAGCTACAACCTCACAAACAAAAATGAAAGAAATGATGGCCACCTCTCCCTCTAGCTAGCCTTCTCTCCCACCCTTCAAATTTATCCCATCTTCCTATCCCCCTCCATTCTGCAAGTCTCCCACCTATGCCTATATTCCCCTCTACTCCATCCCATGCATGCATGTCTTCAAATAAATTGGCATTGTTTTCTTGTAGGGATTAAATGCAAATCCAGCCATAATTTGTTATTATATTGTTAGTATCTGGTAACGATCCATGTTACCATGTTGAAGGCTAGATATTGGTACGTTCTATAAAACAAGTCAACCATCATTCGAACTCATATCCAAATACCACAATCCATATCAGAATCAATTTACCCCTACGCTTATCTATCGGAGGGTTAGGGAGATAACTACCATACACTTTGTTCCGGTGTGTATCTACCAGAAAGATCATCATATAAGACAGAACATATGTTTAGTACTTTTATTTTCTTTTTTACACTCAACTTGAATTTTCTTCTAAATCTTGCTATTTCTCTTCCATACAAAAAAAAAAAAACTATCATACTTTTCGTGGTTGGGTGGGACCTAAATTACTAGCGTCCTCATTCATTCATACATTGAATTGCAATGCTTTCTTTAAAGAGTTACAGAGATACACTATTGACAACACAACACTAGTAACCCACAACCATTTAAAAACAAAAACAAAACACTAGTAGCCTACAACATACATACAACTCCACATAATTTCCCATCACTCTAATTATTTTTCCATTAATTTTTCCATTATATAGATCAATTATCACCTATCACCAAACCCATTAAAAATTAGCGACGCCAACTATTCACACTTTTTATATAACTACAGAAAAACATGCCAAAATCCATCAAGACTTGGGACAGAAGCATCATAAGTCATAAGATAAAGCACAATATAGGCTATGAGTAAATAGTTTGTTTCTTCCATACTACTCCAATGCTTTTGTCTAAGACGTAATTGAGAATTTTTTACTTTATTAACTTCCTAAATAACTTCGTTAGTATAGCAGTAATTTTCACTACCCTACCTTAAATTACATGTGACTCTTTCACTTTTGAACTATTAATCATCTCATTTCTTCTACTCCATTTGTCTTTCTCTCTTCAGTTTTTGATAGATTATTAGCTCGAGCAATTTGTCCCTATTATGCACCAAAACAAGCATAGAAAGTCTTGAGATCAAGATAAAAATACAAAGAATAGTGAAAGTTGAACAACATTTAAACGAATGACTCGTATACTATCAAAATTTTAAGTAAATATATAGTCTATAATCCACATGTGTTATTACTCAAAATCAATGATCGTTCGAACCCCATCACGACGTAACACTCGACAAACTCATTTTAATCATTATACACAAAAGAAACATTATAGCAAAGCAATGGTCCACAACAAGTGTATTGATGTTTGTTGTCCACAACATCATAGTTACACCTTTTCATTACAATTTCCACTTTAATTAATTCTCATTCTTTATAGAACCTTCCCCAACACCACACTTCACTTCACTTCAACTCACTACTCTTATCTCTCTAATCTTCAATGAACTCCATTCCTCTCTTTGTGATATGCTTTCTCATACAACTCTTCACATTCCAAAAATCAGCACGTGCCACACTCCCCGGCACGTGGGAGCTTCTAGTCCCAAACGCAGGTATAGCCTCAATGCACACAACAGTAACACGCTTCAACACCGTTATCCTCTTAGACCGAACCAACATCGGTCCAACCCGTAAACTCCTCCCAAAAAACCATTGCCGGTTCACCAAAACCAAACCGGATTGTTACGCTCATTCAGTCCTCTTCGACCCAATAAAAAACCAACTCCGTCCCTTAAAAATCCTCACCGACACATGGTGCTCTTCCGGTTCATTTCTCCCAAACGGTTCACTTTTACAAACCGGGGGTGACTTAGACGGGTTCAAAAAGATCCGAATATTCAACCCGTGTGATTCAACCGGGTCTTGCGATTGGGAAGAGTTAAACGACGTCGAATTAAGCGAAGGTCGTTGGTATGCGACGAATCAAATTCTTCCAGATGGTTCCGTCATCATCATCGGTGGAAGAGGTTCAAACACAGTTGAATTTTACCCGAAACGCGAAAACAGTGTCGTTTTGTTTCCGTTTCTGCAAGAAACCGAAGATACACAAATGGATAATTTATACCCGTATGTTCATCTTCTTCCTAACGGTAACCTTTTCGTGTTCGCAAACACGAAATCGGTTATGTATGATTTTAACGAAAATCGTGTGGTTCGGGTTTACCCGGAGTTAACGGGTGGACCGAGGAATTATCCGTCGGCGGGGAGTTCGGTGATGCTGGCTTTAGAAGGTGAATTTTCTGATGCGGTGGTTGTTGTTTGTGGCGGTGCTCAATACGGTGCGTTTCTTGAACGGAATACGGATATTCCGGCGCATGGGAGTTGCGGGCGGATATTAGCGACGGGATCCGACCCGGTTTGGGAAATGGAGGATATGCCGTTTGAGAGAATAATGGGTGATATGGTAATTTTACCAAACGGTGATGTTTTGATTATAAATGGAGCTATGAAAGGTACACAAGGTTTTGAAATGGGTTCAGATCCGTGTTTGAATCCGGTTTTATATAGACCTGGTGAACCGGTTGGGTTACGGTTCATGGTTTTGAATCCGGGTACTGTGCCGAGACTTTATCATTCGACGGCGAATTTGTTACCGGATGGACGGGTTTTACTAGCGGGTAGTAACCCGCATGTTTTTTATCGTTTTGAGGATGTTGAATTTGCTACGGAGTTAAAAATTGAGGCGTTTTCGCCAGAGTATTTGGATTCAGATAAGGTGAATATTCGACCCGAGATATTGGAAGTGCCTGAAAAGGTATTGTATGGTGTAGGGTTTGATGTTGTTGTGAGTGTACCTTTGCCAGTTGTGGGAATTATTGAAGTGAATTTAGGTAGTGCTCCTTTTGCTACACATAGTTTTTCACAAGGTCAACGGTTGGTCAAACTTGGGGTTAGCTCTGCGGTGGTCGATGGTGATGGGAGGTGGAGGATCCAATGTACGGCCCCACCAAGTGGGATGGTTGCGCCGCCAGGTTATTATATGGTGTTTGCTGTTAACCAAGGTGTGCCAAGTGTGGCACGTTGGATACATGTGTCATAGTGTGGATAATTTTTATGTCGACAAAGAGACGAAGTGGTAAAATTCACAAACACAATTGTAAGATTTCAAATTCATGTGAATAACGTTTATTTGTCAATTGCGCTACGTCTTACGAACATTTTATTTTTTAATTTAAGCAAATGTAATTGTATTTAGTGTTTTTTTTCGAGACTTTGTAGTTACATTAAAAGTGTGAATAGTTGTCCTCATAAACTTAACTTAATTAGTAGCAACAATACATAATATATGCAAAGTCCACAAGTTCAAATCCCAACTACCACATAAGAAGAAAAAAAAAAGTGTGAATAGTTGGCGTCGTTGAATTTCTAGTGGGTTTGGTGTTGATAAATGATGATTGATTTATAAATGGGAAAAAATAGTAAAAGAAAATTATGTGGATGGTGTTGTCAATAGTGTATCTATCTTTAAAGAGAAGCATGACATGTAATTCAATGTCTGTACTAGGACTCTTGTAATTTAGGTCCCACATAATACTAGTACTAGTACTATTATTGTTGTTGTAATTGTAGGCCAGTATTATTAAATTATTTTATTCAAAAAAAAGATGGTGGATTTTTTGAATAGGCCATATCAAACCTATAACCTTCTACAAGGACGATTATCACTACTAACAATAATAATAACAATTACTGCATGGTTGATTGGTTTGATTGTCCAAACTCTATTTCTTCTCTATGTTTGAGATGAAATGAAGTCATAAACTATTAGAAATGAAGTCATAAACTATTAATTTTAACAATGATGAAAAGAAATATGTTTCTTTTAACCAAGTCATTAGTGTCAAGTATTTGATCGATTTTTTTATGATTAATCTCTATTAGAGAATTTTGCTGATCATCTTTAATGAGCTCTCTTTTTTCAATCAATTTTTTTCTGTATGTAAGACTCAATATGAGGTCTTGCTTTCACTCTAATCGATGTAATGTTGGTAAAGATATATATTTTGAATGCATATGTTTTATAAGTTTTGTATATAGTCTTTTAATGGCATTTGGTCAACTGCAAATTTTTCTATGGATTCAATCGTCTACATATTGTAAGGTTTCTTTACTGATATTTATTCTAGATATATATAAATGAACGGCCACAAATTATAAGACTTTTAAATAGTCGTTTTTCTTATGCAAAATATTTAAGGTGAGAAGATGGTTTCGAATCCAACTTAATACTCCATGGTTTAAAGGGTATAAATTTACAATGATCTTAATCTTAGAATATTAACGGAGTTCGAACTTGAAATGTCTGAATCTAAGACGTATTTTTTAACCACTAGTATAAACTTTTAAAGTTATATTCCTTTGTTTTGAAATATGAGGAGTGTGGGGTGAGCAAGCATATTAGAAAGAGAAGGATTGTGTCCATTGAAGGTTATAGTGGAAGTGAAGTGTGGTGTTAAGCTGGGGAAGCTTCTATAAAGAATGAGAATTGATGTTGAAATTGTAATGAAAAGTGAACCTATAATGTTGTGGTCAACAACAGCTTTGTTGGGGACCATTGTTTTGATGTCCAATTTTTTTTTCTTTCTTTCTTTTGTATGGAATGATTAAGATAAGGTTTATAAACAAAATTGGAAGGCTTAAGTTTTGATATAATTATTCATGTTAAAAGGAATAAAAATGAAGTTTAATTGTGAATACAATAATTGATAGATAGTGTAAAAATTTAATATCTCAATAACTTATAATCAATCATATATATGAGGGATATAAAATGACTTCAAGAGCAACACTAAAGAGTTACTCCTAATTATAGACTTTGATTTTAATTAACTTTTTATTTTAGTTGTCTTTTGGCTTATTCTAGATTTTGCATATTATGAAATAAATGGAAATCTCAATACAATGTTGTTGAATATGATAGAAAACAGGAACTAGCCATGAATAATGTTGCTCTAGCCAAAAAAAATAAAAATCAACCACTATATTCTCTTGTCTCTTAACAAAACTCACATTAAAGTTTGTTGAGTCGTTTAAATGTTTGAACACACGAAGTGATTTTCCCTCAACAATTGGGAGAGAGAACAGAATGTGATCTATGTTAGCCATAAATAATAAATGATCCAAGATGGTCTTGTAGATACACACCAAACGTGGTGCACTTCTGCTATCTAAAAACCCCTCATCACCATTACATTTCACATAACCAACTTGAGGAGGAGACCACATGCCCTCCTCCATATGCAGGCTCAGATGAATTGTTTTTATTTTTGTTTTATTTGATACTTTTTGTGTTATTTTTGTGAACTTTTTTAACTAGTATCATTTTTCTTTAATATTGTCGGGCCAACATGTGGGTCCACAATAGAAAATAAGTGAGGTGAAATTGAAGCAAAAGGAACAAATTATGATTGTAAATAGAATGATACTAGATGAGGCCAAAATAAATTTCCAGATTTATTGATTTGTTTCTTTTCAAAAAAATAACTAAATACTCTTTCTTTCAAAAAAAAACATTATTGAAGAAGTCTATGAAATAAAGGGAATGAATGGATTTGTGTTTTAATTCGAGTTTCTGGGTTGTTCCGAAAGTGTGGAAGATATGAGGGCTAGAGGAAGAAGATGAGTGATTATGGGGAAGAATTTGGGGATTTTGGGGAGAGTGTGAACTAACGTGTGAAAGAGAAGAAAAATTGGAGATTCGATACATCAACTTACATAAACCCATCTTTAATCTCAGCTCTTCCTTTTTAATCTAATGGCTACTATTTATTCCTACCATTTTTACGTATAAATGTTATTCTCACTTGATATGCTCCCTATATATATACTAGAATGTTATCGTGACTTTTTATAAATTTGTCTAATTTTGAAATCACTATGCAGCTTATACTTGTGTAGTATCGAAACAAGTATGAAAAATAGAAATTATACATAATTGGATGCGCTCTATCATCAACATTGTGAAGCTTATTTAACTAGTATCACCATCATAAAGACATATGGTAATCAAGCTTCAAAGCACAAATATACCTAATATGAAAGCATATAAGTTAATAAAAAAACTATAATAATCAATTTGAGATAAGAAAAGATCTATTGTAGCTATCATGTAGTTAATTGAATTCGCATAGGATTAACTACTGATATTATTGGCCACCAAAATTTGTAGCGAAACTTAGAAATTATTTAAACCATGTTACAAAAGCACAACTAGTAATGTTACAAAATGTTGCTCCAACAAGCCAATTTATTGTTGCCATCCTGCCATCTACCACGTCCACGAATAACCCTGATGTCCTCGAAAAAGGAATTTGGATCTATAATTTATAAAGGTCTGCAGTCAGGTTGATGAGTGAAACAACAAAACAACAAATAAGAACAAGAACTATGTGGACACTTGATGCATAATTCTAAAAATGCAGCCATAATTGAGGGTGAAAAAATACACTTTACGCATGATGCCTAGAATACAAGTTTGCACTATAGTTGACACAAAGGTTGTGTTATTAGACATTAGATTATGTAATAATGTCATTCTAGCCTTTTTTCTTGATAATTAATAATTTTATTGATAGCATCAAATTCCAGCCACATAACAAGCAAAACTCTACCCACCTTTTATATGAAGGGGTGCAAAGATCTCACCCTAGCAAATGCATGAATTTGACTAAGATAAACACAAAATCTATAATACAAAGATGCTCTGAAGGAGCTAACAAAATCATATTAGCTATAAAAGCTAAATAATTCTCAGCTTGCAAAGTCAGCAGGACTGTACTTGAATTGGTCTAATCAAACAAAGTATGATATCTTAGATATATTGCTTATCAAAGCATTTTATACATAAAACATACATAGATAACCGATTTCTAAACATGGTAATAGGTTTGGTCAATTTATTCAGCATATCTGAGGCAAAATATTGAAGTAAAGGAAATAGTCACACATGCATATTACATTGTACATGAGTTAATGAAAGAAGAACTTACGATCAATACGTCGAAACCAAACTTTCAACATACTCCTTAACAGAGAACCAACTTATTACATTGGTAATTGTAGTTAACTTTACACTATTATCTCTTGTAGATAATTGCTTGGTCGTCTAAGTTGCTTGCCAATATCAATCTATGACCGTCATCTGAAAGATACAATGGCACCAATAGAGCCGTATAAAGTCTTCGGTTGTATCTATGGTTAAAAACACTTTGTAGATGTTGATAACTAATTCGAAGGAACTGAGTCCAAGACTCTTTAATTACAATATGAGTTTGATTAAAATTATAAGAAAAGCATAGATAGCCCATTAACACACTTATAGTTGGGCAAACATATACAGAATTTTTATCAAAACCAGGAGGCAGTCGCATCTGCGTCCATGTATTGGTTCCCAAATTAAGTGAAATAATAACATATTGCTCAACATCAAGAACATTGAAGTCAAAAACAGACAACCAATTAAAAGTGCCACTCAAACACACACCACCCTTCACCTGGTAGTCATAGCTGATCAACTGAAGCGGAACAGCAGGGAAAATTTCAACATTTCTCCAAGCATTTTCACCCAAACTGAAAATTTTGGCCTCTATTGTCCTCACATTGTAACCATTAAATTTTATCGCCAGTACCCTATAGTTATCACTTGAACTATCATAACCGAAAGTGAACTTGATAGATCTAGCTTTGTATGACCTACCTCTGAAAAGGCGGAATATATGCCCAATTTTTTTAGATATTTTCCTTGTGGATGGGTTCCAAAAATGGAGCCAAAGGTCTTGAGACACAATTGAGTAACTAAGAATACAAATCAACCCATTACATGAACCAACAATCTCACGGATGACCTTGTCATTGATTGGGTGGATATTTTCATGAGTAAGGTAGCATGGATCCTCGTCAATAGTGATCAGAGAATTGTCAAGTAAATCGCAAACTGGGACGGGTACAACACTCTTAGTATTTTTAGTGACTAGTGCAAGGTGAGGGTTTCTTGCAGATTGAATAAAGTGCAATTTCACAAAGTTAGAATCGGTAAAGAGGGAGTTACAAGGCTTACTCACACATCTCATTCGCATAAATGATTTCACAGGTAAACGAGAAAGCACTACGGTGATGAGTTCATTGGGGACAAATGTCGGCAACCGTGATGAATTGGATGGACGCTGACGCGATTGAGATGGAGAGAGCTTCATTTTCACATACATGTACTGTTGTTGGGGACTTGTGTGTTGAAGGTTGAATACTAATGCAATTGTTCTCAACGTAGTGCCACCTTTGTCATTAATTTAACTCTACAAATTATGAATGACTGAATGCAACCAAAATGAATTATCTATACTCATTTCACAAAATAAATAAAACTCATTTTTAAAAGACTGTTTGTTTTGGTCAACCGTTGATTTTTTTGTTATGGTAAAATTTGATGATAGTTGAAATACGTTGTTAATTATATTTAGTAAAGGTTAATATATAGATATATATATAGACACATATAGACATAATTTATATGGTCATATTTAGGATTAACTAATATTTTATTTGGGTCATTTTTTCTTAAAAAACATTCCATGTTTAAAAAATAAAAATAAAAATGGATCTTGACCACTAATTAATTTTTTTTAGGAAGACCACTAATTAACTTTTTGACTATTTTATAATAAAATAAAAGTTTGTAGTCAATGCCAAAATATAAATCAAATGACCTATTACTATAATATTTGGATTTTATTTATAATATAATTAAATAAATAATTTTCGATCACAGTAATATAAAGAAAACCATTAAATGATTTATATTTTGGTGTTGACTACAAACCTTTATATTATTATAAAGCAGTCAAAAAGTTAATTAGTGGTCTTTCTAAAAAAAAGTTAATTAGTGGTCAAAATCCATTTTTGTTTTTATTTTTTAAAAAAGAAATGTTTTTTAGAAAAATTGACCCAAATAAAATATTAGTTAATCATAAATATGACCATACAAATTATGTCTATATGTGTGTCTATATATATATAATTAACAATGTATTTCAACCATCATCAAATTTTACCATAACAAAAAAATCAACGGTTGACCAAAAAATTAAAGTCTTTTAAAAATGAGTTTTATTTACTTTGTGAAATGAATATAGATAATTCATTTTGGTTGCTTTCAGTCATTCATAATTTGTAGAGTTAAATAAATGACGAAGGTGGCACTACGTTGAGAACAATTGCATTAGTATTCAACTTTCAACACACAAGTCCCTAACAACAGCACGTAGGTGTGAAAATGAAGTGATCTCCATCTCAGTCGTGTCGGCGTCCATCCAATTCATCACGGTTGCCGACATTTGTCTCCAATGAGCTCATCTATGTAGTGCTTTCTCGTTTACCTGTGAAATCCTTTAGGTGGATGAGATGTGTGAGTAAGCATTGTAAGTCCCTCTTTATCGATCCTAACTTCGTCAAATTGCAGTTTAATCAATCTGCATGAAACCCTCACCTCGCACTTGTCACCAGAAATCCTAAGAGTGTTGTACCCGTCCTAGTTTGCGATTTACTTGACAAGTCTCTGATCACTCTTGACGAGGATCCATGCTACCTTACTCATGAAAATATCCACTCAATTGACGATAAGGTCATTCGTGAGATTGTTGGTTCATGTAATGGGTTGATTTGTATTCTTAGTTACTCAATTGTGTATCAAGACCTTTGGCTCCATTTTTGGAACCCACCCACAAGGACAATATCTAAAAAAATTGGGCATATATTTTGGCTTTTCAGAGGTAGGTCATACAAAGCTAGATCTATCAAGTTCACTTTCGGTTATGATAGTTCAAGTGACACCTATAAGGCAGTGGCGATAAATTTTAATGGTTACAATGTAAGGACAATAGAGGCCAAAATTTTCAGTTTGGGTGAAAATGCCTAGAGAAATGTTGAAATTTTCCCTGCTGTTCCGCTTCAGTTGATTAGCTATGACTACCAGGCGAAGGGTGGTGTGTGTTTGAGTGGTACTTTTAATTGGTTGTCTGTTTTTGACTTCAATGTTCTTGATGTTGAGCAATATGTTATTATTTCACTTAATCTAGGAACCAATACATGGACGCAAATGCGACTGCCTCATGGTTTTGATAAAAATCTTGTATATGTTTGCCCAACTATAAGCATGTTAATGGGATGGGGATTTTTAGCTATGTTTTCCACTGTTGCGTATTATTTTTGGAACTATGTTGTTGAACCCTTGAATTAAGATTTTTAATTAAGTTGCTTATGTTGAGGCCGTAGTGCCAAAGTTGTTGAACTATGAATCTATTTTCCGCTGTGATGTCATTGAAATTTTGACAAGGTTGTTTTAATAAATAGTAACTTTACTCTATTTATATTTTAAATGTAGTGTGATATCCCGTTTTACGTTGAATACTCTAATTATTTGTATTATTTACATTGTTGGGAAAACGGGGTGTTACAAGAACCCTAGAGGACTACCAGGTGTTGGCCGTGACTTATCCTAAGTATGACTTAAGTCAAATACCACAATGGTTTCTCCTCAAGGTAGTTATTGATGCATATGCAAGAAAGGAGTCGAAGAAGAAAAAGCAAGAGGATACATGCCTGATGAAGATTCTAATTTCGAAGATGAGGAGGAAGACAAGGAGTCTGAAGGCCATGGGCTCCCGAGCAAAAGTTAGACATATTCGTCATGTTCAAGATGTAAACACGCGTTGAATAGGAGGCAACCTATTTTGTCCGGACTGAGACGTAAAACAACCGCTAAATGGGAGACAACCCATCCTTTTATTTTTCCGCATTTGTTTTCCTTAAGCTAAGCTGCGATTTCCTTTTGATCAATTCCATGTAAAAGTTTAAAACATGTAAAAGCAAATCAAAGAACAATTTGTTAGACAAATAAAAACCTTATTCAATTAGATAGACTAATAAACATTGTTACAAATGAAAACCTTATTCAATTAGAATACAACATATGATATATTGGAATTTACATATCTAGTTTAATCTGATAAAACACAATCATGACAAAAAAGAAGTGTAGAACGAATATAAACTATTAGTATTTGTTAAGTAACTAGAAAGAGAATGAAAATAATGCAGCATGTTTCATTGTATGAAGATCGAGAGAAATTTATGCATCAACACTTTTAAGTTGGAGTAAAAAGGGTTACTCCAGAGTCCCCAACAATGGCTAAGCTTCTTTTATTTATTTATTTATTTATTAGTACTTGATAGTAGTACTGAAAATTGACAAAAAAAAGAAAAAGAAAAAGGCTAATAGACTAAAAAGGATAATTCAACTTCAATTAAAAAAATTGCTCTGTTGTTCACTCACTCAGGTGAATAATAAAGTAATGTAACGTTTGGTAGTGTTCACCTTTAAAAAAAACTGCAATGTAATTTAAAAAATACAAGGGCATCATTAATTTAGGCCAAAATTAAGCTTGGTTTATTTTATCCCACTCGTGCAACAATTGAACGTATTTTTTTTAATGAACAACCAATATAATTTATTTAAAAATCATGTAAGATTTGTATGTTTTCATATTGCTTGTGTTTATGCTACACCTTTTTTTCTAATTTAAATATGAATGAAAACATTGAATGAATATAGATCAATAAATAGTGGTAACAACTTAACATTTACTTGTTCCAGTTTAAATAAAGATAACTAAACAACAGATCAGCAAGAAACACGCCTAAGCACAGTCGCTAAAAGAGAAAAAAGAATACTTTATGTTGTCCTTTTTCACAGCTGATCCAAGTTCCACAATATCAAATAGAAAACAAAAAAAACGTTAGATAGATAGATCTGATTAAAGAGTATTACAAAGGATAAACTAACTAAGAAAACCATAAACAGAAGAGAAGAAGAAGAAAAAACAACAATGTGGAGCCAGGATTTTTAAATAGTGGGGGATCCATTACACGAAATTTGTTGGGAGAGTTGGCGTGGTTGATTTTACGGTTCCATAAAACAAGGAGGAAGAGTTTTCATTTTTCTCATTGAAAAAGAGAGAAAGAGATGATTGTAGGTGAGTTTAGAAATAAAATCTCACAAAAACGGCATATAAGGTGAATATTGCCTCCACTTATAAACATTTATTCATGTAATCTCTCAACCGTTGTGAGATATTTTAATAGATAGTGAGGCGGAGTGTGATAAAATTGGTTATTTTAATTTAAAAAATTAAATATATGAGAGAGTGTAACATGTTTTGTTTGTGTGGTGGGGAAATCAAAATAAAGTAAATAAATTGTATGTAAGATCTATACGGTAATATTCCAATTCAAATATTTAATTTGTGTGCAAAATCTAATATGGGTATATTACAAGAATAATGGGGGATGTTAAGGAAATGTTTGTGCAGGCAGGAGCCCACACAACCTTGTGTGTGGCTCCACCACTGACAACAGAGGATAATAACATATCTTTTAGTGTCAAACAAAACCAAGATCCAAGAACCAGACCAACCATGCAAAAAGAAAATAAATTAAAACTGTTAATACGAATCAAAGCATGAATAATCAAAGAATCAACAAAAACCTATGAACATAACAATTTTAAAACTAAAAAACTTCCTTAATCACAGATCTGGAGATGAGAATCACGAAAACGAAACTGAAATTTGATGGTGGTTGAGATTGAGACGTGAATGAAGAAAAAAATGAGAACATAGTAGAGAAACAATGATGATGAATGGATATGGGAATCACAGTGGGTGTGGTGTTATCTCTGTCATTTTCTAGGTGGTTTGTTGTGTGGTCGGCGGCTAGCGTTTGTTTTCGGGAGAGAAAATGGTCACATCGGCTGCTAGGGTTTCTTTGGTGAAATGAGTGAAAGTGTGGTGTGCTGCGTAAAAGTCTGAGTTTAACTATATGCTCAAAACGATACCATTCTACATAAAAATATATTAAAATAATAATAATAATAATAATAATAATAATAATAAATGATACACTCGGACGGTTACAGGTTCTAATGGCCCATATCTCTCCAACCGGTCCGAACCACAATTACCCAAACAAAACTGATTTAGTCACCTGTATAACCCACCCACCCGACACAAAACGACTCATTTCCTTTAAATGCACTCGATTTTCACGGGTTCAGGTCAGGTTGGATCTAATTGTCCACCCCTAGTTGCTAGCACTACTCTACAATGTAATGAATGGAGAAAGAAAATTTAAAGGTGCACATTTGGAAAATGTAAAAAGACGAGAGGAGAATTTGAGAGAACACATTATTCAAATAGAGGCTTACACATTTATCGCAAATATTTCATGTGGTTTTATAGCCTTTCACATATACACATATCATCTTTTTAAGTTTTTGTTTCGACCTTTTTACTTTTCATGCTTTTGCACGAGTCGCAATTACACATATACGAGAGTAAAAGAATCATTTCTCTATTCAAAGCGCATACCATGGATAAATCTAAACAACTTTTCAAAAATTAAGATTCAATTATAATTTTTCGTGTTATAACGAATAAACATCTTTTTTAATCCTAAAATAAAAAAAAAAATACTATACTACTCATGCGTTGAATTAATGGATGTAATTGTCACCCTTATTGCTAAATGTTGAACTCTCCAAACACTAAGATTCAAATCATGATTTACCGCTTTATAACAAGTAACCGTAAAACTAAGCTCACTACACTCCCACCAAAACAAATCGATGCCTCACCATTCATCGTTACTATATCTCAACATGTCTCTCTCGCATATATCATCTCATATATAAGATAAGATGAATTAATAATGAATGTAATTGCCACCCTTAAAAGACTAGCACTAAACGTTAACACCTCTCCGACAACCAAGATTTGAATCATGATTTGCCGCATTATAACAAGTAGCCGTTAAACTGAGCACATTACACTCCCTCCAAAACAAATCGACGCCTCTCTCATTCATCATTACTATATCTCAGCATTTCTTTCGCACATATCTCATCTGGATATAAGTTATGATTAATTAATAGATGTAATCCTCACCCTTAAAGACCAGCACTAAACGTTAACACTTCTCCGACAACCAAGATTCAAATCATGATTTGCCGCGTTATAACAGGTCGCCGTCTTTTTCTTACATAAAAAGCAAAAAAACCTCCCGCCAAAACACATTGCCGCGCCATTGCCATTCATCATTTCTATATCTTCAGCGTTTTCACTCTCACACTTTCGAGTTAACCCTAGATCCAATTCTCTCTTCTCTCCGCCGCGGCACCACCGAATCCAACCTTATCCAAGGTGAGAAATCCTTCATTTCTTTTCAATTTCACATTCTTCTATCATAGATCTGAAAAACCCTAAAAAAACATTTTTCACCGGTCCATTTTTTATTCATACATGTTTAAATTCGATTGTGCCTTTTATTCATCTTTAAGGTTAATTTGTTAGAATTCAAAGATTTGGGTCAACATTTGAGTTATTTGTTTCTAGTGTGAATGCTGAATCGTTTTTTTTTTGTTGCTGTTATTTGAAATATTGTTTCTTTAGAATTTAGATTTAGATTTAGATTAACCTGTTTTGATGAGACAAACCCTAGTTTTTTATAGCTTCAGTAGAGAGGTTTTGAAAGAAAAAAAAGGATTGTGTTTTGTGGAAAATTGATGATTTCATACCAATTAGGTTTTTGAAGTTGGATCTGATATACCCTTAATGTTTGTTTTGTTCAGATTTTGTCTAAATTTTGATGGTAGTGTTAAATTGGTATTATACTTGCATGTTTGGTGTTTTACTTGGTTTGTTTGAGTTTTGATGTTCTGTCTGTACCTGTATCATTTTGATTTTGCTTCATTTTTTTCTGAATTGTTTGTTTTTTAGAGTAATTGTTTGTTTTATAGCTTCAGAAGAGAGGTTTTGAAAAATCAAAGGATTGTTTGTCTGGAAATTTGATAATTTGACCAATTAGATTTTCATATTTGATAATTTGATGTTTTTTGTTGTTGTGTTCAGATTGTCTGAATTTTGATTGTTGTATTACATTGGTAATTTACTTGCTTGTTTGGTGTCTTGCTTGCATTGCTTGAGTTTTTGATTTTGTATTTACATTGATTTGAGGTTGCTTCATTTTGCATTTGCCTGGTGGTTGCTTAGTGGTGCTTAATGTGATAGATTTAGTACTAGGTTTCTTGTCTTGTTCACAACGGTTCTGTTTATGTTTATATAGAGACGTAGAATCTTGCTTTGGTGATAGCATTTTTGTTAATGTTAATTATGTTGATCGATTGTTGGAATTAATGTAGGTTGCAAAGTGCTTTGTTCATTTGCTGGATTGGACACTAAAGGTATTTGTATTTAACAATTTTTTAAATCATTTGAGCTTTGTAGCATGTTCAGTTCTAGAACAGGAGGTGTTGCTTTCATAAAAAAAAGATGAGTTGCCATGGGTTCTTCTAACTATGTATTCTTTTTTACTGATTTCAGTGGTTTGAAATTCTCATGTCAAACCTAGGAAGAGAAAACCGAATGGAGCGTTGTAGTCATCTTCATTATATCAAAACTGTCAAAGGTGGGTTTGTTACAGAAGTCCTTAATGTATCTCGTGGGCGACCAAAACTTAAATTCAAAAATCTTTCAGATATACATGAACGCGAGAGTTTGTTGTCTGACGATGACGATGCAACGGCTGTAAGATCATGCATTGATGTAATGGAGGAAGGAATAGTGAAAACTGAACCTGATGTTTGGGCATGTGATGTTGATGATGGTGATGTTCAGACAATCCATAACATGGATGATGAAGTTGGTGGAGATGATGATATTTCCATTTTAACACTCAAGCAAATTAAAGATAGCTGCAAAGCAAGGAAGAGAAAACGCTCACAAGGTCTCGACTCTTCCAACATAAAAATAAAAATTGATGATCCATCATCCCCGGAAGACTACATGGAAAAGCTGCAAACAGAAGATGATCCTGATTTCATGGAGACTCTCAGTATCTTGAAAACTAAATTATCAAAGAATATGAAGACCAAGAAGAAGAAGTGCGGGAAGGACCACCCAATGTCCTCCCCAGAGATTGTGCCAGTTGACCAATCAGAAAAGATACTAGACGGTCAAGAGTTCTCACCTTCTAGTGGAGATTCAGCTGGTCTTGCTGAAGTTAAATTTGATTGTCCTGAAAATGATTGTTACAATGGGCAAGATGACTGTTCCGGTAGAGAAAGCAAAGGAGACCACCCAATGTCCTCCCAAGAGACTGTGCTAGTTGACCAATCAGAAGAGATACTAGACGGTCAAGAGTTCTCACCCTCTAGTGGAGATTCAGCTGGTCTTGCTGAAGTTAAATTTGACTGTCCTGAAAATGATTGTTTCAATGGGCAAGATGAGTGTTCCGGTAGAGGAAGTAAAGAAGACCACCCAATGTCCTCCCAAGAGGCTGTGCTAGTTGAACAATCAGAAGAGATACTAGACGGTCAAGGGTTCTCACCCTCTAGTGGAGAATCAGCTGCTCCTGTTGAAGTTAAATTTGATTGTCTTGAAAATGATTGTTTCGATGGGCCAGATGACTGTTCCGGTAGAGAAAGTAAAGAAGACCACCCAATGTCCTCCCAAGAGGCTGTGCTAGTTGACCAATCAAAAGAGATACTAAACGGTCAAGAGTTCTCACCCTCTAGTGGAGATTCAGCTGCGCCTGTTGAAGTTAAATTTGATTGTCCTGAAAATGATTGTTTCAATGGGCCAGATGACTGTTCCGGTATAGAAAGTAAAGAAGACCACACAATGTCTTCCCAAGAGATTGTGCTAGTTGACCAAGCAGAAGTGATACTAGACGGTCAAGAGTTCTCACCCTCTAGTGGATATTTAGCTGCTCCTGGTGAAGTTAAATTTGATTGTCCTGAAAATGATTGTTCCGATGGGCCAGATGACTGTTTCGGTAGAGAAAGTAAAGAAGACCACCCAATGTCCTCCCAAGAGATTGTGCTAGTTGACGAATCTGAAGAGATACTAGATGGTCATAAGTTCCCACCGTCTAGCGGGGATTCAGCTGCTGCTGTTGAAATGAATTTTGATTGTCTTGAGAATGATTGTTTCAATGAGCCAAATGACTGTTCCGGTAGAGAAAGTAAAGAAGACACAGAAATAACTCTAGAGTGGAATTTGCAGAATGAATTAAATAACAAATGGATTGACTTTTTTCATATTCCAATACGGATGGTGAAGCCATCTGATATGGATATTGTTATAAGTAATTCTGATGAACTAAGCATCAACCAGTCTGCAAACTTTCCTGCAATTGAATTTGAAGATTACGATAACTCTGATATTTTTGACAATCAACTTGATGATGACGCTGATGTACTAGTCTCACCACCTGAAGTGGCTAGTGATAAAGATCTTGACTCTGTAGGTCTTGAGGTTAGAGATGATAATAGTTTACTCACTGATTGCAGTGAAGATGAATATACAGCTGGTGCTGAGATTCTATATAACTCCTGCGCCACTAATGAACATGGACTCAATCCTGATGGGTATCTGGTTTGTCGCTCAGATGATTCACCTGAATACGGGGAGAAGCAATCATTTGCTTCCGAAGGTGATGATGTCATTGGCACACCAGTCTCACCACCTAAAGTGGCTAGTCATGATTTGGAGCTTAGAGATGATAATACTTTACTCGATGACTGCAGTAAAGATGAATTTACATATGGGGCTGAGGTTCAGGATAAACTCTGCTCCACTACTGAACAAGGCCTCAATCCAGATGGATGTCCGGTTCGTCTCTCTGATGATTCACCTGAATACGACGCGAAGCAATCTTTAGTTTCCTTATATGATGGTGAGAGGATACATGTCAAAGAGGCTACTGATGAATTGACTTCTTGCGATGAACATGAAGGTAGTTCAAAGCTGCATGGTCCTGAAAGGTTATTGTCAAACAGAAAGGTGAAGTTATTATCTCAATTTTTATTGACTTAATTTTTTTATTTCTTTTTCTCATTAGTTCGTTTTTCTTCAGGCCATTTCACCATCTTCTCAGGAAAAGCTCTGCAAAGCCATGGAGACCATTGATATCAGTCATAGAAACAATCTAAGTAAGTGCTTTAAGTATTTTGATTTGATCTAAATCAATAAATGATAACCACATTATAGAATCCTCCCACATTTTTTTTTAACTATAAACCCAACAATCTTTTTTTTTCTTTTCTTTCTGACAAATAAACCCAACAATCCGGATAGACGAAAAATTTATTGAGCAAAAATATGGTTGTATAGCTATGGCCTACATGAAAACTATCATGATATGAAAAAGTGAAACCTTGCTGCTGTTGTAGTCATAGTAATGCTTGAAATTGCCGTGGACTTTATTGAGTGAGAATTGTTTTATTTGTACTCTAATGATTTCATTTCTCCGTCATATATTATCTGGGATTTCTGTAAGTGGCTATGGATTTTCTTCTGCATACCTTGATCTATGGATTTTTTTTCTTATGTATGCCTTGATGTTCTAGGTAATTCATTAGTACATAGGTGAATTAGGTTTTTGTTCTCTCTGAATACCTCAATTTTTAACCTATATTATTTTCCTTACATTTGTTTATAATAATTTCAGAATGCAAAGGAAAACTACAGTTTACAGAGCAGACTGATAAGAATGGTGATGCAGAAAGGCTTAATGTTGTCTCAAGAACTGCAGTTACTAATAACCCTAACAAAAATAGAGTTATTCCAAAGACTTCTAGAAGTGGTTCCAATCTTCAAGGCGCTTCCAAGATTCGTAATTCTTCTCGTTCAGCAACTCATCTGGGGTGCAGCACTCTACAGAATTGCTCAAAAAGTGCTATTGCATTTTCAAAGCAGCAGATGCATGATGCAGAAAGTCTCACTATGAAACTCACAAAAGAGTTGAATTCAATGAAAGAAATTATGGATGACATGTTAAGATCTGAGTTCTGTCTAAATACATCTTTGAGATATAAAGTAAACGAGGTAAGATACCACAAACTTGTTCTTAGTGAATGTTATTTTCTACAGTAGAAATCATTATGATTTGGTTCAAGTCCATTTTAGAGTAATAGTGCAGTTTCCTTAGTAGTTAGTATATATAGTTTCTGCATTTGTGATATATGTAATCCATATAGTTTGCAGAGTAGTATAGCTTGTAATTTAGTCTGTCATAATAAATTAGTCTTTTATTAAAGAAGGAAGTTATGTCTCTATAAATAGTTTAATGTACTCAGTTATAGTAGATTGTCCTCTGTTTACATTTTAATGCCCTCCCTTCAGGTTTTTGGTTCATTATTTGCCCTATCTGTCACTTAGTAAAGCAGATTATGCCGGCTACATAGAGCTTTCTTGTATCATCCTATATTCCTATTTAAAACTTTGAATTGTACAACTTTCTTGTAATTTTGATTTTTCAAGGATGTAAGAACACATTTAATTTGACATATTTTAGTACCTGTTAATAATTCTTGATTACTGATTTTCAGGCAAGAATGGCAGTCAAGAATGCTACAAAAGCTGAAGAAGGTGCAAAACGGTGGCTGTCTTTCATGTCAAGGGATTGCAACCGTTTCTGTAAAATAATGGTTAGTTCATCCTCTACCATACTCTTGAATTGAAGCGTACTGACACTTCATGTTGAATGTGTTTGGTCTCCGACACTAACACAACACCAACACATGTGGTTGCATTTCACCAAGTTACTACCAGTGTCAATGTTGTTTCTGTCGTTTGTGCTTCTTAACTCTTGAATACTATCAGCTTCGTGTGGTTTAGTTGTCTGTTTCTTGTTTGGCTAATTACTGATACTGATCAACTGCAGAAATTAGCCGACAGTAGTTCTCCAACTCCACAAAATGTAGTCTCACCTCCACAAGATGTAGTGCGTAAAGGGAAAAAAATAGCATTTGCTGATGAAGCAGGTGGAAAGCTGTGCCAGGTTAGGTTCTATGAGGATGATGAAGGACATTTGCCAGAATCTAAGTGAAAGGGAATGTTGCTTCTATAACGGGTCGCTTTCTGTATATTAACCTTCTTAATACTTGTATTATTAATAAGATTGATTGGTTAGAAATGTTTTATACTTGATAGACAAAGGGAATTATTGCAGCACGTTCATTCACTTGATACTTTATATCCGGCCGAGTTGAATCAAATTTTCAATGACTTAATTCTTTATGCTTGTATTTTAAGGAATTTTATTAACATTGAAGAGTTGCAGTTGACGGTTGAGTTGATGCTATTCTGAACCCCTTTCAAGCACCGGATCTGGGTGTACACTTTTTTCCTGTGCAAGGATATCCTAAGGACCGTTACTGCTCGATCCCCTGCAATAGCTGGATGGTGCAGTGTTTGTGGTTACTATTAGATTTAGAGAGAAAATTTCTTTAACTGGGTTTAACAGTCACCATAATTTGTTGCACCGGAAAAGATCTATATCAATTTTTCAAATTTATGGTCATGACTAGTTTTCTGAACGTTAAGTTTTAGAAAGGAAAAGAGATTAATTACTTTGGAGGTCTCGGTATTTTTAAAGAGAAAACCTGTTAGTTTAAATTAGTTTTACACCATGTCTAGCAAGAATAGAGTATTTTGTAGTAATTTATAAATTATAGTTAAATTTACGCTGCACTTTAAAAAAAAACAGAAATTTATGTTGCAATGTGATGGATTTTCTTTGGATGCTACTATAAAAGTCATTTTTAAATTTTAAATGTCTCTGAACCAAAGAGTTTATGATAAGATTCCTATGTTTTTTCTTAATAATTTGTAATTAGGCGATTGAACTAGAACATTTTTGCTTGGTTTTTACACCAACAAATCACAAATGAAGACACTATATATACTACTAAGTACTAAGGATCTTCACCAACAAAGAAGTGTATGCATGCATATGCAAGTGATTTGGATGTTGAAAAAGGTGCATTGCCATGTCCCTCTTTAGAAGAGAAGCCAGATATCCAATCTCCCTTGTTGTCACGAAATAAGCTGCCATCACCAATGTCATCGGAGGCAACCACAACTTCTATCAATATTCAACTTAATGCATCCATTTTGAGGTGGGGTCTATTTAACAATGGGACGATTAATGTGATGCTTCAGAGGAGTGGATTGTAATTGAGTGTAAGAAAAAGGGGGTGTATAACTAAAACGGAAAATTGAATAACAATTCCCTTAAAAAGCAATCTCGTGGCCAACTAGAAGTTGGGGTGTTCAAAACCCAACAAATCAAATAGAAAAACCGCAAATCAAATCAAACCAACTTAATTCGAAACTGCAAAAAACTGCATTTGATTTAGATGTATTCAAATCATTTTTTTAGTCAACCGCGTGGTTTGGTTCGATTTGTGGTTTTTACTTTATCAACCAAACCAAACAACAACAAAAAAACAATAATTAAACATATGTCACCTAAATCAATACTCATAAAAATTCAAAGACTTTTATAAACTGACATTTTTTCTTGTGTTAAGTTTCTTCTTTGTTTTTTATATAAAAAATGTATTTATGTGATACTTGAACTTTTAAAGAATGATAAAATCTTATTCTTTTGCATTTCTTACAAAATAGGATTACTTATTGTCCACGTTTTTAATTTGGTCTTACGTGGTTCGGAACATTGTTGGATAAAATGAAATTGCAATGTTGGATGAAATTTAAAACATTGTTGGAAACGTTGATGAAAATATGTTGTGATTTATCTTTTTAACTTGATTTTAATGTTGGAAACAAAAAATTGTATTTTCTTAAAAATAAACCGTACCAACCGATCCAACTCAAATTACATTTGTTTGGTTTGGTTCGGATTTTATTTTTAACAGTCAATTGAACCAAACCGTATGTTTTTTTTTATCTCACAGTTCATATAACTTGTAGCCTTAAAATAGAACTAAATCGCACTGCGAATATCCCTAACTAAAAGAGCACAATGTGTCAACATCTATCCAAGAGCACTCGGATGATACGGTAAATGTTTCTCTTTAAATTAACCAAAGTTCATGAGTTCAAATTCAACCATAAGAATGTAGCAATGTTAAATCTTTTACAAAAAGTTTTACAATTCATTGTGGTTCTATCCGACTTCAAAAATTAATTTCTGCCGTTAGAACACATAATTCTCAAAAATAAAAATAAAAATGCACAGCATCAAAGATTTAACATGGTCATAATTCGTTTTTAGTGAGTGATGTGTTGATTTTTAAATGCAACAAAGTTGATTATTTTTCCCTTTGCTCCAAAGTACAAGTTGATTTTATATAATGAGAATATACATATGATGAGATAAGAATGCATCAAAGTTAACGGGGAGGGACGAAAGTTGTGGGGGGTCGTGAATATACTATGCTATAGCAATAGCATATGAATGAATAATGTATAGGCAGTTAAAGCAGTATATACGTACAATATATGACTGGTCTTAGTAATTTGTAAGTTTGTGTTTGACCATAACTCAACTACAATAAAAGCTTCACAACTGATCAGACTCAAAGACAGAGATTCACCTTCTCTCTCTCTTTCATCTGATTCTGTTCATTCATATGTCTCAACAGTGAACAATCACGATCTCCGTTTTGTTCGAAAACGACGCCATATATTGTCCTCATCCTCCATAAAAAAATCCTTTCAAGTTTATTCACATGCACATTCAAAAAAGAATTTAATTTTGTACCTAAGCTTAATCTTATTTTACTATTTATATAGTTTCCGTGAGCATAGCTCAGTTGGCAGAGGCATGCATTATTATATGCAATGGTCGAGATTCGAACCTTGAACACCCCACTTATTCACTTTAAAAAATGTGAATTCTAACCAGTAGACTACTTGACAAACAAAAGTAAAAAATAATACTTCGTTGTATACTTTTTATAAGAAACATTAAATTAACATAGTATATATATGACAAAATTATTTAGTCTAGATTAAAAAAATCTTAAAAGTCTTTGTCAAAGAATATATCTAAAAGTAGTTAATGCTTACTAGATTATATTACCTAGTGCTTAACAAGTTCCACTAAAGAAGGAATCATCGGAAGAACTTGAGTTTCACTTTGAATGAGACAATATTTTATAAGACTTTGCTTACATTACGATCAAACTTCGAAAGATTATGGTAATTTTCCCCTAAGAATCAAAAGGTTACCACAAAAAAATGACTATATATAATGGGAATTTCTACGGTACACTCACAAATTACGGTGTACCGGTACTCTCGCTTACAATTTTTATAAATTAACTATCATTTTTATGAATAAAATAGGTGTTTGTTGACATATATATTTTAGAAAATATCATTTTATAAGAAAAAACATCATT